>Ga0181517_10003204_pt1 | contig 15764 bp, 14 predicted proteins | sample PEATcosm2014_Bin_31_FD_119748 | JGI IMG/M metagenome (GOLD analysis project Ga0181517, IMG submission 119748) | Peatland microbial communities from MTU Mesocosm Facility, Houghton, MI, USA - PEATcosm2014_Bin01_30_metaG | ecosystem: Environmental > Terrestrial > Soil > Wetlands > Peat | place... | reverse complement strand
GATCGCCCCGCCAGGCCCGAGCAGCTCCGCGCGGTGCTCCCGCAGGCAGCGATGAACCGCGCGGAAGCCGTCGAGGACGTCGTCGACGTACTCCGCCGGCTCGACCATCGCGCCGCGCAGCGTGGGGGCGTTGCGGCGTGGGCGCCTGCGCCTCGGCTCGAAGGACAGCGTCATGGCGTCGGTGTTGACGTGGAGCCATGTGCTGGCGGACCAGCAGACCTCGGGATCGGGCATCGCCGCGAGCCCGCCGGCGTCGTAAGGGGTCTTGCCATCCGGAGCGAGCGCCTCCTCCGGCAGCAGGCCGGTGTGGCAGACCGACCTCGCCAGCAGCTCCCTGACCCGCAAAAAGTGCACGTCCGCCTCGCTCCTCGGCTCTTCCACCGCCGGCGGCTGCAGGACCATCTCGAGGTCGACCGGCACCGGCCGGTCGCCATGGGCGACGAGGTTCTCGTCGTGCATGTCGTTGCCGCCGAGGGCGTGGACGAGCCCCAGCAGCACGCCCCCCTGCCGGTAGAACACCGTGACCTCCGCCGCGCTCTGGCAGGCGACCTGAGGGACGGCCTCGACCCACCCGTAGTCCCCCCGGTCGATCGCGGCCACCGGTCCCCAAGCGACCCGGAGATCCTGGCGGCTGCACCACGCGAGCAGCCCGAGGAACGCCCGCTCGATGCCGACGCTGCGAGGCTTGTAGACGACCCGCTTGCCCGACTCGAACGTGAGGGTGCAGACGGCCCGCCCACCGTGGTGCGGGTCGGAAAGCGACGGCTCTATCCCGACGACCCGGCCCGCTGCGCAGCCGGTCAGCGCCCCCAGCGCCTCCTGGTCGGCACGCAGGCGACCGACGAGCTCCGCGGTCGCTTCCACCCAGAGGTCGACCGTCCGCGCGAGCAGGCGGCCGAGAAAGGCGTACTCGAGGAAGAAGGGGCGCAGCCCGTCGCCGCACAGCTGCTCGAGGAAGGCGAGGTACCGGATGCGCGAGCCCGGGTTCGCCGGCGGGCCGTCGTCGTCCGGATCCGTCCCGAGGAAGACCGACAGCTCCAGGTAGAGGGTCGGAGCCCAGACCTCGGTGACGCGCGTCCGCAGCGCCCGCTCCACGGAGGCCTGAGCCTCCGGGGAGAAGAGGGAGAAGGCGTCCCGATCCCGGGCCAGGAGCCGACCGCGGGCCACGTCGACCACGAGGGACGTGAGCTCCTCGAAGGGGAGCGCGTCCGCCCCCTCGCCGATCGGGGTGAGCCCGCGGTCCCGCGCGCCCCTCGCGACGCCGCGCGCGATCTCCCGCAGCGTCCGGGTCCAGGCGGGCAGAGGGCGGCCGCGGCTCCACCGCACGCTGCCGAGCACGGAGTCGGCACGCTGCAGTCCGTCCCAGGCCAGGCGCACCGCGAAGTCCGCCTCGCTACCGCCAGCCACGACCTCGCACCAGCGGGCACGCCTCCCGGCGCCCGCGATGCCATCGTCTGGCGCGGGGACGAGCCCGGAACCGAGTCGCTCCCGCAGGGTGCTCGCGCGGCACGCGATGCGCTCGAGATCGCCGCGCGAGAGCCCTGCTTCGCGAAGCGTCGTCAGGCGATGCAGCGCGGCGTCGGCTGGCCGCTCGGCGACAGCTTCTTGGTCAGCTTGCGCTTCGTCACGCCGCCGGTCTGAGCGTGCGCCCCCAGCTTGCGGCCCACGGTCGCCCTGTACTGCTTGTCCACCAGCGCCTTCACCGTCTCCGAGTCCACTCCCAGATCGCGCAGAAGCTCGGCCATGAACGCCAGGCTGGTGAGCGCCTTCTTGATCATCTCTTCCTTCGTCATCTTCTGACTCGGCATCTGGATCCCTCCGGTTTCGCCAGCGAGCGCACTTGCCCGTGGCCGACGGCACGGTTGCCGCCTGCGCGCGACCTGTCAAGCTCGTTCAGCGGCCGTTCGACCGCTTCGTGCGGCCATTGCCGGATGACAGGTTGCCACGGCGGCAGTAGGAGTCTGGGCGGACGCTCGGTGGCGTCCGATCTCGGTCCGGTCACTACCCACGGGGCGCAGGACATGACGCTCGACTCTCGGCGACTTGCAGGTCTGGCGGCGCTGACAACCGCCGCGCTGTCTGCGCACTGCTTCGGCCCAGCCTTCGGCACGGCCTCGGGCGACGGCGGCTCGAGCAGTGAAGCGCGCGCGCACGCGGACGCGGGCGAATCCCCGGACGCACACCACCACGTCGACGCCCGCGCCGACGCAGGCTCGTCACCGGATGCAGCGGTGCGCTTCGCCGCCCCGGTGACGCTCGTCAGCGGGCAGACCCTCCCGAAGGGGATCGCGGTCGACGACACTCGCCTTTTCTGGGTGAACGCGGAGGACCCGGCCGGTGGCCCCGGCGCGGTCATGGCGATGCCCAAGGGCGGACCGGGCACCGCGAGCACCTTCGCGGCGAAGCAGACCGCGCCGCTCGATATCGCCGTCGACTCCGCCGGAGTCTACTGGTCGGTCAACACCACGGCCTCGGCGCCAGCGGCGTCTCAGTGCCTCGTCATGACGCGAGACAAGATCTCGACCGGCGGGCCCACCTGCGTGACGAGCGCCACCTACGAGACGCTTCGGATGGCCCTCACCGCGGACCGCGTGGTCGTCCTGACCCAGGACGCGCAAGGGGGACCACGGCTCGGGTTCGCGTCCAAGGCAGGGTCCGCGTACACCAGCGTCCAGGCCCAGGGGCAGTCGGCGGCGATCACCGCGTCGGACTCCGAGCTGTATCTGGGCAACGCGAACGGCCCGCACATCGACCAGTTCTCCCTCCCCTCGCTCGTCGTCGGCCCCAACGTCTGCGTCGACGCTTGCGGCGGCGGGACCATCGTGGACATCACGCTCGACACGAACGTCGGGTCTGCCTTCTGGACCACCTCGAAGGGCAGCGTGGTCTGGGCGCCGCTCGTGGCACCGACCGCCACGGGAGCGCCCCTCGGAACGGTACCGGGCACCCCGCAACGGATGGCCCGCGACGCGGCGTACCTGTACGTGACGTCGGACAGCGGCTCCGTCCTCGCCGTTCCAGCCACGCCCGGCGGCGCCGTCATCACACTCTCGACAGGCGAGCAGAGCCCGTTCGGCATCGCCGTCGATGCCAACAACGTGTACTGGACGTGCGGCGACGGGACCGTCAGGGCCACGGGGGTTCCGTCACCCTGAGGGGATCTGCCGGGCGACAGGCCGCCAGCACTCGCACCTCGCGCCCGCGACGCCGGATGGGGCGCGGTATCTCCGGCCGGCCCGAGGCGTGTCTCGTCCGGTCACGAGCCACTCGGGCGCGATTCGACGCCGACCCGGTCCGCTCGTCGCCTCCCGAGCGCCAGCGAAAGGAACGTCCCGTCCTCCTCGTACATCAGACGCTCGGCGACGAGGTCGGTCACCGTCTCCTGGATCTTCGCTCGCGGCGTCTCGCAGCCGGCTGCCGCGAGGCGCGCCTCGATCTCCTCGATCGTGGCCCCTTCGTCGGTCGCCAGATACAGACGATCGAAGGGGGCCGGCAGCTCGAACCTGTTGGTCGCCCCCGCGCGCTCGTCGTGGATGACCAGGAAGTCCGGACCGCGCTGCCACCAGAGCGCCCCTGCGTCGTCGGCGTAGCCATCTCGCCACGCCGCGACCAGCGCGCGGCATCGCTCGATGGGCTCGCCCGAGACACAGGGAATGTCTGCGGGGACTCCCGCCGCCAGGTCCCACAGACGCTGGCGGCTGACTCCCGCGGACTCGGCGAGGCGCAGCACCGGATCGCGGTCTGGCATCGGCGGATGCAGCCTGATCCCGAAGTCAGCCGGCCGGTCGAAGTAGACCGACGCGCGGCAGATCACCATCGCGTCCAGCTGGAACGGCGGCGGGAGGTGGCAGAACGCGGGCAGCCAGTCGTTCAGGCGCCGGTAGTGCTCCTCGCGCTCGCCCGGGAACCCGTGGAGCAGGTTGTAGGTCGGGCAGAGGCCGTTCTCGGCGGCGCGCTTCAGCGCCACGAGCGCCTGAAGCGCGGTGTGCCCCTTGCGCATCAGCTTCAGCACGGGGGTGCTGAGGCTCTCGATGCCCAGGAACATCGTGTGGGCGAGGGTCGAGAGCCGCCGGTGCGTCTCGCGGTCGGTGAACACCCGCCCCTGGCACCAGAGCTGGTAGTCGTGGCCGCTCTCCTTCGCTTCGTCCGCCACCTGCGCCATCTGCTTCTCGTCGACGCACGAGTCGACGCACACGAAGCGCAGCGTGCGGTGGCGCGCCGAGAGGAGCGCCAGCTCGTCGCTGACCTGCTCGCGTGACTTCGCCCGGTAGCGGAGGTGGGCCTCGGAGCGGCCGCAGAAGAGGCACTTGTGCCTGAACCACCGGCAGCCCCGGCTGGTCTCGATCGGCAGCTGGATGTCGCCGCTGCTCTCGATCTCGGTCCCGAGCACCTGGGCGAAGTAGTCGCCGTAATCGGGGGTCGGCGCCACGAGACGCCCCGGCGGGAGGGGCGCCTCCTGCACGGCGTGAGGCTCTGACGAACCGTCGCGATCGCGCCAGACCAGCCCGTCGTGGGGGCGGACCTGGCCCGAGCGCAGATCGTCGAGCACCTGGACCAGCGTCGCCTCCCCGTCACCTCGAACGACGATGTCGACGAAGGGGAAGGCGCGGCAGAGGGCCTCGCCCATGACCCCCTCCACGTGGGTGCCGCCGAAGATGGTCCAGAGTGACGGCCGGAGCTGCTTCAGACGGCTGGCGAGCTGCAGCTGGGGCAGCCGCTCGAACGTGCACGAGAAGCCGACCGCCCCCGGGTCGTGCGCGAGGAGCAACGCGGCGCAGTGGTCGATGAACTCGGGGAACAGGCGGTGGATGAAGGCGGCGGTGTCGGCGTGCACCGGGTCGCAGGAGCCGGAGGCAGGCCTTGCCCAGGGGAAGATGCGGTCCACGTAGGCGGCGTCGTCGGGCGGTGGGCCGCCGGGGTCGGTCCCCGGCTTCGCCCGGCGATCGGCGGCGCCGAAGAGCGGCGCGGTCGACATGGCGAAGGCGTGGGAGTCAGAGAAGCCCGTCTCGCCGTCCAGGACGAACCGCAGGTTCCTGGCCCGCTGCGCGGCGTCCGAGCGTGCGTCGAGGAAGCGCAGCAGCTCGAGGTTGAGGTGAAACGTGCGGACCCGAAGACCCGCCTGGTCCACCGCCGCGTGCAGCACGCCGAGCTGGATCGAGGGCATCGTCACCGCCGCGAAGGGGAGGTTGACCAGCGCCAGATCGAGCGGCCTGCGGCGTTCTTTCTTCATCGAGGGCTCTCCTGCAACGCGACTGTCGCCTCGCAGCGCCCTACCGCCGCGCGACCTTCGGCTGAGCCGCCATGCTCGACGGCGGCTCCTTCTCCCACTCGTAGCCGATGATCGCCTTGAACACGAGGCGGTTGCTGCCGTCGGTCAGCCCCTCCCCTACCCCGGCGTTGAGCTCGAAGTGGGGCACCGACAGCAGGTTGAACACCTCGAACACGTAGTGCTCCTGGTCGCGCAGCGGGAGGAACCCGCCGCGGAACGGCCCCAGGTTCGTGTAGTACTCGACCCCGAACGACGCGGCCTCGTGGACCTTGTAGAGGGCCATCAGGCACGGCTCGAAGCTCGGCCCTTGCCCAAGGTCCGGCCCCGCGAGCGACATGTCGACGATCGGGTCCACGGCAAACGCGAAGCGCTCGTTCTCGAAGGCCACGATGGGGCGCAACTCGCTGCCCCACCGGTCACGGTCGTAGCCCGGCGGCAGGTACGAGAACTCGACGTTGAGGCCCAGCCGCCAGTGATCTTCCCAGCCGGGGGGCGTGACGAACTTGCTGCGCAGCTTGACGCCCGAGTAGTCGAACGCCTGGTCGCCGCGGAGCGTCGTCTGGAAGTAGCCGCCGAGCTCCCACCACGAGAGCAGGCCGATGGACGGCTCGAGCGTGAAGTGGGTCTGGTGGTTCGACGCGTACTCGGGGACGGGCGCCGTGGTCCGCCCGATCGGGACGGTGTTCACGTGCAGCTCCAGGCCCGGCGACCCCGGGTCGTTGGCCGTGCCGTCGTAGACCTGGATCTCGAACGGGTCGACGGCGCGCGCGGGCGACGACAGCAGCGCCACGGCGAGGGCGGCAGCGACCGTGCTGAGCTTGGGGCTTCGCATGCAGTGCGTCGACCTCCTCGACCTCGTGCAGACCCTATAGTCCAGAGCACGCCGCAGTTGCCTGACCATTCGCCTTGTGGTGTGCTGTCGGCTCGCCCGGAGGAGTCATGCGCCACCTTTTCGCCGCCGTCGCCACCACCCTCGTCGTTTGCGTTGCCATGGTCTCGCCTCCGCTCGGAAGCGCGGCCGCGGACGGGACACCCCCGCCGCCCCCGCCCCCGCCGGCCCCCTCGCCCGCGCCCACGCCGGCCCCCTCGCCCGCGCCCTCGCCCACCCCGCCGGCGAACTGCGCGACGTGCGCCCAGTGCGTCGCCGGCTGCGGGCCCGCCTACCTCGCGTGCACCGGCAAGTGCGTGGGACAGGCCGACATGCAGGGGTGCATCGCGAAGTGCCCGACCGTGCCCCAGTGCATCCAGGCCTGCCCGTGCAGCGGGTGCAGCATCCCGGGGATGCCGCACTGACGAGCAGCGGCCCGCAGGTCAGAAGGTCCGAGGGCGGCCCGTCGCCGAGGCGGGCGCCGTCGGGACCGTCCGACCCGGGAGCTGGATGTTCTGCCCTGGCACGAGAGGCGTGGCGACGTTCGCCCCGTTGGCGTCGAGGAGCGCGCGCGTCGACACCTGGTGGTCGCGCGCGATCTTGCCCCAGGTGTCGCCGGGCTCGACCTTGTAGATGAGGTCGGCGGCCTGCGCGTGGTTCTCGATCGTCCCGAGTTCCTTGCCGGCGCTGAAGTCGGACAGGAAGGTCTGACCTGCGGTGATCCGACCGTAGCCGAGGGCGACCGCCGCGCCGATGAAGACCACGGCGAGGAATGTCAGCGGCCTCCTCACGCTCTCGTCCATCGCCTGCCCATGGTCCTCAAGAAGAGAGGCGATTGCAAGCCGCAGAGCTGGTAGTAATACCCGTCCTCGCCCGCCATGATGAACTCGAGCAGCAGCTACGACGCACGCCCCGGTGAGCCACGCTTTCGCTGCGCCGTCCCGGTGACGCTGCGGCGGAAGGGGACGGACCTCGGCCTTCTCACGAGCGAGGTCAGCTTCCGCGACGCCTTCGTGAGGACCACGTCGGCGCCGCCCGTCAACTCGCTCGTGCGGCTCGTCTTCACGCTCCCCCCGGACGACGCCAAGATCACCCTGTCCGCCCACGTCATCAGCGTCGTCACGACCGTCGACAACGCCGACCACTACCCGGGCTTCCTGGCGCGCTTCGTCGGGCTCGACGGGCCCCCGAAGACCCGCTGGGAGGCGCTTGTCCAGTCGCTCCGTGGCGAAGACCTGCGGGCCGCCGACACGACCGTCGTCTACGCGCCGATGAGCTACGTCGACCTCTTCCAGGCGCAGGGCCCCGCCGCTGGCGACCTCTGGCTCAAGCCCGCGTCGCTCGAGGACCTCGACCGGATCGTCCGTGAGGAGGTCCCCAGCGGGTCGATCCTCGTCGCCGACGCCAAGCCCATCGCGCCAGGCACCAACGTCACCCTGCAGCTCGTCCACCCGGTCACCGAGGCGTCGTTCGCGCTCGAAGGGGTCGTCCGGCGTCGAGGGGCCGACGCGCGCGAGGGGGTCCTCGTCGGTCTCACGCCCCTCACCTACGAGCGGCGCGTCGAGCTCTCCGAGATGGCCGAGTCCGTGGTGGTGCTCGAGGACTACGACATCGAGCTCTACGAGGAGCCCGTCCTGAGCAAACGCTGATCTTCCGGCCGTGGGCGCCGGACCGTCGACCAGAAAGGTGTTCTCCACATGCTGCATCGGACCATTTTCGGGATCTCGGGCTGGCTCATCTGCGGCGTCATCGGCGCCTTGATCGCGACCATGAAGGGGCGCAGCGGCTGCTTCTGGTTCCTGACGTGCGCGGTGCTGGGGCCCATCGGCCTCATCGTCGCGGCGGTGGTCCCGTCGAACCGCAGCTGAGCCGCAGGGCCTCCTCGTCTCGCCCTACGGGAATATTCGCAACGCGGCGGTAATCAGCGCGTCGCGGCGACGAAATCTTCAGGGCGCGGGCCATCGAGCGCTTGTGCCCCGTCCATCCACGCGTCAGCATTGGAGTGTATTCGTCCTTTCGCGGAGGATTCCATGCGCCGTTCATCGCTCGGAGTTGCGCTCGTCATCGGCTTGGGTCTGTCCGTCGCGCTCGCGACCGGCCCGGCATGCAGCGGCGGGGTCACGGGCGCCTTCCCCGACGCGGGCCAGACGGGGAGCGGCCACGGCGGCTCGAGCGCAGAGGGCGGGGTCATCTCGCTCGGCGGCGACAGCGGCCAGGGCCTCCACGGCGGCTCGGGGAGCGGGGGCGGCGGCGGCGGTGGCGCCGCCTGTCCGAGCGGCCTGTCGTGCAACGTGTCGTGCACAGGCAGCGCGACGACCACCATCACCGGGAAGGTCTACGACCCGGCGGGCAAGGTCCCGCTCTACAACGTGGCGGTCTACGTCCCGGCCAACCCCCTCGTCGCGCTGCCGAAAGGGGTGCCCACCGGAGCCGATGCGTGCTCGTGCTCGGCGCTCTTCCCGAGCGGCGCCATCGTCAACACCACCACCGGAATCGACGGCAGCTTCACGCTGAAGAACGCCCCGGTCGGCACCGGCGTGCCGCTGGTCCTGCAGGTCGGCAAGTGGCGTCGATCGCTCAAGATCAACACCTCCGCTTGCCAGGACAACGCGCAGGCCGACAAATCGCTCACCCTCCCCGGCACGGTCGCCTCGGGCGACACCGACGACAACATGCCCGACATCGCCGTGTCGACCGGGTCGGCCGACACGCTCGAGTGCCTGCTCGTTCGCATGGGGGTCGCCGACGCCGAGTACGTCCCCGGGGCATCGACTTCGGGCCACGTGCACCTCTTCTCGGGCGGTGAGAGCGGCGGCGGGGGCGGCGGCCACGGAGGAGGCGGCGGCGCGGGCGTGGGCCGGGCCGAGTCACCCGCGATGGCAGGCGCGCCCGCGAGCTCGACGAGCCTGTGGGACTCGCAGGCCCACCTGATGCCGTACGACGTCGTCCTCCTGTCCTGCGAGGGGGGCGAGACCTACAACGCGGTACCGCAGAACCTGGAAGACTACCTCAACGTGGGCGGCCGCGCGTTCGCGTCCCACTTCCACTACGCCTGGTTCGCGGGCCCGGTCGGGTCCAAGCAGAGCTACTCCGCCCCGTCGGACTGGGGGACCAACCTGGCCACCTGGACGGCCGACACCGGCGGCGGCGGCATGAGCAACTCGAACATCGGCGGCATCATCGTCCAGACGCTCAACGGAAGCACCCAGCCGTTCCCGAAGGGGACCACGCTGAGCACCTGGCTCGACGAGAACGGCGCGCTCGGGACGGCCGGCGTCCCGGCGACGGAGCTGTCGATCTACCAGCCGCGCTACAACGCCGTGGTCGGCGCGAGCAACAAGCCGTCGCAGCCGTGGATCACGGCCGACTCCAAGTCCGGGCACTCCGGGGCGACCATGTACTTCTCGTTCGACACGCCGGTGAACGCCCCGGCAGGCGCCGGCGGGTCACCGGCCTACTGCGGCCGGGCGGTCTTCAGCGACCTGCACGTCGCGGGCGCTCCGTCGACCAGCGGAGACGGAACGACCGCGGCGCCGCCGAACGGCTGCCTCAAGGTCGACCTCTCGCCGCAAGAGAAGGCGCTCGAGTTCATGCTGTTCGACCTGTCGTCCTGCGTCCTGCCGGACACCGTCGCCCCGTCGGCAGACGCCGGGATCAGCATCCCGAAGTAGCGCTCGAGTCTCACCTCACCAGAATATTCGCGACACAGCGGTAAGCCGCGCATTTCGTCGACGAAGTGCTACGCGAAGAGAGGCCGGTCGCCTCGTGACACGCGCGTCGACTCGTCGGCGTGGGTGACGCCCCGGCCCGTACGCGGAGGAAGAAATGCGTCGTTCATCGCTCGGAGTGGTTCTCTTCATCGGACTCGGCGCCTCCCTGTCGCTCGCCGTCACCCCCTCCTGCGGCGGCAAGGCCAACAGCTCGTTCCCCGACGGCGGCGCACCGGGCACGCACAGCAGCGGCCCGGGCTCCGGCACGGGGAGCAGCAGCGACAGCGGCGGCCCATCGCTCGGCGGCGACACCGGCGCGCTCCCACCTTCCTCGTCCTCCGGGAGCGGTTCGAGCGCCCCGGTCCACTACAGCGACGGCGGCGTCCTGTGCCCGACCGGGCTGAAGTGCGACGTGTCGTGCACCGGCGGCGGGACGACGACCGTCACGGGCAAGGTCTACGACCCGGCGGGCAAGGACCCTCTCTACAACGTGGCGGTCTACGTCCCCGCGACGGCGCTCACGGCGCTGCCCAAGGGGGTGCCCACAGGCGCCGACGCGTGCTCGTGCGGCGCGCTCTTCCCGAGCGGCGCCCTCACCAACGCCACGACGGCGGTCGACGGCAGCTTCACCCTGAAGAACGTGCCGGTCGGCACCAGCGTGCCGCTCGTCCTGCAGGTCGGCAAGTGGCGCCGCGCGCTCAAGATCAACGTCAACGCGTGCCAGGACAACGCGCAGGCCGACAAGTCGCTCACCCTCCCGGGCACCGTCGCGGCGGGCAGCGACGACAGCATGCCCGACATCGCGGTGTCGACCGGAGAGGCCGACTCGCTCGAGTGCCTGCTCGTGCGCATCGGCGTCGCCGAGACCGAGTACGTCGCCGGCTCCTCGACCAGCGGCCACGTCCACATCTTCAGCGGCGGAGGAACCAGCAGCGGAGGGGGCCACGGCGGCGGGGCAGGCGTGGGCAAGCCGGAGAAGACGCCGATGTCGGGCGCCCCCTCGAGCCCGACCAGCCTCTGGGACAAGCAAGCCGACCTGATGCCCTACGACGTCGTGCTCCTGTCCTGCGAGGGGGGCGAGACGTACGACGCCAACCCCCAGGCGCTCGAGGCGTACCTCAACGCGGGCGGACGCGCGTTCGGTTCGCACTTCCACTACGCGTGGTTCAGCGGCCCGGTCGGTTCGGGACAGAGCTACACCACCCCGTCGGACTGGGGGACGAACCTCGCCACGTGGACGGCCGACACCGGCGGCGGCATGACCAACTCGGACATCGGCGGCGTGATCGACCAGACGCTCAACGGCAGCACCAAGCCGTTCCCGAAGGGGGTCACGCTGAGCACCTGGCTCGACGAGAACGGGGCGCTCGGGACGAACAACCTGCCCGTGGCCACCGAGCTGGCGATCTACCAGCCGCGCTACAACGCGTCGGTCGGCGCGACCAACACGCCGTCCCAGCCGTGGATCACGGCCGACTCGGCCTCCGGACACCCCACGTCGACCATGTACTTCTCCTTCGACACGCCGGTGAACGCGCCGATCGACGACGCCGGATCGCCAGCCTACTGCGGCCGCGCGGTCTTCAGCGACCTGCACGTCGCGGGCAACCCCATGACGAGCGACGACGCCACCAAGCCGCCCCCCTCGAGCTGCGACCAGGTCGACCTGTCGCCGCAGGAGAAGGCGCTCGAGTTCATGCTGTTCGACCTCTCGTCCTGCGTCGTACCGGACACCATCGCCGTCCCGGTGGACGCGGGCCTGCCTCCGCCTCCGCCTCCGCCGTCGAAGTAGAGCCAGCGTCGGCTCGCGGGGCGCCCGTGGTCGCCCCGCGCGTCACTTCGTGCCGAGCTGCTGGTTGATGACGCCTTGCAGGGTCGAGTACGGGACCGCGCCGACCACCTCGACGCCGTTCACGAAGAACGTCGGCGTCGCGTCCACGCCGAGGCTCGTCCCCTGCGCGACGTCCGCCGCGACGGCCGACGCGTAGGTGCCGTTGTCGAGCGCGGCGTCGAACTCGGTCATGTCGAGGCCGAGGGAGGACGCGTAGGAGTCGAGATCGGAGCGGGCGAGCGCCGACTGGTTCGCGTACAGCAGATCGTGGTACGGCCAGAACTTCCCCTGCGCGTTGGCAGCCAGCGCGGCCTGGGCCGCGAGCTCGGCGTAGGGGTGGATCGACGTGAGCGGGAACTCCTTGAAGACGAAGCGAATGCGCCCCGAGTAGTCGCTCAGCATCTGCTCGACGATGGGCTCCTCCGCGCCGCAGTACGGGCACTCGAAGTCGCCGAACTCGATGACGACGACCTTCGCCGACGCCGGTCCCTGCGACGGCGAGTCGCCGGCATCGACGGTGACCCCGGCGTCCGTCACGCTGCCGGTGGTCCTGGACGCGCAGGATCCGCTGGCGACGGCGAGGAGGAGGAACGCGAGAGCGATCGGGACGCGCATGGCCTCAGTCTGACTCCAATTGCGTCCGTGCGGCAACCCGGCCCGACGACGAGATCCCCCCACTCTCCCCCCGAGCCACAGCGAGCGGAGCGCGGTATCCCACAAAGGGCAGGAGCGCCCCGCCCGCTCCTGCCCGAGCCCCGAGCGATCGGAGCGCGGCATCGCACGGGCCGGCTGAGAGGTTCGCGTGGATCCCCTCCGGCCAGGTGCGACACCGCGCTCCAGCGAGCGATCTATCTCGGCTGAAGTAGGGCAGTAGGGCAGTAGGGCACCGTCCGCCGAGAGTAGAAGTACTGCCGCCTCCCGCCGACCATCGCGCGCTTCTTCTCGAACCCCAGCCCTTCCAGGATCCGGCTCACCCGCGACGTCACCGTCGGGTTTCTCCCCTGCGACGACAGCCCGAGCGCCAGCTCCAGCACGTCGTTCATGCCGAAGATCCGCCCTTCGTGTGCAGCGGTCCACGCCGCCACGGTCTCCTCCCACGGGTCGTCGTCCAGGCGAGCCGCGTGCTCCTCGCGCAACACGACCTCGTCCTCGCGGTCGAGGTGCCACCCCTCCCCCGCCTCGTACCTGGCGCGTGCCTCTGCCCACAGCGCATCACGCGCCGCGAGCAGCCCGTCGAGGTCCAGCATTCCCTCGCACCGCACGACCCAGAACCGTCGATTGCCGGTCCGGTCGCGCAGATACCCCCCGTGGTTCACGGTGCCGCAGAACACCACCGACCGCGGCACGCTCTCGGCCACCCGACCGTAGGGTGGACGGAACCGGTCGACCGCCCGCGACAGGAAGGCCTTGGTCACTGACGGCTCGCGTCGCAGCATCGCGTCGAGCTCGGCCAGCTCGTAGATCCACACCCCCATGATGGTCTGGCACGCCTCCTTGCCCCGCAGATCGAGCACGCTGTCGCAGTAGTGGTCGCCTCCCAGGATGCGCAGGGCGCTACTCTTGCCGATCCCCTGCGACCCTTCGAGGATCAGCATCGTGTCGACCTTGCACCCCGGGTCCATCGCCCTGGCGATGCACGACACCAGCCACCTGCGCGCCACCGACCGCACCATCCGGGCGTGCGCCTCCGAGCTCGGCACGACTGCGGCGTAGGTCTCGAGCCAGCGGTCGATGCGCGGCGTGCCGTCCCACGTGAGCCCCTCGAGGTACTGGCGCACCGGATGGTACGCATTCTCGGTGGCCACGAGGCGCACGGCGTCCTCCACCGTGCGCCTCGCCACGATCACCTCGGGCTCGCTCTCGAACCACAGCCGGATGCGGTCCATGTCCTCGTCGGTGAGCGGATCTCCGGTGCGGTCGTCCGACGCGAACGGTGGCGTGCCACGGAAGACGATGCGACGGTCGAGCTCGTTCCAGGCGAGCTTGCCCCGCCAGGCCGCCGCGTCGCTGAGCGTCGCGACGACCGCGCCGAGGCTGTCAGGCCGCAGCGGCACGAAGACGTCCGAGAACTGCGCGCGAACCGGATCGAAGGCCGTCATCGCGCCACCTCCTTGACGGTGGCAGCCCCCGCCGCGGGTTCGTCCCGCTTCGCCGTCGCGCTGCGCGCGTGCTCGGCCGCGGCGCGCCGGCTCACCACCTTCTGCGCTCCGAGGAGCCTCGCCAGCCCCGGGCACGCCTGCGTCCGCGCCGGCCTTGCCTTCGCCACCAGCTCGAACGGGCCCTTCATCGCCTCGGTGGTCGCGAGGGCCTCCTTCCACGCGACCCCCTCGAACGAACGGACGTAGCGGGCAAAGTCCATCACCTGCGTCCGCAGCGCGGACCAGCGGAACGCCAGCTCGAGACGATCGACCAGCTGGGATGCAGACGGGGCGGTGACCCCAAAGAGCGCCTCCCAGTCGTCGAACTGCGACAGCTCGACCATGGCCTCGCGGGCGGCCGCGCGCTCGGCACGCATGGGTCGGTGGCCGCGCAGATCGGCCGATGGACACGGGACGAAGCCCGGCGGGATCTCGGGCAAGGTCACCGCGGGCGGGTCATGGCAGAGGCCCGATAGGTCCGCCGAGGACATCTCGGAGGACACGGGCGGTGTGGAGGCTTCGCTGGCCGACGATTGCGGATCGAGGAGGTCGGACGAAGCGTCCTGGGTCTTCGGATGATCGATGCAGTTGGATTGGAATGAGCGATTGAACATGGTTGGCTCCGTGAGTTGGGCAGACGAGGGCGCCACCCTCGAGCCGTCGCTCGGAGCATTGCCCTCCTACTTAAGGGCGTCGGAAGGCCCCTGGATTTTCAATTTTTGACGAAACGCGTCCAAAATCGACCTCGCGTTCGTCCCTTTCCTGGTGCGACGCGGACTCGCGCGTCCCGATCGGGCGCAATACCCGTTCGATCCTGGGGTGTTGCAGCCGATCGCGACCGGGTCGAGGTCGACCGCGAGGTGTCGAGTTCGATGGCGAGCGGGTCGACATCGACGGCGATCGGGCCGAGATCCACGGTGATCGGGTCGGGGTCGACCGCGGTGTGTCGCGATCAACCGCGAAAACTTCGCGATAGGGCGCGACCAGATCGCGATCGTCGTCAAGACGACCCTCCCCTCGCCTGTCGGCCTGTTGCCCTATTGCCCTACTGCCCTACTGGGGTCGAGATAGTTCACGGGGGGAGCGCGCCGGAGGACCGCCTTCATGCGAGCGTTCCTGCGCGAGCTGCGGGAGGAGACCGTGGACCCATGGAGCACGAGCCGGGCCCACCGGCTTCTCTGCCTTGCCTTCCCGGCCCGCTTGCACGAAAACGCCAGAGGCGCCCGACGCCCCAGCCCCCCACTGGACAACGCCATGCATCCATCCTCTCGCGACCTCCTCGCGTCCCTCTACGGCTTCGACCACAACCTCAGCGTGCGCCCGGCTCCACGCCCGCGCGGACGCCGATCCGCCCATGCCTCGGAGCGGCTCACGAAGGCGCGCGCTCGAGTCATCAAGCCGCTGCCGTTCAAGATCCTCTACACCACGGGCGAGCTCACGCGCGCGATCGGCATCAGCAGGTATCTCGTGTTCAAGCTCATCAAGATGCTGGACATGTTCGTCTACGCGCTCCCAGGGGCGACCCTGGTCCCGTTCAACGAGATCCGGGACAAGCTGCCCCCGGTCTGGGACGTCATCTGCCTGACCGAGCTACGCCGACAGGAAGAGGCCGACAGGTCCAAGACGGCGGCGCGACCGACGGTCGATGACGTCGGCAACGGGTAGCGCGCCCCCGCGGTCAGACCTGCCTGTGCGCCCCGTCGCAGGACGGAGGGTCGCCGGTGCGCCTTCGCTGGCAGAGCCGATGGGCGCCCTGCCCTACCCTTGCAGCATGACGGTGTTGCCTTCCGCGCCCACGAAGGCGTCGGCTCCCACGACATGGATCGGGTGGATATCCGCCACGGGGCGTCATGCGGCGACTGGCAACGCGTAGGTGGACTCGATCTCGGCCGACAGTGTGTCGAAGCGGTCTGAGAGGATCGCAGCTCGAAGCGTGAGGATGGTGTAG
>Ga0181517_10003200_pt1 | contig 15785 bp, 9 predicted proteins | sample PEATcosm2014_Bin_31_FD_119748 | JGI IMG/M metagenome (GOLD analysis project Ga0181517, IMG submission 119748) | Peatland microbial communities from MTU Mesocosm Facility, Houghton, MI, USA - PEATcosm2014_Bin01_30_metaG | ecosystem: Environmental > Terrestrial > Soil > Wetlands > Peat | place... | reverse complement strand
TGACGGACATCGTTTGCGCGCGCCTGCTGAAACCCTGGATCGGCCGCTTGCACCCGACCGATGCGCTCGACGGCGTGCGGGCGCTGGTCGGCTGCAAGCACGGCTTCTCGATGCCCTCGAACCACGCCGCCAATCTCGCCGCCGCCTCGATGCTGATCGCGGCGCGGATTCGCCAGCTCGCTTTGCCAGCGGCGCTCATCACGTTTTTTGTCGGATATTCGCGCATTTACGTGGGCGTTCATTTTCCTTTGGATGTGCTGGCCGGCTTCGCCGCCGGCATCGTCATCGGCCTGGGCGGGATCGTCGCCTGGCAGTGGGTCGATTCTATTGCGACCCGCTCTTGACCAGGCGAGCGGCCGGCGGCGGCATCGCCGTTGTGGACAACTTGTGAACAAAATGACGATCCGCGTTGACCGATTGCCGCCTCAAGCGGCGATTCCCGCGGCGCCGCGATTTGACCGGCGAGCGCCGCAGTGTGTCACGAAATCGAGAAAACCGTTTCCGACGCTTTCCTAACTATATGAAATTATGCGATATTTTTTCGCGCCGCGTTCGCGTTCCACAAATAACCGTACATTCGAGTTGAAAGAACCGCTCATAAGTATGCTTATTATCAAGGCTTTGCCGCGACCGGAGTTTTTGTCCACATTTTTGTCCACAGGAACGGCCGCGAAGACGGCGATGCGCTTGCAAAAAAGGTCCGTGAACGGCTTTGCTTGAGCTGATGCCGACTCGCCGACCGGTGTTTTTTTTGACACGGTTGCCGCGAGAGGTTATAGATGAACTATCTCGTTTCCGGCGATGGAAGCGAGCGGCATTCCAAACAAGCGATTCAGTTTTGATTAAGGGAGGAACTTAAATGAAATTGTTCATGAAGTTGTTTTTCGTCGCGGCGTTGCTGACGATCGTTGCGTTCTTGGCCGGTTGCAGCGCGTTGAAAGCCCTCGTGGCCGCCACCGGCTTCCAGTGGGAATTCAGCGAGAGCAGTTTCGAGCAGGAAACCGGCGTGCAAACGCCGTACGACTGGAAATTCCTCTTCGGCGTGAACATGTCGGCGGACCAGGCCGAACTGCTCAACGGTTCGTTCTCGGTCAATTTGAGCATCTTGGAGCAAGCCGGCTTCTCGCTGCCGAACATCCAGAACCAAATCATCGCGGCGCATGCGGCGCCCACGCCGAGCGGCAGCCCCGGCCTGCGCTACGCCAACAAGATCCTGTTCCAGAACCAGACGGTCATGATGGACGGCGACGCGATTGCGAAGCTGGGCGACAGCGTCGGCGCGTCCGGCGCCGGCTGGTACGGCGTCTACTACACGGAGGAGGCCGTCGGATTCCTCAAGGGCACGATCAAGAATTGCAACGGCAGCGTGCCGCAGAACCAGGAGATCACCGTCCATTTGAGCGACGGCCCGTTCTGGACCTACGCCTCGCCGACCGACGGCTCGTGGGCGTTGCCGAGCATCAACGACAAGCCGGCGGCGATCGGCTTCAACTCGAGCGATTGCGCCGGAACGTCCACCGCTCCGGTCACCGACACCACGAACAACCCGGATCCGAAACAGGGCGCCGTGCCGACCGTCATGCCGAACACTCCGTTGAACGACAAGACCAACGTCGTTAACGTCGGCAACTTGAGCCTGCAGGATTTCGGCGCGAAGACAAACACCTCCAAACCCACGGACCTGGCGAAGTACGAGTTCAATGACGACTACAACAATTGGACCTTCACCGGCAACTACGGCGAATGTTTCAAGATGTTCAACGACGCGCCTTCGTACAACTTGATGTTCCCCAATGGCACGAACACCGCCCCGACCTACGGGTTGATCTCCACCGGCTGGAGCGACGTTGGCGGCAAGACCACCTGCACCCTCAGCCGCACCTTCACCGTCCCGGCCGGCGCGACGAACATGTTGATCTCCTACGACTTCCTGAGCCAGGAATACCCGGTATATGTCGGCTCGGCCTACAATGATATCTTCACCGTGATGGTTCAGGGCGATACGCAATACGCGGTGCATCGCACCATCAACGGCGACAACAACTGGCAGAATTTCGACAACACGACGACGCCGCCTCAGGGCCAGATCGGCTGGATCGCGAGCAGCGCGGATGCGCAGTACAACACGCAGACCGATCCCGGCGACCCGCACGTGTTCAACGGCCACCTGGTCTGGACCAACGTCGCGAACACCACGCCCCGCGGCAACAACGACAGCAACCTGTTGACGGGCCTGACCGCGACGTACCCGGTCACGGCCGGCGCGACGATCACGGTGCTCTTCACCGTGAGCGACACGGCCGACGCCATTTACGACAGCGCGGCCGCGCTCGAATACGTGGCGTTCCAATAAACAGACCGCCGAAGGAAAACCAGCCCGGGGCCGCAAGGCTCCGGGCTTTTTTGCGATTTTTCGTTTCCGACGCGGGCAAGCAAAAACTTTGACAAGGCCGCGGCCCGTTGCAATGTTCTAGCCGAAGGTGCAGGCTCATCAACATTCAAATTGCGCGCCGTTCAAGGTTATCCGCAGCCGACGAGTCACAAGCGGGTCTCGACTTGAACCAACGCGACGAGGGGGCTCTTCGATGGCGAAAAAAACGACGAACCGGGGAACCGGCGGTGCAACAACGGAACGGGCCACGCAGACCGGACCGGCGCCGATGTCTAGCGAGGGTCTGTACAAAACACTGATCGGGAGCCTGCCGCAAAAAGTCTTTGCGAAAAACCGCGACCACGCATACATCTCGTGCAACGAAAACTTCAGTCGCGATTTCAATCTGCCCGCGGAAGCGATGATCGGGAAAAACGACTTCGATTATTTTCCGAAGGACCTGGCGGAAAAATATCGCGCCGACGACCTGCGCGTGATGAAACGCGGAAAACTCGAGGAAATTGACGAACCGTACGTCAATGACGGCGTCGAACGCGTCGTCCACACGATCAAGACGCCGCTGCGCGACGACAAAGGGAAGATCGTCGGGATCTTGGGCGTCTTCTGGGACATCACCGACCGAAAGCAAATGGAAGAGCAGTTGCGCGAGGCGTCGCAGTACGCCCGCAGCTTGCTCGAAGCCAGCCTCGACCCGCTGGTGACGATCGGCGCCGACGGCAAAATCACCGACGTCAACACAGCGACGGAAAAGGTCACCGGCGTGACCCGCCAGAAGCTGATCGGCAGCGACTTCTCCGACTACTTTACCGAACCGGCGAAGGCGGTCGACGGCTACCAGGAAGTATTTTCCAAGGGCTTCGTCAAAGACTACCCGCTGACGATTCGGCACAAGTCGGGCCGCAAAACCGACGTGCTCTACAACGCCACGGTCTACCGCGACGACGCCGGGAAAGTGCAAGGCGTGTTCGCCGCCGCCCGCGACGTCACCGAGCGCAAGCAAATGGAAGAGCAGTTGCGCGAGGCGTCGCAGTACGCCCGCAGCTTGCTCGAAGCCAGTCTCGACCCGCTGGTGACGATCGGCGCCGACGGCAAGATCACCGACGTCAACACGGCGACGGAAAAAGTCACCGGCGTGACACGCGAAAAGCTGATCGGCAGCGATTTCTCCGACTATTTCACCGAACCGGAGAAAGCGATCGCGGGCTACCAGGAAGTGTTTTCCAAGGGCTTCGTGAAGGATTATCCGCTGACGGTGCGCCATGTTTCCGGCCCGACGGCCGATGTGTTGTACAACGCCACGGTCTACCGTGACGAAAACGGCACGGTGCAAGGCGTATTCGCCGCCGCCCGCGACATCACCGCGCGCCGGCAAGCCGAAGAGGAACTCCGTCGCCACCGCGACCACCTCGAGGAGATGGTCCGCCAGCGCACCGCGGCAATGGAAAAAACCAACGAGCAATTGCGCGCGGAAATCACGGAGAGCCGCCGGCGCGCGGAAATCATCACGAAGCAGACGCAGGAGATTCTCGAGCTGTCGACGCCGGTCGTGCAGGTGTGGGACGGCGTGGTCGCCGCGCCGTTGATCGGCAGCCTCGACAGCCAGCGCACGAAACGGTTCATGGAGGTCCTGCTCGACGAGATCGTGCGCACCAACTCGCTCGTGGCGCTGGTCGACATCACCGGCGTGCCGATCATCGACACGCAGACCGGGCAGAACCTGGTCGAGACCTTCGCGGCCGTCAAGTTGCTCGGCGCCCGCGTCGTGCTGACCGGCGTCCGGCCGGCGATCGCCCAAACGCTGGTCCACCTCGGCATCGACTTGTCCGGCGTCGAGACGCGGTCGTCGTTGCAGGCCGGCTTGCGCGTCGCGCTCGACATCATTGGCATCAAACCCTGGTCCGTTGCCGGGAACGGCAACGAGAAGTAGGAGGCGCCGATGCTGTCGGAAGGAATCTCCGTCATCAAAGTGCGCGACGTTCTCTTGGTCACGGTGCCGGCCGACCCGGATGACGAAACCGTTTCGCTGATGCAGGCGAAAGTCCTGGAAGCGATGGAGCATCGCCAGGCCAAAGGACTGGTGCTCGACATTTCGATGGTTGAGACGCTCGACTCGTTTTTCGCGCGCACGGTCGTCGAAACCGAACGAATGGTCGGGATGATGGGCGGGCGCACGGTCGTCGCCGGCATGCGCCCCAGCGTCGCGATCACGGTCACGCAGCTCGGCCTCACGCTCGGCGCCGCGTTGTCGGCGCTGAACGTCGATCGCGCCCTCGACCTGTTGCAGCAGCCGAAAACGAAGGGCGCAAAATGACCGACGAGGCGCCCTTCGACGGCGAAGTGCCGATCGTCGCCGAGTTCGACATCGTCGTCGCGCGCAAATGCGTGCGCGAGGCGTCCGTCGCCCTCGGCTTTGGCGTCACCGACGTGACGCGCATCGTCACGGCCGCGTCGGAATTGGCCCGCAATATTTTCCAATACGCCGGCTCGGGCGTCATGCGTTGGCGTCGCGTGTCCAGCAACGGGCGCGCCGGCATCGAGTTGGTGTTCGAGGACCACGGTCCGGGCATCGCCGACGTCGCCCTGGCGATGGAAGTCGGATTCACCACGGGCGGCGGACTGGGCATGGGTCTGCCCGGCGCCAAAAAATTGATGGGCGAGTTGGAAATTCGCTCGCAGGCCGGCGCGGGCGCCACCGTGACGACCAGAAAATGGCTGGATAAGTAAGAAATGTCCGTGCCCCCGACCGAAACCCTGACCATCGGCCATCCGAGCGACGCGGCCGCGACGCAACGCGCCGCGCAGGACATGGCCTTGGCGCTGGCGTTCGACGCGCAAAGCAGCGCCGAGATCGCCTTGGTCGCGCGGGAACTCGCGACGAATCTGCTCGCTCACGCCGGCGGCGGCGAGATTGTGCTCACGCCGATCGAGAATGAGACCCGCCGCGGTTTGCGCATCGAGTCGCGCGACCGCGGCCCCGGCATTGCGGATGTGGAACGCGCCATGACCGACGGCTTCTCGACCTCCGGCAGCCTCGGCTATGGCCTGGGCACGGTGAACCGCTTGATGGATCAGGTGCGCATCGCGTCGCAACCCGGTCGGCAAACGTCCATTGTGTGCGAGCGCTGGATTCGCGACGAGCCGCCGCTCGACCCGACCTGCGTGCTGGATGTCGGCGTCGCCTCGCGCCCGCATCCGGGAATGACGGTCAACGGCGACGCGTTCGTTGTTAAAACTTGGCGCGACCAGGTTTTGACGGCCTTGATCGACGGCCTGGGGCACGGCCAGCACGCCCACCGCGCCGCCGAGAAAGCGCGCCAGTACATTGAGAGCCACTTCGACCAGCCGCTCGCGGAGATTTTCCGCGGCGTCGGCCATAGTTGCCGGGGAACCCGCGGGGTCGTGATGGCCTTGGCGCGGTTCGATTGCACCCGGCGGCGGCTGACGTTCGCCAGCATCGGCAATATCGAAACCCGTCCGGACGGCCCCGCCGCGCATCTGAAACTCATGGTGCGGCGCGGCATTGTCGGCGTGAAGTCGCCGGATTTGCGCGTCGTCGACGAGGATTGGCCGCGCGGATCGCGCCTCGTGCTCCACACCGACGGGATCGGCACGCATTGGGACTGGAAGGATTTTGCGCCGTTCAGCGGCCTGCCGGCGCGGGCGCTCGCGCGGGAATTGCTCGTGCGCCTGGCCAAAGACCATGATGACGCGACCGTGCTGGTCGTGAGGGATTCTGCGCCATGACCGCGACGGAACGGCAAGCCGAGTTGGCCGCGGCGCGCGAACAAATCCGGCTGCTGCAGGCCGAGTTGGCGGAAACCAACCGCGGCCTGACCGCGCTGACCATGGAACTGGAGCAACGCGTCGACGAGCGGACGGCGCGGCTGACGGCGGCCGTCCAGGATCTGGAACGCGAGATCGCCGAACGAAAACGCGTGGAACTCGAGTTGCGCGAAAGCGAGGACCGGTTCCGCATCTCGTTGCTTCATTCGCCGATCGGGGTTTACAACCAGGACCGCGACCTCCGTTACATCTGGGGCCATAACCGCCACCCGCATTTCGGCGGCCCCGATCCGATCGGCAAAACCGACCGCGAGATCTTCGGGCCGGACGACGGCGCGCTGCTGGAGGCGATCAAACGCGAAGTGATGGCGACCCGCATCGGCCGGCGCGAGGAAGTCAAAGTGCGCATCGGCGGCGCCGAGGTGTTCTTCGATTTGACGGTCGAACCCATGCGCGACGCCAGCGGCGACATCGCCGGGGTCACCAGCGCGACGCTCGACATCACGGAGCAGAAGCAGGCCGAAGTGCAGTTGCGCGAATTGAACGCCGCCTTGGCCACGCGCGCGGAACATCTGCGGACGTTGGCGTCCGAATTGACGCAGACGGAGGATCGCGAACGGCGCCGCCTGGCCCGCGTGCTGCACGATCATCTGCAGCAGTTGCTGGTCGCCGCGAAGTTCTCGATGGCCTCGGCGCTCCTCGCGGCGCCCGAGGCCGGCTGGCGCGAACGGCTGACGAAAGTCAACGAATTGCTCGATCAATCCATCGCCGCGGCGCGTTCGCTGACCGCGGAATTGGCCCCGCCGATTTTGTACGACGGGACGATGAACGACGCCCTGCGCTGGCTGGTTCGCTGGATGCAGGAAAAGCACGATTTCACCGTCGCGCTCGAGGGCGACGAGCGCATCGACGTGCCGCTGGACACGCGCCTGTTGCTGTTCCAGGCCGTGCGCGAACTGCTGTTCAACGCCGTCAAGCACGCGGCCGTCGATCGCGCCCGCGTGCGCCTCGAGCGCGCCGACCGCGCCTTTGTCCGCGTGACGGTCGCCGACGAGGGCCGCGGCTTCGACCCGCTCCACAGCGCCGCGCACGAAAAATCGACGGGCGGGTTCGGCTTGTTCAATATTCGCGAGCGCCTGGAATGGATCGGCGGCCGGCTCGAAATCGACAGCGCGCCCGGCCGCGGAACCCGCGTCGCCGCCTGGGCGCCGCTCCAGTCCGCGGGCGCGATCGGCGCCGACGCGCCCAGTCCCGCGCCGCCGGCGACGCGCGTCGCGCCGGCCGCGGCGCCCGGCGCGGCCTTGCGCGTCATGATCGCCGACGACCACCGCATCGTGCGCGAAGGCCTGGCCCGGCTGTTGAACGAGGCGGCCGAAATCGAGTTGGTCGGACAGGCGGAAGACGGCCAGCAGGCCGTCGAAATGGCGCGGCGCCTGCAGCCGGACGTCGTCGTCATGGACGTCAGCATGCCGCGCATGAACGGCATCGACGCGACGCGGATCATCACCGCGGAGCGCCCGCAATGCCGGGTGATCGCGCTGTCGATGCACTCGGCCGGCGACATGGAGCCGGCGATGCGCGATGCCGGCGCCGCGGCCTATTTGCCGAAAGACGGTCCGGCGGACGGGTTGATTGCCGCGATCCGGTCCGGCGCACGGCGCGCTTCGTAGCGGCCTCAGTTCGCGGGTTGTTCGTCCGGAATGAGTTTCACGCTGACCATCCGCGACACGCCTTTCTCCTGCATGGTCACGCCAAAGAGCGAATCGGCGACTTCCATCGTCGATTTGTTGTGCGTGATCAGCAGCACCTGGCTGTGCGCGGCCATTTGCTCGACCAGTTCGTTGAACCGGAAAATATTGGCGTCGTCGAGCGGCGCATCGACCTCGTCGAGCACGCAGAACGGGCTCGGCTTGACCAGGAAGATCGAGAAAATCAGGCCGATCGACGCCAGCGCCTTCTCGCCGCCGGAGAGCAGCGTGACGTTGGTCAATTTTTTGCCCGGCGGGCGGATGACGATGTCGATGCCGGATTCGAGCGGGTCGTCCGGTTCGGTCAGCACGAGTTTGGCGCTGCCGCCGCCGAACAGCACCGGCATCACCTCGGCGAACTTGTGACTGACCAGTTCGAAGGTCTCGATGAACCGTTCCTTGCTGGTCTTGTTGATCTTGGCGATGGCCGTTTTCAATTCCGCGATCGCGTTTTCGAGGTCGGCCTTCTGCGTTTCGTAGTGATCGCACCGCTGCTTCTGCTCGGCGTACTCCTCGACGGCGTTCGGGTTCACCTCGCCCATTTGCGTGATGCGGCCGCCGATTTCCTGCGCGCGCGTGCGCAACGCCTCGGTGTCCATCTCGGCTTCGTCGGCCGCCGCCGGCAGGTCGGCCAGTTCGACCTGATACTTCTCTCGCATTTTCTCGGCGAGATGTTCGCGTTTGAGCGACAGTTGCGACGCCGTCAGGTCGGCGGAATGGATCTCGCGCTCGTAGCCGTCGAGGTCGCGGCGCAACAGCTTGAGGTCGGACTCGGCGCGATCGACCGCCGCGATCTGCTCGTCCACGCCCTCGCGCACGCCGACCGCTTCGCGTTCGCCCTCTTCCAACGCCTGGATTTTTTCCGTCAGGCCCTGCGTGATGACGCCGATCGCCTCGCGATGCTTCTCCTGCGTTTCGCGGGATTGTTCAATCTGCTCGAAGCGTTTGGCGACCAGCGCCGCCGCCTCGTCCTTCGCGTGCAGCCGGCTGTCGCGGCGGGCCGCGGCGTTGCGTTGCTCCTGCCGCAGGTTGTTGACCAGCAGCATCGCCTCGGCGACGAATTTCTGGCAGCCGTCGATTTCGCTGGCGAGCGCGATCTGCGCCGCGGTTTTTTCGTCGGCGGCGTGGCGCGCGGCGTGCAACGCGCGGTTGATTTCGTCCAACTCGACTTGCTCGGCCGCGTTGCGCTGTTCGCGTTCCAGCACCCGTGCGGCGAGATCCTGCGCCTGCGCCGCCAGCGCGGTTTTTTCGGCGCGGAGCCGGTCGAACTCGAGCGTCGCCCGCCGCAACTCGCCGCTGGTTTCGGACATCGCAATGCGATTGTCGTCGAGCAGCTTTTGCGTCCGGACGATGACCTCCTGCAACCGGGCAACCATGCCTTCGTGCGCGAAAAAATCGCCTTCGGCCTTTTTGAAGGCGACTTCGAGTTGCGCCACCTGCTCGGTCAGTTCGGCGATCTCGCGTTTTTTCTGCAGCAGGCCGCTGGCGACCGCATCCACCTGGCCGCCGGTGATCGTGCCCGAGTTGTCGACGACTTCGCCGTCGAGGGTCACAAACGCGCCGACGTAGCCGTTTTCCTTGTGCAGGCGAACGGCGGTCGCGAGGTCTTCGACGACCAGCACGTTCTCGATCAACGCCTCGGCGGCCTGCTGATACTCCGGGTCGACGCGGACCATGTGCGAAAGCCGGCCGAGCGTCTGGTTGACCGTGTGCTCGGGCGGCTCGGCCTGATCGGCGCGGCGCGGCTGCTGCGGCACGAACGAACCGCGGCCCGCTTTTTCCGCTTTGAGAAAATCGGACGCGACGGCGCCGGCGTCCTGATCGGCGACGACGACCGCCTGCAGGCGTTCGCCGAGCACCGCTTCCAGCGCGGTTTCGAACTCTTCGTCGATTTCGATTTTTTCGGCCAGCACGCCGAGGATCGCTTCGCTGGAGCCGTTGAGCGCGCCGTTCTCCTGGCGCGCGACTTCCATGATCTTCCGCACGCCGTACTGGTAGCCCTCGAGGTTGCGCCGCATCTCGTCGAGGCTCTCCAGCCGAACCCGCGCCTTGTCGTACGCGTCGCGCGCGGCTTGGAATTTCTCGCGCCGGTTCTCGGCGTCGACGCGCAAATTCGCCTGGCGCGCCTTCTTGTCGGCGAGTTCGGCTTCCGCCCCGCCGCGTTCTTCCTGCAGCGCCGCGAGTTTGACGCGCAGCGCCTCGCCCTCCGTCGCCGCGGCGGCCGCCGCGATGTCGATCGCCGCCTGCCGCGTTTCGTTGGCCGTGCGCTGGGCGCGCTGCGCGACGAGATTTTCTTCGTTGCTTTGCACGGCGCGGTCGAGCGAGGCCTGCCGGCCGGCGAGCCGGAGCAATTCGTGGCGCGCCGCTTCGGCGGTTTTGTCGAGTTCCTGCCGGCGGGCTTGCGCCTCGCGCAACTTCTGCTGGCGCGCGGCGAGTTCGGCCTCGGCGGTTTGCGCCTTCGCGCCGAGCGTTTCAATTTCCTTGGCGGCGAGGGCGGCGTCTTGCTCGAGCGCGGCGATGCGTTCGCGCGCGGCGTCGACCTCTTCCGTCCAGAGGTTGACCTGCGTTTCGAGGTGGTCGATGTCGCGCGTCAGCAGGTCGCGCCGCGATTCGTCGTCGCGCACGCGCGCGCGCAGCCCGGCGACTTTTTCCGCCGCCAGGGCGATCGCCTTTTCGTGTTCGAGCACGTCGAGCCGCAAGGCGGCCAGGCGCGCGTCTTCCGCCTCGAGTTTGCTGGCGGCGCTCTGCTTGAGGTCGCCCAGGCGCACGACGGTTTCCTGAATCTGCTGCGCCTGTTTGGCGAGCAGCACCTGCTCGCGCGCGGCCAGTTCCAGGTCGAGTTCTTTCAACTCGGCCTTCAGCTCGTGGTAGCGCTGCGCCTTCGCCGCCTGGCGCTGGAGGCTGGCGACCGAGCGTTTGATTTCGAAGATGACGTCGTTGACGCGCGCGAGGTTGGTCTGCGTCGCCTCGATTTTCCGCAACGCTTCTTCCCGCTTCACGCGATACTTGCTGATGCCCGCCGCCTCTTCGATCAGCACGCGGCGGTCGAGCGGCTTGGCGGAAATCACCTTGGCGATCTGGCCTTGCTCGATGATCGAGTAAGCGCGCGAGCCGATGCCCGTGTCGAGAAACAGATCGACAATGTCTTTGAGGCGGCACGGCCGGCGGTTGATCATGTATTCCGACTCGCCCGAGCGGAACAGCCGCCGCGTGACCTGAATTTCGGTCATTCCCTCGTAACCGGTCGGAAACACACCGTCTTCGCAGGAAAAAATCACCGAGACCTGGGCCATGCCCATCGGCTTGCGCAAGTCGGAACCGTTGAAAATGACGTCCTGCATCTCGGAGCCGCGCAGGCTCTTGGCGCTCATTTCGCCCATCACCCAGCGAATCGCGTCGACGATGTTGCTCTTGCCGCACCCGTTCGGACCGACAATCCCGCTGATGCCTTCTTCGAAGGTCAGGCGGGTCTTGTCGACAAACGACTTAAAACCGACAAGTTCGATTTCTTTGATTCGCATGCAGCATTCCTTTGACGAAAACCCCAAGGCCGCGTTGGCAATTTCGTAGCACACGCGGCCCGCGAAGTCAAAAGCTAAATCGCAAGGAATTGAGGGCGGCCGGACCCCGGCACACTACATCTTGTGTGTCCGAGTCCTGCGCCTCTCAGTTCCTCTCGCCCCAGTGGGGCCGCGTCAAAAACTCGATTTTCATCCCCCGGTTTTTAGGCTAAGATGACGCCCCATGTTAGGCAAGCTTTCAGCGCGCGCGAAATCGGCGGACGCGAACGCTGCCCGGCGGGAAGCCGCCGCCCGGCGGCTTGTTTATAGTTAAAATAACCACCGCGCCGCACTAGGAGATCCATTGGCCGAAAGCAAACCTTCCGCGCCGGCCCGGCGGTACGAATTGGACTTTCTGCGCGGCGTGGCCTTGATCGTGATGACGATGGGGCACCCCTTGCGGTCGAATTCGCTCGGCCCGCACCTGGATTTCATCCGCTATCATTACAACATCTACGGCGAGTTGTTCTCGGCGTTTTTCATGTTCATGTCCGCGATCAACGTGACCAACTTCATCGAGTCGGCCAAACGGCAGCCCGATCTCGACCCGACGCGCTTTTACATCAAGAGCAGCGTCGTCCTGTTTTTGATGGGCTTCTCGTACAACATGTGCGTGGGCACTTTCGCCTTCATCGACATCATCCAGGCGATCGCGATCGGGACGCTGTTCACCTACCTGCTGCTGCGTTGGCGCACGCCGACCTGGGGCTACGCGGCGATCACGATCGGCTTGTTCGCGCTCGGTTGGCGGCTGGTCGGCACGGGGCCTGTCACCGACGAAACCTTCGCCCGCCTCGGCCGCCTGCATTATTTCGTGGCGCTCTTCGGGCCGCTGCCGTGGCTGGCGTTTTTCGCCTACGGAATTTTGATCGACCGCATTCCGCGAGGAAAGTGGGAGTTGGTCGCGATTCCGGCGTTTTTCGCCATGTTCGTCGCGGCGCACTGGCTGCCGGAACTGGGCGGCGACCGCAACATGGTGGTGTTGCTGAAGGTCAATTACCGTTATGTCTTCATGAACTGCGGCTTGATGCCGGCGATGTTCCTCGCGGCCCGGCGCTGGTACCGCTCGCGCTCGGCGCTCGGGAAGATGATCGAATCGTGGGGCGTGGAAAGCCTGGTGTTCCTGATTTTCCATTGGGGCGTCATCTTGCTATTGTCGCCGCTGGCCACCGCCATCCGCTCGAAATGGGGCGATACGCCGGCCGCTTGGACGCATTCCGTTCTGACGCTGCTGATCATGGCGAAGCTCGTGCAGGTCGTCGCGCGGAAGCGCAACCAGTGGTTGAAATCCCCGAAATTCGGCCGCCGGGCCTGGGGCGTCTATATCGGCGCCCTGGCGTTGTGGCTTGCCTCGATGGGCAAATTCGCGTTCACGGCCCTGCTGGGCCAGGACATGCTGACCAGCGGCGCCGAGTTGCTCGGCATCGATGGCGCCGCCGGCTTTGCGGGCCGGGCCGTGGCCGCGTTCGGCGCGGGCCCGGGCCACGCCGCGGCGGCCGCGGCGGCGGCGCAGTCGACCGCGTTGATTTCGGCGGTGCGGCTCACGGCGGTCACCATGGCCGCCCAGGCGACAGCGGCGCGCATGATTTCGATGTTCGCGGCGTTCTTGTCGGCCGCGGCGTTCTGCTTTCTGTACCCGTACGTGCGCGCGCGCATCCGGCAGACATCGATGCGGAGGCGCCCGTCGCCGCCCGCGGCCGCGCCGGGCGCGTGAGCTTCCATATTTCGCAAATTGGACGGCCGTTGGCGTGGCGTGCAGGAGCGTCCCGTGTCATTGCGAGATAGCCCGATGACCGAAACTCACGCGCCCGTTCGCGAGGAAGAACCGGAAAAGGGACATCTCCGGCTGTGGATCTTTCTGGCCGCGGCGTGGCTGCTGGTTTACGCCTATCGCTTCGTCCTCTACGGCGATTTCGAACGGGATGAAATCGGGAATTCGTATTTCACCGTCGCGCTGCTCGACGGCATAGCGCATTCGGCGGCGCATTACCAATACGGCGCGAGCCACGGGTCGCTGGTCTACGGCGCGCTGTTGACGCCGATCTTTTACCTGGCCGGCTCGCGCCTGCTGTGGATCAAGCTGCTCGGCGCGCTGTTCGTCGCCGGGGGGTTGGCGCTGTGGACGCACAACCTGAATCGCGCCTTCGGTTTCGCCCCCGCCGCGCTGTTCGCGCTTTTTTGCATCGTGCCGCCGCCTTTTTTCGAGTGGAGCATGCACTGCGCCTTTTGGGGCAACCACCTGGAAAGCATCTTTTTCTCCGGGTTGCTCTTTTTTCTGTTTTTGCGTTTTCGCCACGACGCGCCGACCGCGATGTCCAACGCCGTCTTCTGGTTGCTGGCCGGGTTCGCCTGTTTTTTCTGCCTGCAAAACGTGCCGCTGGCGATCGCTTTCGCGTTCGCCTTCGCCTGGAAATGGCCGGGGCGCACCGCGGTCCGGCTGCTCGCGCCCGGCGCGGTGTTTTTCTTCCTGGCGTTTTCGCCGCATTTCTTCATGCGCGGCATCGGCGTCGACCTGCCCGCCGAGCCGCAGGTGGCGCGCGTCGGGACGAAACTGTCGGCTTTGCTGTTCGAGCACCTGCCGATCGCGGCGGGTTATGACGCCGCCCGCGCGCCCGTGGTCCAGTCGATCCTGCTCGCGCTCGCCAGGCCGGCTCGCCATTTCGAGTTGGAGAATTTCGCCGGCCGCGTGCTCACGCAGCCGCCGCTCATGTCGCTGGCGTTCTTCGGCCTGGCCGTCGCCGGCATCGTCCTGGTGGCGTCGCCCGCGCTTCGCCGCGCCAAAGCCCGCGAGTCGTGGTTTTGCCGGGTGCTGTTGCTGTACGGGTCGGCGTGGTTGCTGCTGTACGGCTTGTCGCGGACACAGTTCGATTTTCGCGGCGGGATCAACCCGCGCAAGTACATGATCGGCTTTATGGCCGACCGCTATCTGCTGCCGATCTTCCCGCTCTTGCTGACCTTCGTCTGCGTCCGCGTGACGCGTTTCTCCCGCGGCGTCCGCGCGCTGGCGGCCGGGGCGCTGCTCGCGTCCGGCCTGCTGCACCTCGCGGCGTATCATCCGGGCGCGCCCGACGGTCTCGCGGATAAATGGCGCAACCTGATGAGCCGGCGTGGCGACGACTACCGCGAGATCATCGGGTGCGGCTTCGATTACGACTGGGCGATCCGGCCCGATGCGGTGAGCCTGGAGATCGGCCGGCTGCCGCAGCGCTGGCAGGATGCCGCGTGGACGATGTACGGCGCGAAAGAGGCGATGCAAAGCTATGTGGACCGCAAGTTCGACGAATCGTTGTGGCCGCCGGCCATTCGCGAGCGGCTCGTCGCCGGCGAAGGCGCGACTCTCGGCCGCGACATTTTCGCCTTGTGGTATTTGCACGATCCGCCGCGCCGCGGGCGCATCGACAAGGTCGTGGCGCGCGTCGCCGGCTTCGACAAAACCCTGGCCGAGCGCTTTGCCGAAGGAATCGGCGAAGGCATTTTTTTCACGGCCATGATCAGCTACCGGCAAGCCCGGATCGTCGCCTGTTCCACCGGCGTGGGGCCGCCCGCGAGCGACGACGACTGCTTCAAGCCGCTGGACCTGCACGATTGGCGAACCCGTGTTCCGCAACTCTCGGCCGACGAATTTTATGTCGCGTTTCTGCGCGGCGCCGGGCGCGGCCTCTGGCGCCACGTCGCGCCCTGGGAAGGCAGCCGCGCCCCGGCCGGGCCGGCGAAACAGCCGTGGACCGCGGACGACACCCGCCGTTTTTGCGAGTACTGGGCGGCCGCATTGCATACCACCGCGGCGCCGCTCGCCGTCGAGTCGTTCCGTCGCGGGTTCAGCGAAGGCCGGGCCGATTACTTGATTCGCACCGCGCGCCGCTTCGTCTTCACCGACCAGGCCGACGATCTGCCGGCGCTGCGCGACGCGCTGGCCGCGCGCCATGTCGGCCTGCGGCCGACGAACAAGCGGCCGAATGAATACGCGTTGGATAGTCTGTAGAACGGTTTCCCGCGACGCGGTTGTCAATTGACGATCAGGTCAAACTGAGCGACCCCGCTTCTGACTTATCGCTTCTCAGCACCCGCAGCCGCTTTTGCTGCCGCTGCCGCGCTTGGCGCCCCCTCCGGGCGAGGCGTCGTCGTCGGTTGAGTCATCATCGGCCGATGTGTCGTCATCGGGCGAAGCGTCATCGTCAACCATGTCGTCGTCGGGCGAGGCGTCATCGTCGGGCGAGGCGTCATCATCGGGCGAGATGTCGTCATCCGGCGAGGCGTCGTCATCGGGCGAGATGTCGTCATCCGGCGAGGCGTCGTCGTCGG
>Ga0181517_10003198_pt1 | contig 15791 bp, 15 predicted proteins | sample PEATcosm2014_Bin_31_FD_119748 | JGI IMG/M metagenome (GOLD analysis project Ga0181517, IMG submission 119748) | Peatland microbial communities from MTU Mesocosm Facility, Houghton, MI, USA - PEATcosm2014_Bin01_30_metaG | ecosystem: Environmental > Terrestrial > Soil > Wetlands > Peat | place... | reverse complement strand
GCGAAACTCGCGCCCGCACGCCACGATGGGTTCTTGCATGCGGATCTTCTGCCCGAACTTGAAGAGCGTGTCTAGAGCAAAAATATAAGTGTAAAGAGCAGCGGGGACGGGCGCACTCCGAACCGTCAGCACGCCGCTCCGCGGCGGGCTGGGACCATGCGTGGGCGGTAGAGCGAGGGGGTATCAGGCGGTTGCCGGCGCCCGCTGCGCCCGGGGACCCGCCTTCGCAGGGCTACGGCGTGGCGAGCGGGCGCACTCCGAAGCTTACTGGATCGCGTTCAATTGTTCGGCGGTCCAGGGCTGGGAGCGGTTGCCCACGGCGGCGCGGATGGCTTTGACCTGATCCGCAGTAATGGCGGAGGCCTTGTTACCGAAGCTTTGACGGATGTAGCTCAAGACGGCGGCCAGGTCTTCGTCGGACAAGGCGGCGCCCATCGCGGGCATCGCCAAGGCCCATTGCGCGCCCTTGACCTCGACCGGTCCGCTCAAGCCCGCGAGGGGGATGCGGATCATGCGGTTCGGAGTGCCCAGCACCCATTCGGAGCCGGCAAACGGGGGCGCCTGGTTCGGTTTGCCCATGCCATCGGTGTTGTGGCAGAGGGCGCAGACGGTTTCATAAACCGCTTTGCCGCGTTCGAGGTTTCCGCTAGCGGTGGGCGGCTGATACTTCTGCAAGTCGGCAAGGGAACGATAGGGAGTGTAAACGGAGGCAGTGCCCCAGGCGCTGCGCTGGTCGAAATAGACCATGCCCCAGTAGAACAGCAGGAGCATCAGGATGATCAACCAGACCGGCACGGCCCGGCGTCCGGCGCGCGGCTCGGCGGGCTCGGAACGGGTGGATGGCGCCGGGTCAGGGTTCATTTTGCCGGCGCGTTGGTTGCGGGCGCTGCAGGGGCGGGCGCCGTCAGGGGCGCATCGAAGAGCGGAGCGTCGGCGCGGAGGCTGACCAGGTAGGCGGCCAGCGCCTTGGCTTGGAGCCTGGGCACGATTTCGTAGCCGGGCTCGGGAGCGAGCTCCGGCGGCAGCGACAAGGCGTCGGGTGAACGCGCGCGCTCAATCCGGCGCTTCTCGAACAGAAACCGGAACGAGGGCATCGGCGAATCCCTGACCTCAACGCGCGGGGCATAGAGATGGAGCAGGTGCCAATTGGGATCGGACTGGCGCACGCCGATGTTGGCCAGGTCGGGCCCGGCGCGCAGCGAGCCGGGCATCACCGGGTAGTCGAAAAGGAAATCTTCGGCGACGGTGCGCCGCTTGCCCCAGCCGCGGGCGATGTCGGGTCCGCCTGGGACAATCCAAAGCTGGACTTTGGCGCCGCCCACGTTGAGCGTCTTCATCGCGGCATCGGCCTCTTCGCGGGTCGCGCCTCGCAGGAGGGTCTGGGGCAGGCTGCCGAGGGCTTGCCGGGCTTCGGAATCCGACCAGTCCGGCTTGAGCTTGAGCAAGGCGGCCTTCATCGCAGCCTGATTGGTGCCGGTGTCGGCAAGGACTACATCGCAGGTGGTGGCGGTCTGGCCGATCTGCTGGCTGTGGCAGGAGGCGCAGCCGTTGGCGCGATAAACGTCGAGTCCCTCCCGCGCCAGGCCGGGCCGGGCGACGGGATAGGTGGCGCCGGAGGGAATGGAGTTGGTCTGCTGCAGGCGCCCGAGCTGGAGTTGGGGCGTCAGCACGAAGCCGAACCAGGAGCCGGCCAGCGCGAAAAACGCGGCAAGGAAGAGGAGCGGCCCGTAGTTCATGACCGGGCCTCCGCGGGTTTAAACAGGTCGGCGGTGGCCACCGCATAGGCCGCGGCGGCGCGGGCGCGATAAAAGCGCCAAACGAGCCCGGCCAGGTTGCCCAGGAAAACCAGGTGGCCCAGCAGCAAGAAAAGGTCGCCTGTGGTGCTGACGCGCAGGAACGGCAGCATTCGCTTCGCAATATCAACGCTGGCGAGATCCGGGTTTTGAAACAGGACGGTCTGAATCCCGCCGCCAATCGCCAGCGGCGACACCAGGACCAGGATTCCCAGCAGCGCCAGCAGGAAATGGACGCGAATGAGGCTCGCAAAAGGGAAGTCCATCCCGGCCAACCGCGGCAGGATGTAGTAAACCGACCCAAAGAGGACCATGACCAGGAAGCCGTAGATATTCAGCAGCGATTGCGCGCGCGCGAACCAGGTAAAGTGGAGGGTCTGGTTCGTGTCGATCAGGACTCCGACTACGCGCGACAACCCCGCAAGAACGAAAGCAAAGACCCCGACCACAATGAAGGCGAGGGGGAAGAAGGAAGGAGCCCGGCTGTTTCGTCCGCGCGGTTCTGCCTCCGGAGGACTCGCGGACGGGGCGTCCGCGCTCCTATTGGAGGCAGGGTCTTGAGCCCGCAAGGTCCAGAACACGTTCAGCGCGACCGCCAGGATGGGGATCACCGTCAACACCGTGGCCACGGTGCTGGTCACCGGCATCCAGGCTGGAACAGGCGCGGTGTTGGGAATGCCGCCCCAACTGGCGAAAAGGATCAGCATCCAATAGGTGTAGAGCGCCAGGTAATGGCTATGGAGTTCGCGCCGGGTGAGTTTGGGGACGAAGTAAAAGACCGCGGCCAAGCCGACCAGGCTGAGCCAGACGACGGTGAGGTTGTTTGAGTACCACCAGGCAATGACCGCTTGAACCACGCCGCGAACCGGAAAGGAAATCAGGAGCAGGTTGGCGGTGGAATAGATCCACGGGAACCAAAACAGCGCCGTGAACAGGAACCATTGCGAGACGAACAGCCCTCGATCGCGCCGGCGATGGAACGTAACCACGCCCCACAAACCGATCATCAGGTAACCGAGAAACAGGATCACGGCGGCGTAGCCCGGCATTTCCAGGTTTTCAAAGCCGGTGTTGTTGCCGGCCAGGATGGCGAGCACGCCCACCGTCACGCCGAGATTCCAGAGCATGGCGCCGACGGTGATAAGCCAGGGCTGCGCCAGAAGCGCGCCGCCGAGCCGCGCGATCAGCCAAAGGCCGACAGCCAGTCCGACCTGGAGACAGAACCCGTAGAGAAAGGAATTGGTGGCGGCGGGATAGACGCGTCCGTAGGTCAGGAACGGAGAATCGGCCAGAAACTGCGGGGCATGGAATTTGATCGAGGCGACCAGCGCGAACATCGAGCCGATTACCAGCCACAGCGCGCCGCTCAGGACGAGGACGAACAAAGGCACGCGGCACGAGGCATCGATGGCGTCGGTGGCGTCTGCCTGTGAGGCATTCGTGCGAGATGGGGATGAGGTGGCGTCGGTCATGCTGAAACCCCGGATTCTCTTTGGAAGACCGGCCAGCCCGCATGTCGTCTCATCCGGGAGGGGGTCGCAGCCTTCTGGCATCCCTCCAGGATGCAAACAAACTTCAAATCCGCTACCGGGGGTCTCCGCCAAAGGCTCCGACCCCCGGCTACCTTCTGCCAACCCTCCGGGTTGGTTAGGAGGGAATGCTCCTCAACGCTGAAGCGTTGGGCTATTGTCGTGTGTCCCTCCGGGACAAAGCCGGCAAAGCCGACAAAGCTTTGTGCGAATTGCGCCTCTCTACCCCTCATTCGAACTGGCTCGGTTTTTCCGGCGCCTTGGGCGGCGCGGCGGTGGCTTTCTCGACGCGGGCGACGAGGTTCGACCGGCCGGCAGCCGGGTTTTGGCCCCACTGCTGCTGGACCATGGACATCGCCTGCGCGATGGGGAGGCGGACCAGGCCTTTGGTTTGATCGATCCAGGCCGGGGTGGTGAGCGCCTCGGTTTCCGCGGCGCGCAACTCCACCAGCGTGCGGGCGCGGACGGCCGCACGGTCCTCGCCCAACGGGGCCGGTTGGGTGTAGTGGCGCATGGCCCAGACCAGCGCGGCGACGATCAGGAAGGAGCCGAGAATGCCGACGATGTAGGCCACGGCGGTCGCCGCCTGGCGGCAGCAGGGAGCTTCGGGGCCGGGCGGCGTGGCGGAAGGGGTTGGCGATTGAGATCCGGAATTCATTGCCGGCCTCCTCGGAATTGGGGCGGGGCATCGCGCAAGTCATCCGTTTGATCGAGCTCGCCGCCGGAGATCTGGGTTGGGACCGGGTGAAAGAAGCCCATGGCCTCAATGAGGCGGGGATCTTTGATGGGGTAAGGCGGATGGGCGGCGTAGGCGCGGAGGAACACCTTAGCCAGCAGGCCGGCCATGAACGCCCAGCAGCCGATGTGCAGCCAGAGCCAGGCGAAGGGAAAGCCGTTCGGATGGGGGATGGGCATGATGTTAAACGAGAGATCCACCCAATGCATCAGCCAGGCCCAAACGCAGAGGGGCACCATGATCGAGAAGACATGTTTGACGTCGATGCGCAGCAGCGCCAGGAACGGCACGAAGAAATGGCCGAAGATGATCACCATGCCGACATACCACCAGGAGCCGCGCTCGCGCACGACATACCAGAAGGTTTCTTCCGGCATGTTCCCGTTCCAGATGATGAAGTATTGCGAGAAATGGATGTAGGCGTAAAAGACGGTGAACGCGAACAGGAGCGAGCCGATAAAATAGTATTGGTGCTCGTGCAGCGCCTCGGTGAGGACGCCCTGGCGATCGAGGATCATGGTGATGACGTACACCGTCGCCAGCGTCATCCAGACGCTGCCGGCGAAGTAATAGACGGCGTACATGGTTGAGAACCACTGGTACTGGAGCGATTTCATCCACATCACGACCGCCAGCGTCACCGTGACAGCATAGAGAACGATGCCAATGCCGGAGTAGAAGCGCATCCGGTAGGTCGGGAGCGCGGCGCCGGTCTTGTCCTGCTCCAGCGACCAGTGGCGCAGGCGGTTGGAGAGCAGCCACCAGACCAGGAAACAGAAGCCGGCAACCACATAAAAGATCGGCACGCTGAAGAGCGGCTGCTTGGCGGCCAGCGAGTGGTCGGTCGCCGGATTGACGTTCATCCAGTGGTAAATCCCCTGGTTGGCCGCGTCGTGCAGGAAGAACGTCTTGGCCAGCAGGGCGATGGGCAGGAACAGAATCGCCATCCACGGGAAAAGCAGGGCGGCGATATGCTCGCAAAAGCGCCGAATCGGCACCGACCAGCCGGCGTCGAACAGGTGATGGACAATCACCAGGAACAACGCGCCGACGCAAAGGCTCAGGAAGAACATGAAGGACAGGAGCCACGAATAGGCGAATTCCCGGACGCTGATGGTGGCGCCCAGCGCCGAGAGCAGGCCGCCGGCAATCATCAGGATGCCCGGCAGCTTGCGCCACTTGGAAAGGTCGAATGGAGCGAAGGAGTGGCTATTCATGGATTCCTCATTTCTTCAAGCCCCCTCGCAGCTCCGGCGGGAGGTCGTCGATGGATCCCAATTGGGCCAGTTGCAGGGCGCGCAGGTAGGCGATAATGGCCCAGCGGTCCTGCGCCACCACGTTGGCCCCGTAGGCGCCCATCAGGTTGCGCCCTTCGGTGATGATGTGGAAGATCTCGCCGTCGGGCATCTCGACCATCCGCTTGTCATGGAGGTTGGCCACGGCGGTCATCGCGCCGAGTTTCTTGGTGATGCCATTGCCGTCGGCCAATTGGCCGTGGCAGGGCGAGCAGTTGATGGTGAAACGCTGCTGTCCCCGCTTGAGCAATTCGGCGGTGACGGGCAGCGGGTTCAGCTCGACAAAATTGGTGGTGCCGGTGATCAGGCCGGTGTTTACCGGGGCATCTTGGTAGGGATAAACGGGGCCGCCGGCGGTCTGGATGGGAGGCAGGCGCGGAATGGTGCCCGGGACGTGGGGCTGCGAGCTGATACCGTTGGCGAAAAAGCTGTTGGGCTTTTGGGGGCGGAGTTTGAGCTGCCATTCCATGTCCGGATAGATATAGAGCGGCGGCTTGCGGAAATGAGTGCCGCGGAAGCCGAGGGCGCCGACCACGGCGAGGACGCAGAGAGCGAAGATGGCAAGGAAATAGCGCATTACTCCTCCACCACCTCAATGTGCCGGCTGCCGACGTGCTCGAGCAGTTGGCGGGTTTCGATCTCCGAATACTTCGGGTCGTCGCACTCGATGACCAGGAAGAACCGGTCATGGGTCACCAGCGAGAAGCGCTTGTTTTTGAGCAGCGGATGGTAGAGGCGGGGCAAGCGGTTCAGGAACAACATGCCGAAGAGCGCGCCAAACGCGCCGAAGAGGATCGTCAGCTCGTAAGAGGGCGGAAAGGCGGAGAAGGGGCTGAAGAGCGGCTTGCCGCCGATGACGATGGGGTAGTCGAAGGTGTTCATGTACCAGATCATCACCATGCCGGTGGTGTAGCCGGTGACTCCCCCGATGAAAGAAAACCAGCCGACCTTCGAGTTTCCCAAGCCCATGGCCTTGTCCATGCCATGAACCGGGAAGGGACTAAAGACGTCCCAATGGCTGAACCCGGCGTCGCGGACGGTTTCCGCGGCATGCAGGATGCCGGCGGCGGTGGTGAACTCGGCGACCATGCCGTAGGGACGGGTTATGGCGGTCGTGCTGTTCATGGTGCCATCTCCACTTCTTTGGCGCCGCCGAGGGGGTGGTGGGGATCGGCCTGGGGCGTCACGCCTTTGACCTCCGAGACGGCGATCATGGGGATAAACCGGATGAAGAGCAGGAACATCGTAAAGAACAGGCCGAAGGTGCCGATGAAGGTGCAGATATCGACCCAGGTGGGGCGGTAGTAGCCCCAATTGGACGGGATGAAATCCCGATGGAGCGAGATGACGATGATGACGAACCGCTCGAACCACATGCCGACATTGACCAGGAGCGACATGACGAACACGACAAAGAGGTTTTGGCGGATCTTCCTGAACCAGAAAAGCTGCGGGACCAGCACGTTGCAGCTCACCATCGGAATCCACGCCCAGCGATAGGGGCCGAGGGCGCGGCCCAGGAAATGATACTGCTCGAAGGGATTGCCGCTGTACCACGCGATGAAAAACTCCATGGCGTAGGCGTAGCCGACAATCGAGCCGGTCGCCAGCGTGACTTTGCACATCACGTCGATGTGCCGCATGGTGATGATGTCTTCGAGCTTGAAGATCTTGCGCAGCGGAATCAGCAGGGTCAGCACCATGCCGAATCCGGAGAAGACGGCGCCGGCGACGAAATAGGGCGGAAAGATGGTGGTGTGCCAGCCCGGCAATTGAGAGACCGAGAAGTCCAGCGAGACGATGGAGTGGACCGAGAGCACCAGCGGGGTGGAGAGCCCGGCCAGGATCAGGTAGGCCTTCTCGTAGTTGCTCCAGTGCCGGTTGGAGCCGGTCCAGCCCAGGGCGAACAGGCCGTAGAGGAACTGGCGGACGCGGGTGCGAGCCCGGTCGCGCATGACCGCCAGGTCCGGGATGAGGCCCATATACCAGAACAGCACCGAGACGGTGAAGTAGGTCGAGACGGCGAACACGTCCCACATCAGCGGCGAGCGGAACTGGGGCCAGATCGAGTTCGAATTGGGGATGGGGAAGAGCCACCAATCGTACCACGCCCGGCCGACATGCAGCGCGGGATAGATGCCGGCGCACATGACCGCGAAAATCGTCATGGCTTCGGCGGCGCGGTTGACCGCGGTGCGCCACCGCTGGCGCAGCAGAAAGAGGATCGCCGAAATGAGGGTGCCGGCGTGGCCGATGCCGATCCACCAGACGAAGTTGACGATGTCCCACGCCCACATCACCGGGTGCTGGTTGCCCCAGACGCCGACGCCGGTGGAAATCTGGTAGGTGAGCATGAAGCCAAGCATGCCCAGGGCCAGCAGGCTGGGGATGAAGAGCACCCACCACCAAAACGGCGCCCGGCCTTCGGTGAGCGAGGCGACGCGATTGGAGATCCAGCCAAAACTGCGAAGGTTCGCAACCAGCAGCGGGCGCTCGAGCTCAGCCGGCGGCACCGGGACATTCACCGGAAGCGTATGCGCCAGGGATGGGGCTTTGGTTGAGGAAGCGGCAGGCATTATTTTGATTCAAACGGCGATTCGTTCTTTTGCTCGTATTCCTGGAGCGTCAGCGGGGGCTCGTAGTCGGGCATCGCCGGGTTGGGGTTGCGGACGCGAGCCAGATAGGTCAGGCGCGGCCGAGTCAGCAGCCCTTCCAACACCGTGTAATCGCGGTCCAACTCCTTCAGCTTCGAGACCCGGCTCTCCGGGGCCTTGATATTACCGAAGACGATGGCTCCGGCCGGACAGGCCTGGGCGCAGGCCGTGGTGAAGGAATCGGTGGGGACCTGGACATCGCCGGAGGCTCCGGCTTTGGTTTTCTGCGCGATCTTGGCCTGCTCGATGCGCTGGATGCAGAAGGTGCATTTCTCCATCACGCCGCGCATGCGGACGGTCACGTCCGGGTTCTTGATCATGCGGACCAGATCCAGCTCATCCTCGGGCCGATGGGCCAGCGGGCCGAGATAGAGCTTGTTGATGGGGCGCTTGTTGTAATCGAAGAAGTTGAACCGCCGGACCTTATAGGGGCAGTTGTTGGAGCAGTAACGGGTGCCCACGCAGCGGTTGTAGGTCATCACGTTGAGCCCCTCCTGGTCATGCGAGGTGGCGTTGACCGGGCAGACATTTTCGCACGGAGCCGCTTCGCAATGCTGGCAGAGCATCGGCTGGGTCACGGCCTGGGGATCGTCGATCCAGCGCTCGAATTGCTGATCGCTCTCGGGCGCGAACGCCTCGAAGAAGTTCTTTTTGGCCTGCTCGCTGCCTTTGGGAGCGACGCGCCCGGCGTAGTAGCGGTCGATGCGCAGCCAGTGCATCTCCCGGCCGCGTTTGACCTGGTCTTTGCCGACAATCGGCACGTTATTCTCGCTCTGGCAGGCGACCATGCAGGCCGAACAGCCGACGCATTGGTTCAGGTCGATCGACATCGCCCATTGATGGATGCCCTGCTTCTTGAGCTCGTCGAACGGATTCGGATAGAGCGGCTGGACCACCGGCGGCTCCTCCACGCCCATCTTTTTGGCAAAGAGCGGGTTCTTGCGATATTCCTCGAGATTGGCTTCGCGGATGATTGGCCGGCCTTCGAGCGACCAGTGGGCCTGCGTGCAGGAAATCGGATACGTCCGGCCGGTGGGACGCAAGGATGCGCCCGAGGCGCAATGCGGCGCCGACGCGGTGCGGAGCGGGTAGGCGTTGAAGCCGGTGCCGCGGCCAACGCGGCCGGGGCGCTCGCGCCCGTAGCCCAGCGCCAGGCCGAGGCAGTAATCCGCCATCCCCGGCTGCACCCAGGTCGGGCCGCTCACGCGCCGGCCCCCAAGCTCGATCTCGACCACGTCGGAGTTCTTCACCCCGAGTTCCTCCGCGGTCTTGCGGCTAATCAGCACGGTGTTGTCCCAAACCACTTTGGTGACCGGATCGGGCAGTTCCTGGAGCCAGCCGTTGTTATTGTAGCGGCCGTCATCGACCTTGTAATCGCGCAGGAAAATCACTTCCAGTTTGTCCCTGGACGGCTGGCCGGCCTTTGCCGAAGCGACGGCCTGCGAGACGGCCGATTCGTTCAGCTTCACGTCCACCGGTTTGGCGGCGGAGTTGGCCAGGAAACCGTCATGCAGGAATTTGCGCCACGCCGTCTCGGCATCGCCCGCGACCAAGCCCGCGAAGGTTTCGCGAACGATGGCGTAGGGGTCGGTGGTGGTTGACCCGGCAAGACGAGCCAGGATTTCCAGCTCGGTGATGCCGCCGAACAGCGGCGCAATCAAAGGCTGAATCGGAAGCAGCGTCCCGTCCCAGGTCCGAGCGTCGCCCCACGATTCCAGATAGTGCGCGGCCGGAAAATGCCAATCGCACCGGGCAAAGGTCTCGTCTTCGTAATAGCCGAGGCGCACCACGGTTTTGATATTGCCTTTGGCGTTGCCCACGGCGGCCGTCCAATCGAGATCGGCGGGCGCGGTATAGGCCGGATTGCCGCCCAGGATCATCAGCGTCTCGACCTCGCCGGCGTTGAGCGCGTGGACCAGCTCGACGAGGCCGGCTTCCCCGGACTCAGGCTCTTCATGGAAGACGACGGTTTGGCCCAGGTTGCCCAGGGCGGCATTGATTGCGTAGGCCAGCAGATGGACCTCCAAGGGCTGGCGATAGCCGGCCACCACGAGCGATTGGCCGCGGTTCGCCAGCAAATCCTTGGCGCATTCGCTGATCCATTTTGGATCCACGCCGGCGGGGCTGCCCAGGTTCTGCAGGCCGGGAACCGCGCCTGGATCCAGAATCCGCGCGGCCAGCGCCGCCGCCAACTGCAATACTCCGCCGCCCGGAAGGCGCAATCGGTGATCGGCGTTGAAGCCGGTGATGGTGAACAGGCTCTCAGCGGCATAAAGCCGATTGAGCGAGTCCTCGGACTTCTCCAGATGACGGCGTTTGGCAAAGCGCCGGATGTGGTTCTGCACGTCCGGCTCCGAGCCGAGAAAATCGCAATCGAGCGAAACGACCACACTGGCTTTGTCGAACTGCCAGCAGGGCCGGACCGCCTGGCCGAAGGCCCGGGTGGCGGCAGCGCGGTGGACGTCCAAGCCGATGGGGTCGTCGATATACCAGCGCGCTTGCGGGAGCTTATCGCGGAGCTGCTTTTCCAGGCGCAGGCGCGAGGGGGAGCTGTTGCGTTCCCGGAGCAAGGCCAGGCCTGTGCCACCGTTGGCCTGAGCCGCGCGCGAGAGTCCCGATAGAAAATCGAGCGCGCTTTCCGGCGACGCGCTGTTTCCCTGGCGGGTGAAGCGCTGGGCGCGGTCCGGATCGTAGAGATTGAGTATGGATGCCTGGGCGAAGCGGTCGGTGCCGCCGTTGGATTCGGGCAAAAGCGAGTTGCCTTCGATTTTGGTGGGGCGGCCGTCGTTGGACTTGACAACCAGCGGGACGGCGCCGCCGCCGTGGGCGGGCATGGCAGTGGCATAAAACTCCGGAACCCCGTGGACGTAGTTCTCGGGCATCTTGCCGAAAGGCAGGATCTTCTCCTGAGGCCGGCGGCAACCGCTGCCCGCCAGGCCCATGCCGGCCAGCAGGAACGAGGCCGACATGATCTTCACAAAATGCCGCCGCGACACGGGGTCGGACCACTCGCTGGCTCCTTCGGGAAACTCCCGATCGACCCACTGCCGGAACTCCGGGGTCTCGGCCAGCTCGTCGAGGCTCCGCCAGTAAGCGCGGCCGGTTTCCGTATTGGGTTTGGAAAGGGACATGGTTCTATATGCGATTCATCGGTGGCAGGCCGAGCAGGTCTGGAGCGACTCGACATGCCAGTCTTTCATGGCTTTCTGGCCGAACTCGCGCTGCTTTTCCTCGGACGCCGGTTTCCAGCCGAGGTCCGTTATCTTGTCGAGCGGGCGCAGTTTTACTTCCGGATGCCGGTGGCAATCCAGGCAAAACGTCATGCTCAACGGCTCGACCTGGTAAACTTCGTCCATGGTGTTGACCGGCCCGTGGCATTCCACGCAACTGATTCCGCGGTCCACGTGCACCGAATGGTTAAAATACACGAAGTCGGGCACTCTGTGAATCTGAACCCAGGGAATTGGCCGGCCGGTCTGGGCGCTTTCCCGCACCAGCGCCAGCCGCGGATCGTCTTTGAGCACCTGGTTGTGGCAGTTCATGCAGGTGGAGCTGGCCGGAATGTTGGAATACCAAGACTTTTCGACGGCGTTGTGGCAGTAGCGGCAGTCCACTCCAAGCTGCCCGGCGTGAATGGCGTGCGAGAATGCCACCGGCTGGAGGGGCTGGTAGCCCACACGGGAGTACTTCGGCGTCAGGTAATACCACATACCCCCAACCGCCGCCGTGCCGACCAGCAGCGCTCCAATGATCATCATCACCGGCAGCCGATTGGTCCACTTGGGAAAAATCGCTGACATTTCAGTCTATGCCGTGACGGCTTTGGCCGACCCGCCGTTGGTTGCGCTGGTTAGAACAATTTTGTGCCATGCGACACGTCCGCCGCATAGCCCACCGGCGTGGCGGGTCTGGCGGTTAGTCAAGGAAACCTGTAACCGCGTAACGCCCTCTTCGCAAGGGCCATGCGGCGTTTTTTGCAGTTTTCGGAGACTGTAATAGTGAGGATTAGAGATAGAGATACTGCTCCCCCCGGTAAACACCCCATACCGCCTTTCCCAAGGGGGTTGAATCCTGAGGATATGAAGACAGAGAACGGGGGAGAGGTGGACCTGGGGCGGCTTTTCGAGGACATCAAGACGGTGGTGCGCGACGGGCAGGAGCTTCTCCGGGCCGGGGCCAGCGGCGTGAAAGAGCGCGCGATGGCCGGGGCCGAGACAACGGAACGGGCGGCGCGGGAGCATCCTTACCGGACCGTGGGCTTCGCGTTTGGCCTGGGAGTGCTGGTCGGAGCGCTGGCGGTGAATTGGCTGGCGCGGGGGGGAGAGAGCGAGGAAAGCAGGGAGTGAGGGCTCTGCCCGGCTGCGGCCTCCGGCACCCGCAGGGGCGCACTGGCAGAGGGCCGCACTCACATGTCTCCGGGGCCGAAGCATAATCGTGCTAGGAAGTGTTTGGGCGTCGGGTTCAGTCTTGGCTGACAAACCGGCATTCGGGTCCGGATTGGCGGGGACGGGGACGCGGCGGTTTTCAGCACGGAGGGGCTGCCCCTTTTATGGATGAAGACCCTGCGGAAATGGCGCCCGCAAGAGATCTTGTCGCCAGCCTGAATAGTTTAATGTCAAGCTTTTATTCGGATCTGCTTAGAGGATGCGCAAGTTAGAGGCAGATTCAGGCAGCCGTGCTTTGGTGCTGGGGTCCCGCGGCGGGGGGGTGAGCTGGCGTTGGCTGCGCAGGAACCGGGTCCTGAGGCGGCGGTTTTGGCTGGGTGGCTTCCTTGACCAAGTTGACAAAGCTAACGGTTGGGAGGGTTAAGGCGCCGTACACCGAACGGGCGGTGATGCTGAGGAGCATCTCTCTAGCTGCGGAGTAAAGCAGACTGAGCCCGTTGACGAGCGCCAGTTGCTCTTTGCGGTCCTGGGGGAAGGAGTCGCTGACCTGAACCTTGCCTTGAAGCTTGATATCGGCTTCATAGGCAAAAGGTTTAGCGGGATCCTGGCTACCGAGGTGGAGGGAGAGGCGAAGCCGCCATTGGTTGGGGCTGGATGGTTCCTGCTCGAACCAAATAGCGGGCCTGAGGGAGGGCTCGGCGGTTGGCGAGCCGCCATCAACAGCCTGGATGCGCACGGTAGTAAAGCCGTGCTCCTTGAGTTGCAAGGGAGAGAGAGGGAGCGGTAGTTCCATAGAGCGCTATCGAGCCGTTACTTCCTGAGTGTTCAAATTGGCTGGCATTTTCTTTTTCGACGCCCTCGGTCTGAAACGGGTCAGGTGAGGGCGTGGAAAAGGAAAATGCCCAATCGAGATGGGCGCTAGGCGGTGACAGCCCCGAGGTTTCAAAGGTCGCGATTTGGCGGAACTGCATCTGGATCCGCTGGGTTTGCTCAGGGACTTCAAAGGTGACATCCCAAAAGGAAGGAGTGGCGGCTTTGGGTTGCTCGTTCTGGATGGTGATGCCGTGGGGGGCCATCGTTGTGGATACCTCGAATGAAATCCATACGTTTGGTGTGGCCTTTTGGGCGATTTGGTCAATAAGGGCATTCTCGCATTTCATGCGGATCAGGTTGTCGTTGCCCTTTTCCTGGGGGAGCCAGGTTTCCCAGCGCTTGACGCTTGCTTCACCGACGCCGAGGAACGCAGCGAACTCCCGTTGGTTCTTCCGCAGGAGCTTTCGGTAGGCCTTGATCTCCTCGCTGGTGAGCAAGCCATGCTTTTTGCGGTAGGCATCCGCCGTGCGCTTGCGTAGCTCGTCGGCTTGTTGTGGATCAATGGTGATCCATTCACACTTCGAGCACGCCAAGGCTGGCGTTTGGATTCGAAAGGTCTCGCCCCTGAATTCCTGCTCAATCACGGCGTCCCGCTTGGGCAGGAATTGGTCATTATCGCATCGCAGGCAAATCATACAATCATTCTAATGGGCTGTCTTCATGGCAGTCCACGTAAACATAGCACTGATTTTTCAGTGCGAACTTCAGATACATGCGTTTGTGCAAGCGTGGACTGTGCCAACTGTACGCCCAAAGCTCAAGCCTAAGGATTTCAGGCTCGTAAGACCTCTGCGGAGGGCGTGTGCCAGCATAGCATTCAATCGGCCCTGCATTTTGAATCTCCTCAAGCAACTCGATCAACAGGCCCGACAAGTCGGGGGTATCTATTCCAAGGTCGTCCAAATCACCCGAGAGGTGCTTCAGAGGGCCGTATTGGAGGCGGCCAGCCCTGAGGGCCATCAATGCGTCTGCGACTTTGCCCCAGATCTCCCGGTTGGATGGGCGGGTTGACATTAACTTGACAGTGTCTCATCTCTTAGTATCATATGATACTAAATGAGACAGTGGCAATACTTTTTTTATAAGGTACTGACCCGATGGCGGCATCGGGTTGGCTACGGACCCCTGACTTTGGGTTTGCGTGATCCTGCACGCCTGGCGTTGTTTTTCAATGTTCTCCCAGTTTTCGAGAACGCAGTCAAGCATTCAGATCGAGGTGCGCCGAATGGGGCGGGAGAGGAACAGGTGCGACGATGCCCGTGGATATCTTGGCTGCGGATAGCGAAAACCTTGGGGGGGCAGTTTGTGGTTCGGGGGATGTGCCCATTAAACACGAGTATGCTAATTGGGGTACACATGTTAAACAGAGGTAGCTCTTAACAAAAAAGGGCCGCTGCCCGGCGCTAACTGGGCAGCGACCTAATGCTTTTCTCCGGCCGGATTGAGCCAAGTCGGAGAGGCGGTGGGAACCGCCCTAAATGCGTGCCAAGGCTGGCACAGGAGGTTCCTACCGTCAACAACATATGTTGGCTCAAAGAAAGCGGAATGAAAACCGTATGAGTCAACTAATGCTGGCCCTGATTTCTCATGAAATCGAGGGAAAACTGGTCCATCAACGCGCCGTCGATGGGTATGTCAATGCGACGGCGATGTGTATCGCCGTAGGAAAACAGTTCTTTGACTATCGGCGGTTGAAGAGCACCGAGGAGTTCCTGGTGGAGCTTGCCAGTGATACGGGAATTCCCGTACCACAGTTGGTCGCGTCGCTAAATGGCAACACAAGTGCTTACCAGCAAGTAACTTGGATTCATCCCGATGCCGCGATCCACCTGGGGCAGTGGTGCTCGCCAAAGTTCGCGGTCGCCGTTGCGCGGTGGGTACGGGACTGGATGGCCGGAAAGGTGGGCAAGGGGAAGATGCCGTACCATATCGAGCGTTACATGGCGAACCGCGCTGGGATTCCTCACACCCATTTCTCGATGCTGAACGAGATGACCTTTGGGTTGATTGGGCCGCTCGAAAGCCAGGGGTACACGCTACCAGATCGAATGGTGCCCGACATCTCGATGGGTAAAATGTTTTGCAAATGGCTGCGGGATGCCAAGGGGATGGATACTACGGCCCTTCCAACTTACAGCCACCAATATGCCGATGGGCGTGTGGTGCACGCGAAGCTTTACCCGAATTCGGTCTTGGCGGATTTCCGGCGGCATTTCAACGAGGAATGGCTACCCAAGCGAGCAATAGAATACTTCGAGGAGCGCGACGCAACCGCAGTGCCTTACTTGCAAAAACTGCTGCCGACCGTAAAGTTCAAGTATCTCGTCGAATAGCATTTCAAGCCGGAATCCTAAACCGAACAACTGCACAGAGCAACGCGCGATGGCCGGGGCCGAGACCACGGTGTCACGGGTCGGTTCAAAAGGGACCCCCTTGGGTCGAAATGGGTCCCTTTTGGAGATTTCAAAATTCCCCACCCGGGGTTTTTGACTCAGTGTTCTGGCATCATTGTTCCTGACAATACTC
>Ga0181517_10003191_pt1 | contig 15806 bp, 13 predicted proteins | sample PEATcosm2014_Bin_31_FD_119748 | JGI IMG/M metagenome (GOLD analysis project Ga0181517, IMG submission 119748) | Peatland microbial communities from MTU Mesocosm Facility, Houghton, MI, USA - PEATcosm2014_Bin01_30_metaG | ecosystem: Environmental > Terrestrial > Soil > Wetlands > Peat | place... | reverse complement strand
TGGATGGGAAGATCGTGCTCCGGGTCGATCATCGCTTTACGCTCAGCAATCCCGCCTTGGTGAGCGCCCCTTCTCGTAAGAAACAAATCCTGTCCGCCTACGCCGAAACGGGTTGAAGGATGACGTGGAACCCGAGGTTCTGCAAACGGTTCACCAACTTGTTGGCCTGCTGATCCTTGTTGCGCTTATCGAAGTAATCCGGACCGGGGTCTTCGTAGAAGGTTCCATCTTTGAGCATGTGATAAGCAGTAGTTAGGATAGAAGCGGCTACAGCTCAGATGGCTTTCTTATTCCCACGGCGCGCTCGGATGCGAAGGTACTGGGCATGAAGATAGGTCCCTTTCGACCGAGAAGCTCCCCAGGCACACTGAACAAGAGTCGTCTTTAGCCACGGGGCTCCGGCTTTCAGCCGGTTGGACTTGCGCTTGCCCGCGCTCTCGTCATTTTTTGGGCAGAGACCAGCCCAGGACACCAGATTGCCGGCGGTAGCGAAGCGATCCATTTCGATGCCGATTTCAGATACGATCACCTCGGCCGCAAGTGATCCGATGCCGGGAACGGACTTCAGCAATTCAACGGCGGCGCGAAAGTGCTGATCGTTGTCGCTGACTTGCTTGTCGATGCGGGCTATCGCTTCATCGAAGGAATCGACCTGATCGAGGTGCAGCCGAAGCATAAAACGATGATGCGCCGTTACGCGGCCGCGCAGCGCGGCCTCCAATTCTGCTGGAGTTGCCTGAAGGCGCCCATGAGCCATAGCCGCAAGCTGCTTGGGTTCGGTCTGACCTGCGATCAACGCTTCAAGCATACGTCTGCCAGAGACTCCGACTACATTGCTGATTACAGAATCGAGTTTGATGTTCGCGCACTCCAACGTTTTTTGAATGCGCTGTGTGTGACTGGTGCGCTCCCGTACAAGTTGCTTGCGAGTGCGCAGCAGATCGCGCATCTCCTGTGTCGTCTGATCGGGCACGAAGCTGCTGCTCACCAAGCCATGAGCCATCAGGTCGGCAAGCCATGCGGCATCCTTGACGTCGGTTTTACGGCCGGGAACGTTCTTGATATGCGCAGCATTACCAAGCACCAACTCGAACTCCCCGTCGGAAAGAATGTTCCAAACTGGCTTCCAGTAAACGCCAGTGGCTTCCATGGCGATATGAGTCACAACTTCAGCCGAGAGCCAGTCCGACAAGGCCAGTAGTTCTGCAGTTGCGGTGTTGAAGGTCCTAACCGTCGTCGTTATCTTGCCGTCCGTCATATGACGAACACAAGCCACTACGGTGTCCTTGTGAACATCCAGACCGGCGCAATGCGCATGGACCACTTCCATCGATTATCCCCCTTGGCTCAATGTGCCGTCGGCGGGGAGCCTCGTTCGATGAATTCTCGTAAACGCGCTCCAGAGCAAAACTCCGCCCATGGCGCAATTCGGGGTGCTCAAGGGCTCCGGGTCCAACTAAAAAACGGGCTGCTGCGCACCAAGAGAATACCGACCTCTGTGCCAGCGACACGCCTCGATTGTAGGATGTCCAGCCTGCCACCACGTTTCATACCTCGCGGGTCGGCGATTACGCCGATGCGAAACTAAAAAATCGTTCTCCAGCGCCAGCTCGCCGATCTTGGCGTGCAGCGCTTTGAGGTCGACCGGCGCGGCCTGCTCCGCCCGGGCCTCGCCGAACACACCTGCGGCGCCATCCTGCAACTGGCTCTTCCACTGCGTAATCTGGTTGGGATGGATGTCGAACCGCTCGGCCAACTCGGCCAGCGTCTTCTCACCCTTGATCGCGGCCAAGGCAACCTTCGCCTTGAACGCCGCTGTGTGGTTCCTGCGGGGGCGTCTGCTCATCTGTTCTCCTCTTCTCAGCCATCTTAAGGCTGCGCGCGAGCAGAACTTCCACTTATACCCCTGTCCGAATTCACTGAACCAGCTCTGAGCATTATTGGAGCGCCCAGCACCGATGGCCGGACTAGTTGAACCAAGCTGCGCCCCATCCCCGCCACAGAACTCAGATACATTTTTCCATTTGTTGTAAAGCTAAGGTCCTTGACTCCTTATTCTTTGTCAAACTGAAGAGGTTTAATTGAAGGAAATCGTGCCTCAAACCCATCTAATTGAAAGAAAGTTGAGGATATCGCACAACTTATCATTAGCGTTTTATGTAATCTTTGCATTTTTATATCTATTCGGTTTTGGCATCAAGCTCAAAGGGGTGCCCGTGGGTATCCTGCTCGGTTTTTTCTCGGGATCGTACATCCTGGCAACCGGAAGTTTCCAGTCATTCCTCCGACTATGGGGCCGAGAGATCATCCTCATTGTCGGAATGATTGTCTATATGCTTTGTGTAGAACTGATTCTTGGACCTGGGATCACGACTACCTCCTTTAGCATCTATCTTTTCCGCATTTTATTTGATGGAATATTGCCAGCCCACATACTAATGATGCTGGCCAAGAAGTTTAGGATCACATATCGGATACTGGTTGAGATCTTGATCGCTTTTTGTGTATTCCAGTTTGTTGCTGCTATTATGATGATGACTTTCCCGGCCCTTAAACAGCAGTTTCTCTTTAGTTGGCTTGAACTCGACCAGGGAACCATTATGATGGGTGAAACCATCTCGTTGTTTCGCGGTTTTGGAATTGCAGTCACATATCTTGCTTGGTTTCCTTACTCCCTAGCTTTAATCTACTCCTTGGTCCTTTTCAATAATGAGATACGATCAAGATATCGTTTATTTCTTTTCTTTCTTTGTATTCTGATACTTATCGCAGTGAACGCCAGGGTGGCCTTTGTTCCATTAATCATTTCAATATTCTCATACGTTGTATTAAATCGAAATTCACAAGCTATTAAGAGTGTTGTTTTTTATTCTATTTTGGTTGCTTTACTTCTCATCGGATTAAGTTATATCCATTTTGGGGAAGAAACTGCGATACGGGTTCAATTCTTGAGATCATGGATCTTTGAAGAGGGCTTTCTGTCCATTGGGAGCAGCCAGGGAAATGCGACTCTCGGGGATCTATCAAATTACAAGATTCTATCCAACTTCAATATTGTTGATTTTGTTTTTGGCCGAGGAACTCTTTTAATTCCGGAGAAGGTCGATCTATATACTGATGTGGGGTACCTGCAGACCTTGTTCACCGGAGGAATTCTGCTCTTGGTCGCACTGTTGTCTTTGTTTTCAATGCTGATTTGGAAACTTGCAAAGAATATTGAGAAATATCAAATCAAAGCACAGATTTCAAAGACTCTTAAATACTACCCATATCTTTTCGCATTGGCTCTTTTGATTGGGCACTATAAATTAAGAATTCTTGAGATCAATGAAACTACCAAGTTACTCTTGCTCCTGATTTCAAACTTCATGGCCAACTCTGCACTTGGTCCGCCAAATACCACCACAAAATCTTCGTTTCGAGTCGCTCCATGCGGTCTCTGGGACGGTCATTGATCATCCAGGATGGCGCAAACTTGCAGCACGATCAACTTGCAGTACAACTCCTCCAGCCGTGTAGGTGCTGTGAACCAGTGAGCGCGCGTAAAGGCATTATTCTGGCGGGCGGATCGGGAAGCGTCCTGATGCTCGCGGGGATCAGAGAAGTGCTGGTGATCTCGACTCCTCAGGACACTCCACGCTTCCAGGAATTGCTGGGGGATGGTTCTGCCTGGGGAATGGACTTCCAGTATGCAGTTCAACCTAAGCCGGAGGGACTGGCGCAGGCGTTTATCTTGGGCAGAGATTTCGTGGGTCAGAGCGACTGCGCTTTGGTGCTCGGCGATAACATCTTCTTCGGCCATCAACTGGTGACCCTGCTGCAAGCTGCAAACGCGCAGCCCTCGGGGGCAACGGTTTTTGCGTACCGTGTGAAGGACCCCGAACGCTACGGCGTAGTCGAGATGGACGCTTTCGGGCGGGCAGTAGATCTGCAGGAAAAGCCCACACATCCCAAATCCCGTTATGCAGTAACGGGCGTGTACTTCTACGACAATCAGGTTTTGGATATCGCTGCCAGCTTGCAGCCTTCACCGCGTGGCGAACTGGAGATTACAGATGTGAACCGCGTCTATCTCCAGAGAGGCGAACTATCGGTTCAGATCATGGGCCGCGGTATGGCCTGGCTAGATACCGGCACACACGACTCATTGCTCGAAGCGAGTTCATTCGTTCAGACACTCGAGAAACGCCAGGGGCTGAAGGTAGCCTGTCCAGAAGAGATCGCCTACCGCGCAGGCTTTATTGACGCGGGGCAACTGGAAGCCTTGGCTGCGCGTATGAAGAACAGCTATGGCGAGTATCTACGCGATATACTAGCGGGCCCGGAGAACCGTTCATGAAAGTCGAATCGACGCAGATACCGGGAGTTCTGATCGTGGATCCGATCGTCTTCGGCGATGACCGCGGCTTCTTTTTGGAGAGCTTCAATGAAAGGGAGATGCGCAGCATCGGTATTGACGCGCATTTCGTGCAAGACAACCACTCGCGGTCGCAGCGCAACGTGCTTCGTGGCTTGCATTACCAAATCCGTCAGCCCCAGGGAAAGCTGGTTCGTGTCGTGAGCGGCAGGGTTTTTGATGTTGCCGTTGACGTTCGGCGCGATTCTCCAGCCTTTGGGAAGTGGGTGGGAGTTGAGTTGTCTGCAGAAAACAAGCGCATCTTCTGGCTTCCCCCGGGAATGGCTCACGGCTTCGTTGTACTGTCGGATTCGGCGGATTTTCTCTATAAAGCGACCGATTATTATGCGCCAGAGTTTGAGCAAACGATCCTTTGGAATGATCCGGATATCGGGATCGACTGGCCGTTGGCGGGCCAGCCAACTCTCTCCGCAAAAGACTCCAAGGCAACGAGCTTTCGCGAAGCGAAAGTGTTCGAAGGAGACTTCTTGCTGAAGGGTGCAAATGCAGAACTCTAAGATTCTAGTCTTCGGCCGCATCGGACAGGTGGGCTGGGAGTTGCGCCATAAACTGGCCTGTCTGGGGCAGGTTACTGCGGTTGAGTATCCAGAGGTCGATTTCTCCAAGTCCGACTCGATTCGTGCAGCAGTGCGTGCGGCAGAGCCCGCGGTGATTCTCAATGCCGCCGCATACACTGCGGTCGATAAGGCAGAGAGCGATTCTGACCTGGCTCTGGCGATCAACGGTACAGCGCCTGGCGTAATTGCGGAGGAAGCCAAACGGCTGGGCAGTCTGTTGATTCACTACTCAACGGATTACGTCTTCGATGGCAGCAAGCCGGTCCCCTACATTGAGACCGATGCGCCTCATCCGATCAATGAGTATGGGAGGACGAAGCTTGCAGGCGACCAAGCGGTCCAGTCGGTTGGTGGAGATTACCTGATTCTGCGCACAAGTTGGGTATACGGAACGCGCGGCAGCAACTTTCTGTTGACTATGTTGCGCCTGGCTCAAGAACGTTCTGAGCTGCAGATTGTGGATGACCAGATAGGCGCCCCAACATCCAGCGAGTGTATTGCTCAAGCAACTGCCAACATCCTGGCGCAGATCCTGGCGCCGGCCAGTGGCGGATTGAATGGGCGAAGTGGCATCTATCATCTGACCTCCTCTGGGGAAACATCTTGGTTTGGGTTTGCAGAGGCTCTGTTGACTGAGTCGTCCGGAACCTTCGGATTTACAGTTCCAAATCTGATCCCAATCAAAACCAGCGAGTTCCCTCGTCCAGCCAAGCGTCCGGCCAACTCCCGTTTGTCCTGCCAACGGCTGGAAGAGACCTTCGGGGTGACTTTACCCCATTGGAAAGATGCGCTTACCCTTGTCCTGGAAACCATCGCCGAAGGATCATCAAGAGTCGCATCCTGAGGCTTGAATCTTTTGCCGTTCTGAAAGTCGGCCAAGGGAAAGTCGAACATCCTCATCGCTGGAAGAGTAGGACATTTCAGCGAAATGCCCAGTCCCACGGGGTGGCACATTGAACTATCCGACGAGCAGAGATATGAGATTTGCTAGAAGCATGAGCAGGTCCCTGGTCCCATTTCCCATTACTCGATGCGCAATCGTGTTGGCAGGACTTATCTTGATGACCACCGTTCCAATCGTGGCTGGACAGTCTGCCACGCAAGGGAGCGCTGGACGATCGGAAAGCGATTCCAGTGCTTCGGCGATCGTTTGCGAGAGCTCAACACAGGGTTCACCATATATTCCGGTTGACAATTGGGTCTACCCGGCCGTGCTGCGGCTTTATTCGATGGGCTATGTTGATCATGTTTATCTGGGAATGCGCCCCTGGACACGCGCCAGCCTGAGCAACATGCTCCAAGACATCAGCACACAATTCGAGGACGCGGAAACCTACGGAGATCCAACGTCAGGTTCGGCCCAGGATATCTATGAGGCCTTGGTTCGATTTTTGCACTACGACGCCGGAATGCAATGCCTGGCGCAGCAGGGCAACCTTCAGGTCGAGTCAGTCTATTCGGCGGCCCGTGCTATCAGCGGCACGTCTCTGCACGACAGCTACCATCTTGGCTCAACCATCATCAACGACTACGGCCGTCCATACGAGCACGGATTCAATAGCTATTCTGGAGGCGGTGGCTATACTACCGCCGGACGCTTTGTCCTTTACGCGCGCGGTGAGTTCGAAGCGGTTCCATCGGGCACAGGATACTCCCAGACAGTGGCAAACGCTCTCAGTACCGTTGACGCCACCTCCTTCTGCCAAAATGGCGCTACATGGACTGTTCAGAACCTCTGCGGTGCATCAACCCCATATATCCAAGCAACAATTCCTATGGGGCCAATTGCCGCCACCACTAACGGGCGATGGATGGAGGCTTATATCTCGGCACACGTCCTCAATCACGAAGTTTCTTTCGGCAAACAGGACGAGTGGCTTGGGCCCGGGCTAGGTGGCGGTATGGCCTACTCGGACAATGCAGAAAATATCTACTCCTTCCGTATCAACCGCATCGAGCCTCTGGACGTTCCGCTACTCTCCAAGATCACAGGACCCTTTCGCTATGACTTCATGATCGGCAAACTCCGAGGTCACACCTTCATGCCCAGTCCAGCAAATCCCGGCGGCACGATTCTGACCCAGCCGAATGTGATCAATCCCGGCGACCCCTGGGTACACCTCGAGAAGATAAGCTTCCGGCCGACCGATAATCTGGAATTTGGTTTCGAGCGCACCGTTATATGGGGAGGGAAGGGCCACGCCCCAATCACAATTCACACGTTCCTAAGAAGCTTCTTCAGCCTAAGTTCCCCCTTATGCGCGACCACCGCCACGAGTTGCGCCAAGTACGACCGCGACGACCCCGGCGCCCGTTTTGGAGCTTTCGACTTCTCCTACAGGCTTCCTTTCGTCCGTAATTGGCTTACGCTCTATACCGATTCGGAAGTGCATGACGACGTCTCACCGATCGACGCACCACGTCGCGCCTCCTGGCGGCCGGGTATCTATCTCTCGCACGTCCCGGGTATTCCGAAGCTAGATATACGTGTCGAAGCTTCCACTACCGACCCGTCCAGTTCAAACGGGTCGAGCCAGTATGGCCATTTTATGTACTGGGAAACTATCCAGAAACAGGGCTACACTAACCAGGGACAGCTTTTCGGTGACTGGATCGGGCGTGAAGATAAGGGCGGCCAAGCTTGGATTACCTACCATCCGAGCGGCAACGCATGGTTGCAGGTGGGCTTACGCAATCAGAAAGCCACCACGTACTTCATTCCGGGCGGCACGACGTTGACCGACATCAACTTCCAGGTAGTCAAGCGAATTGGCAAGGACTTCGAAATCAACGGCCAATTCGCGGTGGAATGCTGGAAGGCTCCGATCTACATACCGGGCCAGCAGCGGTTGACTACTACTACCGTGCAGGTCACTTGGTTCCCGCAGATTAACTACTAGAGCGTGTTTCATAAACACCTCCGGAGTGTGATCCAGAGGCAGGCGAGATAGAAGAAGGCCCTGTAGGTGAGGAGAAGATGTTCATGACGGACCAGCAGCCGACGAAACTGTCCGAGCCATGCGTTGGTTCGCTCGACGATCCAGCGTCGTCGATAGCGGCGCAGCTTGCGGCCATCTTCATAGCGCCTGTGCCTGCTGTTCTGCCGGTAGGGAACGATCAACTCGATGCCTCGTTTGCCGAGCCGCTCGCGCAACGGGTCCGAGTCGTAGGCCTTATCGGCGATTATTCGTTTCGGCTTTTGCCGGGGGCGGCCTTTGGCGCGCGGGACGCGGACTTCGCCGAGCGTGGCTTCCGCAAGACGAGCTTCTCCCGGAGAGGCACTTTCAAGCCGAACTCCCAGCGGAAGACCCTGACCGTCGACCAGTACCATCCACTTCGTACCCTTGCCACGCTTGGTTTTGCCCACTGCGGAGCCCCTTTTTTGGCAGGTGCAAAACTGCCGTCGAGAAAAGTCTCTTCCCACTGCAACAAACCCTCGCCATCGAGCGCCCCCAGCAGCGCCCGCCAGGCATCGAGCCAAACACCTTGCTCTTCCCACTGCTTCAGCCGCCGCCAGCATGTCGCCGGAGAAGGATATTTATCGGGCAGAAATCGCCACGCAGCGCCCGTCTGGAGCACCCACAAAATACCCTCCAGACAGGCTCGATTCGAGGTCCAAGGGCGGCCACGATTATCCCGGCGCCGTTTCGGCTCTGGCAACAGCGGCCCGATCAACGTCCACTGCGCATCCGTCAACAACTCAAATCGCCTCTTGCCCATGCAAGAAGCCCAACAAAACCCTGCCCTCAAGCGAAAGTAACTAGCTTGAAGCCGAACCTATTTATGAAACACGCTCTAGGAGAGACAATGCAATTTGTAGCAAAGAACGACGCTAGCGCAGTGACAATATGCTCGACTAATTTCATGGCAAAGGCTCTGGCTCTTCGAGAGTCATATCTCCAGTTTAACCCGAAGAGCGATTTCTATATCCTCATTATTGACAAGAAACATGATAGATTTCAAAATCTCGCGGCAGATGTTCAGATTCTGTGGGTTGAAGAGATTGGCATCGAAAACTTGCGTCACTATGCGATGAAGTTCGATATTCTCGAGCTGAACACCAATGTCAAGGCACGCGTTCTCAGTTTATTGCTTCGGCGCTACAATAAAGTTCTATATCTTGATCCGGATATTTACTTCTATGGCACGCTCGACACGGTGTTCAGAGAACTGGAAACGCATCCCATAGTTGTGACCCCACATTCGCTGACGCCGATATTGGATGGAAAGCGACCGTCTGACACTGACTTTATTCGCTTTGGGACATATAATCTGGGTTTTGTTGGTGTTTCGAATTGTGAAGAGGGGTTCAAATTCCTCGAGTGGTGGTCGAGACGATGTCTTGAGTATGGGTTTTATGAGCCACAGGTTGGCCTCTCTGTCGATCAAAAGTGGATTGATCTGGGCCCAGCGTTTTTTTCGGGCATGAAGATTCTAAGAGATCCAGGCCTGAATGTAGCATTCTGGAATCTTCACGAACGAGTAGTCTCACGTCGTGATGGAATCTGGCTGGTCAACAAGGACTTTCCTCTTCGATTCTTTCACTTCAGCTCGTTCAACACAAACAGTCCCCATATGATTGCACAGAAGCAATCGCGCTATGCCATTGAAAGTCGACCAGATCTGCATGAACTGCTGGATTCTTATGCAGCAAGACTTAAGGAGAATGAGAATGAGTCATTTTCAAGTTATAACTATAGTTTTAACCATTTTGATGATGGCATGTATGTTACTCCTACTCTGCGGCGATTTTATGCCACGCTTGAAGCTAATTTCCCAATAAACGAAGATCCATTTTCTCATGGATCGTCACTTCAGCGGTTTGCAATTGAAAGCGGTCTAGCAAGCAAGAAATATGGGATATGTAAACCATTGATATTTAAAGAGGTTGGCGTACACTCGCAGGCGGCACGCGTAAGCTTAGTTGGTTTGCGATGGATACTGCGGATGATTGGGCCGAATCGCTACTTCACCTTGATGCGGTACTTGGCGTATATCTCGAGCATCAGAAATCAATCAGAAATGTTTTCAAAATGGTTCTAAACGACGACAGTTCCAACGAACAGAAGGCCAATGTGCCGTTGACTGGCAAAAAGAGTGTATCGTTGAAATGTTTCGCGGACCTAATCAATATTGAGTTGTGTGCTTTGGCATTCGGGGCGGAGAGCACGAGTTGTGTCCTGCGAGGGTTGCTATCAGGAACAAATAGGTTAAGTCTGTCTACCTAAGGTCCAGAGCAGAAAGAAACGCAAACTTATAACATTTCCGCTGAAACGATACTTTGACTTGGAGAGAGATAATGGCAGGAGAAATGGACTTAAGCTTGTTTGAAAAAAAGACCCTAATGATAACTGGGGGGACAGGCACCTTCGGCAACGCGGTCGTAGACATGGCCAGCAAAGTCGGTTTTGGCGAGATTCGAATCTTCAGCCGCGATGAGAAGAAGCAGGACGATATGCGCAACCGGCTGAAGAACACTGGGGTTTGTTTTTATCTGGGCGACGTGCGAAACTACGATAGTGTTCTCCAGGCTATGCGCGGCGTGGATTTTGTGTTTCATGCTGCGGCACTCAAACAGGTTCCGTCGTGCGAGTTCTTTCCCGTTGAAGCGGTGCGAACGAATACGCTAGGCGCAGAGAACGTGATGAATGCTGCTCTAGCTTCGAAAGTTTCCAAGGTGATTGTGCTGAGCACGGACAAGGCCGTGTATCCAGTGAACGCCATGGGAATGTCAAAAGCGCTGATGGAGAAGTGCATGGTGGCGAAGGCAAGAATGTACGGTGACACTTCCACCATATTCTGTGGTACACGCTACGGGAACGTGATGGCCTCTCGAGGGTCAGTTATTCCTTTGTTTCTGAATCAAATTCAAGTTGGGGAACCACTTACCGTAACGGACCCCAAAATGACCCGCTTCATGATGACGATCGAAGGTGCGGTCGATCTGGTGCTTTATGCGTTTGCGCACGGCGCGCCTGGGGACATCTTTGTTCAGAAGGCTCCGTCAGCGACCATAGGTACTCTGGCCAGGGCGCTCCAGAGACTTCTAAATGTGGAGAAAGAAGTTCGAGTAATTGGCACTCGGCACGGGGAGAAACTCTATGAAACCCTTTTGAACCGTGAAGAGATGGCTCACGCGGAAGACCTTGGCGATTACTACCGGGTGCCGGCCGATGTTCGTGATCTGAACTACTCCAGCTTTTTTAACAGCGGAAAGGCCGAGGTTTCCGCGGCTGTTGACTACAACTCCCACAACGCGGAACTGTTGGACGTGGATGGGATGATGGGACTGCTATTGAGGCTACAGTGTGTACAGGATGCCTTGAATACCAAGACGGTGCTGGCGTGACGAAGATTCTCATCACCGGCGGGCGGGGATTCTTAGGTCGTAACTTGGCGGTTCATCTGCTTGAACGCAAGGATTGCGAGACGAGGCTCTTTGATCGAGAGGATTCGGTCGAGGACCTTAAGAGTTGGGTGCTCGGCGCTGATGTCATCTTTCATCTGGCAGGGGTTAATCGGCCACAAGATCCGATCGAATACGAGAGTGGAAATGCGGGGCTGACCGAGCGAGTATGCCAATTCCTCCGGGAAGGCAGGCTTTCTCCGAAGATCGTGTTCAGTTCTTCAGTCCAGGCCGAATTGGCGAATCCCTACGGAGCGAGCAAAGCGAAGGCCGAAAATGTTCTTCGGCGATTCTCCTCAGATACTGGAGCTTGCGTACGAATATACCGGCTTAAGAACCTATTCGGAAAGTGGTGCCGTCCCAACTATAACTCGGTTGCGGCAACCTTCTGCCACAACATTGCGGCGGACCTTCCAATTGCTGTCTCCGATCCGGTTCGCGAGTTGGAACTTAGTTACGTGGATGATGTGGTGGCAGCTTTCTTGTCTGAGGTCGATGGACGGCGAACGGCAGGCGAGGCCGGCGCGGATATCCGAAGCTTCCGAATTCAGCTTGGCGATTTGGCGGGAAGGATCCAGGCATTCCATGAGATGAGAACCACGCTGACGTTGCCGGACTTTGCAGAGTGGTTCAACCGGGCGCTCTATGCAACCTACTTATCGTATGTTCCGTATGCGGCAATGCAGCAGGACTTGGAGATCAAGTCCGACGCCCGCGGGAGTCTGGCGGAATTTATCAAGCAAACGCATTTCGGTCAGGTCTTTGTATCCAGAACCAAGCCTGGGATCACCCGTGGAAACCACTATCACCACACCAAGACGGAAAAGTTCTTCGTAGTGGAAGGAGACGGGCTGATCCGGATGAGGGCTGTCGAGGGCGGGTTGGTTCGTGAGTATCCCGTCACAGGCAAAGCCTATCAAGTAATTGACATTCCACCTGGATTCACGCACTCGATTACGAATATCGGTAAGGGAGAAATGGTGACTTTGTTCTGGTCGAGCGAGATATTCGATCCGAATCGTCCTGATACCTACTTTCTTCCCGTCGACTTTGAGCTCCAAAGCAAGTGCAAGCCTCCGGTGAACGCATGAAGGTAGCAACCATTTTAGGCACCCGACCGGAGATCATCCGACTGTCGCGGGTGATCGCAGCCTTGGACCGTTATGCGGACCATGTTCTGATTCATACTGGTCAGAATTACGATTATGAACTGAACCAGGTATTCTTCGAGGATCTGGAACTCCGTCGGCCCGACTATTTCCTGCAAGCGGCGGGGAAGAATGCAGCCGAGACGATCGGGCTGGTAATCTCCAAGTCCAGCGATGTGCTCGCCGAAGTGAAACCGGATGCAGTACTAATTCTAGGCGACACGAACAGTTGCCTTGCCGCGCTCTCGGCAAAACGGCTGAAGATACCTGTCTTCCACATGGAAGCCGGAAACCGATGCTTCGATGAGCGGGTTCCCGAGGAGATCAACAGGAAGATTGTCGACCATATCAGTGACGTCAATCTGACCTACAGCGACATCTCCCGCGAGTATCTGCTGCGTGAGGGGCTTTCGCCCGACCGGGTGATCAAGACCGGCAGTCCCATGTACGAGGTGCTCACCCACTACCGCCAGAAAATAGACCGTTCCGACTCCTTGGCGCGCTTAGGCTTGACTCAGAACGGCTACTTTATGGTAAGCGCGCATCGCGAAGAAAATATCGACTCTGGACGGCAGTTTGGAAACTTGGTGAAAGTTCTGGAAAGTGTGGCGTCGACGTACCAACTGCCTGTGATTGTCTCCGTGCACCCGCGAACCCAGAGGAGAATTGATGCGAAGGGCGTGAGCTTTTCAAAAAACATCCAGCTAGTTAAGGCTATGGGTCTAACCGACTACGTTCATTTGATGATGAATGCAAAAGCGACGCTTTCGGACAGCGGCACGATTACGGAAGAATCTTCGATTCTGAACTTCCGAGCATTGAACATCCGCGAAGCTCACGAGCGTCCCGAAGGCATGGAAGAGGCAGCGGTGATGATGACCGGCCTGGAACAGTCACATGTTCTTGATGCGTTGAGAGTCTTGGAGAACCAGCTGACCGGCGAACAACGGATGTTGCGAATCGTGGACGATTACAACGTCCATAACGTATCTGAAAAGGTTGTGCGGATCATTCACAGCTATACGAATTATGTGAATCGAGTCGTATGGCATAAATCGTGAACAAAGATTAGGATTACTGAACTAACCGTGCTCTTGGATTTGCGGATGTTCAACCATTCTCTCAAGCATTTGAGTTAGGGCGATGCGGATACTATTATTAGCTGTTTATTACCTCCCGAGTACCACATCCGCAGCTCAGATGATGCGTGATCTTGCGCTCGAATACGTCCGGCAAGGCCACCAAGTAATATTGGCCACGCCCAGCGATACCATCGGCGGCACGACGGTGATCACTGAAGAAGATGGTGTCACCGTAGTGCGTGTGAAAACTGGCAATTTGAAGTATGCCAACAAGGCACTTCGCATGTGGCGCGAGGATCGCTTGTCTGCGACAATGTGGAGAAGTGCATATAAGTTCTTTCAAGCCAATCCATGCGATTTGATTGTGTATTACTCACCAACGATCTTTTTCGGGGATTTGGTTCGTCGGTTAAAGATGATTTGGGGCTGCCCCTCCTACTTGATATTGCGGGACATTTTCCCTAAATGGGCTGTTGATGCAGGTTTGATTCGTAAGAGCATGGTCTACCGATACCTAAAGCGCAAAGAGCTTGCGCAGTATGCTGCAGCAGATGTTATCGGCGTAGAGGCACCTGGGAATTTGAACTATTTTAGCAATGAGTTAGTCGGACATGATTACCGCGTCGAGGTGCTTTACAACTGGATAGATGCACGGGAGCATCCGACAGGAAACTCAGGTTGGCGGCGGAAATTGGGGCTGAACAACAAAGTCATTTTCTTTTATGGCGGCAACATAGGTATTGCCCAGGATCTGGACAACATTTTACGGTTGGCAGCAGGGCTGCGCGATCATGATGAAATCTACTTTTTGTTTGTGGGCAGCGGAAGCGAAGTGCTGCGACTCAGCGCGGAGATCGAAACGCAAGGTCTGCACAATGCCAGAATACTTCCTCCGCTTTCGCAAGACGAATACATGCAGTGCTTGGCTGAGTGCGACGTGGGGCTGTTGAGTCTGGATAGACGACTGAAGACGCATAATTTCACTGGGAAGCTGCTTGGCTATGTGCTATGCGGAAAGCCGGTACTTGGCAGTTTGAATCCGGGCAACGATTTGATTGAGTTCTTGCATCATGCAGATGCAGGATTTGCTTGTACGAATGGAGAGGATGAGAAGTTGCTTGCGGCTGCTCTGGTATTGGCGGAAAAGCCTGAGACTCGACAGCGCATGGGAAGGAACGCGCGTGAGCTTGGCAATACGGTCTTCTCCGTTCAGGCAATAGCCCAGCAGATCCTCTCACATTTTCGCCAAGTCGGAGATCGAGTCGAGATTGTCAAGCAAAAATCATTATAAGTTAAACCTCACTGCTGTCCGGTTAACGACTAACTTTCCGTCTACAACCATCTGATGTGCCGAGAGTTGCGAGCGTTTTTAGGTGGTGTCGATTTGAAAATGCCGCGATGCTGATTCCAGAGATCTTCTCTGGAGGCGGCGGTGAACGCTGGCAAGTTGCTGTTCGCGCAGTTGATGGACTTTCTTCCATGGACTTCGTTTGCCCGCATTGTGGCTCGTTATGGCGGCGACCGCCGGGTGCGCAACCTCAGTTGCACCGAGCAGTTCCGTGCCATGGCCTTTGCCCAGTTGACCTATCGCGAGAGCCTGCGTGACATCGAAGCCTGCCTGTGCGCTCAGCCCGCCAAGCTTTATGCCATGGGATTCCGCTCGCCGGTGCGTCGTTCGACATTGGCCGAGGCCAACGAGAGCCGCGATTGGCGCATCTATGCTGAGCTAGCGCAACGACTGATGGTCCAGGCCCGCAAGCTCTACGCCACAGATGACCTCGGCATGGACCTCGATGCCGCCGCATTCGCGTTGGACTCGACCACCATCGACCTGTGCCTGACCTTGTTTCCCTGGGCGTATTTTCGCTCCACCAAGTCCGCTGTCAAGATGCATACTCTGCTCGATCTACGCGGCAACATACCCACATTTATCCGCGTCACCACCGGCGATGTGCACGACGTTAACATACTCGACGAGATCATCCCTCAGGCTGGCGCTTACTACGTCATGGATCGCGGCTATCTCGACTACGCCCGGCTGTATCGCCTCCACATGGCCGGAGCATTCTTTGTCACCCGCGCCAAGAGCAACTTGGATGCCAGACGTATCTACTCCCAACAGGTCGACAAGCAGACCGGCATTCTGGCCGACCAGTCTATCGCGCTCAACGGATATCACAGCCGTAAGGATTACCC
>Ga0181517_10003190_pt1 | contig 15806 bp, 8 predicted proteins | sample PEATcosm2014_Bin_31_FD_119748 | JGI IMG/M metagenome (GOLD analysis project Ga0181517, IMG submission 119748) | Peatland microbial communities from MTU Mesocosm Facility, Houghton, MI, USA - PEATcosm2014_Bin01_30_metaG | ecosystem: Environmental > Terrestrial > Soil > Wetlands > Peat | place... | reverse complement strand
CTCGAGGAGGAGTACAAGCCACTATGGCCGCCTTATGAACGTTGCACGGCGTGACCCGGTTTCAAGTTGCCCCCTGCAGGGAGGACCGCGGTTAGGCACCGGACGTCGCCCCGAAACGGCTGCTTCTCGGCGAGCGAGCAGCTCTTTTTCGATTTCAGAGTAACCCGGCCCAATGCGGGGCGGCGGGGGCGAAGCGGTGCAGGCCCATGAAAACAGGGGCTAAGATTTTTCGCGAGGCGGCGTGATTGATCAGCGGTGAAGACGAGCGCGATTCAGGAAATGCGTCCGCTTACTCCACTGTGAACGGCTGGCGGCTTTCGTAGGTTTGATTGCCGACGGCGTCTTTCACCAGCACGGCAACGATATAGGAGCCGGCTTTGACGCCGGGCTTCAGATCTATGCTGAACTCGCCCGAGATGTAGCGTTTGGGATAGAAAGACTGGCTCCGTTCGGCGGCCGGCTCCGGCTGTGTCCAAAGCACCTTGCCGTCGGGCAGCATGATGGAAGCCACATAGCTGACGTCAATCTTGTTGGCGTCGCCGTACTGGTATCCGATGATGTCGAAACGGGTCCACATGGTTTGGCCCGCATGGTAGACGGGCTTCTCGGCAGGCTGTTTGCCGCCCTCATCGTGGTAGAAGTGAAAGTTGCGCACGGTCACCTTGTCGCTCGGCTCCACGGCGCGGCCGCGGACCTCGAACGGCACCTCGATCTGGGCCGAGGTCTTGGCGATCAGGTCTTCGGCCTTCACCACAACTTTGTAGGCGCCGGAACCGGCCAGCGGCGGTATCATCAACTGCGTCTGGATCTTGGGCATCCAGTCCTTGTCTTCGATGGTAACTTCGTCGTTGAATTCGTTCTTGAAAGTCTCGCTGAGCAGCACGCCTTTGGGATCGAACGCCTCGACGGAGTAGGCGAGGTGAACCTTCAGATCGGCGGTCTTGGCGTAATGCGCCACGCGGCAGGTGAAGAACAGGACCTCGCCGGGCGTGTAATAGAAACCGGCGGGCGCGGCTGCGCCTTCTTCCATCTGGCTGATGACGGGCTGGACGATGGCCAATGGTTCGGTGGCGGCGAAAGCCAACGGGCCAGCAAGCGAAACGAGCAGCAAGAACCGCATTCGGACCTCCCAGTACGATTCTACTGCCCCGGCAAGGCGGCGAGATACCGGCCGGTGTAGGAGCGGGCGGCACGCGCCACGGTTTCCGGGGTTCCGGCCACCACCACTTCGCCGCCGCCTGCGCCGCCCTCCGGGCCGAGGTCGATGACCCAATCGGCGGCGCGGATTACGTCGAGGTTGTGTTCGATCACGACCAGGCTGCCGCCGTTTTCGATCAGCCGCCCGAATGCGGCCAGCAGCTTGGCGATATCGTCGAAGTGCAGGCCGGTGGTGGGCTCGTCGAAGATGAACAGCGTGCCGCGGCAACTTGCCGCGGCCAGGTGCGCGGCCAGTTTGACGCGCTGCGCCTCACCGCCGGAAAGCGTGGTGGCGGATTGGCCCAGCCGCAAGTACCCCAGGCCGACGTCGTCCAGCACGCGCAGCCGCTCCACCAGCCGCGGCACGCCGTTGAAGAACTCGATGGCCCCGCTGACGGTGAGCTGCAACACCTCGTGGATGTTGAGCCCGTTGTAGCGAATTTCCAAAATGGCGCTCTTGTAACGGGTGCCCTTGCACTCCTCGCAGATCAGCTCCACGTCGGCCAAGAACTGCATCTCCACGGTTACCGTGCCGTCGCCCTGGCAGGTCTCGCAGCGGCCGCCGGGGATGTTGAAGGAGAAATGGCCGGGCGTGTAGCCTTGCTTCTGCGCATCGCGGGTGTTGGCGAAGAGCGCACGAAGCAGGTCGAACGCCTTGATGTAAGTGACGGGATTGGAGCGCGGGGTGCGGCCGATCGGCGATTGATCGATCATCACCGTGCTGAAAATGCGCTCGGCGCCTTCCAGTTTGCGGCACGCCATGCGCGGTCCGGCGTCCAAGTCGCCGGCGGCGTCCTCGATCTCCGCTTCGGTCGCCGATTCGCGCGCCTTGTGCAGCGCCTCGATGGAACGGAACAGCACATCGTGAACCAGCGTGGACTTGCCGGAACCGGAGACGCCGGTGATGGCCACCATCATGCCCAGCGGAATCTCGACGTCGATGTTCTTCAGATTATGGATGCGGGCGCCGATGACGCGCAGCAGGCGCTTGCGGTCCACCGGCCGGCGCTCGCGTGGCGCCGCCACGCGCAGGTCGCCGCGCAGATAGCGCGCCGTGAGCGAGTTGTTGCCATCGGCGAGCAGCCGTTCGAGAGTGCCCTCGTAGACGATGTTGCCGCCGTGCTCGCCCGCGCCCGGTCCCAGATCCAGCAGGTGATCGGCGGCGCGCATCACTTCCGGATCGTGCTCGACCACCACGATGGTGTTGCCCAACTCGCGCAATTCCTCGAGGATGCGGATCAGCCGCCCGGTGTCGCGGCTATGCAGGCCGATGGATGGCTCATCGAGCACGTAGCAGGCGCCCACCAGGCGCGAACCCAGGCAGGTGGCGAGTTGGATGCGCTGGGCTTCGCCGCCGGAAAGGGTCGAGGATAGCCGGTCGAGCGTCAGGTATTCGAGACCCACGTCGTTCAGGAACTTCAGCCGCTGGCGGATCTCGACCAGGATCTTATCGGCGACGGCGGTTTCTTCCGGCTGGAGCGCCAGCGCATGGAAGAACTGCGCGGCTTCGGCGATATTGAGGCGCACCACTTCGGCCAGATTACGGCCGCCCACACGCACGTACAGCGCCTCCTTGCGCAGGCGCGCGCCCTTGCACTCCGGGCACAACGCGTACCCACGGTAACGGCTGAGGAAGACGCGCACGTGCAGCTTGTATTTCTTGGTTTCCAGGTAAGCGAAGAAGCGGCGGACGAAATCGTAGACCAGTTCGCGTTCCTCATCCGTCAGGTCGGCGAAGGGGGCCCGGAAACGCACCTTGCCGCGGGCGGACTTGCGGAAATTGCCGAGCCAGGAGCGGAACTTCGGCTTGGTCCAGGGCTCGACCGCGCCTTCATCGAGGGAAAGCGATTTGTCGGGAATCACGCGGTCCAGGTCGAAATCGATGGTGTTGCCGAATCCCTGGCAGCGCGGGCAGGCGCCGACCGGCGAATTGAAGCTGAACAGAATGGGCTCGGCGGCCGCGAATTCCATGCCACACGTCTTGCATTGGAACTTCTCGTTGAAGCGCAAGGCGCGGGCGGGCGCGGCACCTTCGCGAACGGCGCTCTCGAAAATCACTTCACCAGCTTCGCGATAGCAGATTTCAACGGTGTCGACCAGGCGCTGATGCAGGCCGGGGCCGATCGCGATGCGGTCCACCAGCACGAAAACCGGCTGGCTGAAATCGATATCCAGCAGCGATTCGGGCGTCGAAAACTCGAAAACCCGCCCGGCCTGATAGAGGCGCGTGAAGCCCTTCTTGCGCAATTCGAACAGGTGATCGCGCAGCGAGGCCGCGCCGGCGTGTTCGCCGCAAGCGAACAAGGCGTACCAGCGCGAGCCCTCGGGCAGCGCGAGCAGGCGCGCGGCCACCTCATCGACCGTGTCTTTCCGCACCACTGTCCCGCAGGTCGGGCAGAACGTCTGGCCGACGCGGGCGTACAGCAGGCGCAGAAAATCGTAGCACTCGGTGGCGGTGGCAACGGTGGAACGCGGGTTGCGGCTGGAGTTCTTCTGCCGGATGGCCACGGCGGGCGCGATGCCGTCGATGTCATCCACTGCCGGTTTCTCCATGCGCTCCAGGAACTGGCGGGCGTAAGCCGACATCGATTCCACATAGCGCCGCTGGCCCTCCGCATAGATAGTGTCGAACGCCAGCGAAGACTTGCCAGAGCCCGACACGCCGGTCACCACGGTCAACTGGTTGTGGGGAATTGAAACCGAGACGTTTTTCAGATTATGGGTTCGCGCGCCGCGAATCCGGATGTAGTCTTGCACGGGAATGACGGGTATTCCTTAAGTATATCCCGTGTCCCCACGGAATCCGGCGGCGATCAGTTCGCTTGTGGCGCCAGTACGATCTGGGTCAAGCCAAACCAAAGGCCTGTGGGGAGCATCCACACCGCCTCGGCCTGGCCATCGCCATCGAGATCGGCAAAATAAACAGGCGCGGTCTGCCACTGGGTGGGATCGGAAGGAAACGCCTGGCCGGCGGGATCGGTGGGCAGCGAGTCCACCAGTTGGAGTTCACCGGCGAAGGAATGGGCTGCGCTGGTCGCGAAGACCACCTTGGCACCGATGCGCCCTGCCGGAACTTTGCGCCCCTGTCCGAAAATGTCCGCCAGGGTGAAGCTGTTATACACCGCCGGATCCGCAGCCCAGCCTTCGGCATCGCTGAAGGGCCCATTCAGCGCGGTAAAGAGCGACGCCTGCCCGATGCCCGCGGCAGTCACCGTTGCGCAAGATACGCCGTTGGGACCGCGCGCGCAGATATCGTCGATGCCATCGCCGTCGATGTCGCCGACCCTCAGCGGGTACGCCGCGCCGCCCCATCCCGCGGCATCCGCAAACTGTGCGCTCGCGAAGGCCAAGGCCAATCCGGCGCCGTTGGACAAGAAAATCCTGATGCCCGTCGCGTCCCGTACCAGCAGGCTTTCCCGGCCGCTCTGATCGAACCGGCCGAAGCGGATCTCGTAGCCGGACGATGGGCGCCAGCCATAGGCGTCGGCATACTCGAGCACCATCCTTGGCGCATGGAACTGGCTGTCGCCGTTGGCGGCGTCGTGCTGAGAGGGCGCAAACATGATGCCGTCACTCTGTTCCCAAACGAGGCCCGCCCTGCCGGCGCCTTCCAGATCCGCCAGCCAGAACGGCTGTCCCGGCGCTAAGCCGAACTGGCTGTTGAATGCAAACCACCGCCGCGACGGCCGGAATCCGTTGCCCGCGTATTCCATGCACCAGATTCCGTCCGCCCGCGATTTGCACGGCGTAGCTTCGAAGGCGCCTGTGAGCCTGCCAAATACAATGTCGCCGTAGCCATCCGCCGCGCCGAACTCGTTTGAGCGCCGGCTCAATCCGACCGCTTTGCGCACCCCCAGCAGCGATTCGAGCGGCACGAAGCTCTCGTTTCCGAGTTGGCTCAGCATGTACTGCAGCATCTGGAACTCCTGTTGACCAGCCAACATGTACGGTGACCGGTCGTGGATCAATATGATGCCGCCATGATCCGCCTGCCGGATCTCGTCGAGGTAGAGGTCGCCGCAAGCCTGGTAGCTGTAACTCTGCCGGAAGCAATCCCAGTCGCCCTGAATCCAGTTGCCATTAATGTAACCGGAGCCAATGAAATCGGCATAAAACGGCCCCGTCTCCGTGCGTGCCTGGCGGCTCCGCTGCGCCACAAGGGCGATGCTCCGGTCCCACTCGAATCCGGCCGGCCGGAAGAGAATGGGCCGCTGATCCGGCCCGGCCAGCAGGGCCAGAGGGTTCGCGATCTCGTAAATCAAATCGGCCTCCTGCAGATAGTTGCCGGGCACGTGGTCCTCGCCGTGGTTGGCCACGGTGTGCCCGAGCCCCCGCAGTTCGCCGATCAGGCTCGTCGGAATATTGCCGTAATTGGAGCGGCAGTTGGCAGACAAACCGGACGGCTTGGGCGCGCCGACGAAATGGCAGGCATTCAAGAAGAACGTGCCGACGATGGGAGCGAGTGGCGCCGGCGGACCGGCGAGCAGCGCGGCGATCTGTAATGTCTGGTTGCCGCCTTCAAACTGGTATTCGTCAGGGCCGTCGTCAAACGTCAATACCAGCGTTCCCTTGGCCAAGTTGGCGCCGGAGATTTGTGCGGTCTGCAGTTGCGCCGCCGCCGGCAAGGCGGACAGGCACAAGAAGACACACGAAAAGACTAGCTCTGAATTCATCGATCACCCGCGGGCCCGCCGCTTCAGTGCCCGTCCCGTTACGCACACACGCCACTTCTTGGTGTCTCAGGTGGCCAGGAGAACGTGCGGGCCTGCGGCGAGGCCCGCACTGAGTTCATATCTGGGCTGATGTTAGCATCGCGGGGTGTTCGCGCTGTATCCAACTCTGCGGGGGGACGCGTATTTTAGTACCAGGACTAACAGGACCGTTTTATCTGAAAATAAATGAGAAAACGGCTGACCTGCGGCGGCTTTCGAAACGTGAAGTCAACGGCCAAGCCCCGTCCCACGCCAAGTCACTACAATAAATGCATGTCGAAGCTCACGGTTTCTTTTCTTGCGCTGGCTGCTTTGGCGCACGCCGAGGTTCATTCGCTCACGCTGCGCCAAACCATCGAACTCGCGGTTCGGCAGAATCCGGATGTGGCGCTGGTGCGGCTGGATGAGCAAAAGGCGCGGGCCGCCATTCGCGCCGCTCGCGACCCATTTATGCCTCGCGTCACGGCCGGCAGCGGCATGGCATATACCAGTGGCTTCCCGATGAGCATCGAGGGCTCGGCGCCCAGCGTTGTGCAGGCTGTGGCGCAGCAGTTTCTGTTTAATCGGCAGCAGAGCCTGGAGGTGGCGCGCGCCAAAGAGAACGCGCGCGGTGCCGCCATCGCCGTCGTGAGCAAACGCGACGAGATGGCATATCGTGCCGCCGCTCTCTACCTGGATGCCGAGCGCGCGGCGCGCGTGGGAGCGCTGGCCCATGCCGCTATCGAGCGCCAGCAGGCGGTACTCGATTCCATCCGGGCCCAGGTCGGGGAGGGTCGCGCCCTGCCCATCGCGCAAAAGCAGGCCGAATTGGCGCTGGCCCGCGACCGCCAGGCCGCCGAGAGTGTGGACGATGAGCAGGCCGCCGCTGAGACCGATCTGGCCCTGGCGCTTGGCTTCGCCGCCGAAGACCGCGTGCGCGCAGTGCCCCAGGACCGGCCGGCTCCGCCCCTGCCGGCTTCCGAGCAGCAGGCTGCCGAAGCCGCTCTCGCCGCCAACAGCGAACTGCGCCGTCTGGAATCGCAGATCGCCGCGAAACAGCTCGAACTGCGCGGCGCCGCGGCCGCCCGCCTGCCCCGTGCCGATCTGGTGGCGCAATATGCGCTGCTCGCCAAGTTCAACAATTACACGGAATACTTCAGCCACTTCCAACGCAACAACGGGGAAATTGGAGTGTCGTTTCAGGTGCCGCTTTTTGTGCCGGGAGTAAAATCGGCCACCGCTCAAGGCGAGGCCGATTTGAGCCGTCTGAAGATCGAATTGGCCAACACGCGCAACCGCATCGTCTCCGATCTGGCCGATTCGCTGCGCGCCGCCAGGCGCGCGCAAACCGCCGCGGACGTGGCGCGGCTCGATCTCGAAGTTACCCGCGAGCAGACTAGCGTCAATTTGGCGCAGTTTCAGGAAGGCCGCCAGACGATGCGCCAGGTGGACGAGGCACGCCTGGCGGAAAAGGACAGGTGGATCGCCTTCTACGATGCCCAGTACGCGCTCGAAAAGGCCCACTGGAACGTGCTTCGCTTGAACGGCGGCCTGCTCGATGCATCCGCCAAACTGCCGTAACGCCAAAGACACCGGCGGCAAGACCACCGGCGTTACCGGGCGCCGCTACCGGATCACGAACAAATCCAGATCCTGCGCCAGATTGGCCCCCGCTTCGGCCTTCACCACCCGCGTTTCCGCCCGGTCCATCTCGGCTTCCTCGGGCATCTGGTATTCGAAGGTTGCCATTACGCGATAGTCGCCGGGCGCGAGGCCATGGAATTGGTAATGCCCGCGCATATCGGCGCGTACGGTCCGCACGTCGCCCAGGCGCTTGTGCTGTCCCGAATCCCACGGCTCCAGGAAGACCATTGCGCCCACCGCTGCAGCGTGGTCTGCTGTCACCATACCTTCCAGCGAGCCGGGATTGGAAGCCAGCGCGACCGTTATCTGCGTGGAGAATCCGCTCTCAATCCCCACTCTGTTCCATAGGTCGGCCCGTTGCCCTGGCTGTCCCCAGGTCGAGCCGGTGAAGCTGAAGCCGGACACGTAGTAATTCGGCATGGGCGCCACCATCAATTCCCATCGTCCTGGCGCAAGCCAACTGCGCAGCACTTCGGTCGGCCCCACCCCGGCCAGATCCACCCGCCGCGCCAGCACCTGCACCCTCGCCCTGGTGACCGGTTTGCTGCTCTCGCTCTGGATATTGATCTGAGGGGCTGGGACCGGCGAAAGGGTTAACTGAATATCGCTGCGGTCGCGGTCCAACGTCAGCAGCATAGACGTGCCCAACATGCTGCTGGGGGCCTCGGCAAACAACTCGTACCGTCCCGGGGCCAAAGGTCCAAAATGAAACTCCGACGAAGTCGAGAAAGTTTCGCGGCCCATTTCGGAAACCAGCGTTACCGTCACTTGCTGCCTGGGGGAGACGGAAACCGACCCAGACAAGCTGAGCAGCGCTCCCGGGAGCACCCGCACGTTGGCATCGTCGGTCAACTCATCGAGCCTTGCATCCACCGCCTGCGCCTCTTCGACGGTCGCCGATTGTCTCGAAAACGTCGGCGCGTAGCCGCCGTCTTCGAACTGTTTGGCTGCGGTGCGCACCAGGTAGCGGCCGGGCGGCAGGCCCGAGATGCGGTACATGCCCCGGTCGTCGGCAGTGGCGTGGCCAACCAACTGCGGCGGACGGGTATCCCGATAAGCCACCACATTCGTGTCGGGGATACCCACGTCGTTTTCGTCCAGCACGGTGCCCGCAATCGCTCCGAAACGCTTCATGCGGATTTCGAGAAACGTCGCTGTCGACTCTTCGACCACAATCGGCAGCCCGGCCGAGTGAAACTCCTTTTGCCCGTACTCGACCGGCGCGAAGCCGGCCCGCGCGGCGCTAACCAGGTACTCGCCCGCCGGCAAGCCGACGAACTCGAAGCTGCCACTCAAGTTGGTGCGAACGGAGAGCGCCCGACCGGGCGAACCGGGCAGCGGCGCTAGCGCCACCAGGGTGCGTGCCAGCGGTCTCCCGCTCATGTTTTCCACTACCGCGCCGCGAATGGACGCGGCGTGTAATGCGCTCGCCGCCAGCGCCAGCAGCAGGAGTCTTCGCATAGCGTTTACCAGGTGACGCGTCGTGAGAGCGAAGCGTGCATGCCTAAATTGGCCCCGATTTTACGCTGCGCAGCCAGCCCCTTGGCTACGCCACCCGCGCGCGCTAGGCTGGTGAAGGATATGGCCGACCTGGTTTTCCCATTGCTTTTGGAGTTGGCGCTGATGGGAGCTGTCATGCTCCTGTTGCCGCACTTCTCGCCGCGGGGGTATTGTTTCGGCATCACGGTTCCTCCGCAATTCCGCTCGACGGATGCCGCCCGCGCCGCGCTCCGCCGCTACCACTGGCGGGTGGCCTTGTCGATCGGCCTAGCCGCGCTGGCCGTGCTCTATCTGGCGCCCCGATCGCCGGATCTGGCGTCGGCGATCGCGCTACTGGCGCCCTTGCTGGCTGGGATGGTCGCGTTCTTCCGTGCGCGCAGCAACCTCCGCGATGCAATCGAAGCGTCGCCCGCGGTCGCGCCAGCGCCGTCGAACGGCGAGCGCCACTTTCCGCACTGGCTGAGCTGGGCGTTGCCGCCATTCGCTTTTCCCCTCGCAGTCGCACTATACTTGCAGGCGCATTGGGACCAGATCCCCGAGCGGTTCCCCATACACTGGGGCGCCAACGGCCAGCCCAACGGCTGGGCACACCGCACCGCGGGCGGCGTCTACGGTCCGCTGTTGTTCGCCACAGGCCTGATGCTGCTGATACTGCTGCTCGGTCTGGCCATGTATTACGGCTCGCGTCACAGCCCGCAGATGCTGGCTGTGCTCAAGGTCCTGATCGGCGTCATGTATCTTCTCGGGTTTGTGTTTGCCGGGGTCGGATTGCTGCCGCTGCGCATTATTTCGCCCACGGTTCTCCTGGTTGCGGTGCCGATTTTCGTGATCGCGCTGCTGGTGTATTCTTTCCAATGCGCCACCAACCCAGCCATGCCCACCGAAGCCACACCCGACCAGTGTTGGACCCTGGGCAGCGTGTACTACAATCCGCGCGACCCGGCCATCTTCGTGCAGAAACGCATTGGGTTCGGGTACACGTTCAACTTCGGCCATCGCCTATCCTGGGTGATCCTGGGAAGCTTTTTCGGTGGCATCGCCGGCCTGATCGTGTTTCTGGTCTTTGCGTTGAAATGATCGGCGCCCGCGCTACACTCTTTCTTCGAGCCTGAAATGCAGCTAAGCGGACAATCCATCATCGGCACACGGCGGGCCACAGCTTCGGACGGCGTTTTCTTCGCTGTCAACGCGCGCACGGGCGAGAGGTTGGAGCCGCCTTTCCACCCAGCGGACGATCGAGATCTGGATGAAGCGGCCGCGCTTGCGTCGGCGGCTTTTTGCGATTATCGCGCGCTGCCGTGCGGCCGCCGCGCCGAATTCCTGCGTGCGATCGCCGCGCAGTTGGAGACCCTCGGCGATGCGCTCATCGAGCGCGTGATGCTGGAAAGCGCGTTGCCGGAAGCCCGCGTCCGCGGCGAGTTGGGCCGCACCGCCTACCAGCTCCGCTTTTTGGGCGGCATTGTCGATGAGGGTTCCTGGGTGGATGCGCGCATCGATACGGCCGATCCCGGCCGCAAGCCGGCGCCGAAGCCCGATCTGCGTTCGATGCTGCGCCCGCTGGGTCCGGTAGCGGTTTTCTGCGCCAGCAATTTTCCGCTGGCGTTTTCCGTGGCAGGGGGCGACACGGCATCCGCGCTGGCAGCCGGGAACCCGGTGGTTGTCAACGCCCACTTCTCTCATCCGGGCACGGCCGAGATGTGCGGCGCCGCCATCGCTGCCGCGGCGCGCAGGACGCTGATGCCGGATGGCGTCTTTTCGTTGCTCTTCAGCCAGGATCATCGCATCGGGCAGGCGCTGGTCGCGCATCGTCTGATCCAGGCCGCCGCGTTCACCGGCTCGCGCAAGGGCGGCCTGGCGCTGGCCGAAATCGCGCGCTCGCGGCCGGAGCCCATCCCGTTTTATGCCGAAATGGGCAGCGTGAACCCGGTCTTCGTGCTGCCCCAGGCGCTGGCTGAGCGCGGCGCCCCCATTGCCGCCGGCCTACACGCGTCCGTGACCATGGGAGTGGGGCAATTCTGCACCAATCCCGGCGTCGTGCTGGTGGAAGAGGGGCCGGGCGGCGACGCGCTGGTGGCCGCGCTGGGCGCCAAAATCGAAACCACGGCGCCGGCGCCCATGCTGAACTCCGGAATTCTGGAGAACTATTGCCGCCTGGTGGAGGAGCGTGCGCGCGATTCGCGCCTGCGCCTGGTGGCGCAGGCAACCGGCGCCGGCGCCGCGGCTGCGCTGTTCGAGACGGGTGCCCAAACCTTTCTCGACAGCGCGGAGCTGGCCGCCGAGGTATTCGGGCCGGCTTCGCTGATGGTCCGCTACCGGACGCTGGATCAGGCGCTCGAAATCGCCGCCACCATGGAAGGGAACCTCACCGCTACCATCCACATGGCTGCGGGCGATGAAGAAGCCGCTGCCCGCCTGGTGGCGGCGCTCGAAACGCGTGTCGGCCGCATCCTCTTCGAGGGCTATCCCACTGGCGTCGAAGTGTGCCAGGCGATGGTGCACGGCGGCGCCTGGCCCGCGACCACTGACGGCCGTAGCACGTCGGTGGGCGGCCGCGCCATCGACCGTTTCGCACGGCCGGTCTGTTTCCAGGACGCACCCGCGTCCCTGCTGCCCGAAGAATTGCGCGCCGGCAACCCGGCCGGCATCTGGCGCATCGTGAACGGCGAGCGGACGCGCGATTAGGATCGCGGTGGCACGGGCGGTAGCGCTGTGGGTCCTCTACGGCGAAGTGTCCAGCACCATGCGATACGATAAAAGTTGAGACCGGCCATGCTGTCTGGAAAAAGTTTCTCAACGCTTGCGGCGCTGTGCCTCTGGGCCGCCAGTGGTGCGCTGGCAAGCGCCCAAACCGTCAGCGTCTGGCTGACCACCGACGATCAGAAAACGCTGATGGCGCCACAGCCGCCGGTCGAGTTTGCGCCCGGCACCTCCATCCAGCTTCCATCCATCTTCATTTCCGAATCCCAAGCCGAGCAGACCATTGAAGGATTCGGCGCTTCCATGACCGATTCGGCGGCTTACCTGCTGAACGAAGTCGTCCCCAAGACCGCGCTCGGCGGCGTCATGCAATCGCTCTTCAGCCACTCGCAGGGAATCGGTGTCAGCTTCCTGCGCAATCCGATGGGCGCCTCCGACATCACACGATACGATTATTCCTACGACGACCTTCCGTACGGAATCGTCGACCCCAGTCTGACCAGCTTTTCCGTCGCCCACGACCAAGCCGACATCCTCCCCATGCTTCGGCAGGCGAAGACCATCAATCCGCAGATCAAGATGCTGGGGACGCCTTGGAGCCCGCCAGCGTGGATGAAGGCCAACGGTTCCATGATCGGCGGTTCATCATCTACCGCCCAGCTGCTTCCCGCACAGTACTCCGCATTCGCCGACTATCTGGTCAAGTATGTGCAAGCGTACCAGGCCGCCGGCGTGCCGGTCGACTACCTCACCATCCAGAATGAACCACTCAACGTTCCCACCGATTATCCGGGCGAATATATGGCCCCCACGGACCAGCTCACCGTTTTGAAGAACTACGTCCTGCCCGCGCTGGCTACCGCAAATATCAACAGCAAAATCCTGGTCTACGATCACAACTGGGACACGCCCTCATACCCGGAGACGGTTTTTGGGGATGCGACTTTGGCCGGCTCGGCGCAGATTGCCGGCGTCGCCTGGCATTGGTACGGCGGCCCTCCCGGCGCCATGACCACGCTGCACAACCTCTTTCCGCAGTTTGACCAATACGTCACCGAAGCCTCGGGCGGAACGTGGATCGCCGACGAAGTGAAGACAGACTTCGAGATGATTGCCCACTCCATGCGGAACTGGAGCCGGTCGTATGTCAAGTGGAGCCTGGCGCTCGACCAGAATCGAGGGCCGCATACGGGCGGGTGCGGCGATTGCAGCGGCCTGATTACGGTCAACAATCCTTCGGGCCTGGTCACTTACAACATCGACTATTACACCTTGGGCCATTTCAGCAAGTTCGTCGTGCCCGGAGCGGTGCGTGTGTGGTCGAACAACGCGCCGGGTATTATCAGCGCCGCGTTTATCAACCCGCTTCGCCACGCGGGCACTCTTGGCGCCGAGCACGCAGAACCCGGCGAACGGTCGCGTGTGCTGGTGGTATACAACGATTCCGCGGCAACCCAGAATTTCCAGGTGGTATGGTACGGAACATCGTTCCAGTATTCGCTGCCCTCTTATGCCGGCGCCACATTTCAATGGAATGCCGGCCTCGAATACCCCTGCCGGCGGTCGTGTTGGACTCCGGTGATACCCGCGACCACTCAGATTCAGGGTTCCAGTTATAACCGGCTCGGCGGTTATAACTCAGCCGGTGAACTCCAGACCGAACCCTGTTCCGACACTAACGGCGGATTCGACCTGGGATATTCCGCCCCGGGTTATTGGGCGGAATACCAGAATATCGATTTCGGTTCCGGCGTTCATGTTGTGCAAGTGCGGGTGGCGAACGGCAGTGGCAGCCCCGGAACGATCGAACTCCATTCCGGCAGCTCCACCGGACCGCTGCTCGCGCAGGCTACGATTCCCGTGACCGGCGGCTGGCAGACGTGGCAAACCATCAGCGCTCCAGTGTCCGGCGCCGCAGGAGTGCAGAATCTCTTCGTCGTCTTCCAGAACGGCAGTTCCAGCGGCATGGGCAATCTGAACTGGTTCCAGTTCCAATGAAGCCGGATGACATTGGTTGCCTGCCAGCGCTACGCGCATTGCTGCCGTCGATCCTGGTCGCTTTTTCCGCATTCAGCCAGACCTACACCATCAACACAATCGCCGGAGGCGGTCTGCCGGTCAACGTTCCCGGCACTTCCGCCGGTCTCGGCAGCACCTCCGGGGGGATTGCAGTTGATTCCGCCGGCAATGTCTTCATCGCGGCGCAGGACTACAACATCGTGCTGCGCCTGGATGCCGCATCGGGTGTGCTGACGCTGGTCGCGGGCAACGGAACCTACGGCTTCAGCGGCGATAACGGTCCGGCGGGCAGCGCCCAGTTGGCCTTCCCGGCGGGCGTCGCGGTGGACTCCGCCGGCAACGTGTACATCGCCGACGCCGGTAATGGCCGCGTCCGCAAGGTTTCGCATGGAGTCATTACTACCGTGGCGGGCGGAGGCGCCTCGCTCGGCGATAACGGCCCTGCCAGCAGCGCCCTGTTGTCCGCTCCCGTAGGCGTCGCCCTCGATTCAGCCGGCAACCTCTACATCGCCGACGCAGCCGATAACCGCATCCGCAAGGTCTCGAACGGGTTGATCACCACCGTGGCGGGAAACCGCACGCAAGGCTTCGGCGGTGACAACGGCCCGGCGACCAACGCCGAACTCCACGATCCCGGCGGTGTCGCGGTGGACTCAGCCGGCAACGTCTACATCGCGGACACCCAGAACAACCGTATCCGCGAGGTTTCGAACGGAATCATCGCCACCGTGGCTGGCGCCGGCCTGTGCAGCACTTTCATGCGTTTCGGCCAGACCGGCAATGGGGACAACGGCCCCGCTACCAGCGCCCAATTGTGCGGCCCGGAAGGCGTCGCCACTGACTCCGCGGGAAACTTTTATATCGCCGATGGATGGAACCTCATCCGTGAAGTTTCGGGCGGGATCATTACCGCTGTGGCCGGCGGTGGCACCTCGCTCGGCGACAACGGCCCGGCCACCAGTGCCCTGTTGGGCTCACCGTCGGGTATCGCCTTCGACTCGTCCGGCAACCTGTACATAGCCGACGGTTCTAACGAGCGCATCCGCAAAGTCTCGGGCGGCATCATTACCACGGTTGCCGGAAATGGAACCGGCTTTGGCGGCGACAACGGCCTGGCCACCAGCGCCCAACTGGACCTGCCATCCGGCGTTGCCGTGGATTCCACCGGCAGCCTCTACATCGGCGATGCTCGCAACGGCCGCGTCCGCAAGGTCTCGAATGGCGTGATCGCAACCGTCGCCGGAAACGGGACGCCGGGGTTCAGCGGCGACGACGGCCCGGCCACCGCCGCGCAGTTGAACGGTTTCACGTACGGCCTCGCCGTCGATTCCGCGGGCAACCTCTATATCGCCGACGCGTACAATTGCCGTGTCCGCAAAGTCTCAAACGGTTTGGTCTCGACCATCGCGGGAAACGGCATCTGTGGCTTCAGCGGTGACAATGGCCCTGCCACGAGCTCCCAAGTCAACGTCCCATCCGATGTTGCAGTGGACTCCGCCGGCAATATCTACATTGCCGACATGGACAATAATCGCATCCGCAAAATCTCGAATAGTGTGATCACAACCGTGGCGGGCAGCGTGACCGGCGGTTTCGCCGGCGACGGCGGCGATGCTACAAACGCCGAATTGAGCTTCCCCGGTGGCGTCGCCGTGGATTCGGCCGGCAACCTGTACATCGCGGATACGAATAATGGCCGCATCCGCAGGGTCTCGGGTGGAGTGATCACGACTGTCGCGGGAAACGGGTCTGGTTATAGCGGCGACAATGGCCCGGCCACCAGCGCCGGGTTGAGCTACCCTTCGAGTATCGCCGTGGACTCGGCCGGCAGCCTCTATATCGCGGGCGATCCCTACCGCATTCGCAAAGTCTCTGGAGGAGTGATCACGACTGTCGCCGGAGCCGGTGCAACGGTCGCAGATGGCGTCCCGCCGGCTAGCGCGACGCTGGATGCGTCCAGCATTGCTATAGACCCTTCCGGCAGTGTCTACATCTCGGATACCGGCAACGATCGCGTTCGCGTTTTAACCCCTTCGGGCGCCTCCTGCACATACACCG
>Ga0181517_10003189_pt1 | contig 15811 bp, 12 predicted proteins | sample PEATcosm2014_Bin_31_FD_119748 | JGI IMG/M metagenome (GOLD analysis project Ga0181517, IMG submission 119748) | Peatland microbial communities from MTU Mesocosm Facility, Houghton, MI, USA - PEATcosm2014_Bin01_30_metaG | ecosystem: Environmental > Terrestrial > Soil > Wetlands > Peat | place... | reverse complement strand
ACCCAACACGGCGATCGGCGTCGCCAGGAGCACGCTGAAAGGAAGAGCCCAACTTTCATACTGCGCCGCCAGGATCAGGAACACGACCAGCAAGGAAAAGCCGAAGACCGTCGCGGCGCCTACCTGGGTGGACGCCTTCTTCTGCTGGTAGGAAAGAGCATTCCAATCGTACCCCATGCCCTTCGGCAGCACTTGATGGGCTACCTGTTCCAGTGCATTCATAGCCACCACCGTGCTGTAGCCGGGGGCCGGGGACCCGGTAATCTCCACTGCGCGATACTCGTTGAAGCGCGAAGTAAACTCCGGTCCCGCTCTGGTCTGAAGCGAGACCACGGAGGAGAGCGGCAACATCTCTCCCTCCTTGTTCCGGACGAAGAAATTCATGACATCTTGAGCCTGCGAACGGTATCCATTCTCGGCGGCAATATAGACCTGCCATGCCCGTCCGAAGCGGTTGAAATAATTTACGAATAACGATCCCATGAAGGCGCGGAGCGTGCTGTAGACATCCGCCACTTCCACGCCTTGTTTCAGAACCTTGTCTCGATCGACCTGAACCAGCACTTGGGGTACCTGAGCATTCAGGGAACTGTTGAGCCTCGTCAATTCGGGGCGTTTGCGCGCGGCCTCAAGGAATCGATTGGTGTTTTCGGCGAGATAAGGGACATCCTTGCCCACCCGGTCTTCGAGCATGAAACTAAAGCCGCCGGACGTCCCGACGCCGGAGATGGCGGGAGGCGAAAACGCGAATGCGTGTCCCGCTGGCATGTCGTCGAGCTTGGCGTTGACCGATTCCATGATCGAGTGAATGCTTGTCTCTTTGGTCTTCCGCCTGTCCCACGGTTCGAGGGCGACGAATACGAAGGCGCTATAAGTGGCATTGGTCTGGGTGAGAAGGCTGCTGCCCACAATCGTGCTGTAATATTGCACGCCGCTCGTGTGTTTGAGGACCGATTCCACCTCTTTAGTGAAGGCGTCCGTACGTTGAAGGGAGGCGGCGTCGGGTAGCTGAATATTCAAATAGAAAAACCCTTGATCTTCGGTGGGAAGGAATCCGGCAGGCAGTCTAGCCCCAACCAGAAGCGCGCCGCCGGCGACCACGGCCAGAAGTGCGAAGCCGATGGCCGTCTTCCGTATCAGGGCGCCCGAAATGCCAACATATCTATTCGTTCCCTTCTCGAAGAGGCGGTTGAATCCTCCGAAGAACCGCTGCAGCAAACCGTGTGACTCATGGCGCGGTTTGAGCAGCAATGAGCAGAGAGCGGGACTCAACGACAACGCGTTGAAGGCCGAGATGATCACCGATATGGCAATCGTTACGGCAAACTGCTGATACAAGCGGCCGGTGATGCCGGGAATGAATGCCGTTGGAACAAATACGGCCGCCAGTATCAGTGCGATCGCGACCACAGGACCGCCAACCTGTTCCATGGCCCGCAGCGAAGCATCCTTGGGGCTGAGGCCAGCGGCCATGTTCAATTCCACGGCTTCCACCACGACAATCGCATCGTCAACCACGAGGCCGATTGCCAAAACTAGCCCAAAAAGCGAGAGTGAATTGATGGAGAATCCCAGCATCGGAAAGAAAATGAAGGTGCCTAGTAGCGAAACCGGAACTGTTATGGCGGGAATCAGCGTCGTTCTGAAACTTTGCAGGAAAACGAACACGACCAGAATCACCAAGAGCAGCGCCTCCCACAGCGTGGTGACGATTTCCTTGATTCCTTCGCGCACGGAAAGCGTTGTATCCAGAGAAACCACATAATCCACATCATCCGGAAATTGTTCTTTCAACTGGGCCATCATTGTCCGGACGCCATCAACGGCCGCGACGGCGTTATAACCCGGCAATTGAAAGACATTGATAATCGCCGCAGGCGCATCGTTCAGCCGCCCGATTACGTTGTAGGTCTGCGCTCCCAGCTCGATACGGGCGACGTCTTTCATACGCACGACGGAACCATCCTTGTTCTCGCGAATGATTACGTCGCCGAAATCCTGCTCTGTCACCAGGCGGCCTTGCGCGCGCATCGTATACGTAAATTCCTGGCCCGGCGGAGCTGGCTCCGCGCCGACCTGGCCGGAAGGATTAACGGTATTTTGTTGCTCGACCGCCTTCACCAGGTCGGGAACGGTAATCCCCAGGCTGGCTAATTGGTCCGGCTTGACCCATTGCCGCATGGCATAGGCGCCCGCGCCTTGCACCACAACGGAGCCAATGCCCCGGACACGAGTCAAGGCATCGATGATATTGATGTACGCGTAGTTAGCCAGGAACTTCGCGTCTCGCGTGCCCTTTGGGGAGGAAAGGGCGATGATCATCAACGGGCTAACGTGAGATTTTGCGACCGTGACTCCCTGGTTACGGACTGAGGGCGGAAGTTGGGGAAGCGCCCGGTTCACTCGTATCTCGGAAAACACCTCCGCGATGTTCGGATCCAGATCGAGATCGAAATCGATCCGCAATTTCATCGTTCCATCGTTGGCATTGAACGACCGCATGTAAAGCATGCCTTCGACGCCCGCCATAGCCTCTTCAATTGGCGTCGCAACCGAGCTTTCAATCGTAAGGGCGTCCGCTCCGACATAGTCCGTGGTGACTACGATTTCCGGTGGCGCGATTGACGGGAATTGAGCGATAGGAAGCCGCCTAGCTATGATGATTCCCGCAATCACGATCAGAATGGAGATCACAATTGCAGTGACGGGCCTACTGATAAAGAACTTCGACACTAAGAAGCTCGACCAAGACTGATTGGTGGGCCTGCGTTAAGAGGAGGCATCTTGGCCGGCTTTGCATCGACCGTTTGTCCGGTCTTTATATCCTGGAGTCCTTCAATGACCACCCGTTCGGTTGGGTTGATCCCTTGACCGATCACCCAATATGACCCAACCCGGTCGCCAGGTTCCACAGTCCGGAAAGTGACTTTATCGTCGGGTCCCACCACAGCGAGCTCGAACTCGCCCTGCAACTGCTGGACGGCGCGCTGAGGAACCAGCAGCGCGTCTTTCAATACCGAGGTCGCCGCGCGAATTCTGGAATACTCGCCGGGCCGGAGCACGTTCCCCGGATTCGAGAAGATGGCGCGAATCCGCATGGTGCCGGTCGAAGATTCGACCTCCCGGCCAACGATGTCAATTTTGCCCTTGATTGGATAGATGCTGCCGTCGGAGAGTATCAGCTCCAACGAAGATTGCAGCGCGGCATCCTTTGCCAGGAAGAAATCGCGAAGCTTCAGGTATTCCTGCTCGCTGATTGGAAACTGCACCAAAATGGGATCGATCTGGGACACCGTTGTCAGAAGTGTTCGTTGGTCCATTCCGACGAGGTCGCCTATGTTTGCGGCGCGAATTCCGGCAATGCCAGTCACCGGCGACTTCACCTTTGTGAAGTCGAGATTCAACTGGGCAGATTGCAAGGAACTGCGCGCAACCCCGATTTGTGCTTCCGCCGCGGTGACGGCCGCTTTGGAATGGTCGTATTTACCTTTTGCCGACGCAACCGAAGCCAGGTTGGCGAGATTCGATTGTACGGCGTCGTCAAACTCCTGTCGGCTCACAGTGCCGTCCGTTACGAGGGGTGTATACCGCTTTACGTCCAACTGTGTTTCGAGTTGCGCGGCCTCGGCCCGGTCAATCTCGGCCTTTGCGGCGGCTACGTCGGCTGTCGCCTGCGTCAGTCCGGCATTGGCAACGTTTAACTGCGCCACGGCTTGGTCGACAACTGCCTGGAAGGGACGCGGGTCAACCTCGAAAAGAAGGTCGCCCGTCTTGACGAGAGATCCTTCTTGATAGTCTTGCGCTAGCAGATATCCGGTGACCTTCGAATGAATTTCCGCATCAACGAAGCCGACAGTTGTTCCGATCCATTGAGAGTACACGGGAACATCCTGTCGGATCGGTGTACCGACCGTGACCTGGGTAAGACGCGGAGGCGCTGGCTTATGAGAACAACCGCAAACGCTTAAAGTCACGACTGCTAGGGCGAATAGGGAAGGTTTCCATGGGTGCCGGAGCGGACCACGGCTTGGTGATGATCCTAACAGAAAAGCCGCAGGACACGGTTTAGGTCCAGGCGACGTAAAGCACCCTGCCCCCCACAATTCGACGGTCTTCGGAAGAACCCGCAACATGTTTCTCCAGAGCCGAAAAAACACTATCGTCGGTGGGGTAACCGCCGACTCAAGAGGAGCAGCCAGCCTTTTCGATCTCGTCGAAGAGCGCGAAGTAAGCGTCTCCGTTTGATGACCTCCGTCCTGTGCACGAGATGGTCCACAACCGAATCCGTGCTATTTGAAGGCGTGGGCCTCTGAGACAACGTGGGATTGGCGGCGATTCGCCGCAGCCGAGATGCAAAGTCTGCACTTGAAACGCAAATGATGCTAGCAGGCGATCTGCGAAATGCCGGTTTTGGCGCAACCCGTTCTCGGGCTAGACCATGAGACGAGCGGCAATTGTACTTTCTCGCACGGTCTCCGTGTAGTGATAAGGCCTGCGAGAATTGCGGTCACGCTTCGACCTGGCATCCAGGTCGGTGGGGTAGATGAGGTTTATGGCCTGGACGTGGTTGATGCGAACACCGCCCGCCCGAAATGGTTAGGTGGAATCGGTGTGGGTGCTACATTGATGGCCGTGAGGCGCCCGCGGACCGGGCGGAGAAGAAGATAGGTTTCATCGACTCCATCGTGGACCAGCATTCCCGGCGGCGACTGGCCGCTGCAAGTCCCCAGAGCCGAACTCATGAGGCATTTGTTGCTGGAGTGGGCGCAAACCGAGGGCGGGCCGACTCTAGGTGGAAGAACCCGAACCGGGCTGATTGCCTTCCCTGGTAACTGTGCCAAAACCCCATCTGTTTGGGGTGTCCGGAGTCGCTCTTTGAGCGAAAGCAGCTTCCCCAAGTTGTTGATAACAGGCACTTTCGCATGGAGCCAGTAGAGCGTTTGGAGCCGGCGATGGTTCTTCGTAATCAGCAGGTCGCCGGTTCGACCCCGGCGGGTGGCTCCATATCCTCGAAGAATAAAATCCACATAGCACGCCTGCAACGCCTCCGTATGCAGCGCGCGTTTCTTGCGGTGCTTACCCCACACGCCGGGCTCGCCGCGCGCCGGTTTTTCGCGCCGGCCCGTACGATACCCAACGCCGCTCGACCGGAGCGGAAGCGGGGAGAACGATCACCGGAGCGGGGCCTTGCCCCAGTCCGGCCGCGAGCTCCGGCGAGTGGCGCCGGGTCATTCGGATATCCAGCATTTTTTCGATCCGCGCAATCTCGGCGCGCTCGGACCGCGTGCCGAAGGTGGAGGCTGTACCGTCGGCGCCCATGCGCCCCGTCCGTCCGACGCGATGAATGAAGTCCTCGGGAACCTGGGGAAGATCGTAATTCACAACGTGGGAGATCCCATCCACGTGTATGCCGCGAGCCGCCACGTCGGTGGCGACCAGCACGCGGTAGCGTCCTTCCTGGAAACCCTTGAGGGCCTGGTTGCGCTGGTTCTGGCTGCGGTCGCCGTGAATCGCGGCGGTCTTCACACCCTCGAGTGCCAGTCTCTTCGCGAGCCGGTCCGCACCGTGCTTGGTCCGCGCGAACACCAGGAACGACCCTTCCTCCCGACGCAGCATGGTCTCCAGCAATCCGAGCTTTCGATCGTTCTCGACCTCGTACAGGTGGAGCGTCACTTTCTCCGCGGGCTTTGTTGCAGAGCCTACCTCGATCCGCACTCCATGGGGCGCGTGCTTCTCTACGAGGTACTTGACCGAGCTTTCGATCGTCGCCGAGAAGAACAGCGTCTGGCGATCGGCGGGCATCGCGGCCAGGATCTTCTCGATGGTCGGAAGGAAGCCCATGTCCAACATCCGGTCGGCTTCGTCCAAAACCAGCATTCGGACGCCGCTCAGGTTCACTAGGCGCCGTCCCAGAAAATCAAATAGGCGGCCAGCCGTGGCGATCAGGACCCGGGCGCCGTTGCGGATGGCTTTCAATTGCGTGCCTTCGCCCATTCCGCCGACAACGACCGCGGCGCGGACACCACTGCCCGCGGCCATCTGGGCGAAGGCCTCGCCGATCTGCATGGCGAGTTCGCGGGTGGGGCTCAGGACTACCGCGTGAATGCCCGCGGGCGTCCCTTGCTTTCCGAGCAGTTGGATCAGCGGCAAAACAAAAGCGAGCGTCTTTCCGGAGCCTGTTTCGGCCGTGGCGATCAGGTCCTTTCCAGCCAGGGCAGGCTCGATGGCTTCCGCCTGAATGGGCGTCATCTGGGTGAAACCGTGCTTCTCAAGGTTGTTCTTCAAGAGAGCGGACAGAGGGAGTTCAGAGAATCTTTTCATTAAGTGTTTTAGGAGGAGAATCCGCGAGCCGACTACCGGCAAAGGGAGAAGGGGTTGCGATCAACTTCCGTGTAGCTTCATTGTACCAGCTCCGGTGCTCTAATTCAGGGAGAGGCGCTGTCCGCGCCCGGCGGAGAATGGAATATGGCCAGCATCGCCAGACCTCCTTGCGAGGAAGCTGCAATTCGCGCCGGTTCGTGCGAGCACTCGGCTACAACGAACGGCCCTTGGATTCTAGCCGCTACCATCCTCGGTTCGAGCATGGCCTTTATAGACAGCACGGTTGTGAACGTGGCGCTGCCAGCGCTGCAATCGGCCCTGCATGCGACCCTAGCGGACGTTCAATGGGTAGTGGAATCTTACGCGCTCTTCCTTGCTGCGTTGGTCCTCATTGGCGGGTCTTTGGGAGACCTGTACGGGCGCCGTAAGATCTTCGCCGCCGGGGTCGCGCTCTTTACGGTAGCCTCGGCCTGGTGCGGACTTGCACCGAATATCCGGCAGCTCATTATTGCCAGGGGGTTCCAAGGAATAGGCGGGGCGCTGCTGGTCCCCGGCAGCCTCGCTCTGATCAGCGCTAATTTTCCTGAGGCGGAGCGCGGCCGCGCCATTGGAACGTGGTCCGGCTTCACGTCGATCACCACCGCCGCCGGTCCCGTGTTGGGTGGATGGCTCACGGAACACGGCTCGTGGAGATGGGTGTTCTTCATTAATCTCCCGCTGGGTCTGGTCGTCCTGTTGTTAGCTCTCTGGAAAGTCCCGGAAAGCAGAGCCGGCGCGCGTGGCCACCAGTTCGACTGGCAGGGTGGCCTGTTGGCGGCGCTCGGCTTAGGCGGACTCGTTTTTGCCCTGATCGAATCGGCTCCCGTCGCGGGCCTGCTCGGCGCAGTCGCCCTGATTGTGCTCTTACCTTGGGAAGGGCGGTCGCCCTCACCAATGATTCCCCTCCACCTGTTCCGTTCCAGCGATTTCACGGGAGCCAATCTACTCGCTTTCTTGCTCTACTCCGCGTTAAGTGGGGTCTTTTTCTTTTTCCCGCTGAATCTGATTCAGGTGCAAGGCTACACGGCGACCGAAGCGGGGGCGGCCCTGCTCCCATTCATTTTGTTGATGTTCTTCCTGTCGCGCTGGTCTGGTGGACTGATCGATCGATATGGCGCCAAAGTTCCGTTGGTGATCGGCCCACTGATCGCAGCCGCCGGATTCGCACTGTTTACGAAGCCGGGCATTGGCGGGTCCTACTTGACCACGTTCTTCCCCGCTGTACTGGCGCTAGGGCTCGGTATGGCGGTCAGCGTTGCCCCGCTGACTACGACCGTGATGAACGCTGTGGATCAGAGCTACACAGGAGCGGCTTCGGGGATCAATAATGCCGTCTCGCGAATCGCAGGTTTGCTGGCTGTGGCAGTTTTCGGAGCGTTGCTCACCGGGGTTTTTCAGAGCGCTCTGGACCGGCGCCTGGACAGTGCCGCCATAGCGCCGCCGGTACGGGCGGAAATAGAGGTCCAGCGATCCAAACTGGCCGCCGCCGAAACGACGGACGCACTTGGGCGCCAGGTTATCGAGGAATCATTTGTTGCCGGCTTTCGCACCGTGTTGTGGGTGGCGGTGGGGTTGGCGCTCGCCAGTTCCCTAAGCGCTGCGGTTCTGATCAGAGCCGAGGGGCGATCGAGGCATCGATAGCTGCGGGCAGGTTTCCAAGGCGCATTCCACCATACCGCGTCCGCGGTGATTTAGCTGGCGAACGCTCCGGGCAACAGGCGATAGCGACTCCAGAGTCTTCTCGATAGCGATATCGGCACCTGTCCGCGCAAACACTGAGCGGGGATCAACGCGGCGTTGGGAACGGCTTGCGTCCGGCCCAAGCCCGCGGTTCGGGCGTTTTGCGGCAAAAGGGGGGGTAATGGACGAAATCCCCACCAGTCCCACTGGGGACGTGCAAAGGGTGGGGATGGCGAGGCGCCTCGGCTTCAGCTAGGATCGAAAGGTACACAATTCGACGGTTCATCGAAAGGAGACTCCATGTACAGAACTGTGAGACAGCTTTCGGCGGTCGCGTTCACCGCGACGGTGCTTGCTCTTTGCGCAAATGCTCAGGCCACGCGGACCTGGGTTTCCGGTGTCGGTGACGATGCCAACCCCTGCAGCCGCACGGCGCCCTGCAAGACCCTCGCCGGTGCGATTTCCAAAACGGCTGCGGGAGGCGAAATCTCGATTTTGGATCCGGCAGGGGTTGGTGCACTGACCATTACTAAGTCGATCACAATCAACAGTGACGGCAACCTCGGCGGAGTTCTTGTATCCGGAACGCCTGGGATTACGGTTGCGGCCGGTCCGACGGATGTCGTGATCTTGCGGGGTATCTCGTTCAATGGCCTTCTCAATAATGGCACGAATAGCGGCACAAACGGAATCAACTTCACGTCCGGCGCCTTGCTGGTGGTCGAAAACTGCTCGATCTATGGCTTCAACCAGAATGGCATCAACGTTGCGCTTTCGGCCAGTGGCAGTCTTTCCGTGCAGGACGTCAGCATCACGGGCAGCAACACCAGCGGTGGTGTTGTTACTGGGGTCAAGATTAACAGCACGGCCGGGACGACGATCGCCACGCTGAACCGGGTCTCGATCAAGGCTGCCACCAACGGCGTTGACGGGGAGTAGGCCTCACCAACGTCACCAATTCCGTGATTACCGGGAACACCGGTGTCGGCGTGCTCAGCGGCGGTACAGGGACCGTTAGTGTGACCAACAGCCTGTTGGCAGGTAACCAGGTCGCCGTTCAGGCGGACACCGGATCGACGATCCGCCTGTCCAACAACGACGTGTACGACAATAAAACGGGATTCGCCTGCGGCGGCGGCACGCTAGTCTCGGCAGCGAACAACCGGAAGGTGGGCAACGTAGGAGGCAGTCTGCCGGTCTGCGCCCCGACCCAAACCATCACCGTCGAATAGCGGTTCGCACATGCCCATGGGCCGGCTTCGTCCATAATCCTTAGGAGTCCAGCCCTCGATCGGGGACTTCTTGTAATGCTGTGGCTGTGTTCGGGACCGCGTATCCAAGCTCTTTCAGCGTTCCCCCGGCCACAGCAAGAAACTCGGAATGTTCCTGAGCAGTCATCTTGGTTTTCCACCGAGAGACGCGCCCAGGTTGCGGACAGCTCATCGTCAGGCGCTGCTGCTCCAACCTCTGCTCGTGAGTTACGATGACGCTTCCATCGAGGCGGCGGCGCGTCCTGTGCTCAATCAGCCGGGATGGAGTCCGCTCCCAATAGCGAAGCATCTCCGGATGGAATGTCAGGCCGAGGAAGGAGCAGATGGTTTCGAGTGCCGGTTGCGGGTTTGTCACCAGGTCCTCATAGCGCACTTCCATGTACGAGGGCGAACCCAGCCCGGCCTCACGGGCACTCCGAACCAGGCGTTTCCAGTAGGCAGCGAGCGTTGGCATGTCCCGCCCCGGAGCGAACCACATCTTCCGGAGCGAGAGCGCTGCGTCCCTCCCATCCCGAATGATATGGACGAAGTGCGCTTCCGGCAGTATGCTTTGGATCGCTGGGAGGTGTTCGCAATATCCCGGCGTCTTATCGCCGTAGCGAGGCTTGTTCTGCTTTCTTGCATACAGCCGATATAACGCGCGCAAGCCTTCCCCCGCTGTGAACCGCTCTACCCGCTGTAACTCCGTCCAGTACTCGTCCGCTTCGAGTCCGAAGTCCTCCCAACCAGGAGCCTCTGGCGGGAAGGTCGTCACGATGCGGAAGAGATCTTCCTTCGCGAAGCTACCCAATTCAGCAGAGGCTGCGACTCGAGGGAGAAAGCCCGTCTCCGGAGGAATACACAGCAAGGGGTGGGAGTCCAACATGAACCGAAGAAGCGTCGTGCCCGAACGCGGAACCCCGACGATGATCGGCATCGCTCGATTGTCCGTGTCAGTGCGCGGATTCAATGTTCAACCCGACGGCCATTCCAAGCCGATCCGGTGCCCCTGGAAGCTGCGACCAGGCCGCGTATCACTGCGCCCTACCCTCTTCCGCGCTGGCCATCAGACGCAACATCTTGCGATGATCCATCGCCAGACTTCCAGTGACCCGTTTGCCCGGCTGGACGGGCCTGATGACCGTCGCGCCAAGGCTTACTTGGGCGGCTTCGCCGATAATAATGCCATGCACAATCGTGGCACCAGGCCCGATCCAGGCATTCGCCCCCACACTCACGCTGCCATTCAAAACGGCTCCATGCCCGACGAAAACCAGGTCGCCCAGGACGCAATTATGAGAGATGAAGGCGCCGTTCCCCACTCGACAGCCCGCTCCAATACGAGTGCTCTGCCGGAATAGCCCCCGCGCGATTACGGAATTGGCGAAGATCTGGCAGTTGGGGCCGATCTCAATCGTTCCGGCGTGAGCCAATTCAATCGCATCGCCGCGCCGGTGGCTCGTCTGGAAACCCGCAGAGCCAATTACAGCTCCCGCGTGAATGGTTGTGCCTGCGCCCAACACCGCGCGTCCGAGCACGCTGGCGTTGGGTCCGATCGCGACCCCAGCCCCGATTATGACGTTCTTCTCGTCTACCCAGCATCGAGGGTGCAATCGGGCGGAGGGGTGGATGATTGAAGCGAAGTCCCTGCCATAAAAAGCGGTCTCTGTCGCCAGGCGATTGTGGATCTGGAAGAAGCAACGTCTCGGGTCGTCGGCAACCGCCAGTCCGATCCGTTCCGGAAAAAGACCGGCCAATTCCGGCGTGGTAAGGATACACGAGGTCTGCGCGCAGGCTATTGCAGCGGGGACGAACCGGCGGGCTTCCACGAACGCCAGCATCCGGTCCTTTGGGTCGGAAAGGAATGCCAAGTTCGCGAACTCACCATCCCGCGCCACATGAGCGGAAGTCCACGATGCCACCTCCAGGAGCGTCCTCTCCGCTAGTCCGCGGTCTCCCGAATCGACGGTGACCTGACACTCGACCGCTACGGGCTTGGGAACCTGGTCAAACCAGAACTGGAATTCCTGCACCATGGTCAGCACCAACACGTACTGTCCCGGCGCCCCAGGCGCCAACACGCGCATCGACTGAGAGTGCCGTGATCGAGGTCGCACGGGAACGGTCAAAGACGTCCGTTCTCCGTCAAATACGAGGCACCGCCCAGTCCCGGCCTCGAGCCAGTGATAAGCCAGGTTCACCGGAAAGGGCGAGAGACTCGCAAGCACCTCCGCCGAATGGTTGTCGACCTCCACAGAGACCTGCGTCGAGACTCCCGCTTCCATACTGCGAACCGTGTCGAAAGTGCGAAGTCCGATGTCGGCAACTGCTTGGGCCGGGAGCAACGGCATCGCAAACGGCGCCCCCGCCGAACGTAGCCGGGACTCGAGCGAGCCGACACTGTGGGCTAGCGACTCCAGGGTGTCCCCGATTGAAACGGAAACCTCGCCCGGCTCGGCGAGCGCCTCCTCGTAGAGCCTCACGTAGTCGGCAACTGCCGCTTCGAGGGAGGCATCGGCCCTGATGCCTTCGGTAACGCGCGCGGCGTCGGCGGGGTCATAGCAGGCGATCTCGCACCGAATGGCGTCTGGCGTCAGCTCTCGCTGCAGGCATCGCATTCCGAAATTCCACTTCCGCAGCTCCTGAACCGTCGCACTGGTGACCATTGGCCCCAGCATGTGTCCGTGGTATAGGATGACGGCGCAACCGGAGGTAAGTGCCTCCAGCGCACACCTCGCCTTGGCGAACACCAAATCGTATTCGCCGAGTATTTCCTCCGGCCGGCTCGCCTGCGCGTCGATCCCACTGCCCACGATAGCCATTTCCAGTCCTGCTTCCGTGCAGGCCGCCCGAAGCATCTCCAGATCCGCATCTTGCGTGACGTAGTTGCTGAATACCAAGGCCTTCGCCGGCTTCTCGGGAAGCCGCTGGCGCTGTCTGAAGCGTCGTAAGTCTACGGCGTTCGGGATCAAACGCGTCCGCCACTCCGGGATACCCGCTTCAACGACCAAGCGCTCCCGGCAATTCCAATCCACGGCAACATAGCGACGCACGGCGTTTAGCCTCGGCGCGCTATCGTGCCAGACCAAGCGGTCATGGCAGACGAAGATCGCCGGCACAGTCCGGAAATGCGCCAATGCAAGTACGGTCTCGATGTGGTGGTGACCATGGATAATATCCGGTTGGAATGGAACGTCTTCCAGCCGGTCTACCACAGGCACGCCGCCGGCCCCGATCTCGTCGGCGACAACTCCGGGAGTTGGCGAGAAAACGCAAACCTCATGTCCGGCTTGGGCCAATCCCAACGCCAAGTCCCGCGTCACGATCTCTGTGCCGGTCCGGGTGGCCAGCGTGATGTTCGTCAGTAGGACCTTCATGGGGTGTGACGGCTTCGCACAGAACCGATACGTCCAACATTGTCCCACCGCTCAGGCGGCTCTTGGATAGAAGTTTCGGCTAGCTTAGCCTCCAACAACAAGTACCGCTAACCTCGCCAGTACCAACGGGTTGGAACTACGGTGCCCCGGGCCGGGCTTCCCAATCCGCGTGACGAAACTAAAACCTCGCCCGGCGGTGGTTCACGAGGGGCCAGTTCTGAGACGAGGATTTAACTCCTCCAACAAAGACACATTCCGATTCACCATCAGGCGGAATGCCTTTTACATGCCGCGGCGCCCATTCGTCGCAGAGGATCATAGGGCCCGGTCGTGCCGCCGCCGGGCCACGATCCGAGTTTGCATGCGGCCTCCGGCCGGAGATGACCGTCCACGATTTCTCCGTCGGTGCGCGCGAGCACGGGGATCTTGAATCCGAACTCGCGGATGCCGCTGCAGATCCGCTCCACAGGAGCGTCGTTCTTTCGGGGATTGCCGGCGTAGAAAACCAAGCGGTCAGTGGGGCAGATTTGAATTTCGATCGCGGCTTGTAGCGACGTAACCACTGGTGTGATGCCTTCGCTCCCTGAATATCAGTTCGCATTTTCATTCGTCACAGTCCGCAGCAAAAACATTCGAAAGACCTCATGTTCCGGGTGGTGAGGCTCAGAGGAAGGCACACAAGGGGCTCCGTGCCCTCCCGAAGAAATGTCGGGTTTCGGGCCGGAAATGTCGGGTGAATGTCGGGTTCTTTTGAGCAACCCGACATCGAGAAGCTGTTTCAGATCAGCAGCTGGTTCCTAATGGAGGGGATGGAGGGTATTTGAATTTCCTGTAAGTGATTGAAAACATGGAGCGGGAGACGGGACTCGAACCCGCGACGTCCAGCTTGGGAAGCTGGCATTCTACCACTGAATTACTCCCGCTTGCCTGTGTGTTCCGCGACTTAACTGTCCGGCAGGGATTTAGCCGCTTTAGCAGCCTGCCCATACCGTCTCGCAAATCCACCTACCCGACCAAAGGCGCCGGCCTACTTCGCGGCCATTTCACGACATCATCAACATATCATAACGAAGCCGGATTCGGGAGCCGCACGGGGCTGTCTCAGCCGAGGGGCTCGGGATTGCTGATGGAGATCCTGTGGATTCTCCCAATCGACGTCAGGAACCACTCGACTGCGCGCCCGGCCGCTGCGCCAATGCTTCGATATACTGCACTCGAAGGACAATTCGGAGCCCTTTCGGCTCCGCTCGGGAGGTACAAATGTCGATTCTCCGCTTTTCGCGCCGCGATTTTGCGAAAGCCGCCGGCATCGTCGCCGGAAGTTCCTCGCTCGGCCAGATGGTCGGCTGCAAGCAGCCCGCGATGTCTCACCAGGAGCAGAGCGCGTCGCAGGCGGGCGGCCCCGCGGATTACACTCTCGTCATCGCCGTGAAACCGGTGGAACTGGCGCCCAACCGCATCGTCTCGACGACCGTCTATAACGGCCAATTCCCCGGTCCGCTGCTGCGCTTCAAAGAGGGTCAAGCCGTCACCATCGATATTCGTAACCAGACCGATACCCCCGAGCAACTGCATTGGCATGGCCAGTTCCTTCCCACGGATGTCGATGGCTCGGCCGAAGAGGGCACCCCGTTCATCCCTCCGCATGGAAGTCGCCGCATACGGTTCGTCCCCAGGCCTTCGGGATTGCGCTTCTACCACACCCACGTCCGCGCGGGCGCGAATCTCGGCGCCGGACAGTATACCGGCCAGGTGGGTCCCGTGTATATCGAGCCGAAGAATAACCCCGGCAATTACGACCGCGAGGTTTTCCTCACGCTGAAAGAATTCGAACCCACGCTCAGCCGCGGTGGCGACATGGCCATGGATTTCCTGCTGCCCGCAAACACGGTGAAAGAGCTCAAGGACGCCGGCGAGAATGCCATGCGCGCCTCGCTCGGTAAGGGCGCGCCGCATGGCTATGAGGTCGGGTACGGTTCGTTTACCATCAACGGCCGCATGTTGGGTAGCGGCGAACCGGTGCGCGTGAAACAGGGAGAACGAGTTCTGTTTCACATCCTGAACGGCAGCGCGACCGAAATCCGCAGCCTGGCACTGCCGGGCCACACGTTCACGGTGGTGGCGCTGGACGGCAACCCGATTTCGAAGCCGGTGTCCGTGCCGGGACTGTGGTTCGGCACGGCGGAACGGATCTCCGCCATCATCGAGATGAACCACCCCGGAATCTGGATCATGGGCGACATGGCCGATGACGACCGGCAACACGGTATGGGCATCGTGATCGAATATGCCGGCCAAACGGGCAAGCCGCGCTGGATCGCGCCCCCACCGTTCTCCTGGAATTACACGCGGTTCGGGAGTCCGGAAGCGGCGGCTGCCAAACCCGATCAAATCTTCGATATGACCTTCGCCAAGCAGAACGCGGCCGACGCCGGCTTCAGCCAGTGGAGCATAAACGGTGTCGCCTTTTCCGAAGAGCATATGCAGCCCATGTTCCGCCTGAACGCGGGAAAGCGGTACCGGCTGCGGATGCGCAACGCCAGTGACGACATTCATCCCATCCACCTGCATCGCCACAGTTTCGAGCTGACGCGTGTGGCGGGACAGGCGGCGTCCGGCGTGATGAAAGATGTCGTCATGGTCGGCGGCTACCAGGAGATGGAAGTCGATTTTACGGCGGACAATCCCGGAATGACGCTGTTTCACTGCCATCAGCAGGTGCACATGGATTTCGGTTTTATGGCCCTGTTCGAGTACGCGTAAGCCGGCTCCGGGTGGCGTAGTATGGTGAGGTGAATATCCGATTTGCCTTACCCCTCCTGATCGGCCTTATGGTGCCCGCCGCTTTCGGCGAGATCCGTTATATCGCACCCAGCAAGCTGTGGCATCTTGAGGCGGGCCCGGTCTCTTATGTGATCGGTATCAACGAGAGGAACGAGCTTCAGTCGGTCTATTGGGGAAAGCGCCTGTGGCGGGATGACGACCTCGCGGCAGCGCATTCCAACCCGGAGTGGGCTTCTTTCGATAACAGCGGCAATACGACTCCGCAGGAGTATCCCGGCTGGGGCGGCGGGCGGTACATCGAGCCGTGTCTCAAGGTCACGCTGCCGGACGGAGTGCGCGATCTCGTCCTGCGATACGTGT
>Ga0181517_10003188_pt1 | contig 15811 bp, 13 predicted proteins | sample PEATcosm2014_Bin_31_FD_119748 | JGI IMG/M metagenome (GOLD analysis project Ga0181517, IMG submission 119748) | Peatland microbial communities from MTU Mesocosm Facility, Houghton, MI, USA - PEATcosm2014_Bin01_30_metaG | ecosystem: Environmental > Terrestrial > Soil > Wetlands > Peat | place... | reverse complement strand
CGCCGGCGGAGTTGGTGGCGAAGAGGTAGGCCAAGCCGAGAAGCAGTGCGAGGAAGGCCGTGGCTTCGAGCGTGAGGGATGCGGCGCTGATTGATTTGGCGGTGGGAGCGGGCGGATTGGTGGACATGCGACCTCGGGAATGCATTTTACTGTTACGCGGCGAGGACGACCTGCACCTGGCGGCGGACGGTTAGGACGGTGATATCGTCCTCCTGGCCGAAGGCTTTGGCTGCTTCGGCGAGATAAAACGCCGACTGGTTGCTGAGGTAGCGTACGCGATCGAAGCCGAAGAGTTCGCCGGAAGGCTTTCGAGCCTCCACCACTCCGTCGGAAAGCAAAAGAATACGATCGCCGGGATGGAGGTAGAAGCGCTCCTCTTCGTAACTTGCCTGCGGAAGCACACCCAGCGGCAAAGCCCCTGGCAGATTGATCTCCTGGCTATTCAGGTAGGGCGGAAGATGGCCGGCGTTGGCGATGACCACTTCGCCATTGGCGTCAAACCAGATGGCCTGACAGGTGGTAAAGCTTTCGGCTCCAGTGAGGACACCGTTCAGGGACTCGAGAATTTTGGCGGGGCTGCGCTCCTGGGTGCGGCGCAGTGCGCCCATGAGGAGGGAGACATTCATGGCGGCTTTCAGACCCTTGCCGGCCACGTCGCCGATCACGACCAGCAGGCCGTCGTTGCCCGCGGATTGCACATGAAAGAAGTCGCCGCCGACTTCGTTGGCCGGACTGTAGACGGAGTCAACTTCGAAGCCAGGTGTAGCGATCTTTTCCCTGGGAATCAGGAGCTCCTGCACACTGCGCGCAGCCGCCAGTTCGCTGGCGGCGTGCTCCTGGTCGCGATAAACATGCATGAAGCGCAAATAGATGATGAGGAGAATGACGAGGATTCCGGCGAAGTCGCCGAGGGAAGACATGTGAATGGGAATGGGGCCGGCATCGATGGTGAGCGGCGAACGATAGACGACGCCGGTTTCGTCGCTGATGACGGAGGTGACGATGGGCTCGATGAATCCGATGACGCTGAGGATGAGGGGGATGAGCCAGAGGCCGGCTTCAAGGTTGCGGCGGACGGCGGCGGCAAAAAGGGTGATGAAGACGAAGATGGCCCAACTCAACATCCAAACGGCGCTCGCGAGGAAGGCGCAGGCCATTAGGACGGCGATGGTGGCACTGTGGCCGACGCCCAGCAGGGCGGGTCCGACCGTGGCCAGAACCGGCGCGGTGTAACGGAGCCAGCGTGTGTACCAGGGGCGCGGCAAGGAAAGAAAGACGACGAGAAACTCGTAGAAGAGATAGGCCGAGATGAGTACGAGCTGGAAAACGAGCGCGGCATACCAGAGTGAATCGATGCGGGCTGAGCTGCCAGCCAGTTCAATAAAGCCGAGGGGAGCCTGGGCGAGCTCATGCAGAGCCAGCCAGAGATATTCGGTGCGGCCTTTTTGCGCGAGATAGAGCGCGAACAGGAAGATAGCGAGGATGGCGAGCAGGACGGAGTAGATGAGGCGAGGCAGGCGCTCGAAGAGCGAGCGATTCGACCAGAGGTTGAGCTCGCGCGCCAGATCGCCCGGGTTGCCGAGGTAGAGAGTGCGATTGGCAAAGAAGCCGGTGTACGCGCCGAAGCCAAATGGGATGTACAAGACGCGCACCACGAGGGTGAGCGAGGTTTCGTTGGCGGGTACGTTCAAGTTATAGATGCGCGAGATGGGCTGATAGCGCTGCGGCGCGTTGCCGTGCGGGCCTTCAGGCTGAATGTGGCTTCCGCTGGCGTAGATATCGGGGCTGGGACCCGTAGCGCCGAGACCGAAGGATGCGTTGGTGGAGACAGGCAGCTCAATGAGGAGCGCAAGAGGCCCGTGGTCGGGCGCGAGCTTGATGTGGAGACGGAACCAGACGTAACGCCGCCCTTCGGCATTTGTCGCGGGTTTCGCGGTTGCGCCTGAGCCGCTCTTTGCCGGAGAGGCAGAAGTGTCGTCACTCTCATCGGGAACGTCGTTTATGTCGGCCTGGGCGTTGCGGACGACCCAGGCGGAATCGTCGAAGGTGGGCGAGGAGGCAGTGGGATCGGAGGTAATGCCGACACGCCAGTCGCTTTGCAGTTGGAGCGGGGAGCCGAGGTTGGTGGCGTCGAAGATGGCTTGAGGAGTAGCCGGTGCAGGCGGGGTCGCTTTAGCTCGAGTATGCGGTAGGGCGGGGACGGTTGGGGGAAGAGGGGGCGGCGCCTGGGCAAGCAGTGGCAGCGCTCCGCAGACGGCAAAACCCGCAGCCGCTAGGACTCTGAACCGCAAAGCGCCTCCCGATCCTGCGTTCTTCACTTTACAAGCATGAGGCCGCAAGCTCAAAGAATACTGCAAGGCTCTGATTCTCAAGAGGAGATTGCGGGATCCTCAGATAAGCGGGACGGAGTCGAAAGAATGCCTGCGGCGGAAATCCGGCGGCGGAATCGTTTGAGCAGAACATTCCCTAAGGGGCTAAAGCCCGCCTTTATTTTGGGGTTTTTGCGGCACGACTGAAGTCGTGCCCTGACACTTCGTGCGTTCCTGGGCCTTTTTATTGGCCGGTCATGGCACCATTGGACTTCGCTCAGGGCAAGCTGGAAGTTGTGCCCTTTCAAGGCGGGTTCGATTCTTTCAAGACGGCTTGAAGGTGACCGACTGCAAGAAATCCCGCTTCCCATTGGTGCCAAAAGAGCAGATACTTGCGTCTAAGAGATCGAGCGAAGCGGGGCCGTGTGCGCGGGATACCCACCGCGGCGGAGGTTAGGTCATGAGGGCAACGGATCGCATCGAACTGCGGTTGGCAGTTCTGTCGGGGTTGGCGTTGGCGCTGGCTGCGGGAACCTGGGCACAATCAAGCGGGACGGCATCGAGCCCGACTCCGGCAAACACACCTGCAGCGCAAGCTCCTTCAAGCACAAATTCCGGCAGCGGGACTCAGCAAACTACACCCGCCGCGCAGCCGGCTCCGGGCAGTACCCCTGTTGGCGGCGATGCGCCACTGCCGTCGAAGCCGGGGAATCCGACAACGGCGTCGACCAGCGGAGATTCCGCGCCCTGCCAGGCGGACACGGACAAGAAGAAAAAAGTAAAGGAAAACGAAAGCGCCAAAGAGGATGATCCGGAGCCCGGAACCACCCCGGTAGCTGATCCCTGCGCGGTGAAGGTCGATCCCGAGAAGGTAGTCGATCCCGGCAGCGAAATGATCAAGGTAAAGCCAGGCAGCGTTGAGGACGTGAGCGCCGTTGGCAATCGCGAAATCGGCAAACGCGGGCTGGGCAACTGGTACTCGACCGATGGCGAGATCAAGATGGGCAAGCAATACGCCGACGAGATCGAGAAGAGCACGAAGTTTATCACCGACCCAGTGGTCGTGGAGTACGTGAACCGCATCGGCCAGAACATTGTGAAGAACTCCGACTGCAAGGTTCCGTTCACGATCAAGGTGATCGATTCCGACGAAATCAACGCCATGGCGCTGCCGGGCGGGTTTTTCTACGTGAACTCGGGATTGATTCTGGCCGCGGACGAGGAAGCGGAGTTGGCCGGAGTGATGGCGCACGAGACGGCGCACGTTTGCGCGCACCACGCGGCGCGCGAGATGACGCGGCTGAACTACGCGCAAATCGGCATGATTCCACTGATGATCATGCTGCCGTACGACTGGACGGGATACGGCATCTACGAGGCCGCGCAACTGGCGATTCCGATTACCTTCCTGCAATTCTCGCGCGACTTTGAGGCACAGGCCGATTATCTGGGCGTGCAGTACATGTACCGCGCCGGATACGATCCGCAGGCCTTCATCACTTTCTTTGAGAAGATCCAGGCGCTGGAGAAACGCAAGCCAGGACTTGTGGCCAAGGCATTCAGCGACCACCCGCAGACGCCGGATCGCATTCTGCACTCGCAGGAGGAGATTGCGCGCATCCTGCCGGCAAAGCAGGATTACCTGGTGACGACCTCGGAATTCGAAGATGTGAAGGCGCGGCTGGCGCGCATTGAGAACAAGCGCAGGCTGACCGACACCAAGGGCGTGACCAGACCATCGCTGCGCAGAGCGAGCACGGATGGGTCCGGATCGGGATCAGGTTCCGGCTCGACTACGCAGGCCGGCGGCAGTACCACGGATTCGGGTGATGGGCCGCCAACGCTGCATCGCCGCGACGACAGCAACCAGAACTGAAAGAACAGGGACCAAGCTTCGGGGATCAGGGATCAGAAGGTGATCGCCTGAGCAGATGTGTTCCTGCGTGCGAACGTCGAAGAGCCTTCTGCTTCGCTATACTGAATCCCACGGACGCGATGTCTGTTTTGCCGCGACGGCCGGCCTGGATTGTGATCGGCGCCGGCGGGATTTCTGCTTGCCATGAAGAAGATCATGATTGTCGCGGCGGTTTTTGTCTTCATCCTGCTGCTGGCGGAGATTGCGAATCAGATTCCGCCGCCACCGCCGCCCGGTTACGACTTTTGGCTCTACGCCCAGCATGTGGTGGGCTGCTCTGAGACGGAGATCACTCTGGTGGACAATCACCAGACCGAGACCCACCTGGAAAAAGACGAAACGAGTTGGCCGCCGTGTTCCAAGTTTAAAAAAGACGACGTGCTGGACTTCTATCTTTCGCGCGGGGAGAAGACCCACTATTTGCGCGATGAGCCTACAGCGTGGTGGCGGAAGGCGCTGTAGAAAAACAGGGAGCAAGGGAGCCAGGGAGCGAGGGAGCAAGTACCAAGTGCACCGGCTTCCGGGCGGACCATCTGCGCTACGAGCGCTAAATCTTGGGGTGGGTTGCGGGCTGCCGCACAACCGGATGGGGTTTTTCCACAGGGCGGCCGGAAGGCTGCCCGGGGCGAAAGCCTATGACTTTCCTATAACTTCCGGAAATTCCTTGAATGTCCTGATGAAGTCAGGTTAAATACAGAATTACCGGTAGGTTTGCCGGAATTCGCCCTTCAGTAAGGAACCATTTCAGAGAGGCAATCATGCGCAACGCCGCAGCCCGCTCGAACCTGCTGGTCCCCGAAGTCCGCGAGGTGATGGATATCCGCCAGGCCTCGAATTACCTTGGCATCTCGCCCGACACTCTCTACAAGTACGCCTCGGAGGGTTTTGTTCCGGCGTTCAAGCTGGGTAATCGCTGGCGCTTCAAGCGTTCGCGGCTCGATGAGTGGATGGATCGGCAAAGCGACCTGCACGCGGGCGGCGATGTGGATGCGAGCAAGAAGAAGCCGGTGCAGAGAGAAGCAGCCGGTAGCTTGTAGCTCGTAGCTTGTAGCGGTTCGCTCTCAACCTTCAGCTCTCAGTTTTGCCTCGAAGCTCGATGTAGACGGGCACACGCTCACAAAATGACTCCTGAACCCTGTGATAAAACTAAGCGCGTGGACCACTTCCGCCGCATGGGCGCACTGCGCCGCAAGCTGACTCGCGCCGGGCTTCCCGGACTCCTCGTAAACTTCCTTCCAGATGTCCGCTATCTCTGCGGGTTCACCGGTTCCAGCGCTGCGCTGGCAGTAACGCGGCGGACGGCGCGGCTGTTTACCGACAGCCGCTATACGACGCAGGCCGCTGAAGAGGTGCAGGCCGCACAAGTGCAGATTGTGTCGAGCTCGCCGTCGGTGGCAGCGGTTCAATGGCTGGCTGCGCAAGCGGGGCTGGCCGCGCAACCAGGCGTGACGATGGCGGGATTCGATCCGGCGCGCACCACGGTCGCCGAATTGGCACGATGGAAATCGGAGCTGCCCAGCCATCTGCGGCGCAGTTTTCTTGAGGCGATTCCGGCGCCATTTGTCGAGTTGCTGCGCATGGTGAAGGACGAGAGCGAATTCGCGGTGATGGCCGAGGCGGCGCTGGCTGGATGCCGGCTATTCGAGGGAATCCTCAAGTTCATGAGGCCGGGTGTGCCGGAGATGGCCGTGGCTGCGGAGCTGGAACACCAGGCGAGGCTGCTGGGGGCAGAAGGCATGTCGTTTGAGACGATTGTGGCGTCGGGTGTGCGGTCGGCCATGCCGCATGGGCGTGCGACGGCCGCGCTGCTGCCGAAGCGGGGGTTTGTGACGCTGGACTTCGGTATAATCCACAAGGGTTACTGTTCTGACATGACGCGGACCGTTTATCTGGGCAGTCCAAGGCCCGAAGAGCGGAAGGCATACGAGGCTGTGCTGGAGGCGCAGGAGGCCGCGGTGAATGCGGTTGCTCCGGGCGCAAGTTGCGCGGAAGTGGATGAAGCCGCGCGCAGCATCCTGCGCAGGGAAGGTTTAGGCGAGGCGTTTTCTCATTCCACCGGCCACGGCGTCGGCTTGGAGATTCATGAACCGCCGCGAGTTGGCGTGGGACAGTCAACGCGCCTGGTGCCGGGAATGGTGGTTACGATCGAGCCCGGCGTTTATCTTGCGGGGCAGTTCGGCATCCGCATTGAGGATATGGTGGAAGTTACGCGCAGCGGGGGCAAGGTGATGACCGCTGCGGCGCCAAAGGCGCTGATCGAGTTATGAAGCGCTGGACTTTGAGATTTGCGGTTTGGGAAAGTTGACACCGGTGCGTGGAGAGTCAAAAGGAAGAATGAAACAACAAGATATTGAAGATTTGCGACAGCTGATTGAGTTTTTGAAGCAGCATCAGGTGGCGGAGTTCGACATCGACCGCGGCGACCTGAAGATTCGGCTCAAATTCAATCCCCAGGAGAGCGGGCCAGCGTCGCTGAGCGACCTGGCGCGGCTGCTGCGGACAGCGCCGCCCGTTGCGACGCATGCGGCTGCGACTGGGGCGGTGTCGGAATCAGCTGCGGAACCGGCGGCCGATCCCGAGGCAGGGCTGCACCTCGTGAAGTCGCCGATCGTGGGCACGTTCTTTGGCTCGCCTTCCCCGGGCGCCGGGGCCTTTGTTTCTCCAGGAGATCGCGTGGAAAAAGGTCAGGTGATCTGCATCGTGGAGGCCATGAAACTGATGAACGAGATCGAGGCGGACGTTTCCGGCGAAGTGGTCCGGTGCCTGGTTTCGAACGGACAGGCCATCGAATTTGGCCAGCCGCTGTTTGCGATCAGACTGGCGTGAAGACAGCAGAGTGAGCGGAGCCGCAACTAACACCGCTAACTCCGCAAACACCGCTAACCCCGCTTTCTAAGGAATCCATGCTTCGTAAAGTTCTGGTTGCCAATCGTGGCGAAATCGCATTGCGCGTGCTGAACGCATGCCGGGAACTGGGCATTCGCACAGTTGCCGTGTACAGCGAGGCGGACCGCAACTCGCTGCACGTGCGCTTTGCCGATGAGGCAATCTGCATTGGGCCGCCGCGCGCTTCAGATAGTTATTTGAATGTGCCCGCAGTGATTTCCGCGGCGGAGATTGCCGACGTGGAGGCGATTCATCCGGGCTACGGCCTCTTGAGCGAGAACGCAAACTTCGCCGAGGTGTGCCGCGCGTCGAATATCAAGTTCATTGGGCCTCCGCCGGAAGTGACGCGGCTGATGGGCGAAAAAGAGAAGGCGCGCCAGGCCATGAAGAAGGCCAAGGTACCCATCCTGCCGGGGTCGGATGGTATTTTGTCGACTGCCGAGGAAGCGCAGAAGTGGGCGGAGAAAGTCGGCTACCCGGTTATCTTGAAGGCCAAGGCCGGCGGCGGCGGACGCGGCATGCGCATTGTTCGCGACTCCGAGGATCTGCCCAATCTTTTCCATGCGGCATTTACCGAAGCGGCCAACGCGTTCGGCAACGGCGAGCTCTACATGGAAAAGTTCATCGAGAACCCGCGGCACATCGAGTTCCAGATGCTGGCGGACGAGCACGGCAACGTGGTTTCGCTCTTCGAGCGCGAGTGTTCGATCCAGCGGCGACATCAGAAGTTGATCGAAGAAGCGCCGAGCCTGCAGGTGACGCCCAGGATGCGCGAGGAAGTGGGCCGGACGCTGTGCCGGTGTTTGAGCGAGATCGGCTACCAGAACGCCGGGACGGTAGAGTTCCTGATGGATGCGAACCACCAGCTCTACTTCATCGAGATGAATACGCGCATCCAGGTGGAGCACCCGGTGACAGAGGCGATTACCGGCGTGGACCTTGTGAAAGCGCAGTTGCGGATTGCCTCCGGCGAGCGGCTGGACGCGATTCTGCCGCCGCATCTGGAGATGCGCGGGCACGCCATAGAGTGCCGCATCAACGCCGAGCATCCGCAAAAGTTTACGCCGTCGGCGGGACAGATTACAGCGTTCAATGTGCCGGGCGGAAACGGGGTGCGGGTGGAAACGGCGCAGTATGCCGAGGGCGTGATTCCGCCGTACTACGATTCGCTGATTGCCAAGCTGATTACGCACGGCGTGGATCGCGCCGAGGCCATTGCGAAGATGGAGCGGGCGCTGAGCCAGTTCATCGTGCGCGGCGTGGATACCTCGATTCCGCTGCACCAGGAAATCTTCCAGAGCGAGGCGTTTCGCGCCGGGGAGTTCGACACAGGGTTCATGGAGCGGTTCCTCGCCGCTCGGGCCGAAGCGGAAAAGCAGCCTGTATGAATTTGACCGACTTGCTGGCTAAAGGCTGATTTTTCAGGATCTGAGGCAAGCCGCAGAATTTATTCGCATTTTCTTCGCCCTTTCGGGCGAAAATCGGCTATGCTGTGTGGGCAACTTGGAGGTTGCCTTCATGGACGCTCAGAAAGAACTGATTGCCGAGTTCGACCGCGAGGCCGCGAACACGCGCAAAATGATCGATGCCATTCCGGCCGACGCAGATTTCAACTTCAAGCCCCATGCCAAATCCATGAGCCTGGGCCGCCTGGTCGGGCACCTGACGGATTTTTCCGGCGAGTGGGCGCTTTCGACCCTGACCAAGGACAAAATTGAGTTCAGCCCGGACAGCAGTTGGAAGCCGTTTGTGCCCGCCAGCAAGGCGGAGGCGCTGGAAAAGTTTGACAAAGAGCTTGTGGGAACGCGCGCGGCGCTGGTGGCTACGACAGGCGACACTTGGGACCGGAACTGGCAGCTTGTCTGGCAGGGCAAGGCCTGGATCGACGCACCGAAGCACCAGGTGTTTCGCGACTCTGTGCTGAACCACATGATCCACCACCGTGGACAGTTGACCGTGTATCTGCGGCTGATCGGTGCGAAGGTTCCGGGGACGTATGGGCCGAGTGCGGACGAAATGTGAGAGAAACAGGTGTCAGGTTTCAGGTGTCAGTTTCAGACGGTAGGCGAGCCAAGATAATAGCGATTCTGCGAGGGCCGGTCGCCGATCGCGGCCCCACGCCAACAGTTTAGGGGAACTCTTGGCTGAAACCTGACACCTGAAAGCTGATCTCAGTTCTCTGCTCTACTCTGGAAGCATGTCTTTTTCCTTTCCGAAAATCTATCCGATTCTTGATAGCGCCGTGATTCCGCAGGTGGGGCGCGCGGAGTTCCTGCGCAGACTTGGCAGTGAACTCGCTGAGGCCGGCGTGACGCTGATTGAATACCGCAATAAGACTGGGACCGAGGCGGAAGTGCTGGCCGATGCGTTGATTCTGCGCGCGGTGCTGCCGGCTGACAAGGTGAAGCTGATTCTCGATGATCGCGCCGATTTGGTGGAGCGAGTTGGGTTTGACGGCGTGCACGTGGATGCGGGAGACGCTGCTCCGGCGGAGGCGCGGCGACTGGTGGGACCGGGGCGCATTGTGGGCACCTTCGGCGGCAGCGAGGCGCTGTTGCCGGGGATCCTGCTGGAACCGGCGGATTACCTGTCGATCGGCCCGGTGTTTGCGACCACGACCAAGCAAACCACGAAAGCTCCGATTGGCGCGGAAGGCATGCGCAAGCTGCGAGCAGAAGCCGGGCCCGATGCCGTGCTGGTGGCGGTGGGAGGGGTGACGCTTGAGAGCGCGCCCGCGGTTCTGGCAGCGGGAGCCAGCGTGATTGCCGTGGCCGCGGCTATCTTCCGCAGCGCCGATCCGGCGGCGGAGTTTCGGCGGTGGAAGACGGCGCTTCATTAGAAAAGGGCCGGACAGTGACCGGAAACGCGGCACAACCGTCCAAACCTAAGACAGTGTGCGCCGCAAAACGAGGCATTTCTGTCTCGTAGCGAGACAGGCCTTGCCTGAAAACGGTACAGTCGCAAAGTACGCCGGGATCCGTGCTGTGCGGAGAATCTTTTCGCGAAAGATGGTGCTATCCCGGGTCTCAAAAGCGAGACCCGGGGCACCCGGGATCGAGCCGGGTTGGGATTGCAAAATGCAGGTCCTTCGACTCGTCCGCCGCGGCGGCCTCGCTCAGGATGACCGGGGTTAGGTTAGGTTCGTGCTTTGTGTGAGCCTTTGGTTTCGTGTCGTATGATTGCGGTACGGTTCCTGCACGCAGGTTTGAACAGACACAGTTTACCCCATCCAATCTATGCACCAGGGAGGAAGCCGCCCTTTGAATTCTCGATTGCTGCGCATTAAACCAATGTCGATGCTCACGCAGGAAGCGGGCGAGCAGGGAGAGCACACGCTGAAGCGTTCGCTCGGGGCCGTGAACCTGATCACGCTGGGAATTGGCGCGGTGATCGGCGCGGGCATTTTTGTGCTGACCGGTCAGGCCGCGGCGCTCTACGCGGGCCCGGCCGTGGCGCTGAGTTTCGTGCTTGCTGGTCTCACGTGCGCGTTTGCCGGTTTGTGCTATTCGGAGTTCGCATCGATTATTCCCATTGCCGGGTCCGCATACACCTATGGGTATGCCACGCTGGGCGAATTGGTGGCGTGGATTATCGGCTGGGACCTGGTGCTGGAGTATGCCTTTGGCGCGTCGACTGTGGCGTCGGGGTGGGCGGGCTATTTGAACAGCCTGTTGCAGCAGTGGGGCATCGTGATTCCGCCGCAACTGACGGCGATCCCCGGAACCGCTCTGGTGAAGTACCACGGGATGTGGGGGCCGGTGGCATCGCTGCCGCCGGGCGTGAGCGATGCTGGGTTGCCGCATGCCACGGGATTCTTCAACTTGATTGCCATCCTGGGAGTGATGGCGATTACGACCATCCTGGTGATCGGCATCAAGGAGTCAGCGAACTTCAACTCGGTGATTGTGTTCATCAAGCTGAGCGTGGTGGCGATTTTCCTGGTGGTTGGCGGCTATTTCCTGTTCCGCCATCCAGACGTGGCGAGGGCGAATTGGCATCCGTTTATTCCGCCGAAGGACGCGGCCGGGAACTTTGGCTGGGGCGGCATTTCGAAAGGCGCATCGCGGATCTTTTTCGCGTATATCGGATTCGATGCCGTGTCGACGGCAGCGCAGGAGGCAAAGAAGCCGCAGCGCGATATGCCCATTGGTATTCTGGGGTCCCTGCTCATCTGCACGGCTCTGTACATTCTGGTTTCGTTGGTGCTTACGGGGCTCGTGCCTTACCAAACTTTGAATGTGCCGGCGCCGGTGGCGCTGGGCATCGATGCCACGGGCGTAACCTGGGGCTCGATGCTGGTGAAGATCGGAGCGGTGTTCGGGCTGGCTACGGTGATGCTGGTGATGCTGCTCGGACAGACACGCGTTTTCTACTCGATGTCGAAGGACGGCCTGTTGTGGAAGTGGGCCTCGGCGATACATCCCAGGTTCCGCACACCGTGGATCACCACCATCGTGTTCGGATTCTTCGCGGCGCTGTTTCCTGCGCTGCTGCCGATCTCAAGGCTCGCGGACCTGGTGAACATCGGCACGTTGCTGGCGTTCGCGATTGTGTGCGCCGGAGTCTGGGTGCTGCGGGTGCGAAATCCGGAGATGCACCGGCCATTCAAGACGCCACTGGTGCCGCTGGTGCCTATCCTGGGTATTGTGTCCGCGCTCTATCTCATGTCGCGGCTGGCGGCGATTACGTGGGAAGTGATGATCGGCTGGTTGATCTTTGGATTGATCATTTACTTCACTTACTCGATCAAGCACAGCAAGGTGCAGCGGATGAAGAATGCGGAAGCCGCGGATTAAGAAGCGGGAATTGCAGAGCAAGAACAACGGCCTCCTTTGCGGGAGGCCGTTTTGCGTTGAGAGGTTGTCGCCGCGTTACGCCGTGGTCTTGGCGCAGAAAGCGTCGAAGGCGCGCATGAGCTCGCCGGCGATGTCTTGCGCGGTGGACTGCTCGATGACAGCGCGCTGCATGAGGTAGACGAGTTTTCCGTCGCGCAGAATGGCGACCGCGGGCGAACTGGGCGGATGGCCTTCAAAGTAGCCGCGCGCGCGGTCCGTGGCTTCGCGGTCCTGGCCGGCAAAGACCGTGATCTTGCGATCGGGCGGGTTGGGTGTGTTGGCGAGCGCGAGACGGATGCCGGGGCGAGCTTTGCCCGCCGCGCAACCGCAAATGGAGTTGACGACGACGAGGGTCGTTCCCGGCTCGGCCAGTGCGGCGTCGACCTCTTCGGCTGTGCGGGTTTCCTTGATCCCGGCACGAACGAGTTCTTCGCGCATAGGGATCACCATCAGTTCTGGGTACATGTTTGCCTCCGGCAGGAGAAGCTGCCTGTAGCTATTCTACGGGTTCCGGACGCGCGAGGCTACTGTCGCGCGCTGAGCCCAGCTCAGACTGAGGGCAATGACTGGCCGGGGCTAAAGCCCAATTCATCCTGTCGGCTCTGATCCAGGGGCCTAAAGGCCCCTGCTCCTTCCGGAATTACTCGGCTGGCGCGCAGCCACGGTTGCGTTCGATGTTCTGGATCTGCTGCAACTCGCCGGTACGCATTTCGGTGAGTATGGTGCCAAAGGAGTTGTGATTGGCATTGGGAAAAACCACGGCCATGAACGCGGTCCAGGCGTCGCGCATCCCGATCCAGGCTTGTTCCTCGGCGCGAAGTTTTTCTTCGCTCGTTGGTGCATTCGGCGGATCGCCGGGGATGGGCTTGGCGAGACATGGCGAAGAGATGACGGCGCGGAAGGCCTGATTGAGGTGCAGATCGGCCTCTTCGAAGTCGTCCTGCGAGGGGATGCGGTTGCGTTGTTGCAGGCGAAACTGGCCTGCCAGTTGTTGCTGAATCATGCGGGTGAAATTGCTGTTTTGCTCGCCCGGTTCGGCTTCGGCGTGGGCCTTGGCGTAGGTGCGGATGGTGGCGTCAACGGGTTTGAGCGCGGCATCGAGCTGATCGGCGGTGAGGCCGGTGACGTCGCGTACGAGCAGGGGTTCGATGGACTCCTCGGGTACGCAGCCGCGATTGCGCTCGGCATTCTGCAGACGGCGCAATTCGGACTCGCGCTCGTTGGTGATCATCCAGGCGAAGCTGGCGGGATCGCTGTTGGGGAAGAGCTTGGCGAGGAAGGCGACCCAGGCATCGCGCAGCGCAAGCCACGCAGTTTGCTCGGCGCGGAGGCCCTCGGCGTTGGAAGGAATGCTGGGCGAATCGCCGGGCTGGGGCTTGTCGATGCACGGCGAAGACGCGACTTCGCGGAGAGTCTCGTTCATGCGCAGGTCGGTTTCTTCAAGCTGGGCCTTGGGCGGAGACTGGTTCTGCTGCTGCATGCGGAGGTCGCTGGAGAGGCGCATGCGCAACTGGCCCGCGAAGGCATCGCTTTTGTCATTGGGCGAGGCCAGGGCGTGGGCCTTGGTGTAGGCGCCAATGGCGGCTTCGACGGGCTGGAGGGCGGTAGTGAGCTGGTCGGCCGACATGCCGGGGACGATCTTTTCGATGAGCGGCTCAAGTTCTGCCGGGTACATGGGGCGAGGCTGGATGGCGCGACCCGACAAGAAGCGGTATCCGTCGGGAATGCTGAACCACTCGGCACCGGGATCGCCGAGTTTGAGGTCCGTGACTTCGAGCGTCTGCGTGCCGCTGCGAGGATCGATGCGTGTAACGGAGAGATTGAACTGCAACTGGGGTGAATACCAGATCTCCTTGGTGACCGCGACGGGCTTGTTGTTGCCGAAGGCGCCGGGGTTGTAGGTGCGGATTTCGCGCGTGCCGGTGCATTCCAAGCCGTCGATGGTCTTGGTGCCGAGGCTTTCGCGAGTGAGGACGGACTTGCCATCCTTCGACGGGCCGGTGGGCTCGTCTTCCGGGGGTGGCAGGAGGGAGATCTGCTGGCAGCTTTGGCGTTCCGGTGTGCAGACCGAGATCAGCGATGATTTTGGATCGTAGATGTAGGTGCGGATCAGCGCCGGTTCCATCTCGGAGCTTGCCGGCAGCATGTCACGCACCTCGCGATAGACGCGACCGTCTGCGTCGCGCGCCTCCACAGCAAAGTATTTCAGCGCCGCTGTGGTTCCGTCAGCGTATTGGCGCATTATGTGGGCTTCGATGCGGGCGCGAAAGGGATGACCTGCCACCATGGGGATAAAAAGGCCTTCGGCATAGTTGCCGGGGCCGGTGTTGGGGTCTGGGGCGTGTGTAGAGTCATCGGTGCTGGTGGTCGCCGTGGAGGGGGCCGTCGCCTGGCCGACCAGGAGAGAAGTGGAAACAAGGCAAAAAGCAAGCAGGAAGACGCGCACAACTTCGGTACGCATGATGAGACTCCCAGGAATTCGATAGCAGTATACAGAATGATTAGACGGACGATTAGGAATCTCACGCATTGCTGTAGTCTTGATTTTTGAAGATTCTGGAGAACATTACGCTGGCTCCGCTGACGACCCTCGGGATAGGGGGTCCGGCGCGGTGGTTTGTTGAGGCCACCAGCGAAGCGGAGATTGCCGAGGCGTGTGCATGGGCGCGCGAGCGGGCGGTGCCGCTGTTTGTGCTGGGCGGCGGCAGCAATGTGCTGGTGGCGGACGCGGGATTCGACGGCTTGGCGCTGCACATTGCGCTCGCGGGCGTGGAACTCGAGGGGGAAGTGCTGCGCGCCGCCGCCGGCGTCCCCTGGGAGCACTGCGTGCAGCAGGCTCTTGGAGCGAATTGTGCCGGACTGGAATGTCTCGCCGGGATTCCTGGCACCGTGGGCGGCACGCCGGTGCAGAATGTGGGCGCGTATGGGCAGGAGGTCGCCTCGGTGATCGAACGCGTGCGGGCGTTTGATCGTACGACGCAGGAGTTCGTGGAGTTTACGAATGCCGATTGCGGATTTGCCTATCGCAGGAGCCGGTTTAACTCGACGGACAGAGGACGGTACGTCGTTACGCGCGTGGATTACCGGTTGCGGCGGGATGGTGTGCCGGCGTTGGTTTATGCGGATTTGAAAACGCATTTCAGCGGCTGGAAAAAGACGCCGTCGCTGACTGAGGTCGCGGCCGCGGTGCGTGAAATCAGGCAGAGCAAGGGAATGCTGCTGATTGAAGGCGATCCGGATTGCCGCAGTGCGGGCAGTTTCTTCAAGAATCCGTCGGTTAAGCCGGAGGTTGCAGAACGGGTAACGCAAATTGCCGCGAGTTCGGGGTTAACGCTGCGCATGTTTCCTGCGGAGGGCGGAATGGTGAAGATTTCCGCGGCGTGGCTGATCGAGCAGGCGGGTTTTCACAAGGGATATGCGCTGGGTGCGGTTGGGATTTCATCGAAGCACACGCTGGCGCTGGTGAATCGCGGCGGCGCGACGGCCGAGGAGGTTGTGACACTGGCTGAGAAGATTCGCACGGCGGTTGAGGCTCGGTTCGGAATCCGGCTAGAGATGGAGCCGGAGCGCGTGGGATTCTAGTTTGCGACTATAGTAAAACCTATCGGGTCAACTCAACGCGGGTCCTGTTAACGCGGCTTGGGCACTGAGGCGGTGTGCACGTGAAGTTCTCGTCTGTGTGGCCGTTTTTTCGGAGGCAAATTCTTTACCTTGGCCTTTCTGCGGCCCTAGTCGCCATTTTTTGGGCGATAGGAGAGTCGGTCCCTTTTGCCCCGGTCCTGGTGTACACGCTTTGCACCGGCAATCTTCTCTCCTCTGCAATGGAGCGGCTGGGGTTCCTCTTTGCGGGGAAACCGTTTCCGTAT
>Ga0181517_10003186_pt1 | contig 15818 bp, 13 predicted proteins | sample PEATcosm2014_Bin_31_FD_119748 | JGI IMG/M metagenome (GOLD analysis project Ga0181517, IMG submission 119748) | Peatland microbial communities from MTU Mesocosm Facility, Houghton, MI, USA - PEATcosm2014_Bin01_30_metaG | ecosystem: Environmental > Terrestrial > Soil > Wetlands > Peat | place... | reverse complement strand
GAAGAACCCAAAAGGAAGAAGCAAGAAGAGCTTTCAGGAGAAGAGCCGGAAGAAAAGACCAGGGAAGGAGAACGGAATTTCAGACCGGCGGTTTTCCGGTAATATCATTCCGCCGCTGACATCCTCCCGGATTTCTCGGGCGTGGGCCTGATCTCTAATCTGCACCTCCACCAGCGGCGTGCGGATGCTTGCTTGCCTCTTGATTCCTATTCCCCAAGTGCTACCGTACACCATCCGGTGGGAATCCCCTAGGATGGTAAATGTTATGGCTATTGAAGCTGAAAAAATCACCCTTAACCTCAGCCCGGTCGACCTCGGACAGGTCGATCTGTTGGTTCGGGAGGGCTTTTATTCAACCCGCACCGATTTCCTCCGCACCGCCATCCGCAACCAATTGCTCGCCCACGCTGATGCGGTCAAGCAGGCCGTGGCCCGCAAGACGCTGGTGCTCGGCCTTCAACATTACAGCCGTAGGGACCTGGAAGCCGTGCGCACTTCGGGACGGAAGCTGCAAATCCGGGTTTTGGGCCTGGCGAGCATCGCAGCGGATGTTCCGCCCGAGTTGGCGCTGGCGACCATCGACGAAATCGCGGTCTTGGGCGCTTTCCACGCCAGCGAGAAGGTGAAGCGAGCCTTGGCCAGCCGGATCCGATGAACGAGCATGCGCCAAGGGCCATCGAGACGACCTTCGACGGCTAACGAGCCCGCCCAACCAAGAAGGAGTCTTTATGAAACAGGAGATGATTGAAGCACTGCGACTCACGCGTGAGGGGCGGTTGGCTGAGGCAGGGGCGCTCATCCGACGCGCCCTGGCCAAGGGGCGCGCTCCGGGAGGCCCCCAGGCGCACGTTGTGGAGGTGCCGCCGCTTCCTGCCGAGTCGGGAAACGGCGCCGAAGCCCCAACCCAGGGACCACCCGGGCTTGGCGCAACGCAAACCAGCGAGAAAGTGCCGGACGATACCGCCTCTTCCCCGCGCGTAACCGTTCACCCGGCGCCAGGCTATCCTTTCACCCTGCCTGATCTTAAACCCATGGGCGGGCTGACGCCGGATGTTCTGGCGAAGCTCGCGGCCCACGGTCCGCCGCTAAGGCAAGTCCCGGCTGAACGGGTCGCTCCCGCTGCCGGCCGGTGGGTGGCCGGAGCTTACACCGGGCAGGCTGGCACGCGCGCCTACAAGCTCTACATTCCCGGCGCGCACCAGGGACGGCCTCTGCCGCTAATCGTCATGCTCCATGGTTGCACCCAGAGCCCCGACGACTTCGCCGCCGGCACGCGCATGAACTTCCTGGCAGAGGCGGGAGGGTTCCTGGTGGTGTATCCGGAACAGGCCGCCACGGCCAATATCTCCAGGTGCTGGAACTGGTTCCAGGCGGCCCATCAGCGGCGCGATCAAGGCGAGCCATCGCTCATCGCAGGTATCACACGGCAGGTGATGGCCGAGCGCCAGGTTGATGCCGGCCGGGTCTATGTCGCGGGCTTATCCGCCGGCGGAGCCATGGCCGCGATTATGGCGGCCGCTTATCCCGACTTGTATGCCGCCGTCGGAGTGCACTCCGGCCTGGCTCCGGGCAATGCGCATGACCTGCCGTCAGCGCTGCAGGCTATGCAACACGGCGGCCCGCGCGCCAGGTCCGCCGCTGGCATCCGAACCGTTCCGCTCATCCTTTTTCAGGGCGATCAGGATTCCACCGTTCACCCGCGCAACGCCGAGGAGTTCATCCGCCAGTGGGCCTCCGGGCCCGACCAACCACAGGTGACGTTGCGCCTGGGGCAGGTGCCAGGCGGAAGGGCTTACACCTGCGCGGTCTATCAGGACCTCAGTGGCCAGGCCGTTGTGGAGCGATGGACGGTGCATGGCGCCGGCCACGCCTGGTCGGGAGGAAGCTCCAATGGCTCCTTTACCGATCCCGCCGGCCCGGATGCTTCGCAGGAGCTGGCAAGGTTTTTTCAGGAACACCCGCGGAGAACGGCGGCAGCACCCCAGCCGACTCAATGGTCGTAACATTGACCCCGTAGTGTCAAAAGGCTCACGCGGCCTCTCGATAGTAGAACTTCAACAAGCCTCCCAGCCGCTCACGGGTGCGGATCTCAAATGGAGTCAATTTGCGCCACTTTTGGCCAAGCGCATGGTGTGGCATGGGAACGCGAGGGAACAGAGAGGATCGGGTCATTTGGACGCAAAAAGGCCCAAATCCCGTTGAAGCTCAGGGATTTGGGCCTGATAAGATGGTTGCGGGGGCTGGATTTGAACCAGCGACCTTCAGGTTATGAGCCTGACGAGCTACCGGACTGCTCCACCCCGCGATCCGAAGAACGCGTTAATAATGCCCTACCCCCCGGAGCATGCAAGCGTAAAGTCCCAAAAAATCAAATCGCTCAGATCAGCAGGCCACCGGACAGCTTCAATCGCCTGTCACCGGCGTGCTTACAGATGCCAGGAATCGTAGCCTACCGCCGGATAGCCGGTCGCCGCGTTGTATTCGTATTCATCCTCCGACGCCCCGTACGGTGAGGCGCAGCCGGACAACGACACCGCGGCCGCCACCGCCCCCACCAACACCAACCAAACGCCGAAACCGGCGCGGAGCCGCTTGATCTCCGCTCTCCTATGGACCTCGCCTGAGAGCGAAGCGGTGCCGCCGGCAATCTTCCTCTGGACAGCAGGCAGCGATGTCCGGCAAATCTTCCAATACATAATTGTTTTCCTCAGAGAACGCGATAACCCTACGACAAGCCCCCCGCCGGGTCAAATGGGGTGGAGGCCTGGGATCATCTCCACTGCCCCGGAGTTTGGGCGACAACCCGCCCCAACGGCTCTCGCCTGTGCTCCCTCTCCTCCTCGGGAGGAGAGGGCTGGGGAGAGGAGGCCTCTTTCCATATGTCATCCCAGCTCGGGGCCAGTGCGGCGCAGCTCACTCCAAAAAAAAGTGCGCCTCCCCCCTTGACACGCATTCCCTATTGTTATATAGTGCGGATGCCATGATGGATTCCATCAGAGAATGGGCCGGAAGGCGCGGGAATACCGCGTGCTCCAGGCGCTTCGCGATTCGCCGGGCCGCTGCCGCGCCGGCGGTGCCCTCCGTCCCTCAGAGCCTTTGCAAACGGGCAGTCCGCCATACGCGCATCGTCACTCCAAAATTGCACCGTTCCTGCACCGTTTCTGCACCGATTTTCGATGTTGATTTTCATTACTCATTGCCCTGCAACCACTTACAAAACCGATCTTCAAAAATGGTGCAATTCCGGGTTGACATTCTATCACAACATCCTCTGCCGCAGACGCCTACACTTCTCTGTCCCACAAACTCGTCGCAAATCCCAGGCAAACCTGTTCCAGAAATGCCACGCCATGTCGCGAAGCGTTTGGAGTGCGCCGTATTCCGGCGCTTTGACTTCCGGCCAACGGCTTCCTCAACGGTTCTGCAACCGCTTCACCGAAACTCTACGACTTGCCGCGCCGTCCTGTCCACCATCCTGTCCACCGTAGGCTTGGCGGAGGTGGAAGCTTTAGCGGAGGCGGCTCCTCACGCTCTCATCCTCAACACGTCCGAACCCACGCTTTGACTTCGAGCCGGGCCTGGGTAATCTCCGAACAGGCGTAGATGAAGAAATACTGGCATGTGTTTGGCGTTGGGATTCAGAACAACCTGACGTACCGATTCAATTTCCTGGCCCGGACGCTCTTCGGCTTCATTCCGCTCATCACCGTCCTCTACGTGTGGAAAACGATCTACTCGGCCAAAGGCCCGGAATCGATGGTGGGCACCTATACCCTGGCCCAGATGGTTTCCTATTACGTGCTGGTGGCCCTGGTGGATGCCCTCACGGCGGTCAATGAGGACGACTGGCAGATCGCCGCCGACATCAAGGATGGCAATATCAGCCAGTTCCTGCTCAAGCCGATTGATTATCTGACCTTCAGGCTCTGCCTCTTTTTCTCCGGGCGCGCGACCTACCTGGCGGTGGCGGCGCTGCCGCTGGCGGCCTTTGTCCTCTGCCTCCACCGGTATTTTGTCTGGCCCCCCGGCGGGGCCGCGCTGGCCTGGTGCCTGGTCTCCGTGGTGCTGACGGCCCTGCTCCAGTTCTTCATGTCCTATGCGATGGCGATGCTGGCGTTCTGGGTGCTGGAAGTTTCGACGTTTATCTTCATCCTGTTCGCGTTCGAATACATCGCTAGCGGCCACCTCTTCCCGCTCGATATCCTGCCGCAAGGCCTCCAGCAGGTCCTCCGGTTGACGCCTTTTCCCTATCAGCTTTATTTCCCCGTCAGCATTTACATGGGCAAGACGACCGGCGCGGAACTGGCGGCCGGGCTGGCCATGCAGGCCTTTTGGGTCGCCGCGGCCTACGGCATCGCGCGCCTGGCCTGGAATCGGGGGATACGAAAATACTCCGCGGCGGGGGGATAAGGGCCTGTCCAAAATGAAACCATCCAAAGCAACAGCACCGCCCGCCGCCGGCCCCACACAGGCCCCAACCGGGCTCTCGCGTTATCTTTCCATCTACGCCGCTTTGTGGAAGAACTCGGTTGCCCGCGAGATGGGGTTCAAGACCAATTTCCTGCTCTGGATACTGGTGGAACTCCTCTGGTTCGGCCTGCAGCTCAGCTTTATCGCCGTCCTCTACCTGCAAACGGACCACATCGGGACCTGGACCAAGTGGCAGGTGGTCATGCTGATTGGGGCCAGCCATTTCATTCAGCAGATATTCCAGGCCTTTTTCCTCATCAACTGCACGAACCTCTCGGAGCTGGTCCGGACCGGCAAGCTGGATTTCCTGTTGCTGCTGCCGGTCAATTCGCGGTTCCTGATCTCCCTCAGGCAGGTGGACCTGGGTGCCTTCGTCAACGCGGCCTCGGCAATAGGGATCATGGCTTACGCCGCCCACCAGATGCATTTCATCCCGACGGCGCTCGAGGTGTTCGGGTTCCTGGTGCTATGCGCCGCGGGGGTCGCCATCCATTACTCGTTGATGTTCCTGCTGGCCAGCATCAGCTTCTGGACCGTTCGCGCCCAGGGCATCGTTTGGGGCTACTATAATCTGTTCCATGTCGCCCGCATGCCCGACGAGGCGTTCCGCGGTCTGTTCAAAGTGGTGTTCACCTTCGCCATCCCGATGCTGTTGGTCTCGAACGTGCCGGTGCGCTTCCTGGCCAACCGCCTGGACTCCCCTGCCCCGCTGCTCCTGCTGCTGGTGATGAGCGTGGTTTGCTTTGCGGTTTCGGAGTGGGGCTGGCGCATTTCCGTGCGCCGATACACCAGTGCTAGCTCGTAGGGGTGGGTGGGGTCTTTTCGGGAGGGTGATGGGGCCTTTCACCCGTTGATGGGGGGATTTTCCGGTGCGACATCCAACGCAATCCCAAATGAATGCGACCACGCCTTTGAATCGCAAACGAAACGGAACGAGTGTTGTCAATGCCGACATGAACCGCGGTTTACGAGGATTCCATGATCACCCGTTTCTCCTGGCCGCCGCGGGCGGGTGCGCGCTGCTCCTGGCCATGGCGCCGCGGAAGGCGGCGGCCGATTCCACGTTCGTGCTCGCGGTGCAGATTAGCGTCGTGACGCAGACAAACCCGCCGCAAATCACCTTGAACTGGGAACCCGATCCGTACGGAGCGACCAATTACTCCGTGTTTCGCAAAACCTTGGCAGGGACCAACTGGGGCCCGGCGGTGGCCTCACTTTCCGGAACAACGCTCACCTATACGGATACCCATGTCACGGTTGGCTCGGCTTACGAGTACCAGGTCATTAAAACGACAACCAACTATACCGGCTGGCCGCCAAACTATTACGGCTACACCGGCTATGGGTATGTCTATGCCGGCATCGACGCGCCGTTGGTGGACAGCCGGGGCAAGCTGCTCCTAATCGTGGCAACCAACGCAACCGGCCCTCTCAGCAACGAGCTGGCAACCCTCCAATCCGACCTGGTGGGCGACGGCTGGCTGGTGACGCGCCACGACGTCTCGAGCAACGACACGCCCCAGGACGTGCGCGAGGTCATCACCAACGATTTCTATGCCGACCCGACAAACGTGGATGCGGTCTTTCTCTTCGGACACGTCCCGGTTTTGGAGTCGGGCTGGCTCGACTACGACGGCCACGGACCGCGATCGATGCCGGCCGACACTTATTACGCGGTGGTATCCAACGACTGGCCTATCCCCGACAACCCCACTAACGGCCTGAGCTACCTGCCTTCGGACGCCGAGTTGATGGTGGGCAGAGTGGACCTGTTCGACCTGCCGGGCAACGGCACGCCCGGGGTCTGGCCCAACGAAACCGAAGCGTTGCGAAACTACCTCGATAAAGATCATTTGTGGCGGACGCATCAGATCCACGTGCAGCGGCAAGCGTTGATGGGAAATCGGCGGGGTGACGTCGATACCTATGAGGGCATGGCGGCCAGCGGCTACCGCACTTTCGAGCCCTGCGTCGGCCCGGGCAACACCGTCGAAGCCAACATCCAGGATCCCCCCGTCCCGCCCGATCAGCGCTGGATCTCCATGCTCCAGGCTGGAAGTTATCTCTGGGCATTCGGGGACGGCGGGGGACAGGACAATGCCATCAGCTACCTGGGAACCAATGACGCCGATTATGACAACGTCTATAGCGAGAGCATCGTCGGCCAGGACGCGCTGGTGCCGTTCGTCATGCTCTTCGGAAGCCACCTCGGCGCGTGGGACGATCCCGACGACATCATGCGCTCGGTGCTGGCGACACCAACAGTGGGTTTGGCCTGCTGCCTGTCGGGGGAACCCCATTGGTTCTTGCATCACATGGCCCTGGGTGAGCCTATCGGTTACAGCACCCGCCTTACGATGAACAACACCACCCTTTACCAGAACGAGAGCAACGTGTTCACCCGGGCCATCTATATCGCGCTGATGGGCGATCCAACCCTCAGGTTGGACCCGGTGGCGCCTCCGGCCGGCATCCAGGCCGCAGCCGGCTCGGGAACGGTGGCGTTGACCTGGCTGCCGTCGCCCGACTCGGTGGCCGGCTATCATGTCTATCGCGCCACGTCGCCCGCGGGTCCCTTCACGAGGCTGACCGGATCGCTCCTGACCGGCACTAACTTCACCGACACCTCCGCCCCGCCGAACAGCTACACCTACATGGTCCGGGCTGTGAATCTCGAGAGCCATTTTAGCGGCTCCTACTACAACCCCAGCGAAGGCATTTTCGTGAATGTCACGGCCGGCGGTTCCCTCGCCATCACTGCCCATGCCGCCATCGTCGCCGGCGGCCTTCAGGTGACCTGGAACAGCCAGGCCGGCACCGCCTATCACGTGGACGCAACCCCCGGCCTCAAGCCGCTCACCTGGTCCAACGTCAGCGGACCCATTACCGGCGGCGCCTCCACCTCCTCCTGGACGGACACCAATTCCCATTCGCTGCCGGCCCGGTTTTACCGCGTGTCCAGCCCGTGACCCATAGGGCGTGTTCCCCCAACTTATTTCCGGACAGGCCCATATTGGGCCGGAATCGGTGAATCTTAATCAGTTTCACTAACCTGATCCGTCCCGCTTTATGCTGCCAAAAAATGTGCATCATTTGACAAGCACCGTGTAGTGCTGGCCGGGCAGCCGGACTTAGGGTTAATAAGACATTGTGGAAGATCCAACGGCTAAAAGTCTGGCGGTCATTGCACCTCTGGAGCTGAAAAGGAAGACGCTTCCCCGTCCGCGCGGCGGGATGGCGACTGCCTTCGGCTCGCCGCGTGATTTTTTGGACAATCAATTTGTCTATACGGTTGTCTCGGCCCGCGCCCGGGGCCTTTCTGTGGGGGTCAACATGAGCCCTGACAAGAATTGCAATTTCCGGTGCGTTTACTGCGAGGTGCACCGCAACGGCGATCTGCCCCAGCACCTCGATGTCGAAGTGATGGCTGGAGAATTGAGGCGCACGCTCGAGTATGTGCGCGAGGGCCGGTTGCGGGAGCGTCCCTGGTACCGGACCCTGCCGGACGAATTGCTGCAACTGCGGCACGTGGCGCTCAGCGGCGACGGCGAGCCCACCCTTTCCGAGCACTTTGCCGCGGCCCTGCAAGCCATCGTCCACGTGCGGGCCCTCAGTGGATTGCCCTTTTTCAAACTGGTGTTGCTGACCAATGGGACCGGCCTCGACCGGCCTGAAGTGCAGCAAGGCCTCAATTGTCTGACCCGCCGCGACGAAGTCTGGGCCAAGCTGGACGGCGGCACCCAGGCCTATCTTAACAAGGTCAACCGCGCCAACGTGACGCTGGAAAAGCTGCTGGCCAACATCCTGGAGCTGGCGCGGCGCCGTCCGGTGGTCATTCAGAGCCTTTTCCCCGCCATTAACGGCGAAGAACCGCCGCTCGAAGAAATCGAGCAATACGCCCGCCGCCTGTTCGAGCTCAAGAGCGCCGGCGCCGAGATCCCGCTGGTGCAGATTTATTCCGCCACCCGTCCGTCATCCAACTCCGAAAGCGGGCACCTGCCGCTCAAGGCCCTGTCCCGCATCGCGCAAATCGTCCGGCTCGCCACCGGGCTCAAGACAGAAGTCTTTTGATTGTTCGGTTGCCAGCAGGCAACGTCTACGGTATAGGAGCAGCATGAAGCGCGGCCGAGAACACCTCTGCACTACCACGAAAGACGGGTTTTCGCTGCTGGAGCTCCTCCTCGTCGTGGCCATCCTTGTCACTCTGACCACACTCTATTGGGGGGGCACCTCCGGCAACACCCGGCGCCGCGAGCAACAAGCCGCCTGCCAGCATAACCTCGAGAGAATTTTCATGGCCATGGAGATTTACGCCAATGACAGCGGCGGCAAGTTCCCGGTGGTGCCCGGCGCTCGCAACCCGGGCGAAGTTCTCAGTCTGTTGGTGCCCCGGTATACCGTCGATACCGCCGTCTTCATCTGTCCGGCCAGCAAAGACCTGCCTCTGCCGGAAGGCGAACCCTTCAAGCAACACACCATCAGCTACGCCTACTATATGGGGCGCTATGCCACCAATGCCGAGGCGCTCATGAGCGATCGGCAGGTGGACGCCTTGGCTAAGGTCCCCGGCCAGAATGTCTTCTCCAGCAACGGCAAACCGCCTGGCAACAATCATGAAAAGAGCGGCAATTTCCTCTTTTGCGACGGACACGTCGAGGAAACCCGGGCCAGCGCTCCTTTTGCGCTCGGCTTGGGCGCAGGCGTGGTGCTGCTGAACCCGTGAACGTTGCTCGACACCAAATCAACGCATGAAAATACAATGTTCCTGCGGGGCGAAGTATGAGCTGGATGTCATACCGGAGATGGCGAACCGGCCGGTGCGATTCGTCTGTTCGGCTTGCGGGCTGGACGCCTCGGAATTTGTCAATGACCTGATCCGCCGGGAACTCACGCAAAACGCCCCTGCTCAGCCGGCTCCCCCGGCTGCGCCCGCGCCAGCCGCAGCCGCCGCCCCTGTCGGCGAGCTTCTGGATGTCCCTCCCCCTGCCGCGGTTCCCGCGCCGGCCCCTCGCATCCGGCTTAGCGCCCCTGCCGCACCCGAAACCCAGCCGCCGAACCCGACCGCGGCGGCAAATCCCCTCTGCGCCAAACACCCGGGGCAATTGGCCACCCACCGCTGCTACGTCTGCTCCAAGCCCATCTGCCCCAAGTGCATGGAGGTGCTCGGCTACGTCTGCTCGCCGCTGTGCAAAGCCAAAGCCCAATCCCACGGGCTCAAGATCCCCGTCTATGAGTTCCAGACCTCCGTAATCGACGCCCGCCAATGGCGGAAAGTCGTGAGGGTCGGGACTGCCGTCGGAAGCGCGCTGGCGCTGCTGTTTGTCCTCTATGTCTGGTGGATCGCGCTGGGCCAGCGGCCCCATACCGCTTTTTCGGTGCGTTTTCCCGAGCCGTCCTATTCCGGGCAATCATTCATCTGCGGCCCGAAAAACAACCAAATCGTCTTTCTGCACGGCGGCACGCTGGCTCGATATGATATGGCCCGAAACCAGGCCATCTGGTCGCGCGACCTGATCGACCATAACCAGGTCGCCGCCGACGCCGCCAGAGAGATGCGCGAAATGGAAGAGTCCAAGAGCCGGATGTACCAGGATAATCCCGAGATAAGCAGAAACATGGGCCGGACCCCGTCGCTGCCGAAGTTGACCCAAATGATGGAGCGAGAAGCCGCCGCCGAACTGGCATTGCATGTGCGCTCCGGCAGCGTATGGGTGGCGCGCCCCGACAAGCTCGTCCGGTACGATTGGGACACCGGCGAACCGCTTAAGGAGATCCCCTACAAGCCGGGCTACGCCGATCTGGTCGCGCGGGGCGACGAATTGCTGCTCATGGACACCAGCAGCGGTCACGCAGCAGTGACTCACATCAACCTGAACAACAGCGATTGCCGTACCGAGGACTTCGGCGCGCCCGCGCCGCAAACCGCGGGAACTGCCCCGCCCGCCGGAACCAATGTCAGCGCCGGATCGGCCCCTCACCTCGGACGCGACTCCGAACTGGCCGGCCTGCCTACGGTGCCGGGCAAAGAGGCAGGACAGCCGATGGACCCGGCCAAGGTTGCCGAGCAGGTCAGACACCTGCCCTTGCCGGGGCGCATCGCCCTCCCGGCAGTGCTCGCGGTCACCATGAACCAGGAGCGCGCCATCGCCGAACTGTCGGATGACCCCAAGCGTCCCGCGCAAAGCTCCACAAAACGGGACCCCGACGAACGCATTTCCATTATCCCCACGGGTGAAAGCTACGTGCAAGTCGGAGTCAAGCTGATCGAGGCGCGCACCGTCGAAAAAACCGCCATGAAACCGGCCGCGGCAAAATCGGTCCTCGAGAGCGGCAACCTTTCCGTTGCCAACTCGGGCGAGGCCGCCAATGAAATCCTCAACCAAATGCAACGCGATCGCGGCGGCGACAAAATCCTGGAAGATGAGAGCCGCTACCAGGTCACTCTGCGTTCCGCCGATGGAACGGAGGGATGGAGCGGCGTCGTGACCGGCACGCCGACCTTGTTCCCCCTCCAAACCGTTAATGTCCTGGCGGCCGACAAGCGGATCCTGGTCTTTGACAAGGCCAACAAGAAGCTCTGGGAATCCCCCCTGAGCTATAATGTCAGCCAGGACCTCAGTTCGCTCGACCCCGACAATGCCCCCTATGGCCAGGGGCCCTGCGCCGAGCACAAGGGCTCGCTCTACATCTTCGACCAGGGGGTCTTGACGGTTTTTGATCTCGCCAGCGGCGGGGTGCGCTGGCGGCTGACCTCGGTCGGCATCGCCGGCCTGTTCTTCGACGACCGCAACAACCTGTATGTCAACACCTCAACCGCGGGCCTGGATAGCATCAGATACTCCCGCCAGATCGACGTCTCTCGCATGGATCGGACCGTGGTGCTTAAGATTGACTGCCGCAATGGCAAAATCCTCTGGCGCGCCGAACCCGGCGCCATGGTGAACTACGTCTCCGGCAAGTTCATCTATGCCGCCACTTACTATGAGGCTCCCAATCCGGACGAGGACATGGGACCATTTGCCTCCGCGGGGATTTCCAGCAAATCTTTCATGCGCCTCCGGCGGCTCAATCCCGGCAGCGGCACCGAGATGTGGCTGCACACCGAGGAACGAGCCCCTCTGGACATCCAGTTCGACAAAAACTCCATCCGCATGGTGTTCAAAAAAGAGGTCGAGGTCCTGCGATCGAGAGCGTTCTAAGGCGGTGTCTACTTCCCGAGTTTGGCGTTCAGAAGAGCTTCGAGGGAATAATCGGTTTCGCTGATGGAAAAAAGCCGATCGGCGATGTCGTTCAGCGCCAGGCGCGTGGTCTCAAATCGTTCCGAGAGCGTGCCGAGGATAGACCCAAGCTCGTAGCGCTGCGCCAAACGGTGGTCGCTGGCCATCCGGTATTGGGTCCGGCCCACCCCCTCGTAGTACCTCAGGTCCGGGAACCCCCGCGCCTCCGCCCGAAACCGGATGCGATCCGGAAAAACCCCCGAGAGGAAAAGCGAATAATTCCCGATATGGACGCGGAGGGAAAAACTGGTGCGGTCATCCGCGGTCTTGAGCGCGGCAAGCATTTCAAAAAAATAGTCCAGGGGACTGGTTTGGCCGGGCAGCACGCATCGAGCCTGCTCAGCGTGGGCAAATTCCGACAGCACCTCCGCCACATAATCCGCCACCGCGCGGTCCTGGATGTCCGAGCGCCGAAAGACATGGCGCACCAGGATGTAAAAGTAAAAGCGGGTGGATACCCGCACACAACCCCGGCGTTCCAGCAGCGCCTCAAACAAGGCGTCGTCGTCCAGAATGACATCGCGCGATTCTTCGTCGGCCAGAAGCTTGACCAGGCATTCCGCCGTGCCGATCCGGGTGCCGAGCACCGAAAGGATGAAGTCGATGTCCTCGGCCGCAAACCGGCCCCGGCAGTGGGGTTGAATCACTTTCATCGTCAATCCTGCATACAATTACCACGAGCTGTCCCCTCGCTCCGGCCCGCCGGCGCGATCCATGCCCTTCGTCAGTCTTGATCAATATAAAGCAAATTGCGTTCCAACGTGAGGAGGAAAAACCCCACGCACGTGACCCTTACCCGCACAATCGGACGACCTCGGCAGCGATATGGCTCAGAGGCAGGACGCGGGCTACTCCGCCGAGCTTGATGGCCTCGGCGGGCATGCCAAACACCACGCAACTGGCTTCATCCTGAGCCAGGTTGAGAGCGCCCGCCTCTTTCATTTCCAGCATGCCGCGCGCGCCGTCGTCCCCCATGCCGGTCATGATCACCCCGACCGCGTTCTTGCCGGCATAGCGCGCGGTGGAACGGAACAGCACATCCACCGAAGGGCGATGCCGGCAGACCAGCGGGCCGTCCTTTACCTCGACATAGTACCGGGCGCCGCTGCGTTTGAGCAGGAGATGCTTGTTGCCGGGAGCGATCAGCGCCTGGCCCCGCGCCACCGAATCGCCATCGGCCGCCTCCTTCACGGACACGCGGCAGAGCCGATCCAGGCGTTCAGCGAAACTGGCGGTGAATTTCTCCGGCATGTGCTGCACAATAACGATGCCCGGCGCATCGGAAGGCAGGGCTTCCAGAAATTCGCGCAAGGCCTCGGTGCCGCCGGTCGAAGCCCCGACTGCCACCACCTTTTCGGTGGTTTGAATCATGGCTTGCGACGTCGAGCGGGGCAAGACGGCGTCGGCGGTCAGTTTGGGAGGGACGTGCACCGGCGCCAGACGGGGAGCCCGCTGCCTCACGCCAGCCTGGAAGGCTGACTTGACCGCATCGCAAATCGCGATCGACGATTCTTCGAGGAATTGTTTGGTGCCCAACTTGGGCTTGGTAATAATCTCAACCGCCCCTTTTTCGAGCGCTGCCAGGGCCGTCTCGGAGCCTTTCTCGGTGAGCGTCGAGCAGATCACCACCGGAATGGGGCACTGGGCCATGATTTTTTCCAGGAACGTGATCCCGTCCATCCTCGGCATCTCCACATCGAGGGTGATGACGTCGGGGACCTCCTGCTTGATTTTCTCAACGGCAACGTAAGGATCCGGCGCGGTGGCCATCACTTCGATGTCCGGATCGGTTTCAAGAACTTCCTTGAGGGTCTGGCGCACGGACGCCGAGTCGTCCACCACGAGCACGCGGATTTTTTTGGAAGGCAGATTCATGGCGGGGTCAGGTGTTTGTGGAGCACTTCACCAGTCGCGGTGTTGAACAGGATGATGGCAACGCAGGAACCCAGCACCGTAGTCACCTCGCAGGGATCGCGGGTGATCAGCAGGTCGCCTGGCTTGAGATAGATCGAACCCATCAACGTCTGCGAAAAACGGCCGGGCCGCTCATCGCGACCGGGACATCCAAACCCGCCAGCGACTCGGAGTGGCCAACGAAGAGGTAGCCTCCGGACCGGAGGTTCCGGCATTGCTTCTGAACCACGGACTCCTGCGTTTCCTTGTCGAAATAAATCATCACATTGCGGAAAAAGATGACGTCGAAAATGTCGCGAAGGCCATAATCCGCATCCATGAAGTTGAGGCGTCGGAAGCTGATTTTGGAGCGAAGTTCAGGCACGACCCGAACCAGGCAGCGCGAAGGGTCGCTGCTGCGGAGCAGGTAGCTGCGGCGCAATGCCGGCGGCACCGGCTCGATGCGGGACTCATCGTAAATGCCGGTCTGGGCGTGGTCGAGCACCTTGGTTGAGATATCTGTGGCCAGAATGCTGAACTGGAAGCCGGGGTGCTGTTTTGCGTACTCGCTCAGCACGATCGCCAGCGTGTAAGGTTCCTCCCCGGAGGAACAGCCGGCGCACCATAGCTTGAACTGCGATGAGACGCCGGCGCTGGAACGGCTCAGGTCCGGCAGGGCCTGCCGCACCAGGTAGTCGAAATGCTGCGGTTCCCGGAAGAAGTCCGTCTTGTTCGTCGTCACCGCATTGATAAAGTGGATCAACTCCGCCTGGCCGCCGGGAGAGTCAAACAGGTAATCCTGGTATTCTTCCAGGGAGTGAATCTGCAACTCGCGGAGCCGGCGCATGAGCCGGCTTTGGAGCATCGGCACTTTGGCCTCGGACATCTTGATGCCCAATTGCCGCGTAATGAACTTCGCAAATCGAGCGAAGCTTTCCGGTGTAAGCGCAACGGCGCTGGCGGAGATCTGCTCCATATGTATTATCGGTGATCCCGTTCAAAAAGGCCCCTCGCTCCATGCCAGGCGCAACCCGAGACTATCCTCGGGACTGCGCCCTCCGTTCGTTGTGCTAGTAACTGGTAAACTCCTTGTCGTGGGCATCGCCGTGTGTCTCGCCTCGGCCGTTGGATTCGCCTAGTTCAATAGCCAAGCCGGCAGGCTTGGTCCCGCGTGCCGCCGGGGTGGCAACCCGAGCCGGTTCTTTGGCAGCCGCTTTGGCGGGAGCCGCTTTGGCGGCGGGCCTTGAGCTACGCGATCGAGGCCGATCCAGACCATCCACCCTGAAAAAGGCGATGCTGGCCTGCAGTTGCTCAGCCTGGCTGGAGAGTTCCTCTGAGGTGGAAGCCATCTCCTCCGACGAGGAGGCGTTCTGCTGGATGACCTGGTCAAGCTGTTGGATCGCCTTGTTGACCTGGCCGGCCCCGGTGCTCTGTTCCGCGCTGGCGGCGTTAATCTCCTGCACGAGGTCGGCCGTCTTGCGAATATCGGGCACCAGCTTAAGGAGCATGGTGCCGGCGCCTTCGGCCACCGCGACGCCGTTGGTGGTCAGCTTGCTGATGTCAGCAGCGGCAGCCTGGCTGCGTTCCGCGAGCTTGCGAACCTCCGAAGCGACCACCGCGAAGCCCTTGCCATGCTCGCCGGCGCGAGCGGCTTCCACCGCGGCGTTGAGCGCCAGCAGATCCGTTTTGCGGGCAATTTCCTCGATGATGTTTATTTTCTCGGCCACCTGCCTCATCGCACTGACAGTCTCCGCCACCGCCTCGCCGCTCGTTTTGGCGTCCTCGGCGGCCTTCGAGGCCAGCTTGTTGGTCTCTTTGGCGTTGTCGGCGTTCTGCTGGATCGTTGCGGTCATCTCTTCCATGGAGGCCGTGGTCTCTTCGGCAGAGGCGGACTGTTCGGAAGCGCCCTGCGAAAGCTGCTGCGCGGTGGCGCTCAATTGCTCGCTGCCCGAAGCCACGTTGGCCGCGGCACTGGAAACCTCCCCCACGACGTTCTTCAGGTTGGTGACCATTTTCTCGAGCGAGGCGCCCAAGGTGTCGTTCTCGGAAAGGACCTTGGTCTGCACACTCAGATCGCCCCGAGCAATCGCATCGGCCAGTTGCGCCCGCTCCCGCATGGCGGCTATCATTTCCTTCAGAGCGATCCCCAGCGGATCTTTATCGGAGAGCAGCTTCACG
>Ga0181517_10003180_pt1 | contig 15829 bp, 16 predicted proteins | sample PEATcosm2014_Bin_31_FD_119748 | JGI IMG/M metagenome (GOLD analysis project Ga0181517, IMG submission 119748) | Peatland microbial communities from MTU Mesocosm Facility, Houghton, MI, USA - PEATcosm2014_Bin01_30_metaG | ecosystem: Environmental > Terrestrial > Soil > Wetlands > Peat | place... | reverse complement strand
GATGGACCCGGAAGCCACCGTCAGCCATCGCGAGCGGCCGCACCTGGCCCTCTCGATCCAGACCAGCGATGGCGGCAAGACCTGGCAGGCCTCCTCCAGTTCCGCGTTCGGGACCATCAGCCGCGTGCGCTTCGCACGGCCCGGCGTGGGCGTGGGGCTGGTGCAGTATTCCGAGGCATTCGAGTTCCCCAGCGAGGTGTTTCGCATCGGCGCGGACGGGCACAGCGAAACCATCTACCGCGACAAGAAGTTCTCCGTCACGGATATCTGGGTGGCGCCCGACGGCATGGCCTATCTTGCGGGAAGCCTGCACGCCAGCCGGATTCGCGATATCCTGCCGGGAAAGATCCAGGTTTTCAAGGGCCAGGCGCGCACCGCCAAGTTCGGGGATACGGACGCCTGGACGCCCATCGAAGTGGATTACCGGGCCGTGGCCAAGTCCGCCCTGCTGGCGGAGAGCGGCGGGCAAATGTGGATGGCCACCGACGCGGGGATGATTCTGAAGCTGATGCCCTGAGGCGCCCCGGAAGGGCTACGCGAGTCGCGGCGCTACAATAAGTGCATGCCCGAAACACTCCGCATTGCCGGCCGCGAATTCCGCTCGCGGCTCATCGTAGGAACGGGGAAGTACCGCACTTTTCAAGAGATGCAGCGGTGCCACCAAGCCACCGGGGCGGACATGGTGACGGTGGCGGTGCGCCGCGTGAATCTCACCGACCGCGGCAAGGAATCCCTTCTCGATTACATCGATCGTTCCAAGATCTTCATTCTCCCCAATACCGCCGGCTGCTACTCGGCCGATGAGGCGGTCCGCACCGCCATGCTGGCCCGCGAAGTGGGCCTCTCGAACTGGGTCAAGCTCGAAGTCATCGGCGACGAAAAGACGCTGTTCCCCGATAATGCCGGCCTGCTCGAAGCCACACGCACCCTGGTAAAAGAAGGCTTCATCGTGCTGCCCTACACCAACGACGACGTGGTGAACGCCCGCAAGCTGATCGATGCCGGCGCTGCTGCGGTGATGCCTCTGGCCGCCCCCATCGGTTCCGGCCTGGGCGTACAGAACCCCACTAACCTGCGGATTATGCGTGAGATGATCACGGAAGTTCCGATGATCGTGGATGCCGGTGTGGGCACCGCCTCGGATGCCGCCGTGGCTATGGAACTGGGCGCCGATGGCGTACTCTTGAACTCCGCCATTGCCGTTGCCGACGACGCCGAAAAGATGGCGCTCGCCATGAAGCTGGCGGTCGAGGCCGGCCGCCTGGCCTTCGAAGCCGGACGTATGCCGCGCAAACTCTACGCCAGCGCCAGCAGCCCCTTGGCCGGTGTGGTCGGCCGCTAGCGCGCCCGCGACGATCCGCGAGTCTTACGAGTATTACGAAGCAATCGGGATGCTCGAATATTTCTGCGAGTGCATTCACCCGAAGCCCTGATTATCGTAAGAGGGAAGTCCTGGTCCTTCGCAATCATGTTTCACCAAGGGTCCATTGTGAAACAGGCCGATCACTGTTTATGGAGACGGATGTAGTTCTCCCAGTAGGCGCGATCCGAGAGATCCCGGAACCCAGAGTCGGAGAAGCCGTTGGCGGATTCCCAGGTATTTGGGTCGATGCGTCGGAGGAACCACAGCCCGGTCTGCGTCGTAAATCTAGGGTAACGGGGAGGCGGCCACCACTGGCAATGGTTCTCCCACTTACACGCGCACCGAAGAGTGATTTCGGTGGGCAAGTGATCTCCGTAAAGGACTTCGCGAACGCTGATGACGCCGCTGAGATGCCAACCATCGAACCACAGGAAGGTCGGGCTCGGGTTGAAGGTGCCCACGACTATGGCCTGCGCTTCGTGAGCAATCCAGTCTCTTTCGGTCGCCCGGAGACATACACACTCGCTCAACATAACCTCACAAACGATCAGGACGCCGACAATTCGGAGCGCACTCTTAGCGGTAAGCATGGTCCGAGGTATTCGACACCGCTATTGTAAACAGAGTTCCACCCATGCGTTCGGCCCCGTCGTTTCATAACTGGTAGGTTTTGCGACAACATCCAGCCCCAAAATCAGGCCCTCGCGTGTCGCAAAAATCCGTCGCGAAATGAGCCGATGAAACACGGCTATGCCGGAAGTTTACGTTGTTAGAGGCCGCGCTTCCCCGTGCGCCAGTTGCAGGATGGGCGATACCAGCACGGCGACCGTGTCCGCGATGCTTTCCGAAGGGCATCGATCGGCGGTTCCTGCCCATTCTTTGGCCGCGCCATAGATGGCCCAGCTTGCCGCCGCCGCCATCATCTCCGGGGCGATGGCGTTCTCCGGCGGATTCCGCTTCAACCCTTCGAGGAGCGTCCGCCGCACCACCGCCACGATAGCCGATTGCATGTGAGGCTCTATGGGCCGCGCCCCGCCGGGTCCCTGCAGGCGCGCCAGGTAGTCGCAAACCGCCAGAACGATGGCCTTCAGCGCCGATGTGCAGGTCCCATCAAACTGCACATCGCGTTCCGCCAGCAGTTCGTCGAAGCGGCTGCCCACCAGGCATTCGAGCAGGGCGAATTTATCGCTATAGTGGTCGTAGAAGGTAGCCCGGTTGAGCGTCGCGGCGTCCGCGATGTCCTGCACCGAAATCTCATCGAAATTCTTACCGGACAGCAAGTTATCCAGAGCTTGCTGGAGCATCTGGCGGGTCCGCCGGATGCGCGGATCGGCAATTTCGCTGGTCCTCCGGGGCATGGCTGCTAGCGTAACAAATTCGCAACAGGGTTGCAGAAACAAGTCCATAGGTTTTCGTGAATCGACATCCGTTGTTTAGTCATCAATTGTTGCAAAGGAGAAAGAATTAATGGGAACGCTTCTTCGAATCGATTCCAGTCCTCTGGGGAGCGAGGCGTCTTTTAGCCGTCAGCTCACCGACGAACACGTTCAGGGGTGGCGGGAGGCCAATCCCGGCGGCCAGATCGTCACGCGCGACCTCGCGACCAGCAAACTGCCGCTGATGAGCGCGGAGTGGATCGGCGCCGCCTACACGCCCGAAGCCAACCTCACCGCGCGCCAGAAAGAGGTGCTGGCGACGTCCGACCAGCTCATCGCGGAGCTCGAAGCCGCGGATGAATTTGCCATCGGGGTCCCCATGCACAACTTTTCTATCCCGGCGGTGCTGAAGCTGTGGATCGATCAGGTCGTGCGGATCGGCAAGACATTCACCTATGAAAACGGCGCGCCCGTCGGCCTGCTGCGCGGCAAGAAGGCCGTTTTCCTGGTGGCCTCCGGCGGCGCTTACGAGCCGGGTACTCCCATGGCCGCGATGAACTTCGTGGAGCCGTACCTGCGCACCATTTTCGGCTTCATAGGTGTGACGGATACGCGCTTCATCAGCGCCTTCGGAACCGCCCGCCTGATGTACGGAGTCGATCGCGCGACCATCGTGAAGCCGGTGCTGGCCTCCATCCGGGCGCAGTTCCAAACGGCGTAATTCCGCGCCGGTGGGGCATGCTTTAGCTTGCCCAGTGTATATTCAAGCCATGGTGCGATTTTTCGCCGCCCTGGCGCTAGTCTCCTGCGCCCTGGCGCAGACGCCGCCGTTCAGCATCGACCAGGTGCTCGGCGCCGCCTTCCCGTACGAGCTGACTGCCGCGCCCTCGGGCGGCAGGGTGGCATGGGTATCGAACGCGCGCGGCGTCCGCAATATCCTGGTAGCCGAGCCGCCGGATTACCGGGCCCGCAAAGTCACCGCCTACACGCAGGATGACGGCCAGGAATTGGGCCAATTGGCTTGGGCGCCGGACGCGTCGACCATCCTCTATGTGCGCGTAGATGGCGCCAACCGCGCGGGCGAATATCCCAATCCGGCGCTCGATCCGAATGGCGCCGAGCAGGACGTGTGGATCGTGGCGCTCGATGGCTCCGCGCCGCGTCGGATCGGCGAGGGCCATTCGCCGGCCGTCTCGCCCAAGGGCAACCGCGTAGCCTTCATCCGCCGTGGCCAACTCTGGCTTGCCCTGCTCGATGGCAAGACCGCGCCCACGCAGGCCTTCAAGGCGCGCGGCACCTGCGGCCGTGCGGTCTGGTCGCCGGATGGCGCGCGCATTGCCTTCGAGAGCGACCGCGGCGATCACGCTTTCATCGGAGTGTACGACGCGGCCGCCGGCGCGGTGCGCTATCTCGACCCCAGCACGGATTCCGACAAGCAGCCGGAGTGGTCGTCGGATAGCCGCAACGTAGCCTTCCTGCGCATTCCCGGTACGGGCCAGCGCGAGCCGCGTGGCCCGCGGCGCGGCGGCCCGCCCTGGTCCATTCGCGTGGCGGATGCCGAGACCGGCGCGGGAAAAGAGATCTGGCGCGCGCACGAAGGCCCCGGCAGCGTTTTCCGCGAGGTCGCCGCGCGCAACCAGTTGCTGTGGTCCGCCGATGGCCGGGTAGTCTTCCCCTGGGAAGGCGATGGCTGGACGCACCTCTATTCTGTCCCTGCCGCTGGCGGCGAGGCCATGCTGTTGACTCCCGGCGCCTTCGAAGTGGAAGACGTGGCGCTTCCGCGCGACGGGCGCGAGGTTGTCTACAGCTCGAACCAGCAGGATATCGACCGGCGGCACCTGTGGAAGGTCGCGGCCTCTGGCGGCCCGGTCAAGAGCGTGACGGCTGGAAATGGCATCGAGCTGTCGCCGGCGATCTTGAGCAACGGCGATATCGCGCTGCTGCAATCCGACGCGCGCCGCCCGCTCCATGCCACCGTTATCCGGGACCGGCCTGCCGAGATGGATCCCGATGCCGTCCCCGCCGATTTCCCGCTTGCTCACATGGTGACGCCGCAGCCGGTGACCTTTTCGAGCGCCGACGGCATGGCCATCCACGGCGAACTTTTCCTGCCGCCCAAGGGCGCGGGCACAAGCGACGCGCGCCATCCCGCGGTGGTCTTCTTCCACGGCGGATCGCAGCGCCAGATGCTGCTCGGCTGGCACCCCATGTACTACTATTCGAACGCTTACGGGCTGAACCAATACCTGGCTAATAGCGGCTACGTGGTGCTCGCGGTGAATTACCGCGGCGGCATCGGCAACGGCCTGGATTTTCGCGAGGCCCTCAATGCCGGCCCGGCGGGCGGAAGCGAATACAACGACGTCGAAGGTGCTGGCGTTTATCTCCGCGGCCGCCCGGATGTGGACCCGGCGCGCATCGCCGCGTGGGGCGGCTCCTATGGCGGCTATCTCACGGGGCTGGCGCTGGCGCGCGCTTCGGACCTCTACAGAGCTGGCGTCGATATTCACGGCGTGAACGATTGGGCCACGGAGCTGGGCATCCCCTCCACCGAGCCGGATTACCGCGTGGCCTACGAATCGTCGCCCATGGCTTCGGTGGCCACGTGGCGCTCGCCGGTGCTGCTGATCCACGGCGACGACGACCGCAGCGTGCAATTCAACCAGACCGTGGCGCTGGCGGCGGCGCTGCGGCACCAGAAGGTCGAGATCGAGGAGTTGATCTTCCCCGATGAGGTGCATGAGTTCCTGCTCTACAGCACTTGGCGGCGGGCGTACGAAGCCGCGGCCGATTTCCTGAGCCGGCACCTGCGCTAATCGCAGACAGGGCAAGCTAAAGCACGCCCCGCCGGTGGGGCATGCTTTAGCTTGTTCTGAACCCGCCCTTGTGCGCCAGGCTGTGGAATTCTTCCATAACCGATAGATTCTGCGTAGGTTTGGGAAGCCGCGACGGTCCTGACCGCATCTGTTAACTGGCAGGAGAAATGCTGGTTGGGCACCTGCCCCACACACTACATGCGCGCATACATCGAGCTGACAAAGCCGCGAATCACCTGGCTGATCCTCATGAGCACGGGGATCGGGTACTTCTTCGGGCTTCACGGCGGCGCCCATTGGCTCGAGTTTCTGCGCAATATTCATTACCTCGCGCTGTTTCACACCATCCTCGGCACCGGCTTAATCGCCTCCGGCACCGCGGCCCTGAACCAATGGTACGAGCGGGAAGCCGACCGGCACATGCGGCGCACCGCGCGGCGCCCTTTGCCCGAGGGCCGGCTCACTTCGGGACGCGCGCTGGCTTTCGGGGTGGCGCTTTCGGTGGTGGGTTTTGCCGAGCTGTGGCTGGGAGTGAACCTGCTCGCGGCGGCCATCGGCGCATTCACGCTGGGCAGCTACCTGTTCCTGTACACGCCGCTCAAGCAGCGTACCTGGTGGTCCACCACCATCGGCGCGGTGCCGGGTGCCATGCCGCCGGTGATCGGCTATGCCGCGGCGGCGGGAACCCTGCGCCCCGAGGCGTGGGTGCTGGCGGCCATCCTCTTCCTGTGGCAGTTTCCGCATTTCTATTCGATCGCCTGGATGTACAAAGACGACTACGCGCGCGCCGGTATCCGCATGCTGCCGGTGGTGGAGCCGGACGGGCGCTCCACGGCGCGCCAGATCGTGCTTTACGGGCTGGCTCTGATCCCCGTCAGCCTGGTGCCGGGTATACTGGGGATGTCGGGACGCATCTATCTGTTAGGGGCCTTGTTGCTGGGAATGTGGTTCCTCTACGCGGGCGTGCGTGTGGCGCTCGACCGTAGCGTGGTCCGCGCGCGAGGGGTGCTGATGGCCTCGGTATTGTACCTTCCGGCGATCTACGGGTTGATGCTCATCGACAGGCCGGGATTGTGATCCAAGTCGAAAATCTCACGCATACTTACGGCGGGCGGAAAGCGCTTGCGGGCGTAAGCTTTGAGGTGCGCAAGGGCGAGATCTTCGGGCTGCTGGGACCGAACGGCGGCGGCAAATCCACGCTCTTCCGCATTCTCTCCACCATGATGGTGCCCACCAGCGGGAGGGCCTCCATCGCCGGGCACGATGTGGTGAAGGAAGCCGCCGCGGTGCGCCGCCAGGTGGGCGTGGTGTTCCAGACGCAGAGTCTGGATAAAGCCTTGACGGTGGATGAGAATTTGCGCGCGCAAGGCCATTTGCACGGGTTGAGCGGCGCGCTGCTCACCGAGCGCATCGAGCGGGCCGTCGAGCGCCTGGGCCTGGCGGACCGCCGTAAAGATCTGGTGGAAACGCTCTCGGGCGGTCTGCGGCGGAGGGTCGAAATCGCCAAAGCCCTGCTGCACCGCCCTCTGGTGCTGCTCATGGACGAAGCCTCCACGGGCCTGGACCCGGCCGCGCGGCGGGATCTCTCACGGCACGTCGAGAATCTGCGGGATAACGAAGGCGTCACCATCTTGCTCACTTCCCACATCCTCGAAGAGGCTGATCGCTGCGATCGCCTGGTGCTGCTGCATCAGGGCGCGGTGGTGGCCGAGGGCAGTCCGGGCGAGTTGCGCGCGCGGATCGGCGGCGACGTGGTGGTGCTCGAGAGCGGCGAGGCCGAGTCGCTGGCCGGGCGCATCGCCGAGCGCTTCGGCTTGCCGGCCACGGCGATGGATGGGCGTGTGCGCGTCGAGATCTCGAACGGCCATCGCTTCATTGCCGAAGTGGTGGAGGCCTTTCCGGGCGCGGTGGAATCGGTGGGGCTGCACAAGCCCACGCTCGAAGACGTTTTCGTAAGGGAAACGGGGGCCATCCTTGAGTAGCTTCTTTTTGCCGGCCGCCACGCTATGGCAGCGTGAGCTGCTGCGCTTCTGGCGCCAGAAGAGCCGCGTGCTGGGGGTAGTGGCGTCGCCGCTGGTCTTCTGGCTGCTGATCGGCTACGGCTCGAACGACCTGGCGCGTTTCTATTCCGGCGCGCTGGTGCTCACGGTCATGTTCTCGGCGATCTTCTCCACCATCTCGATCATCGAAGACCGCCGCGAGGGCTTTCTTCTCTCGATGCTGGTTTCGCCCGCGCCGCGCACCAGCATGGTGCTGGGCAAGATCCTGGGATCCGCCACGCTGGCTTGGATCCAGGGGCTGATTTTCCTGGCTTTCGCGCCGCTGGCGGGCGTGTCCATCCGGCCGCTCGAGCTGGTGGTGGTGGCTGCCGCTATTCTGTTGATTTCCTTTACGCTCACCGGCCTCGGCTTCGTGATCGCCTGGCGCATGGAATCCACTTCCGGCTTTCACGCCATCATGAACCTGCTGCTGGTGCCCATGTGGATGGTCTCGGGGTCGCTCTTCCCCATGGCCACGGCGCACGGATGGGTGAAGGCCATCATGTGGATCAACCCGCTGACTTATTCCATCGCCCTGCTAAACCACACCCTGCATCTGCCCAACGCCGCTCCGGGCGCGCTGGCCAGCCTGGTGGTGACGGCGGCCTTCGGGCTGGTGCTGCTGGCGGCCTCCGGCCTGATGGCGTCGCAGAAAGCCACCCACAGCGCGGCATGAAACCGGCCCGGCAACCGCTCCCTTACGGTCGCGGCTCCGCTCGGGGCCGGAGAGGCGCTCACTCATGATGCTGCGTATCGCGGGACTCGCGGCGTTCCTGGCGCTCCTGCTGGCGGGTTGCGCGCGGCACGCGCCGCTGCCCATACTGGGCCAGGTGCCCGATTTCCAGCTCACCTCGCAATCCGGCCACGCGTTCGATAGCCGGTCGCTCGAGGGGCACGTCTGGGTGGCCGATTTCATCTATACCAATTGCCCCGGTCCATGCCCCATGATGAGCTCGCAAATGAGCCGTGTGCAGGCGCGCACCGCGCGCATCGGGGGCGTCGAGATGGTCTCGTTCACAGTCGATCCGGCTCACGATACGCCTGCCGTGCTGGCGGCCTATGCCCGCCATTTCAAGGCCGATCCGGCGCGCTGGCACTTTCTCACCGGACCGCAATCCGCTTTGAACGGTCTTGGGCTGGACGGCTTCCACCTCAACGCCGTGGATGGCAGCCTGGAACACAGCACGCGTTTTGCGCTGGTGGACCGGCACCGCCGCATCCGCGGCTACTATCTCACTTCGGAAGACGATTTCCTGGCGCATCTGCTCCGGGATATCGACCGGATCGCGCGGGAGAACTCATAATGCCGATTTTGCCCACGGTCAATGCCGCGCTCAACGCTACCGCCGCCGTGCTGCTGGTGTGGGGCTACTGGCTGATTCGCCGGAAGCGCATTGCTACCCACCGGCGCGTGATGACCGCCGCGTTCGTGGTCTCGTGCCTGTTTCTGGTCTGCTACCTGGTCTACCACGCGCAAGTGGGGTCGGTGCGCTTTCCGCACACCGGCGCGCTGCGGACGGTCTATCTGAGCATCCTGGGCACGCACACCGTGCTGGCCGCCGTGGTGCCGGTGCTGGCCATTATTACGCTGCGCCGCGGTTTGGCCCAGCGCTACGACCTTCACCGTCGCATCGCCCGCTGGACTTTGCCCATCTGGCTTTACGTCAGCATCACGGGCGTGGTGGTTTATGTGATGCTCTACCACCTCTGAAGCGCTATGCTGGCATGAAGCGGAGTCTCCGATGAGCCGAAAAGTTTTGATTATCACGGGCGATGGCGGCGATAGCTACGAGGCGTTGTATGCCAGCCAGCGTTTTGCCGAGGCGCATTGGGAACCGGTGGTGGCGGCGCCTTCGCGGCGGCGCATCCACACCGTGTCCTTCGACCAGGAGCCGGGATGGGAAACCTACATCGAACGGCCGGGCTTCTGCCTGGATGCCGATGTGGCCATTACGGCGGTGGCGGCCAAGGAGTTCGCGGCCCTGGTGATTCTGGGCGGCCGCGCTCCCGAGTATTTGCGCAACGATGCCAGCGTGCTCTCACTGGTTCGCGAATTCGCGACCCAGAAGAAATGCATTTGCGCCATTGGACATGGGATTCAGTTACTTACGGCGGCGGAACTGCTTAAGGGCCGCACCGTAACGTGCCATCCCCACGTGCGCGTGGAAGTGGATCGCGGCGGGGCGGTTTACAGCAGCAAGCCCGCTGTGCGGGATGGCAACCTGGTCACGGCTCAAGGCTGGAAAGCGCATCCGGAATTTTATCGCGAGGTTTTTGCGGCTCTGGAAGGTAAGACCGAATAAGGCTGCCTCACCGATTCACCACGATTACCGTCCAGAAAACGCCACCGGCCGCCTGGATCTCCTGCCACCCAGAAAGGCTGCGCCGCTCCAGGGCAGCCGCCACGACGTCCGTAAACGTTAGGCCGCCATGCATGTCCCCTACCACCGATCCCGGCGGAAGCGCGCGCGCCTCCTTCACGCCGTCCACCCTCCCGATGATGCGGCTGGTATCGATGCCTTGCACGCCCGCGGCCGGTTCGGGGTGAGCGCCACTGGAACCCAATATCTGCATGCCTCTATTGTGGTTTCGGCGACCCCGAAGATGTAAAGAGCTTAATCTTCCATCTGTGTGCGGAACTGTCCTCCGGTCTTCGGCTTGCTTGGCGTCACTGAACCGCGATTGTAAGCACGAACTGACCCTCCATGGAGCTTCCGATATCGTCCATCGTGACCGCGATGGGCACGGTGGTACCGGGCACCACCGACATGGGGATCTGGACGTTGATCTGCCACAGGCCGGGGAAACCGGACAGGCCTGAGTACTTGACGAATTGGCCGTCGGTCGGATCGCCCGGCAGGAGCGTCACCGAATCGGTGAACTGGGAGCCGATGATCACGCGCGGCAGCGCCGGCGTGGAGAGCGCTCCCGAAGGCACTGAGCCATCCGGGGGAGCGTTGGGGATGTAGCCCTGTCCCGTGGCCCAGATGACGATGATCGACCCGCGCGAGGCGGGGGCCGAAGTATCGTTCAGGGTCACGGAGCCATCTTTATCGATGTTCTGCACGATGGCACGGCGTTGGGTACCGCTGAAATCCCGCATGAAGATGCCCGGCGATGCCGAAGCCATGGACACGGTTCCGTCGCCCAGAATCTGCCCGGAGGGCTGCTGGATGACCAGCACGTCCGAGGTGCCGCTGGTCTTGTTGGGAGCCATGGGCATCAGGAAGTTGATCTGGTAAGGGCCGACGTAATACAAGGGTGCGGCCACGCCATCGACCAGAACCTGGATGTTGCCCAGCGTTGTGGGCCAGGGGATGACGCCGTTGACCGTCGAACCGGTTCCGAACTGCGTGGAGCTGCTGTCGGTGCAGGTACTGCTGTCGCCGGCGCAGATCGAGGCAATCGCGCCGGGGGCCAGGGCGCGGCCAGCCAGGAAGTTAGCGCCATTCACGACAACCAGCCCGGGATAGTAGGCCGCCACGCGGCTGCTGGTGTCCGCTACGTAGAGGTTCTTGTACTGGTCCTGGACCAGCGCCAGCGTGTAACCGGCGGCGTATACCCCGCCGGAACTCTGGACCGATGTGGCGCTTCTCAGGGTATCCAGATCCGCGTATTTCAGGCACGTGCCGTTGGTCGTATTGGCTACCCAGATCTCGCCTGTCGAGGGGTTCACGAAGATGCCGCGCGGCGCGGCCAGGCCCGTGATCGAGAAAACCGCGCTGGAACCGGAGGCGGAGGTGTAGGTGCTGTGCGGATCGCCGAAGATCTGGATGCGGCTGTTACCGGTGTCGGCGACATAAACGCGGCCGCTGCTGTCGGACGCCAGGTGGCGGGGGCTGGAAAGTGTGGTGGCATCGCTTCCGGTGGCGATGGCGGTGAAGTTCGGCTGCCCGAAAACTACCGCGGCGGCCAGACCGTTATCCCGGCCGGCGGAGAAGGTTCCATTGCCGGTGAACGGGAAATACAGCACCCGGTTGTAGGCGTTGTCGGAGACCATCAGGCCATTGACGCCGGAGAAAGCCAGGCCATAGGGAGTGTTGAGAGTGCGGTTGCTGGGATCGCTGATGGTGTCGGTAAAGCTCTGTTTGCCCAGCACCAGGTCCGCCGATTCCATGCCGGCGCCGGTCCAGGCAAAGGGCGCCGGGAAGCGCAGCACGCGGCCGTTCAAGCTGTCGGCCACGTAGAGATTGCCGGCCGAATCCACCAGCAGCCCGATGGGGCCGCACAGGCTGTAGGCATTAGGCGAGTTCATGTTGCCGCTGGCCGCGGGATTCTGCGGATTGTAATTGCACAGGGCCGTCGCCATGTCCGGCTGGCCGATGACCAGGTCGGCCTTAGCGCCAGCTTTGATGGTGCGCACGTCCTTGAAGCCCAGGATGCGGTGATTGAGGGGATCGGCCACATAAAGATGCGGCGTCGAGCCGGTACTGTCGACTGCCAGCCCGGCATCGGACTGGAAGTTGAACTCGCGGCCTTCGATCAGGTTGACGGAATTGGTGTTGGATCGATCCTGCCCCAGCCAGCGTGTGGCGGCGCCGAAACTGTCGCCGGATTGCTGGGGCATTACCAGCACGCGATTGTTCCACGTGTCGGCAATGAAGAGCTCGGTTCCGGAATAGACCGCCGCCAGGGGGGCCCAAAGGGTGGTGGCCGAAGCCGGCGGCGTTCCCTGCGTGCCTTGCCAGGCGTTGGCTGCCCGGGTCGTAAAATCCGGCTGTCCGATCAACCCCAGCCCTCCGGCCGCCGGTTCGAGCGCCAGGGGAGCGCCGCTCGAGGGCCAATTAGCTATGCCGGGAAAGATCAGAATGCGGTTGCTGCCGGTCTCGACCACTCCCAGGCTTCCGTCCTGAAGCACGAACAGCCCCGTGGGTCCGGCCATGCAGGCGCGGTTGCTCTGGTCGGCGGTAATGCTGGCAGTGTTCGTGGGAAACACGCCGTAGATATGGGAGGCCGAGGCCCCTGTCGAGATCGCGCTCGAGTCGAACACCAGCACGCGTCCGGTCAGCGTGGCGCACAACGTGGTGGCGTTGGAATCGGCATCCGCGACGTACAGGCGCCCGGTGGAATCGAAGACGATCCCGCGGGGAACGGCGAACTGGTAGGCCACTTGTAAACTGGTCAGAACGTAGGGATCCAGGGTGGTCGAATAGACGCTGGTGAGGCTCTGCTGGCCGAGCGCGATATAGGCGCTGGGTCCGTTGGATCCGGCGGCCAGATCGGAGGCGCGGAATCCGAGCACGCGGCGGTTCCCGGGGTCGGTCACGAACAGGTCGCCGGTCTGCGGATTAATGGCTAAACCTGCCGGCGTTCCGCTGAACGAGAAGCCTTTGGCGCCGATGGTGCTGGATCCAAGGGATGCGTTAACTCCATTGTTTCCGTTGCCGGTCTGGCCGATCACCATATCCGGGCTGGGGTTGGAGGATTGCGCGAAGGGCTTGGGAAAGCGCAGAACCCGGTTATTGCCGCTATCCGCCACGTACAGGTTGCCCTTGGAATCGACCGCCAGACCGGTGGGGCTGGTAAGCCCTGAATTGAACCCCGTTCCGGACGCGGGTCCGAGCGCATTGGTGTAGTAGAAATTGGGCTGGCCGGTCACCGGATCGGGCTGCTGGCCGATCACCAGGTCGGCCTTTTGGCCATCGGCGAAAGAGGTGGAGTTCCGCCACGCCAGCACGCGGTTATTGCCGCTATCGCTGACGTAGAGGATTGCGGGCGAGGTGCTGGTATCGAGCGCGATCCCGGCCGGATAGTAGAGCTCCCGCCCTTCCACCAGATTGGGGTTGGACGAGGCCAGGGGTTGAAGCTGTTCCGGGTTGGGATGCCCGACGATGCGCGAAGGAAAGGTATTCAGGGCTGCCTGGGGGAATGCCGTGGCAGCGCCCAGGAGAGCCAGGCTCACTGTAATCAGACACTTGTTTCGCATGAGGTTCTCGGGAGGGCGCGACGCGGAGGGCGCTCTTCCTGAGCATATCAAACGTACGATTCCTCGCAAACGCTGATTTAAGTAAGCCAGGACAGCGATACCGTACGGCAGGGTCTGGCCGGCTCACATTCGGGGACGGCTGGATTGGTTTTGCTAGACTTAGGGGTTGAGCCAACCGGTTTCTCGAAAGCCGCGGGTCTGCGCGGTGAGCTATCTGAATACGGTGCCGCTGGTCTGGGGTATGCTGCATGGCCCGCAGCGCGGCCTTTTCGACCTCGATTTCCGCATCCCGGCTGGCTGCGCCGACCAGTTGGCGTCTGGCGAGGCCGATATCGGGATCGTTCCCTCCTTCGAGCTGACGCGCCAGGATCTCGAGATCATTCCCGGAGCCGGTATCGCCTGCCGGGGAGCGGTGCGCAGTATCCTGCTGATTTCAAAGCGCCCGGCGCGGGAGATCCGCCGGCTGGCGGCCGATTCCAGCTCGCGCACCTCGGTGCAATTGGCGCGCGTGATCCTGGAGCGGCGCTACGGCGCGGAATTTGAATCGATAGCCCATCCGCCGGATCTCGAAGCCATGCTGCGGGCGGCCGATGCGGCCCTGGTGATTGGCGACCCGGCTTTGCGCATAGACCCCGCGCGTCTGCCTTATTTCGTCTACGACCTGGGCGCGGAGTGGGTGGAGATGACCGGGCTGCCGATGGTCTTCGCGGTGTGGGCGGGGCGGCGGGAGGTGGTGACGCCGGCGGTCGTCGAGGCGTTTCGGGGGTCCTGCGAATACGGACTGGCGCGCATCGAGGAGATTGTGGCGGCGGAGGCCCCCAGCCGGCCTTTCCCGCCGGAGATGGTGCGCGAGTATCTGACCCGGAACATCGTGCACGTGCTGGGGCCGCGCGAGTATGCGGGGCTGGATCTGTTCCTGAAATATGCGCGGGCGGCCAGCGTGGCCGGGCAGGTAACGTCGCCGGCGGGGTAGCGGCGGCGGCCGGCTCGCGGACGTTTGTCGGATGATCCGGCTGTATGCGATTTGACATCGGCCTGTCGTCCCGGTACGCTAATAGTTCGGTTTAGCAAAGAAGCGGAGACGTGTGTCAATGAGTACGGAGTTCCCTTCCAAGAACGGCATTGTTCGGACGTGGCATGTGATCGATGCGCAGGACGCGATCCTGGGCAAACTCGCCAGCAAGGCGGCCATGCTGCTTATGGGGAAGCATAAGCCTTCCTATACGCCGTTTCTGGATACCGGCGATCACGTGATTGTGATCAATGCCAGCAAGGCGCGGCTGACCGGCCGCAAAGAGACGAATAAGATGTACCGCCATTTCACCGGGTATCCGGGGGGACTGGTGGAGAAGAGCCTGAGCCGCGTGCGGAGGGAGAAACCTACCCGGATCGTCGAAGACGCTATCGCGGGAATGCTTCCCAAGACCAAGCTCGGCAAACAGATGTACCGGAAATTGAAGGTCTATGCGGGTGACCGTCATCCGCACGCGGCGCAGAAACCCGCCGCGCTGGCCGTAAAATAGTGGAAGGTGTAGCTTAGTGGCAGCGACGATAGTGCAATACTTGGGAACGGGCCGCCGCAAGAGATCGGTGGCTCGCGTGTTTTTACGGCCCGGCAAGGGCGAGATCAAGATCAACGACCGCGCGTTCGAGAATTACTTCCCCACGGAGGGATTGCGCGCCGTGGTGCGGCAGCCGCTGGCGGCTACCGAGACCATGGAGAAGTTCGATCTGCTGATCCTCGCCGACGGCGGCGGCGTCGCCGGCCAGGCGGGTGCGGCCCGTCTGGGTGTCGCGCGGGCTTTGGTGGAGTTCAATGCCGAACTGCGGTCGCGGCTCAAGAAGCTCGGCTTCCTGACGCGCGACCCGCGTGCGCACGAGCGCAAGAAGTACGGCCAGAAGGGTGCGCGCAAACGGTTCCAGTTCTCCAAACGTTAAATTCTTTGGCGGCCGTCCAGCCCTGCGGCGGCCGCGCGCTTATTGTTTTCGCCTTCCACTCCGTTCGCGGCGCAAATCTCGCTTTGGACCGTGCCGCGGAGCGGGATTGGAAGGCTGGCCATGGAGGGGCGGATCCCCCTCGCAATCCGACTAGGAGGTAGTTTGCCCGCTATATCGATGAAGGAGTTGCTCGAAGCCGGCGTTCACTTCGGGCACCAGACCAAGCGCTGGAATCCGAAGATGAAAGAATACATCTTCGGCGAACGTAACGGTATCTACATTATCGATCTTCAGAAGACTCTGAAGATGTTCAAAGACGCCGCCCGGTTCGTGGGCGAGATGGCCGCGCAGGGCAAGAACGTGCTCTTCGT
>Ga0181517_10003179_pt1 | contig 15830 bp, 16 predicted proteins | sample PEATcosm2014_Bin_31_FD_119748 | JGI IMG/M metagenome (GOLD analysis project Ga0181517, IMG submission 119748) | Peatland microbial communities from MTU Mesocosm Facility, Houghton, MI, USA - PEATcosm2014_Bin01_30_metaG | ecosystem: Environmental > Terrestrial > Soil > Wetlands > Peat | place... | reverse complement strand
TGCCAGCCGAACGCGGCGAACCGGGCCATGCGATCCTCGGTGAACGTCAGCTCTGTGCTTCCCTCGATCGTGATGTGGTTGTCTGCATATAAAACGATCAGCTTTCCGAGATGCTGGTGCCCTGCCACCGATCCAGCCTCCGATGAGATTCCTTCCTCCAGATCGCCATCGCTAACAAGCACGTATGTGTAGTGGTCCACGATTTTATGACCGGGGCGATTGAAATGCGCTGCCAACGCCACTTCGGCAATGGCCATCCCCACGCCGTTCGCAAGGCCCTGTCCCAAAGGTCCAGTGGTAGCTTCCACGCCTGGAGTCTTTCCAAACTCCGGATGACCCGGAGTATGACTACCCCATTGCCGAAACCTCTTCAGTTCATCAAGGGGCAGATCGAACCCGGTAACGTGGAGAAGTGCATAGAGCAAAGCGCACCCGTGGCCAGCCGACAAAATAAACCGGTCGCGGTCTGGCCAGTGCGGATCGCGCGGGTTGTACTTGAGCGATCTGTCCCATAAGGTATATGCCATGGCCGCCGACCCCATGGGCAGCCCAGGATGGCCCGAGTTGGCCTTCTGCACCATGTCCACTGCCAGGAAGCGAAGCGTGTTGATGCACAACTCATCCAGTGCGGGCGGAGCGATTGTTGTTGCGAATGTTGCAGAAGGAGCCATGGCGCGTTTTGCCTCTCAGGGTTGAAATGCGCTGAATACCGCACGTGAACTCTCGAATCACAACAGAGTCCGGTTGAAGCCAAGCTACATTTTGAGTCCCGTATGGCTGCATTCCGGGTGCTTACACTCGCACGCTGTCTTTGGACTATGTTTTGCCCCTGCACACGTAGTGCTGCAATGCTTCTTGCCAACGGTAGCCTGACAGTTACAGCCTGGATGTTCGCATTTTTGTGTTGCGGTCATAAAGTCTCCTTGTACCCAGACATGCCTTCGCTCGTTTGGAGGCTATGCAATTCACAACTTGATTCGCGCACAATGCAATTCTGTTGCTTGAGCCATGGAGTCGAATGTACCCAATTGACCAGATGTTCTGCCGTCCCCGATGGAAGGATGATTTCAACTATGCGAGTGCGCGATTGGAGTAAATCCCAATGGATTCGAACCGCCCCATACGACGGTCGAGCACAACAAGCGCACGACGTCTTCAGGCGGGAGTCGCTATGTCCGCCTTTGGAGTGACGAATTATGCAGGGGAGACATGGGGAGGTAGTTAGTGGCGAACCAATTGGCGACTTCAGAAATCACCCAAGCGGACTGGGCAACTGGTCCCAAAGGCGAAATCATAAGTATCTACACGCTTAAAAGCAGGTGGACCGAGGTGCGTCTCACCGAGTATGGCGCGAGACTGGTGAGCGTCAAGACGGCCGATCGCGGCGGCAAGTTCGCCGATGTGGTCCTGGGCTACGACTCGCTCAACGATTACCTGCGCGACAAGAAGACCTTCCTGGGTGGCGTTGTGGGACGCTATGGAAATCGTATCGCTAATGGAACACTGTGGATTGGTGAGCAGCAATATCAACTCCCGGTGAACGATCATGGGAACACACTCCATGGAGGGCCGGTGGGCTTCGACAAGCTCTTCTGGCGGGGGCAAATCGCGCAAGATTCCATCGAGTTCACACTCTTGAGCAAAGATGGGGACATGGGCTTCCCTGGCAGTCTGGCCGCGAAGGTGGTCTATACCTTGGAAGACTGTGCTCTGCGGCTCGACTATTCCGCGACAACCGATCGTGCGACTGTAGTAAACCTCACGAACCATAGCTACTTCAACTTGAATGGGGACGACGCTGGGGACATTATCGACCATCAGCTCACGCTGAACGCAGATCGATACACGCCGACCAATGCAGAGTTGATCCCGACTGGAGAATTGGCTGCGGTTGCGGGGACACCGCTGGACTTTCGCGAAGCGATGCCAGTTGGCCTTCGCATTAACGATGCGCACGAACAACTGATATTCGCAGGCGGTTACGACCATAATTTCGTTGTCGATGGAAACAATGGCGAACTCAAGCTGGCCGCGAGACTTTACGATCCTGCAAGCGGACGCGTGTTGACGGTAGCCACGACGGAACCGGGCATCCAGTTTTATTCAGGCAACTTTCTCGACGGAACCTATACGGGACGGCACGGTTCCGGCTATACAAGGCACAAGGGGTTGTGCCTGGAAACACAGCACTTTCCGGACTCACCGAATCATCCGCGATTTCCGACCACATCGTTGAAGCCGGGAGAGACGATGCATTCCACTACGATCTTCACCTTCGATTGTGAATCTCGAACTGCCTGAGCGCGTGGGAAGAGCAACTTTCCACTTTCACACCGAAGGAAGTGCCGGTCATCCCCGCCGACCTCGGGCGCACGAGACTTCCGCGGCAACCTTCCGCAGTTCCGGGAGAACCTCGCCTACCCGCGACGGCTCCGCATTTGGCTCGCCAAGTGCGAAATAGAGCAACCGAAACAGCGGATATAGCCTTTCATAGATCGCTACGGCCTCAGGGTTGGGAACATAGGTTCTATTCGCGAGGCACACCTTCTTTTGAGCGTCTTCCAGCGAAGAGAAGGCGCCGGCGGCCAGAAGCGCGAAAATGCCAGAACCGAGACTTGTCGGGACCCCGCCCGGCACCAGCACGGGCTTGTTCAATACGTTTGCGTAAATCTGGTTGAGAACATGATTATTCTGCGGAACGCCCCCGGCATTAATGACCCGGTCCACAGGAACGTTGTGCTGTGCCATGCGTTCCAGGATGATGCGGGTGTGGAGGGCAGTGCCTTCAATGGATGCAAACAATTCATCCTGTGCGGTCGAGACCAGGTTCCAGCCAAAGGTCACGCCGCCGAGTTCGGCATTCACCAGCACAGTGCGATCGCCATTGTCCCAGGGAATGCGTAATAGCCCGGTCTGGCCAGCACGATAGTCTTCCAGACCCTTTGACAGGCCAGCGACCTTCGTTCCGGCGCGCTCCGCAATTGCCTCAAAGATATTGCCGGTTCCAGACAGGCCCGCTTCAATGCCGGTATAATGCGGATTCACGCTGCCGGGGACCTCGCCGCAAACGCCTGGCACCAGTTCAGGATGCTTGGCCATGGCGATGATGCAGGTGGATGTGCCGATGACGTTGACCACGTCCCCTTCACGGCAGCCTGCGCCGATCGCATCCCAATGCGCATCGAAGGCGCCCACGGGGATCGGAATGCCGGCGCGCAGTCCCAGTTCCGCTGCCCAGTGTTCGCACAGATGGCCGGCAAGAGCGTCGGAGGTATGGTAGTCGCCTGCCAGCTTCTCCACGATACCGTCAAGCAGGGGATCGAGCTTTGAAAAGAATGCCTGTGGCGGAAAGCCGCCCCAGCGCGGGTTCCACAGCCACTTATGCCCCATCGCGCAAATACTGCGCTTCACTTCACGGGGTGCGGCGATGCCACAAAGTGTTGCAGCCACCATATCGCAGTTTTCGAGCGCGGTGCCAAGCCGGTCGCGCTTGTCGGGGTTATGGCGCAGCCAGTGGAGCAGTTTCGCGAACCCCCACTCGCTCGAATACACGCCGCCGCACCAATCGATCGCTTCCAGTTTGTCCCGATGTGCTGCCTCGGTAATCTCCTGCGCCTCATGCTTGGCGCGATGATCGCACCACAAATAGTATTCATTCAGTGGCTGAAGGTGGCCATCTACTGGAATCACGCTCGATCCTGTTGTATCAAGGGCAATCGCATCCAAAGTTGAGCCCTCAATCTCCGCGTCCTTGCATGCTCCCCGAAAGGCCAGCGCAAGAGCGCTCATTTGGTCGGCGTGGGACTGGGTCGCAAAGTCCGGATCATCTCGCTTTCGATGCAGCGGGTATCCGGACGTTGCCGCACCAAGCCGCTTGCCGTCGCTATTTAGGATCGAAACGCGCACGCTCAAGGTACCGAAATCGACACCTGCAATAATCGTCATCCACCTTCTCGTTTCTCCTGCTCACTGGGCCGTTGTAGCAAAGCACCCGATTGTGGGTGCAATCTCAAAAGGGGGTCCAGAGCCGGGTGCATCGGACGCACATCGGCGAGCGCACGAATCGTCGGAGTGGCCGACCTAGTCATCGAGCTCGGGATGGTAATGACTTTCGAATCCGAGGTAGCGAATGGCAGCCTCGTGAATCGCCGGCGCTGTCTCTGAGAAGCTGGCCGCCACATGGTGCTCAAACCCTTCACGGCAGATGAATTTCAACAACTTCTGCAGTTTCGGAATCTCCACTACCCCAGTAGCCCCGAAGGTTTCGAGGCGGTCATCGATGAACCGCCCGTGACCGGTATATCCGCGGATGACGCCGCGACGGTCGTCGGTGGAATAGCGCGCATAACTCATGGCTCCTGCCTTCACATGTCCCACGCAGGTTCCAAAGGTGTTTTCCTTGCCAACTGTCCCGGCAATGATTTGCTGAAAGTCCATCTTCAAGTCAACCGGGTTGAAAAAGTGCTTGGGCAGGTTGGAGCAATGGAAACAGACCGCCCGGTCAGGATTGTCGCCGTAGTTGTTATTCCAGTCCATGATCGCCGAAGGGGTTCCGGAGGCTAGTGCCAGCATATACATACTGAGCGCGCCAGACACATCCAGTTCACAGGCACTGGAAACCAAGTTCTCACTCATCATGCTCATGATGGTGCATGGCACCACGCCGAAGTTCTCTTCCAGAGAGGTCCAGCACTGTATGGCGCTGAAATCGATGTGTTCCTGATTCATCCATGTATCGATGACCGTGCCGAGCTTCGCCATCTTCAACAGGGCTGCATTCGGTATGCCGGCTGTCGGAACGTATTCCTTGATGGCTGTCAGCTTTGCTTGAGCTGCGTCATCGTTGTCACTGAGTCTGGCGATTCGCCCGAAGATTTCGGACAGGTCTACTGGGGCGACGGTAATTCCGTTGGATTCCAAGATACGCTCGCTGTAGCGGACCGTATTGAATGCGGCCGGGCGAGCGCCGATTGCACCGACGCGTACATTCTTCAGCCCACGAACAATACGGCAGACAGCGGAAAACCATGCCAGATCCTTTTGAAATTGCTCCGAGGCCGGGTCTTGTGTGTGCATCTTTGTCAAAGAGTAGGCAGCTTTGTACTGCATCAGGTTATTGCAGAGCGACATCTTGCCGCAGAAGCTGTCCCTCCGGTCGGCGATCTCCATCTTCGAGGTCTTGTCCGGGGTTGCCTGCACCAGGATCGGGACGTGTAACTCTGCGAGCCGAATCGCGTCGACGATGCCGCGTTCCTCGCCGAAGTTTGGCAATGTCACTACGATGCCGACGATCTCGCCGGCATGGCATTTGAAGAGTTCAGCGCAACGCTGCGCTTCGTCATACGTCTCGACCGCACCATACCGGCTCTCGTCCGGACTGAGCACGATCGGTGTAATGCCTGCTAGTTTAAACGCGGCGATTATCTCTTCGCGGCCACTCTTGGCAAGATGGCCGGGAAAGAAGCCCCGATTGCCAACGATGATACCCATGGTGATTGCTTTACTTGAAGCCATTCCGCCACCTCTCCTACGCTTTCTCAGTTCGTTTGCTTCTTGCCCGGCACAAAGCGAATGCAGTAAAACGAGCCAAGCGCAAGCATCATTCCGCCCCACCAGACAGGAGCATGCAGTTTGGCGAGGACTACTGGAGCCAGAACCCCGCTGATCAGTTCAAAGATTCCGTATCCGAAGATCAACGCCCCGTAAAACGCCAGCAGAACGCCTATAAAAAACCAGATTGAAATCTTGGCTGAGATTTGCATTTGTCTGCTCCTGTCCGCGCGCTAATAAAAGACGATGTTGAGGATGAAGAACACGGTGATCACGATTGCAGCCCAGAACCAGTGGTTCTTGATCAGTGGGACGGGTTCCGCATGTGGAAGTTCCGAAGCGCCATACACCAGCCCGGCCAACTCAGAGAGAGGCTTGGGCTTGGTGCAGTAGCTGACAAGGATGGTGACAGCAGCACATGACGAAAAGGCCCAAAGCGCACGATAGAGATCCGCTGCCATTGCCTTTGCCTCGGAAGAGAATGCCACGTAGCGAATCGCGCTTGGATCCACCCTGACCCACGCGTAAAGAGCGACAGAAGTCACAGTGCCCGCAAGCAATCCCCAGAAGCCGCCCGCCTTGGTCGCCCGCTTCCAAAACATTCCCGCGAGCACCGTACCCAGCAGCGGCGCGATAAAAAAGCTGAATAGCGCCTGGACATAATCCATGATGGCGGCAGCCTGCATCACTAGGTACGCTGTCCCGATACTGACCACGATGCCGAGGACCGTGGCCCAGCGGCCCACCGATACATAGTGCGAGTCGGAGCCATTTTTTTTGATCAGTGGCTTGTAAATGTCGTAGGTCCATACCGTGGAGAATGCGCTCACGTTGCCCGCCATGCCGGACATGAACCCAGCGATCAGGGCCGTGATTCCAAGACCGAGAAGGCCAGGGCAAAGATATCGCTCCATCATCAGAGGGAGAACCTCATTGTAACTATTAGGGTTTGCAGCACTGACAGAATCTTGGCCCACCAGGTGCATGAGCGTTCCATCGTTGTTGTGCAGCACGACCAGGCCGAGCAGGCCGGGAAGAATCACAAAGAATGGAATTGCCATCTTGAATGCCGCCGCTATGATGGGCGCCATTTGAGCTGCGCGCAGGTTCTTTGCGGCCATGGCGCGCTGCACAACCAGGAAGTCGGTCGTCCAATATCCAAAGGAGATCACAAAGCCGAGGCCAAAAACAATTCCGGTCCATTGCACTCCCATAGCGTTGGTGGAGAAGTGCCCCAATCCCTTCCAAAGATGCGTATATTCCGAAGTGTGATAGTTCATCAGTATCTTGGCTTGCAGGTTGTGCCAGCCGCCGGCTTCTATCAATCCGAGAATGGGAACCAGCAGCGCGCCGCACCAGATGAGCGCGAACTGCAACACCTCGTTGAAGATTGCCGAACGCAAGCCTCCCAACCCCACATAGAGAGCGACGACGACCGAGGACATCAGAATACTGAAGGAGATGTTCCATCCGAGAACGACCTTCATCACCAGCGCCATGGCGAACATATTGACGCCGCTCATCAGGATCGTCATGAAGGCAAAACAGACACCCGACAACACTCGGCTGGATTCCCCGAAACGCAGATTCAGGTAGCCTGGGACTGAATTCGTCTTGCATATGTAATAAAACGGCATCATCACCAGGCCCATGAAAAGCATGGCTGGGATGGCGCCGATCCAATACCAGTGAGCTGCCAGGATACCGTACTGATACGCCGATCCGGCCCAGCCCATTAGCTCTAAAGATCCGAGATTCGCTGAAAGAAAGCTGAGTCCTGCAATCCAGGCCGTCATCTGCCGTCCGGCCATGAAGAAGTCCACACTGGTATTGGACTGGCCCTTGAGGTAGATGCCAATCCATACAACCATTACAAAGTAACTGGCGATGATAACAATGTCGATAATCGAGAGATGGGCTAACACGCTCGACGGGAGGAGGACAGCCAAAACAGATTGGGCGATGTGATTACCAATAAAAAGCCGTGCCATGATTCAGGCCCTCGATTTTCAATTTGCTTGCAACTCCGCTGATACAGACAACTTCTTCAATCGTGTTTTTGGCCGTAATATGCTTTTGGCCCGTGCTTGCGCTCGTAGTGCTTGCGCAAGAGAGCAGCGGACACCTGATGGCTCTTTGGATTGATCAATTCCGTGCGGTACGCCAGGCGCGCGATGTACTCGACGATCGTTGCATTGAATGCCGCTTCGGTGGCCGTTTTTCCCCAGACAAACGGGCCATGATTTGCCACCAATACGCCGGGCTGAGCCATGGGGTCCAGATCCTGAAAGCGTCTCAGGATTACTTCTCCCGTGTTCCGTTCATAGGCGGAATCGATTTCCTTGTCAGTTAGCGGGTCCGTTACAGGAACCTCCCCGCGAAAGTAGTCTGCCTGGGTGGTGCCATAACAAGGAATCGGTTGGCCGGACTGCGCCCATGAAGTCGCAAATTCGGAATGCGTGTGAACCACGCCACCGATAGATGTAAACGCCTGATAAAGAAGAATGTGTGTTGGCAGATCGGAAGACGGATTCAGGTCACCTTCAACTCGGGTTCCGTCCAGGCTGACGATGACCAGGTCTTCTGCCTTGAGCTTCTCGTAAGGTACGCCGCTAGGTTTGATGACCACGAGCCCACGTTCTCGATCGATCCCGCTCGCGTTCCCGAATGTAAAGAGAACCAGTCCACGCCTTTGAAGCTCAAGATTTGCCTCAAGAACCTCAGTCCGCAATGCGTCTAGCATTTTGTCGATCCGCTTTCTTCAGGGATGAATCTTCCTGGAATCACATATGAAGCATGACAATTAGCCGAATGGATATGGCGCCGCAGAGGCGGAACCACCTCCGATGAATGCCCGCGTGATCACGTTAATGGATCGAAGTGCACCAGTATGTGCAATTCTGACCACGATTGGCGGGTGAATATTGCAGGATTCTGGTGTTGTGGCGCGGTCAGAGCCGGATTCGCTCATTCCACCAGAGCCTTCACCGGCCTCGCAGCGGAGGAATTCCGTCGCTCCACGCGAGTTCATGGCGAAGCTCGTGCAGCTTTGTGTCCTCATCGATGCGCACGAGTTCGATCTGTGCTATTTCCGCAAAGTCCTCCAGGTGCTCCATCGTGATTGGGTAGCTGAAAGCCGTGTGATGCGCGCCACCCGCAAAAATCCACGCGGCTGCAGCCACCTTCAGGCTAGGCCTTGCAATCCAGACTGCACGTGCGACGGGAAGCTTCGGCAGAGGCTCACTCGGGGCGACAACATCAATCGCATTTGCAATCATTCGGAAACGAGTGCCCATGTCCACAATGCAAGCAACTACTGCCGGACCGGCCGATGCAGTGAACACCAGGCGGACAGGGTCGGCTTTACCGCCGATGCCGAGGGGATGCACCTCAAGTGTTGGTTTGCCGGAGGCAATCGACGGACAGACCTCGAGCATATGTGCTGCGAGTTCCCTCGGAGTTCCGGAAAAATCGTAGGTATAATCTTCCATGAACGAGGTGCCTCCCGGCAGCCCCTCGGCCATCACCTTCAAAATGCGGAGCAATGCCGCACTCTTCCAGTCGCCCTCCGCGCCAAAGCCATAGCCATCCGCCATGAGTCGCTGGGCGGCAATACCCGGTAGTTGCGTGATTCCATGCAGATCCTCGAAATTATCTGAAAAAGCGCCGAAGCCGCCTTCCACAAGAAATGCGCGGAGACCAAGCTCTATCCTCGCCGCTTCCATAAGCGAGTCTGGACGATCGTATTTCGATTCGATGGTGTAAGTATCGCGATACTCCTTAACCAATGTATTGGCCTCTGCGTCAGTGAACTGATTGATCCGGTCGGTAAGATCTCCGATACCATATGCGGAAACGCTGAAGCCAAAGACTCTCTGCGCCTCCACCTTGTCCGCCTCGGTCACGGCAACATCTCGCATATTGTCCCCGAAGCGGGCGACTTTGAGGTGCTGGGACTCGTTCCAACCGGCGGCAGCGCGCATCCACGTGGAGATTTCACCGAGTACATCCGGATCTTGCCAGAAACCTACAACCACCTTGCGTGCCAGGCGCAAGCGAGCGGTGATAAACCCGAACTCGCGATCGCCATGAGCAGACTGATTCAGATTCATGAAGTCCATGTCTATGGTCGACCATGGCAGATCGCGATTGAACTGCGTGTGCAGGTGCAAAAATGGCTTGCTCAATAAGTTGAGCCCTGCAATCCACATTTTGGCCGGTGAAAAGGTGTGCATCCAGAACACCAGGCCCACGCACGCGTCCGCGCTACTTGCTTCGAGGCAAAGCCGGCGGATGGCATCTGCCGTCGTGAGGACAGGCTTCCAGACTACGCTGAGCGGGATTACACTCGCTCCATCGAGCGAACCAGCGATCTGCTTTGAATGCTCTGCCACTTTGTCCAGAGCCTCTTTGCCATAGAGATGCTGACTTCCGGTGATAAACCACACTTCCAAACGCTTCAAACTCATTTTGTACCCCTCAGTTTTGTTGTGGGACGGTCATGAACGCTTCTCTTGCCCGAGCATGCCTTTGCAACCCTGCAACTCTGTTGTTCAGAAAATGATCCGCATTCTCATTCCCAACAGCGCGGTGGTATAGGCTTTGCTTGCATACGTGGGGTGGTTTGAAATCTCCAGGTCCGGGCCAAGGTCAACACTTTTCGTCAAGCGAAGCCGGTAAAAGGTCTCTATTACACTCTCGTGATGTTTGGCGCCCCGAGTCGGCTCAGAGTGAGTTATGGCAATGCCAAACAAGTCTCCCCGTCTTCCGAATGGCTTAACCTCGTCCAGCCCAAGCTCTTCCACTTGCTTGATTGAAGTGCCAGTGTTCGATGCGAACCCAAACCTTCCGAAGGGGGTCCAGCCACTTGCCAATTCATGTTCGAAGCCGATTCCCCCACCCACTCCACTGCCGAGAGTCGCAGTATCGTCTCGCCAGAAATCCATCCGATAGTTCCGGAACTTCCTGCCGGGCGAACCGCTCAGCCAGCCAAGTTCGATCGACTCCATATACTTGCGGTCGGCGAGTGTTTTGAGGTTTGATTGCGGCGACCCTTCCGTATCCACGGCCAGAGCGTGCATGTAAGTATGCTTGGTTATTTCCAGTTCAACCGCCGCTCCACCCGCATACCCCCCATCGGAGGTAAATGTCAGATTGGTGTCATCGCTCCCGTTTAGAAACTGCGCAGTCTCGTCATTATTGAACATGCTCAGGCTGATGTATTCGTTGGGATGTATTTTTCCGGCATAGAGTGAAAGCCTCTTGTTGAAGAGATCCTGACGCCAATAGAGAACATCCACCGTGATCGGTTCTTGCGGACCCCCTGCCTGAAGACAATTGAGGTACAGTCCCGACCCCAGGCTATCGCTCAGATTGAAGTGTTGGCTGATGCCGATGTTAGTCTTCGAACGTACCAGCAAACTGATCATCCCCGATGTGCTCTCACGGTCGTATACCTTCCAGGCAGCCGTGAAATCGGCGCGGCCGCTGGTTTGATCGTGCCGTACACCGCCCGGTGTGGCTGTCGCATATTGGCTCAAGAAGGTGTAAGTTGCGCCGATTTTCAGCTTGGCGGACTCGTTGATCCGATCAGTCAGCCTCTCAAATGGCCCAATGAACACCGCGAAGGGATCAGTTTTAAGAATCGGGTCCGCTGGTATCTTCGATAGTGCGACGGCATCCCGGTCGAGTTCCTGGCGAAGACCGTCAGGCTCGTCCGCCGGGCTTGCGTCCTTTGCAGGCTCCCCGGCCTGCGTGCTTTGCTGGGCGGAGCCAGAACCGGAGTCATTGTTCTGGGCGGCAGCAGCAAGGCCAAATGCAACAAACACCAACAGCGGCAGCGTTCTCATTGCGATTCCCACAGGTTCCGATCGATCCAACTGCTGAATTGCGTGAATGACACCAATGCCGACCAGGCCGCGGCCCGAAGCATTGGCCGAACTGAGATGGCTTCTTCCTGGCTTCTTATGCCAAAGAGTTTCGATCTCCTCAAGCGAGCGCCCCTTCTGAATCCTGCGGGACAACGTTCACTCTCTCGGCGAAGATCTCCTCCTCTTCAGGAGAGCGCAAGGGAACATGCAGAACTGCCCGCTTCTCCGTGACGTTGATCTTTTCTCCACGAAACATGGCGTCGATGCGAGGATGCAAGCTAGACTCAACGGCAAGTTGCAACAGCAGTGCGACGGTCTCGTCGATGATTCGGTTTTTTGAATAGTCGAGGTAAATGCCCACCGCCTCAACCTTTAGGCGAACCCCTCGTTTTGGATCCTGAGCGAAGATATCTCTCAGATGCAGATTGCGGTTCACCGCGGCATGGACCTCAAGGACCTTCCATGCCCGGCTTTCAATGAGTGATGCAATCGCTTCTACCATGTTCAGTCCACTATCGATCGATCGTTATACTGAGGCCCCGAGTCGAATCTGTTCTGGCCAGCTTGGCGGCTAATCCGCAATCGTACATACTTACCAACTTCCGGAGAATGAAGAATCGCATTAGCCGTCACCATCAGCTCATTACATTCACGTGGTCTTGGAGACTTCACGTCATCTGAGAAACCAGCATTTCATCCGCACAAATCCATATCTGCCCCGTATTGCTCATGCATCTTGAGTGCCTGCGCCAGAGCGTTCCCTATTTGCTGACCGCTTCGCGAACGATAGCCACGGAGCATCCGGCTCGACGAGCGACCGACTCCGCCACACTGCCCAGTAAGAAGTCGTGGATGCTCCTTTGCCCGTGTGAACCGACAGCTATCAGATCGGCACGCCATTCGACTGCTCTGTCGAGAATGGTGTCTGTTACGTCTCCAACCCGCACACTCGTCTGTGCCGCAAATCCAGTTCTGCGCAGATCGGCAGCAATCCGCTCAACGAATGCATAAGCCGGCTGCTTGTCATCTTCCAACTCTGGAGCATACCCCGGGGCCATCTCAGGCGGAGGCACGGTGTCTACTGGCTGTAGCACGTGCAAGACCATGACCTCAGTATTCTCATGCCGAATCCCGCTAACAACACAACGAAGCAGTTCCTCAGCAGACCCCGAATCGTCAACTGCCATTAGGATTCTCATTACCACTCTTCCTTCATCCGCAATTGGCCGCGCGACCATGCGCTGGCAGACAACACTTGCAGTATGTTTTGCGGGATCGATTGTCGACGTGCGCCCTTGCAGACCAAGGCAAATGCTCTCGCATAGCGTCCCAAGTATCGAGCAGGTCGGCTCAGGCATACAGGTCACAATTGCTCACGAGAGAGGTCTGTTATCTGAGACCGAAGATTGTGCGAGGATTCAAGATGCCGGCCAGAATGCGGCATCCCATAACCCTCTATCGAAACCGTGCAAAAGAGCACATTCTTTGCCCTTATTAGAGAGAACAATGGCTACTTGCCGTGACTATGGTCCGGCGAGGAGCACGTCATGTCTGTTCGTCACGCTTTTGAGTCCACCCCAACAAAGATCCTGTTGCCTATCGACTTCAGCCCGTCGTCCCAAGCGGCCTTAGAAACGGCAGCCGACCTCGCATCGCACTTCCATGCTGAGCTCTTCCTTGTAAACGTCCTTCCGATCTTCTCGACCTTCACGCCTGAATATGCCGTTCCCCAGGTGCAGTTTCAACAGGAAGAGAAGACACGTTCAGAGAACCATCTGGCGAAGGCACGAGCAGTTCTCACGGCCAGAGGAGTAAAGGCAGGCTCCAGTGTCGAACTTGCGAATGACATTGCGGGGTGCATCGTAGAGGTGGTGGAACGCGAGCATGTCGACTTGGTAGTGATCTCCACGCACGGAATATCCGGCTGGCATCCACTTGTGTTTGGATCGATCGCCGAGAAAGTCATTAAACTCGTGCAGTGTCCACTCTTGCTTCTTCACTCAGCCAAACCAGAGACCGACGTGAAAACTCCATCGGATCGCTCCATGGAATGGTGGTAGTGAGCCTAGCACTAAGGACCTAATCGACAACATGAGGTGGGGAGGGCAGATTAGGTGTCAACGCATTTGAATGACGCTGCTCCACAAGGACCAAGATCCCCTTGATTTCACATTGTGCGCTTCCTGTTGCTGGCCGCATTGGTAATTGCTCTTTTTCTGCTCGGCCAAAACATGGTGCAGCACCGCTTCTTCCGCGGCGGCCGCATCGACCGCTACGGCCACCTACAGTAAGGCAGAATTAGCTGACGGAATGACTCTTGCTTACGGTCCACGGGGATGTCATGCTGAGCGTTCCGTGATCTTCCGATCGCGTGCATTCGGTTCATTGTGAGAGCGTGTCCTGGTTCTCGGACGGCGGCTTCGGCGTAGAGATTCGGCAGGCCGAATCAGCAGTTCCTAAGAATCTGTTTAAAAACTCGCGGAGGAATCGAGGAAGGAATATGCGCGGAAAGATTTTGCGGTTAAGTTGGGCGCATGTATCCGAGCGATTTGACCGACGCACAGTGGGCGAAGCTGGAGCCATTGCTGCAAGAGGCCGTTGGGGATCGGCATGCGGGAGGTAGGCCGCGCAAGTATCCGTTGCGGCGAGTGACTGAGGCTGTGCTTTACGTGGTGAAGACAGGCTGCCAGTGGCGGCAGCTGCCGGTCGATTTTCCACCCTGGCAGACGGTTTATCAGCAGCTTCGGGCATGGCGTTTACGTGGGACCTGGGAGCGGGTGACCAAGTTTTTGCGGGAACAGGGCCGCAAGGCGAGCGGACGCGCTCCCACGCCCACGGTGGCGATCATCGATTCGCAGTCGGCCAAGACGGCCTTAAAAGGGGGCGGCGGGGTTACGATGCAGGCAAAAAGATCAAAGGGCGCAAGCGGCACATCGCGGTCGACACGCAAGGCAATGTGCTGACCGCGATGGTGCATTCGGCCGGGGTGCAAGATCGGGTGGGAGCGCGGGCGGTGCTGATGCGGCTGTTCTGCCGCTTCGATACCATCGTCAAGGTATTTGTGGATGGCGGTTACACGGGCTCACTAATCGAATGGGCCAAGCAGATGTTCGGCTACGATGTCGAAGTGGTCAAGCGCAACGAGCAACACCTGTTTCGCGTGCTGCCCAAACGCTGGATTGTGGAACGGACCTTGGCGTGGTTGAATTGGTCACGCCGCTTGTCCAAGGATTATGAGCTACTCCATACCACCGCAGAAACCATGATTCTCATTGCCTTCGCGCATCTGCTGCTGCGACGATATGCGTAGTTTTTAAACAGATTCTAAGAAACCACCGCGAAGCTATAGGGGCGATGGATTTCTTTACCGTGCCTACTCTTACGTTCGGCGTGCTCTACTGCTTTTTCGTCATTCACCATGACCGGAGGCGCATTCTTCACTGTAACGTCACCCGTCATCCGACGACCGCCTGGGTCGCTCAGCAACTTCGTGAGGCCTTTCCGTACAATTCCGCGCCAAAGTATCTGATCTTTGATCGCGAGCACACATTCCATGGCGAGGTTCTGGAAGCCGTGGACGGCTTGGGCGTAAGGCCGGTCCGCACTGCGATCCGAAGCCCCTGGCAGAACGGCGCGGCCGAGCGCTGGGTCGGCACTTGCCGTCGTGATCTGCTTGACCACGTGATTGTGCTCAACAAGCGCCATCTGAAACGCCTGATGATCGAGTACATTCGCTACTACCATGACGACCGAACTCATCTCGGTTTGGACAAGGACACTCCAGCCGGCCGGAAGGCCGCAGAGGCAACGCCGGTCAGTGCGAAGGTGGTTTCCTTGCCGAGGCTCAGTGGTCTGCATCATCGATACGACCTCGCCGCTTGAGGCCTCACTGTGCCCTACGCGCAGCACCATCGAAAACACAAGGGCGTGGTGCACTCGTCGGTCAACCCCGATCCCTCAGACGGGCTCTTTTCGGCGCGCAACTATTCTCCCGTCTCCAGCAGTTCGTTCTCTGGCAGCGAACCAAGAACGCTCCGCTCCAGGCTTAATGGTCAAGCGCAGGCCGTTTCGCCCCCGGATGGAGTTTTGACCATGGACAGTAGCTAAAGCTCGCTGCTTATGCACCATTTACGGCGCGGCTGAAGCCGCACCCTTTCAAAACCTGATTTATGCAACAAGTTCTAGAAGCCGGAAAGAGTGAGATCTTCCTTGTTGATGGGTTTCACGGTTCAACAGTTGCGAATCGTCCTCCTCGGATTCAAGACGTTCACTCCCTATTCCCAATCTAAACCTTACTCATGAAATGGCCCAGGCGGAGAGCTAGAAACTGGGCCTGCTCCTGGGAATCGTTGTGCGGGAGGCCGCATTCTTGGGGGGGATGCTGGCCATGATTCCAAGGACACATTGAGT
>Ga0181517_10003178_pt1 | contig 15830 bp, 12 predicted proteins | sample PEATcosm2014_Bin_31_FD_119748 | JGI IMG/M metagenome (GOLD analysis project Ga0181517, IMG submission 119748) | Peatland microbial communities from MTU Mesocosm Facility, Houghton, MI, USA - PEATcosm2014_Bin01_30_metaG | ecosystem: Environmental > Terrestrial > Soil > Wetlands > Peat | place... | reverse complement strand
CCCGGGGGAAGCGGAATGGCAGGGATGCTGAAGAGTCCGGCGGGCGGAGGCGAAGCGGTGACGATCGACCGAATCCGGCCGGGCATGAGCGCGGAAGACATGCGGCGAGTACGAGAGGAAATCGTGCGCGTGGCGTCGCAGACCTTAAAGGGTCTGCAGATATAACCCGGCCAAAGGCCGGCAAGTACAAACCAAGGAGAAAGAATGGGAGCAATTACAACTAGTAACGTCGCGAGCGCGATTGTGAAGCTGGTAGCGGCGGACGCTTTGCCGGTGCTGGTAGGAAACCTGGTGATGGGCAACCTGGTGAATCGCGATTACGAACCAGTGCTGGCAAACGCCGGCGATACGGTGAACGTGCCGATACCGCCGACGCTGGTAGCCAACAACATCGCCGACGGCAGCACGGTTACGCTACAGAACCCGAGTCTGGGCAACGCGCAGATCGTGCTGAACACGCACGCGGAAGCGACTTTCCAGATTCCGGACGTAACGAAGGTTCTGGCGGTGCCGGATCTGCTGAAGATCTACATGCAGCCGGCAGTGGCGGCGATCGCGCAGAGTATCGAAACCAACCTGCTGAACCTGTATGCGGGTTTCACGACCAACACGCCGGTAGGGACGCCGGGCACGGCGCTGACCGAAGCCACGGTAGACGCGGCGGAAACAGCTCTGTTCCTGGCCAAGGTGCCCCCCAGCGAACCGAAATACATCGTTGTGGACTCAGCGGCGTATTCGGCCTGGAGGCAGATTCCACTGTTCGAAGAGTTCCAGACGGCGGGCGCGGCCGGCCTGACGGCACTGATTGACGGGACGATCGGCAAGTACAAAGACTTCTACGTGTTCCGTTCGCAATTCGTGCCGAAGACAAGCAGCCCGGCAAACACGCACAACCTGGCGTTCACGCGGGACGCGATCGGCCTGGTGGTTCGCCGGCTACCGCAACCTCTCCCGGGAACGGGAGCGATTGCCGAGTACGCCGAACTGGGCAACTTCGGCATGCGGGTAGTCATGAGCTACCAGCCGAACACGCTGGCGCAGCAGTTCACGGTGGATGTGTTGTACGGATGCGGCGTGCTACGCAACGCATGTGGCGTGCAGGTAAACACCTAACGAGGCGGAGCCGGGAAGCGGGCCAGCGGCCGAGTAGCAGGGCGGCCGGCCCGCACCGAGTTGCGAGGAGAGTGGGATGGATCTGAGACTGTACTACCAGAAGATACGGGACACTCAAGCGAAGATCGCCGACCCATTTCCGGTGGTGGAGAGCTGCGAAACGCCCGACGGGGGAACCGCGGGCAGGCTGACAGAAGTGACGCCGGCACTGGCTGCGAAGCTGATTGTGGAAGGAACAGCGCGGCTGGCGAAGGAAGCGGACGCGGCGGCATTTCGCGAGGCGCGGGCCAAAGCCAAACAGGCGGCGGACGAAGCCACAGCGGCGGCCAAGGTGCAGATGACGTTCCTTCCAGTGGCGGAATGGAACAGAATCCAGGACGCGGGGAAGCGCGCCAAGAACCAGGCATAAACGCATGGCACTATTCACGGACGGACCTCCTTCCAGCATTGAACAGTTAGCGGGGCTGGACTCGCAGTTGGCGAGTGTGGCCAGCACCGAGAGGATCGATGTGACGCGCAAGCTGGAACTGGCCCACGAAGAAATCGGTCTGGACCTCGATGCGTTGCTGAAGAGGATGAGCGCCGCGGATCGCCCGATTTGGGCAGTGGGAAAGCCGAGCCTGGAAAACGTGGTGGTGACAACGGCACTCAAGTTGTGGTTCGCCTACCGGACGCTGGAGCTGGTATACAGCGATGCGTACAGCAGCCAACTGAACGACCGGTACATGGGCAAGCGCGACCAATTCCAGCAGACGGCCGTCGAATATCGCGAGCGGCTGATTGAGACTGGAACCGGGATGGCGTCGATACCGGTGCCGCGGGCGGCGACGCCCGCGCTGGCGGCAGCGCCTGGTAGTCTGCCAGACAACATCTATTACGTGACCGCAGCCTGGGTGAACCGGGTGAACGAAGAAGGAGCGAGCGCGATTCCAGCGGCGATTACGACAGCGTCCAGCTCGTTTTCGGCGAAACTCGGGCCGGCGCCGGCGAACGCCACCGGCTGGAACGTGTACGTCGGCATGGACCCAGACAGTATGGCGCTGCAAAACAGCCCGCCACTCGGGGTCGGGGCGGACTGGGTACAGCCGGTGTGGATCAGCGCGACGGGACGCAAGCCGGGGAACGGACAAGCTCCAAGCTATGTGCAGGCGCTGGCGCGGATCGTACAGAGGGGCTGATGCCGACAACGATAGGAAACACGGTCACGGCCAAGACCGTGCAGTTGCTGACGGGGCCCAGCGGCGTGAATCTCAACCTGGAGGCCCTGCTGCTGAGCGGCGCGACAACCGTTGCGCCGCTCGGGACGGCGCAGATTACGCCCGAGAACGTGGCCCTCGAACTGGTGGAGCGGGCGACGGCCGTGACGTACCCGGCGGTGAACGTCTACTGCGAGAAAATCGCGAACCAACTGGTGGAGAAATTCCGAACCTTTTCGGGGATTTCCCAGATGGCGATTGAAGTGCGGCATTCCCAAGACCGGTTGGACGGGTTGCAAGACACGCTGGAGCTTTACACAAGCGCCGTGATGCAGACGTTGGATTCCAGCCGCGGAGACTGGGGTTGTGGGATGTACTATGCGGGCGGATATCAGGTTACGTTCGGCGCCGTCAAGAGCGGGGGAACTAACTTCGTGCAGACGGCCAAAGTGACATTCGAGATTGGAGTGAGCATTAACTAAGATGGCTTCTTACATTTCCTCAAACGCAAACCGCTTTTACGCGGCGCTGGAAAGCGCGTATGGCAGCGTGGCGGCAATCGCAGCAAGCAACCGGATACCGGCGCTCAAGCTGACCGTGCAGCAGCAGTTAGAGGTCACCAACCGGAAGGACAAGACGGGAAGCCGGACGTTTCCCGGGCTGCCGGCGGGCGGCCGGCGCCGCACGAATTTCGAACTACAGACGTACATGACGAGCTGGCAGTCCGCAGCGGGAGGTCCGGCATACGGGCCATTGTTTCAGGCGGCATTGGGCGCGGCGCCACTGCTCTTCAACGGCGGGATGGTGGCATCGTACTCGAACACCACGCTGGCTTTTGCAACGTCTCACGGTCTGAACGTCAACCAAGCGGTTGCCAGCGGGGGCGAAATACGGTTTGTGACGGTGATTGTGGACGCCAACACGGTGCAGATCAACGCGCCGTTCACCGCTGCCCCGGCTAGTGGAACTACCATCGGTGCGGCAGTGACTTACCAACCAGCGACGGAGCTGCCGAGCGCCAGCGTGTTCGATTACTGGGATCCGGCCAGCGCGGTGCAGAGAATCCTGAGCGGCGCCGCGGTGGATCAGATGGAGATCCAAATCGACGGCGATTTTCACGAGTTCCACTTCAGCGGAGTGGCGCAGGATGTGCTGGACAGCGCCAGCTTCACGGCCGGGCAGGGTAATTTGACGAGCTATCCGATGGAACCGGGGATCGATGCATTCGACTATTCGATCGTGCCCGGCAACCTGGGCGAGGCATGGCTGGGAACAACACCAGCGCAGTTCTTCACGGTGACGGAAGCGTCGGTCGTGCTGAAGAACGGGTTGGATACCCGGTCGCGGGAATTTGGTTTCAGCCTCCCGCAAGCGATCTCACCGGGACATAGAACTGTGCAGGCGTCGATCGGGCTTTACAGTCAGACCGACAGCGCAACACCGGCGCTGTATCAGGCGGCGCGGCAGCAGACGCCGATCAGCGTGATGTTCCAACTTGGTCAATTGCAGGGCCAGGTGATGGGCGTGTACTTGCAACGCGTAATTCCAGAGGTTCCGCAATTCGATGACAGTGCGAACCGGCTGCAATGGGTGTTCAAGCCGTCCCGGGCGCAGGGCACGGTGGACAACGAAATCGCGATCGCGTTTGGATAGGCATGACTTACGAGAGCGTGAAGGATGTGGAGTCGAAGATAGCGCCGGGAGTCAGGTTTCGCATCGCGCGAATGTCTTTTGCGCGGCGCGTTGAGCTAATGCGGCAGGTTCGGGAACTGGCGCGGCGCATGGAGTTTCTGGAGGCGGGCCGGGAGCCGGGCGAGAGAATGGACTCGACGCTGGTCCAGGTCGAGGTCAACCGGCTGTACCTGATGTGGGGCCTGGTGGAGGTTGCCGGTCTGGAAGTGGATGGGGCGGCGGCAACCCCAGCGACGTTGGCGGACAGCGGACCTGAGGACCTGTTTCGGGAAGCGCTGGCGGCCGTTAAAGCCGAAATGGGCCTGAGCGGGGCAGAACGAAAAAACTGATTGTCGCCTTCCACTTTCAATTCTCCAAACAGGCCGGGTGGAGGTGCGACGTTTGCCGGAAGTCCGGCCTGGAGGCGAAGCGCAGGTGCGGCTGGCTGCCGGCGGTGCGCGCCGTGGGCGGGGCGCCGGTGTGGGCGCGCAGGGGGGTGAGCCTGGCAACCTGTCCCAGGTCGTTGATTTCGGCGGAGAGCCAAACGACGGTAGAGGAGTTTTTCATTCGAAGGCGGTTGGGCCTGATGAACGAAGAGCAGCTCACCGCGCGACAGGTAGAAGCGTTCGCCATTCTGGAAAAGGAACTCGCGGCGGAAATCAAGCATGAGCAGCACAACGCAAGAGGAGCTTCTTAGATTCTTCAGGGAGGCGGCCGGAACGAATGTCCCGGAGACGCCTGCCGCGGACCAGGTCGCCGAATCGAGCGGCGCCCCATTGGCGGAAGCCGTCTCGGGCGCGGCGTTCGGGCCGACGAGCGACGATGGAGGAGGCCAGAGTTACGCAGCGACTCCGATGGGCACGAGCGCTAAAGGCGGCGCGGAGAGCGCGCAAAGCACAGGCGGGGCTGGGAGCACGATCGAATCCGCGCTGACGGCATTCCTGGAGGGCGGGCTTGGGATTGTTCCGCTGGTAAGTGGGCTCATGGGATTGTTCGGAGGGGGCAGCGCCGCTCCGCCTCAGCTCGAGAAGTACCAGCCGCCCTCATCCATCGACTTTGTAAGCGCGGATACGCCGAATGGACTGGCGGCGGCGGACTACGACCAGTTGGGGATGCCGCGGCTGGCCGATACGGCATTGCCGGCCTCGACCGCAGCGGGTTCCTCGGGAGCCAGTGGCTCTTCAACCGGAGGAACTGGAAGCAGCGCCGGGCAGAGCGCAACAGCGACACCGCAAATGACGCTGAATATACAGGCGATGGATGCGCAATCCATTCTGGACCGCAGCGCCGACATCGCGCAGGCGGTACGCAGCGCGATGTTGAACATGAGCTCAGTCAACGATGTCATCAGCGATCTGTGACATGGCATCATTCCCAACCCTCAAAACCAGCGCCGTCGCACAGTATCCGGCGACAAAAGCGGTCAAGTTCCAGAACCAGGTGGTGCGGTTTGTGGATGGCACCGAGCAGCGATACCGGGACTGCGCCGGACCGCTGCATCAGTGGGTGATCCGCCTGACTGAGCTAGACGAGACGGAATTGGCTGCGCTCGAGCAGTTTCTGGCATCGAACCAGGGCAGCTTCGGCAGCTTCTCCTTCACGGACCCGTGGAATAACCAGACCTACAGCAATTGCAGCTTCGGCTCCGATGCCATCAACCTGACTTCGGCGGAAGAAATGCGCGGCGCAACGGCGGTGACGGTGAGGGAAAACCGGGGATAACCATGAGTGTCTATCCGCAGTTAGTAACCGGGGTGACGAGCCAGTTTCCGATTGTCAAGCAACGAAGACCGCGAACTGTTGTGAATTCGGCGGCGGACGGAAGCTCGATCAAGCTGGCGGACCCAGCCGGCGCGACGGTTGGGTGGCAACTACAGTACGCCAATCTCAGCGATACGGAGCTGGCTGCACTGGAGCAGTTCTTCACGGCTATGGAAGGGTCGCTGAACAGCTTCACGTTCCTCGACCCGGCGGCGAATCTACTCGCGTGGAGCGAGGCTTTGAGGAACGCGGTCTGGCAAGCGGCGCCGTTTCTAACTCTATCGGGCGGTGCGCCAGATGCGCTGGGCGGCAGCAATGCGTGGCAATTGGCAAACTCCGGCGAGGGGGCGCAAACACTGGTACAGACGCTGAACGCGCCGACCAACTACACGTACTGCTTCAGCGTGTACGCGTTCAGCAGCCAGCCGGCGACGATCCAGTTGCGGCTTGGGATCAACTCGGCACAGGCCGCGCTGAACTCCCGTTGGAGCCGCTTTCACATCGCCGGCACGGGTGACGCTGCGGCAAGCTCGATCGATTTCGGGATCGAACTGCCGGCGGGCACTACCGTGACCGTGTTCGGACCGCAGGTGGAAGCCCAGCCGGCGCCATCGGCGTACAAAACCGGAACCACCGGCGGGGTCTATGCGAACGCGCGATTCCGCGACGACACGTTCGCACTCACATCCACGGACGTGAACCACCATTCTGCAACGGTGAACATATTCCATGCAAACAGTCTCTGAGTTAAAGGTGGGTGCGATCACCGATACGCCGCTCGTGATCTTCGACTGTGTCCTGCCGAACGGAAACGCCGAGCACTGGTGCACGCACGGCATCACGGTCGGAAACACGTCTTATGCCGCCTGCGTGTTGCAGCACAGCGCGTTCAATATTCAGACCGCCTCGGACCAGGGTGTCGACGGAAGCCCGACGATTACCCTGTTGTTGGCCAACGCGGACTCACATTTTTCGGAGATCGAACAGAGCACGGGGTTCCGGGGCGCGACGATCACAGTCAGCTTCGTGTTTTACGATTTGCCCAACAACGTACCGCTCACGGACGCCGTGGTTGTGTTCCAGGGAATCTGTAACCCTCCGGACCAGATCCAAGAAGCGACGCTTCGCGTAACGGCGACGAACCGCATGAGCCTGCAGCGGGTGTATCTGCCCGAAATCCGGATTCAGCGCTTGTGCCCGTGGACGTTTCCGTCAACGCCCGCCCAACAACAGGAAGCCATCGACGGCGGCGCAGAGGGCAGCTATTCCCTTTACTATCCGTGCGGTTACTCGGCTGGTCTTCCGGGAGGTTGCGGAAACCTGAATAACGGCGCACCGTTTACCTCGTGCGGGCACGCCTCGACTGACTGTCAGGCCCGCGGAATGTTCACGCGGTTTGCCGGAATTGAATACATTCCGCCGGTGATCACAGTGCGAGGCTACGGCAAGGATTGGACCAGTTCCGCCGTGGCGGTGAACCAGGCGCGCTACAACGACTATGTACCGATGGTGTACGGAACGGCGTGGTACTATCCGCCGGTCGTATTTGCACGCAACGACGGAAACCTGACACGGATGGAGGTGTTGCTAGGCATCGGAACGATTCAAGGCGTTTTGACCGTGCTGGTGAACGGTTATCAAATACCGCTCGGCGTGAGCGGGCAGAACATGACCGGCACCGGATGGTATAACGTCCTCACGTTGGGGACGCGAGACGGCGCATTCGATCTCAATTTCCTGAACTCCAGCGGCCAGCCGGCAGGAGATCCCTACGGCGGCATGGCGTACTTATCGGTGGTGGTGCCGAATCAAATCAGCGATGGGAACGCCTTGCCTTCGGTCCAGGTGCTGGTGCAAGGACTGATAGTCCCGACATACGACGTACAAGGCAACCAGCTCAGTAACGCATTCACCAGCAACCCCGTTTGGATTCTGCACGACATGCTGCGTCGCAGCGGATGGCAGGCTTCCGAAATCGATTACTCGACTTTGGCGCCAGCGGCGGCGTATTGCGACGAGCCGATTAACTCGACGGACCTGAACGGCAACCCGATCACCATCTCCCGTTTCGGATGCAACCTGGTGCTGCAGAACCGGCGGAGCGCAGGCGATGTGATCCGCGGCATTCGCAATGCGTCCCGGCTGTACCTGACTTACGGTTCCGGGGGCGTGTTGCAGATCAATATCGAGAACTCGATGGCGCTGCAGCAGCCAGCACAGAATCCGTGGTCCAACAGCACCGAACCGCTGAACGGGGGATGGCCGGCTTACGAGTTTGGCGACGGAACCACGGGCGTTTCGGGAATCCTACGGAAATCGACGGGAGAGCCGACGGTCGTGGTTTCGTCGCGCAGCATCGGGGACACGCCGAATTCCTTGAGCGCGGACTTTCAAGACGCCCTAAACAGTTACCAGCAGGACAGTTACACCGTCGTAGATCCGGATGACGTAATTCTGACAGGCCAACAAGTGACAGCCACGCTGATGGCGATTGGACTACCCAACTACGACCAGGCAGCCCGACTTCTTAAATTCAACCTCGATAAGTCGCTGTTGGGCAACACTTATATCCAGTTTGAAACCAGCATCCTGGCGTTCGGAATCAAACCCGGAGACTTGATCACTGTAACTTATCAGAAAGAGGGCTTCAGCCGGCAGCCATTTCGAGTATCCAAGATAACTCCGGCGACTAACTACCGGACAGCGGTAATCACGGCGCAGATCCATGATGACGCCTGGTATCTCGATTCGAACGGGCAGAACAGTTCGGCCGCAGGAGCGAACCAACAGGCAACAGCCACCATGGGAGTCCCGAAGCCGCTATTGGGCAGCGTGGTGGACGCGAACGGACTCGTGGAGTTTGGCATTGCCGAGACTGACACGACGGCCAGTGATGGGACGATGCAGGCAAACCTGGCCGTGAGCTTTGTGGCGCCAGCCGCCGCGGCCGCTGCGGGACCTGGCGTGCCACTGGTCAGCCTGGCTGCGACGATTGGGACGGGCGGCACGCTCGCGGCAAACCAGGTCTTGTATTACGCCGTTTCCGGCGTGGACGGGTCGGGAGACGAAGGCGCGCTCTCGTTTATCGTGACGGCGGTGATTGTGAGCGATGGGTCTTCGGTGACGTTAACGGGGCTCAGCTTTACTCGGGGCACCAGTACGTTCAATGTCTATCGTGGCACGACACCCGCCGAATTGCTGCGGATCGCTTCGGGCCAGGCAATTGGGAGTAGCTTCACCGATTCCGGTGCGCAGCCGCAATTGATTGCCCCGCCGGATCCGAATTTCGACCATGCCAATTTCTACTGGCGCATGGAACTCCAGCCGGAAATGACGGCTAGTACTTTCTCACCGACGACGGTGGGCAATGGGAACCTTCAGATGAACCCGAACTGTTACCAGGGCATGACAGTGCGGGTTACGCGAGGAAGCGGAGCCGGGCAGGAGGCATCGATTGCGAGCAACGATGCGACGACGCTAACTCTTTCGAGCCCGTGGGTGGTGCTTCCGGACGCCACGAGTTATTTCGTGGTGGCGGAAGCGGGCTGGCACTTTGCGGCACTAACTAAGAGCAGTCCGGTGAGCTTCATTGTCCCCAACCAAGGCGGCGAGACGGTTCAGGTGACGGGGCGGTCTGCGAACGCGGCCAACGTGGAGTGCCCGCCGCCGCTATCGACGGTGACGCGGTGGCAAATTGGGGGATGCGGATTCAGTGACAGCGCAGCGCCACCGACACCCTTCTTTGGCCTGGGCGCCGGAAAGAGCGGCGGGACGTTGGACCTGAGTGGAGTTTCCTTCAGTAACCTGACCGACACCGAGACGATCTCAGCCGCGACACTGGCAGTCTATTACTGGGACGAACTGCAAGGCGCCACCAGCTTCGCGCTCGCCGACGCCATAGGGGCTGGCGACACGAGCTTGACACTGAATGCTCCAGGGCCGGCGCAGGCTGGCAGCGTTCTGCAGATCGACAGCGAGGTGCTTGAGGTCACCGCCGTAAGCGGGGGCGGTGTGCAGTATACCGTCCAGAGGGGTGCGCAGAGCAGCCCGGCCGGCGCGCACGCCGCGCAGGCAGCCGTCTATCACTTAGCAGGCCTGACAGCGATCGCTGGGTTTCCGCAAAGCTTCTTTGGCAGCCCCTATAGCGGCACCTGGAGCTTTCCGGTGCCGCTTCCGGACGTGCGGGTGGCGAGCGCGCAACTGTTCGTTACGAACCAAAAAGGAAACAGCCCGTTGGCGAGCGCATGTTTGACGCACACGGTCGATAGCGGCCTGCGGACACTTTCGGGCGGCCAGTATTCCATTCAGGTAGAGGGGTTCCTGTCGATAGACCAATCGGCGGCGCCAGCCCTGGTGGTGGATGCAGCGCATTCGGTCGGGGACATCTATGCGGTGCTCGGCGCAGCGGCGGATGCGACGGTGCAACTCCAACTCAACGTCAACGGGTCGGCTTACTGCCAGTTGGTGTTTCAGGCGAACGAAGCTATCTCCAGCGACGTTAGCGGACGTGGCCTGCCGCCTTTAGCGGCGGGCGATCAGATCACACTAGCCGTCCAATCGGTGGGGCAAAACTATCCGGGCGCGGACCTCACCGTAATCATTCGACTCTGATGGATGACACACTGTCCAAACTGCGCCCCGACCGGGATCTTCAGTGTTATTTCTTTGAGCCATCGGCGATCGCGGCTCTGAGCGAGACTGGCCCGGATGGATTCACGGTCTCCGGTTGCTGGCGGAGCCAGTTTGATTGGGCGGTACTCGAATGGAACCGGGACAACGTCTTCGAATACCCAAGCTTGCGTAATCTTCCCGACGGGGACCTGAGCGGGTTGCAGCTATCCTACCAGGAAGCGCGTACTAACTGCATCGGTCTCGATTCCACGTGGTACCCAACGGAACCTTGGCCGTACCTGAGGATATGGGCGGAAATAGGCGGAGCGGAGCAGATCTACGAGGTCCCTTTGTTGCAATATGCGACGCCTCTGTCGACGGCGGTTCCCGCCACCGCTCAGTTCCAATTGTCAGGCGCGCCGACAAGCGGAGACTACGTCGAACTCGCCTGGCTGGACCAGCATTACAACTACCAGTTGGTGTCTGGCGACACGTTGAGCAGCGCGGCGACAGCGCTAGCCGGGATTATCACCGCGAATCAGCAGACGGGACGAGTGAGCGCAACGGCCGACGGATCGACAATCACGCTCACCTATCTGGGAGTGTCGGGATCCAACGGAAATCGGATCGGCGTATATGGAACCGTACACGGTGCAGGAACAGAATCCTGGACACCGCCCTCGGCTCTGTTCCAGAACGGCGTGTCGCCTACGGCCTGGCAGGTGAATCTGGACTTCGCAAATCTGACGGATATGAACGGCGTCTCGATTCCCACGGCTAACGTAACCAATGTGCGGAAGCTGCGATGGACTTGGGCGGCGGACATGCAAACGGCGGATTTCCAGCGCAGCGAGTTCTCGGTGGTCGTGTCGAATTGGACGGTCACCGGGAGCGGCTCACAATATCAAGTCGCAGGCCCCGGCAGCCGGCGGATCGAAGACGATTCCACGACGCTCACTTACACCGGCACTTGGCTCTCCGAGACAGGAAATTACTCGGGGGGGTCCATACACTCAACGACAGCCCCTGGCTCCGCTGTCGAGTGCTTTTATATTTCGCCGTTTGCCCACACCTTGTACCTCGGCACGCGGGCGCTGGCGGGCGGTGGACAGGTAACTGTACAAGTGGACGACGGCACGCCGACCGTAATCGACCTGGCGCTTGCTGGCGAAGACGTTCTGATGCGAGTGTCGCTGGGGCAGCAAACTTCATCCGCTGAACACGAGGTTACGATTACCCATTCCGGAACCGCAGACACCCTGGTGTACTTCGACTTTCTCGAAATCGCCGTTCCGACAAACAATCTTCCGACATTCAGCGCGATGCCGAGAACGGCAGCGGCGACGGACTGGGATACAAACCATTCTCTGGCGCTCGCCCCTGAACGAACGGCGTGGCTGGTCAATACCCTAGGGCTTCGCGGCCGATTAAACCACTATGCGGGAGCGCTGCTGTTCTATGAACTGGTTTGCACGGGCAATCAATACGCATCCGCGACGATTACATTCTCCGGCCAGCCCTATTTCGGTCCTGGTGGGGAGACCGCAATCGAGTTAGACGGAACGCCGCTGCAGCATTGGAATCTGATCGGCGATACGGCAGAAAGCATCGCCGCCTGCTTCGAGCTGTTGATCAACGCCGGTTCGACCGAGGTGTGGGCCGAAGCCAACGGAACCAGTCTCACGATCACTTCACGGCTTCCGGGCTTGGCGGGCAACAGCATCGCTTTGACCGTCAGCACCAACAGTACGCAATTCACTGCCAGCCCGACTCAGACCGCACTTTCAGGGGGCCAAAATGGAACATGGCTCACGGATCTAACCGTCGTGCCGCGGATGAACCGTGCGGCCCGGGACTGGAGTCTCAGCTATTTCAAGGCCCTGAAGAGCTGCGGCATCAGCGTAACCGCATCGTTCAGCATGGAACTCGGCAACGGTGACCCAAGCACTGACGCAGAAATTGCTCAACGGTATCCGGACGGCACGGCGTGCACTGTGAGCACGCCAGCTCTACAGACGAACTTCGGGCCAGAGAGCACGGCATTCTGGCAGCAAGCGTACCTCGACATGGCGCAGATCATGTTGAACGCCGGCATTACTCCGTATCTTCAGTTCGGCGAGGTTCAGTGGTGGTATAGGGCGGCGCACGGCGGCATGCCGTTTTATGATGCCTGCACGACCTCCGGCTTCCAGGCAGCCTACGGACAGCCGATGGCGATAATTCCCAGCCAAAATGCCGACCCGACTCTGTATCCGAACGAGTGCGTTTTTCTGCCTGGTCTGATTGGCCAATTCACCCAAGCGATCATGGCGTTTGTCCGCCAGTCGGCGCCAAACACGAAGTTCGAGGTACTGTACCCGCCAGATGTCAATAACACACCGCTGAACAAGCTGATCAACTACCCGGCAACCTGCTGGACGCCGGCAAACCTGGCCTGTCTCAAGACCGAGAACTTCACTTACACCGGCGATCGCAATTTAGATCTGGCGCGCCAGTCGATACAGTTGCCGCAACAGCTCGGCTTCCCACCGTCGCAGAGGAGTCATCTGGTGGGTATCAGCGATTACACTACGCCGTGGGTCAAGGAATGGAGCCTGGCGGTAGCGGCAGGAGTGGAATCAGTGGTGCTGTTTGCGCTCGATCAGTTGTGCCTCATCGGTTACGCTTTGCCATTGAACATGAGAATTGCCCAAGCGAGGTTCATGGGCCGTTAGTTATCCTGGCGGCTACCGCTGGTTGGCTTTCAGGATCTTCTTGCGCAGGCGAATGGACGCCGGTGTCACCTCGACTAACTCGTCATCGCGGATAAACTCGATCGCTTGTTCCAGATTCAAGATGCGTGGCGGGACCAGGCGGATGGCCTCATCGGCTGTGGAGGCTCGCATGTTCGTGAGCTTCTTCTCCTTGACGATGTTTACGTCCAGATCCTTCTCGCGCGCGTTTTCGCCGATCACCATGCCCTCGTAGACCTCTGCGCCTGGGGCAATGAAAATCTCGCCTCGTTCCTGCAAATTGAAGATGGCGTGGCCGGTGGCTCGGCCGGGCCGATCCGCCACCAGCGAGCCGGTGGGTCGCATTGGGATATCTCCCTGCCACTCGATGTAACCGTGGAAGAGCGAGTTCATGATGGCGGTGCCGCGCGTGTCGGTGAGGATCTCGCTGCGCAACCCGATCAGACCGCGCGAGGGAATGTGGAACTCCAGGCGCACGCGGCCGGAGCCGTGGTTCACCATCTTGACCATCTTGCCTTTGCGTGCGCCCAGCTTTTCAATCACCACGCCCAGGAAACTCTCCGGACAATCGATGACCAGCAGTTCGACCGGTTCCTGGATCTTGCCGTGCACCGTGCGGGTGAGGATTTCGGGCTTGCCCACGGCCAGCTCGTAGCCTTCGCGGCGCATCATCTCGACCAGGATGGCCAGTTGCAACTCGCCGCGCCCCATCACTTTGAATGTGTCGTGCCCCAGTTCCTCGACGCGGATGGAAACGTTGGTGAGCAGCTCTTTGTCAAGCCGCTCGCGCAGGTTGCGTGACGTCACCCATTGTCCCTCGCGGCCGGCGAAGGGCGACGTATTGATGGTGAACGCCATGGCGATGGTGGGTTCGTCGATCGCGACATGCGGCAGCGGCATGGGAGTCTCGACGCTGGTGACGGTTTCGCCGATGGTGATGCCTTCCACGCCCGCGATGGCGAGAATGTCGCCCGGCCGGCCCACCGTTTCGTCCACCCGCTTCAGCCCCTCGAATGAGTAGAGCTTGGTGATCTTGGTGGTCTGCAGCGACCCATCGCGCTTGGCGACAGCCACCGTGTCGCCGTAGTTCAGCGTGCCGTGAAAAACGCGGCCGATCGCCAGGCGGCCCAGATAGTCGCTGTAATCCAAATTGGCGACCAGCATTTGCAGCACCTCATCGGGCTCGCCCACCGGCGGCGGGATGTAAGTCAGGATGGCATCGAACAAAGGGCGCAGGTCGGTGGATGGATCTTCGAGCGACTCTTTGGCCACACCGGTCTTGGAGATGGCGTACAGCACCTTGAAATCGAGCTGGTCCTCGGTCGCATCGAGGTCGATGAACAGGTCGTAGATCTCGTTGAGCACGTCCTGGCAGCGCGCGTCGGGGCGATCGATTTTGTTGATCACCACGATCGGCGGCAGGTGCGCTTCGAGCGCCTTGGACAGCACGTAGCGTGTCTGCGGCAGCGGCCCTTCGCTGGCATCCACCAACAACATCACGCCGTCGACGATCTTGAGCGCGCGCTCCACTTCGCCGCCGAAATCGCTGTGGCCGGGCGTATCGACGATATTGATCTTTACGCCCTGGTAGCGCACGCCGGTGATCTTGCTGAGGATGGTGATGCCGCGCTCGCGCTCGAGCTCGTTGGAATCCATGATGCGCTCGACGGTCTGCTCGTTGTCGCGGAAAATGCCGCTCTGGTGCAGCATGGCATCGACCAGCGTGGTTTTCCCGTGATCGACGTGGGCGATGATGGCGACGTTGCGGATGGCGGTATTGCTGGTTTTCATTAATTGATGTCGGTTGGAAGAATCTCGGGGCGCCGCCGGTGGAGGGCCACGAACCTCCAGTTTAGCATTGCGGCCCCCACGCGCGATGGATTTGTCATGATAGGGCCATGCGAGTTCGTGAACTGGCCGAGTGGCTGAGCGCCACGTTTGAAGGTGACGGGGAAAAGGAACTGACGGGCGCGGGCGCGATCGAATCGGCCGGCGCGTCGGAGCTGGCGTTTGTAGGCGGACGGAAAGCCGCGGCGCAGGCGGAAAGCTCGCCGGCGGGTTGTCTGCTGGTGCCGCTCGATTGGCCGAGCCCGTGTTACCGCACCGTGATCCGCGTGCCGGAACCGCGCACGGCGTTCGCGCGCGCGATGAGCCGCTTCTATCCCACGGTGGAAATCAAGCCCGGCATCCATCCCACGGCGGTGGTGGGCGCCGGCGTCGAACTGGGTGCGCTGGTTTTCGTCGGGCCGCACGCGGTGGTGGGTGATGGAACGCGCGCGGGCGTGGCGGTGAGCATCGGAGCGGGCTGCGTGGTCGGCAAGCGCGTGGTGTTGGGCGATGGCACCGTGCTCCATCCCAACGTCACCATCTACGACAACGTGGATATAGGCCGCGGCGTCATCGTTCATTCCGGCGCGGTGATCGGCGCCGACGGATTCGGCTACGTCCTGGAGCACGACCGCTGGCACAAGTTTCCGCAGGTGGGGCGCGTCGAGATCGGCGATTTCGTCGAGATCGGCGCCAACTGCTGCATCGACCGCGCCGCGCTCGGCGTCACCGTGATCGGCGAGGGCACCAAGCTCGACAACATGGTGCACGTAGCGCACAACTGCCGCATCGGCCGTCACGTGGTGGTGGCGGCGCAAACCGGGTTTTCCGGTTCGGTGGTGGTGGAGGACCACGCCGTGATCGGCGGCCAGGTGGGGATTGGCGACAAGGCGCGGATCGAATCGCGGGCCGTGCTGGG
>Ga0181517_10003177_pt1 | contig 15833 bp, 9 predicted proteins | sample PEATcosm2014_Bin_31_FD_119748 | JGI IMG/M metagenome (GOLD analysis project Ga0181517, IMG submission 119748) | Peatland microbial communities from MTU Mesocosm Facility, Houghton, MI, USA - PEATcosm2014_Bin01_30_metaG | ecosystem: Environmental > Terrestrial > Soil > Wetlands > Peat | place... | reverse complement strand
TGTCATTGAGTGGCCCCCTGTGAAGAGGAGGATTGGGAAAGAACTCAATGCCTAGACAGAAGAAATTCGTGTCTCCCCTGAGCTATTCTTTTCGGGCCTTTGTGCCGCCCAGAAAGTGAAGAGGATCATAGCACTCAAATTCTGCGCTCTGCAATAAAAAAACGCGGCTCTTGTGCTGGTTGTCGTTTGGTCTTTATAAGGAAGATTGGCGCAAACATTCGTGCGGCCTGCGGATCAGTTAGAGCAAACGCAGACCGGATTTGCTCACTCAGCCAGCGAATCTGAAGAACCGTCCCCATCGGGCCCAAGCTCTCTTCGGTTGGCTGATGTCTCCCGCCTTCCCAGCCCGGGAGCGTCCTCGGATCAACACCCAACTTCGCGGCCATCTTCCGCCGCGAGAGGCCAAGCACCAAACGCACTTCAGCAAGACCTTCAGGAAGTGCACGGGCCACAGGCAAGGCGATGTACCCCAGGAACCGGAAAATATCCGGCAAGTAACTGGCCCTCAGGGACGGTTGCGTCCGGGGCATGCACTGGAAAAACTGCTTGACTGATGATTGTTGAGGTCTCACTATGGGCACAACCCGATCCCGAAGTATTTGGGGAATTCTCCCGGTAAACTTTACCGCTCAAATGGACGTGGCTTGCCATATCGAATCTGAACAATAGTGTGTTGCTCGATTCCACGTTCCCGTTGGATGCCTTTAGGATCGGTATCTGGCTTGGCTTGGAGAACCTATGAAGCAAGCGGAAATCAAAGAGGCTGCTTATAACTTCGCGCAGGTGTTTGCCGCCGAGGCGGATGAGATCAAAGCGCAATGCGAGCTTCGGAGTGCCGAACCCGATCTGAAATTCGATGGCGGGAAAGACCCGGCCATTCCGGACCGTTTCGGTCTAGCGTTCTCGGGCGGCGGCATTCGAAGCGCCTGTGTCGCATTGGGCATCGTGCAGAGTTTGGCTCGTGCAAAGATGCTCAACCAGGTACATTACATCTCCGGCATCTCTGGGGGTGGCTACCTCTTGGGTTGGCTGACCGCCTGGATCTCCCGTCAGGGCTCCGGCAATCCGGGCCAGAACCCCCGGAAATCCCTGCAGGAGGTCGAGAATCAACTTGGTTGTAACTCCGCCACAGGCAGCAAGGAACAGTCGGCGACGCCGCCGGGAGTTCAGCGTCATGTAGAACCTTATCCGCTCCATTATCTGCGACGGTACACCTCATACCTGGCGCCGCGGGCTGGCTTACTTAGCGGCGATACCTTGGCGATGGCTTCAATTTATCTTCGCAATGTCCTCCTCAATCAGTCGATGCTGGCTTGCGTGGCCGTTGCCTTGATGCTCGTCCTGCAGTTTCCTGCATTCCTGAACAGCATCTTCGGTCTGAGTGGACTGTTCTGCCGTGGATGGCTGTTCTTTCCGGTGTTGATCATATTTGCGGGCGCCTGTTTTGCAGGGATTTGGAGAACCTCTCAATCCCTATGCCGCTTAAGTGAACCCAATGAACGCGAGGCACCCTCGGCTGCGGCAACGGTAATCCTGTCGGGAATCGCAGCCTGCGCCGCCGTCTGGCTGCTGCTCCCCTCGTGGTACGCCCAGATGACCAACGAAGCCAACACTGTGCTCGCCGTCTGTGTGGTGGCTGTGTTCGGCATCGTCAACACACTGGTGTATAACCATCGTGGTTCTCAAGTCTCAGTAGAGCGTGGCCTTGTTTTCACGAGCACGATCTACGTCTTGGCCTGGGTTGTGGCGGGGCTGGTGGGTTTCCTTCTCCACCTCCTCGTTCACCGGTGGCTGGTCTCCGGAGGCGTGGTGCAACTGCCACATTCGTACGCGGTCTTCGGTCTTCCGGTGTTCCTGATTGCTCTAAGTCTGATCTCATATTTATGGGTCGGAATCATGGGCAACTCGCTGCCCGATTCCAAGCGTGAGTGGCTGGCGCGTGCAGCTGGCTATTTTCTTTTCTACGCTATCCTGTTCGGTCTTATCTTCAGCATCGCGTTCTATGGTCCACTTGGGATGCACCTGCTCTTCAGTGGCTTTGAAACCGCGAGTTGGAAGAAATACCTGGTAACTCTTGTTGTGCCCGGAGGCTGGCTCTTCACCGTGATCGCCGGGCTGTTAGGGGCCCGCAGCGCCCAAACCGACGGTGAAAGCTCAAGCGGCAAGGGACTGGATATCTTAATCAAGATAGCTCCTCCGGTGTTTCTTCTGGGCGTGCTGCTGCTCATGTCCTGGGGCACACACGCGCTCGTGACACGATCGGTCCTGGGGTGCAGTTCTGAAATGCAGTGCCCGCAGCAGTTCGTTCCATGGGCGGATTGGCGACCCGATCCCGCACAGCCCAGCAAGCTTGTCTGGGCTCATCCTGGCCCGCAGCCCGTGGTAGAGGCCCAGCACAGTGCGGTGCCAACAGGGGTCCACTGGTACACCAATCTGCTGACGAGTCTTCGCGATTTTTATCTTGGGACAGTTTTTCGAGAACAGAAGCAGATGGCAGGGTACTTCCTTCTTCTGGTCCTGTTCCTTTTCCTGGCGGCGGCGCTGGCTTGGCGCCTCAACGTCAATGAATTCTCGCTCCACCTCTTCTATCGCAACCGGCTCGTTCGCGCCTTTCTCGGCGCTTCGCGTCCTGCAATGCAAACCGGCGACGGTGAAGATCCTCGCAATCCGAGCACCTTCACCGGTTTCGCCTTCGACGACGACGTCTTCCTGAAGGACCTCACCGCCGCAAAAGGATTTCAGGGTCCGTATCCCATTTGGGGAACCTGCCTCAACCTCACTACAGGCGAGAATCTTGCCTGGCAGCAGCGCAAGGGAGCGTCTTTCATCTATTCGCCTCTGTTCTGTGGTTGGGACTACATTAATCGGTTCAAGGTACCGCACGAGCCGGAGCAGCCCCAATTCGATCTCGACAATCCTCGGTCGGATCGCCTCCTGAGCGTTCATGAAGCGAAGCAAGTATCGCAGGCAAATCTGGCCGTAACCGCCGGCACGCTTAGCAGCGGCACGACCCAGGGTGCTTCGAATATCCTCGAACCTCCGAACGAAGCGTCGACATTGGCGATCTCGAATAAAGCCACAGAGGTAGAATCCAATACCCAGAGTCCGGCGATGGACCTGCGCCAATTCGGCTATAGATCCACGCGCGACAACGGTAAAGATCCGAAGGACCAAGACTACATTCCCGGTTATGGAGGCGACGGCGGTGCGCCGTTGATCGGCACCGCGATGGCGGCGTCCGGCGCCGCTGTCTCCCCGAACTGGGGCTATCACAGCCAGCCTGCTGTTGCTGCGTTGCTAACACTGTTCAACCTGCGTCTTGGTTGGTGGACCGGCAATCCGCGCCACCCAAAGACGTGGAATGCGTATGCTCCCCCCATCGGCTATCTCGCGGCCGAACTGTTCGGCGAGGCCTCCGACAAGGGCAGGTACGTTTATCTGTCCGATGGAGGCCATTTCGAAAACCTCGGCATTTATGAGCTCGTTCGCCGCCGCGTCCGCCTCATCATCTGCTCAGATGCCGATGCTGACCCAGACTTCGCATTCGGCGATCTCGGCAACGCCATCGACCATTGCCGCCGCGATTTTGGCGTTGAGATAAGGATCGGCGCCCAGCGTCGCATAGCGGCTGCCAAGGAAGAGGGATTCCGGGAAGCTCATTACGCCGTTGGGGAAATCGTCTACCCCGAACAATCTGCGGGCCAGACGAAAACTGGTCTGCTGCTCTATATCAAGAGCTCGCTGACCAGCGACGAGCCGTCTGACGTCCTCGGCATGAAGGCTCAAAACAGGAGCTTTCCTCACGACACGACGTTAAATCAGTTCTTCAACGAGAGCATGTTCGAGTCCTACCGCGCTCTCGGCCAGCACATGATGGAGTGGCTGATTGATAACAGCAGGGCAGTCGAAAATGCGGAGAAACAGCAAACACCTGCTCAAGCGACCGCAGGCGATCGAGTGCGCGAGTTCCATAAATGGCTTCGTCCGCAGTGTCCCAGGAGTGAACCTCAACAAGCTCCGGCTCCTGGACCTGCCATCGCATCGGCCGCATGGGCGGCCCTGGAAGCTGCACTCGGCGCGTTACGCGCTCAAAGGGAGATACAACCCTAGGCCTCCAAGAAAAGCTCACATCGGAAACCGACCTCCGTAGCCGGTCAGCGATACTCGACGATTTTGCATCATTGTTCATGGTGGAGGAAAGGCCCTACGGTCAATACAAGCGAACGCTGATGAGACGCGTAGAGGATGAACTTGCGTATGTTTCACGGACCAATGCTTCGCCGCAAACGCGGGTCGATTCGGATTTTTCTTATTGACATTGCATTAAGAGATCGCTAAACTCTGCAAAAGTTTTATTTGGTAACACATGGAACACTACTCCACATTCGCAAAGCGATGTTACTGGCCAGTATCCTGCTAGCGGTCCAAGGATCCTCTGATCCGCGAATTCTGAGTTCGGTCTGAAGCTCTTCGACATGCGGCTCCCGCTTTAGGTGCGTTTCGCTGTACCTGCAATTCAAGAGATTGTCATCGTTACGATGTGCGTCCCTTTAAGTGGCGCGCACGGAATGTCGTTCTGTCATCTTCGTTTCGTTTGAATTTCGACGCGTATTTGAGGAAACCCATTCCATGTCAATTCCCGGTATCTCTCTTTCCCCAAAGGCGGTCAGACACGTTCGCCAGATCGGCCTCGCTCTCGCTACGCTGCTGACGGCGTTTCCAATTCCTCTTCGCGCGCAAACCGATACCGGCTCAATCGTCGGCATCGTGCAGGACAAGAGCAACGCGCGTGTGGCCAAGGCAGACGTTGACGTCACCAACACAGCGACAAACGTAAAGCGCTCTTTCGTGACCAACAACGACGGCGAATATGAGGCGTTGCAACTCATCCCTGGCGTTTACGACGTTACGGTCTCTCAATCCGGTTTCAGCACCCAGGTGCGGCAGAACATCGCGGTCAATGTGCAGAGCCGTGTTCAGGTCGACTTCGTCATGACCGTGTCGTCGATCCAGCAGCGAGTGGTGGTCAACGAAGAAACAGTGCTACTGGAGACGCAGTCGGCCGAGGTTGCCGCCCTGTTGAGCACGCAGACGATCAATGAGCTTCCCCTGAACGGGCGCGACTACGATCAACTGGCGCTGCTGGAGCCCGGAATTTATCGCGATCCCAGCAATGAAGTCGCGAACTCCGCAGAGGGGTGCTTCAGTTCAAACGGAAACCTCGAGCGAACCGCGCCGCGCGTGATGCAAAATCTGCGTCAATAGGAGACGCGCAGTCCGAGTTGCAGATAGCGCGGGAAGTTGGCGTCGGATGAGATTTGCCCAAAGCTCGAACTGCCGAAGGAAGTATTCGGACCGTTGTACTCAGGCGTGTTCAATGCGTTGAAAGTCTCGGCGCGGAATTGCACGTTGACAAGTTCGCGAATTTTGACATTCTTGAACAGTGCCAGATCCCAGTTCTCGTAGGCTGGACCGCGAAGCGAGAGCGTGCGCGGCGCATTGCCGAAGGTGAGCGCCGCAGAGGAGGTAAATGCAGCCGGGTTGATGTAGCCCGAAAGGCGGCTATACAAACTCCCCTTGGTTCCAAGCGGAACTCCGGGAACCAGGTTCGGCCGCTGCACCCCATTGCCGACCACCGAGCTGTTCGGATTACTGCTCTGGCGGATGGTCAGCGGGAATCCTGCCTGGAAGGTGGGAATCACGCTCAACTGCCAGTCGCCAGCGATCAGGTCGCCGATGCGCGATCCGGTGGAAAAGCGTTGCCCGCGTCCCACCGGCAGATCGTACGTGACGCCTGCTGAAAAGCGGTAGGGAACGTTGTTCACAGAGTATCCGTATTCCGCCTGCAGATTATAGATATTCTGAGGCGCGCTTGCCGCTGGACTTTGAATGCTATTGTTGGTTGCAAACGACGCATCGCGATTGCGCGACCAGGTAAACGAGGAGAGAAGATTCAGCCCTCGACCCACGCGGCGCTCGGCCTTGATGAGCAACGCGTTGTAATCGGCATAACTCGAGGATGCGAGCAGGTTAACGGAGCTGAATTGTGGAAAGGGTAAAAGCAGTTGCGACTGCGCAACGGTCGGGCTGCCAATGACGCCTGTGCCTCCGTTTCCGTAATAGGGATTGCTCACCGAATTGCTGAGCGCGGCAAGGCCCAGGTTGAAGTTGGAAGGATTCAGCTGGTTGTAGTTGATCGGCGTGCTACCCGTGGAGCCGGGTGAAAGGTTGTTGGAGCGGGACCCAACATACTCGGCCTCCAACGCAATCTTCCCTGGTAGTTCGCGTTCAAGCCCGGCAGAGAACTGCTGCACGCGCGGCGCCTTGAAGCCCTGGTCGTAGCTGGTCACGGAGCCTCCGATGCCGGTGAGCAGACCTGCCGAGTTACCAGCCGGCTTCTCGATTCCACTGGGGAAAGGATTGTCCAGCACATTTGCCGGCGTTTGATCGCCATTATTGCTGGCTACGTAGGGCGTATATTGCGTGTAGCCAGGCGCCAGCGCGGCGCTGGGATCATAACGCACCGGGGCATATAAAATTCCGTAGCCGCCCCGCAACACTGTCTTTCTATTGAGCGCATACGATACGCCAATACGAGGAGCAAACTTGAGCCGCGACAGATTGCCTATATCCCGCGGGTTTCCATCAACTCCCGCGAAGAGGATTCCGCCCGTCACTGGTGTGCCGCCAGCCAATTTCGCGGTTGCGTTGCGGTCAAATCCTACCGCCAGTTGATTGTGGTCTTCCTTAAGGCCGGTCTCGCTCTCATAGCGCAGTCCCAGGTTCAGCGTTAGCCGTCGCGAAAGACGAAAATCGTCTTGCGCGTAGAGCGCGAAGTAATCTGCGTAGGTTTGAAGCGGTGTCGTGGTTTCAACGTACCCGCTCTCAGGATAGCCAAGCAGCAGATCGGCGAGGTCGGAGCCGGTATCGTCGTTGACAGCGCTGGGAAAATCCTGCGTAAACACGCCGCTGAACGTATAAGTTCCGGGCGCATCGCTTACATCGATGAAGTTCAACCGCAGCCGGCGATACTCCGCGCCGAAGGAAAGGTCGTGCTTCCCCAGGTTCTTGGTTAGCGCCGCACTCAGCGTCTGAGATTTCCAATTGTCCAGTGAACTGGTGTCCTGACCGAGCTGCGAAAAGTTGCGCATGAAGATCGTCGGAAAGAAATCCGCCTGCAGTTGGCTGGTTAAGGAGGTGGGAAACCCGAGCGAGGCGGGATTGAATCCTTCACTGACTTCGGCAATCAGGTTGGGAAAGCGATTGATACCGTACCGTGCCGTCACCACGGTCGTCGGATTGAGAATCCATGTACTGTTCAATTGCGTTGCGTCAACCTGCCGATGATAAGTGTATGAATAGCTCCCGGGGAGAGTTCCCAGTGGATTGCCGAGCGGCTGCAGGGCTTCGTAGAAAATATACGATCCGCTCACATTCCACCATGGACGAATCTGCTGATCCAGTTTGACCGTCACCTCTTGCGCGTGGTCGCGCACATCGTCGATTCCGGTAAAGTTGATTTGACCGGTGGGCTCGGGCTCCTGCGGAAGCGGATAGTAGGAGGCAATATTCTTGCCTACCGTGCTCAGGTTAGTGATTTTGTTTTCGGGGAAGGGCGTGCGGTGAAGTACGCCTTGCGCGTCGGTGTAGGTCTTTGTGGGATCGTAGATTACATCGAGCGTACCGTCTGGGTTGTAGCTTTGTGAAAAGTCGCCCGTACGCTCCAGAGCTGTGGGCACGGCGAATTGCTCTGTGTACGGAGACGTCTGGATGTAGCCCTCTGAAGCGATAAAGAAGAAAGTCTTGTTGCGTCCGTCATAGACGTGCGGGATATACAGAAAGCCGCCCAGCGATGCACCCCAGTTATAGTACGGGCTATCGGGCCGCGGAATCCCCTGCTGTTTGGCAAAAAAGTCATTGGCCAGCCATTCTGTCTGTCGCGTCGCGCCAAAGACAGAACCGTGATAGATGTTCGAGCCAGAACGCAGCAGCGTGTTGAAGACTGCTCCTCCCGTGCGCCCAACCTGGGCGTCGTAAGTGTTAGCCTGCACTTTCACATCCTGGATCGCTTCGATGGTTGGAATCGCAATCGGCCGGTTGTTTGTATCTGTGATCGCCACGCCGTCAATCTCATACAGGTTTGAACCAATCGGTCCCCCGGCCACGGAGGTTTGAGTTGTTCCATTCTGGTCGGCGAAGCGGACAAACTGCGGATTGCCGGTGTTGATGAACAGCCCCGATACTTTCACTGACATGTACGGGTTCCTGCCGAGGATGGGCAGATCCACGAGCTGTTGCTGGTTCAGATTCGTACTGACAGATGCTGTGGCTGGATCGACGAGCGTTGCTTCCTCGCTGACTTGCACTGAATCGCTCGCTGCGCCAACCGCAAGCTCGATATCGAGAGTAAGAAAATCCTGAGGAGACAACTGAATGTGGGTACGGTCGGTCGCGCTGAAACCCGCAGCCGCGATATGAAGAGTGTACGTGGAAGGGCGAAGTTCGCTAAATGCGTACGCCCCGATGCTATCCGTAGTTGCCGTACGGATCTGGTGGGTAGCCTCGTCGGTCAGCGTGGCTGTTGCACCGTGCAAGGCTGCGCCGCTTGCATCGCTCACCGTCCCGCGCAGACCGCTGCTGAAGTTCTGCGAATGCGAAAGCGGAGAAGAGAAGACGACAAGAAGCAGTGTCGCGACGATTCCACTGATCGCCGCCGATTGCGCTGAACTTCCAGCCTTTCTGAAAAAACGCAGTCTGGGAGCAGATGTGAATTGGATCATGCAATCCTCCTGAATATTGGGGTCGAATTTACCGCAGGGAAAGCCCTTGTGGACGTGCAGAACCGCATTGCCGATACGCTATCCAAGCTCCCTTTTGGTCAGGGGGCTAGCAACGCAAATGCCCACAATGAAGACCCTCACTGAGGAGTGAATTGTGGAGATGGGATGAGATGGGGGCCTGAAGGCCTAGCGACAAGCTTGCGATGGGGCCATATCGCTCGACTCGACAGGACAGGCCTGCAAGGAGCAACAACAACATTGGCGACGCAAATGCATGATCGCATCTTAGCCAACGTCTGAGTTTGAGTCAAGTTTTGGTCGAGACAGATTTGTAGTAACTCAAGCACCGCCCGTCAGCTATCAGTGGTTCCGATAGCCATCGCTGCTGTTGCTCTTGGTACAGTGCGGTATATTGAATCCGTTGGCGGATGGTCTATTGCCGCCGCTGGAAAGCAGATTCCCGGATGGCCCAGAACTGGCAAACCAGACTCATTCATAGCAGCGCCAAAGTGCCCGGAGGTTTCCGGGCGTTGAGTGTCCCCGTGGAGCGCGCCTCGACGGTCCTGTTTCCCGATTGCGAGTCCGCCATTGGCGGATGGAATGTCGAGGCGGATGGATACACCTACGGCATCCACGGAACGCCGACCGTTCACGCTCTGGCGGGCCGCATTGCCGAACTCGAGGGCGGCGTGCGCACGCTGCTGGTTTCCAGTGGCCTGGAAGCTCTGACCCTTGTGGACATGGCGATGCTCTCGGCGGGCAGCCATGTGCTGCTTCCGGACAACGTTTATGGACCAAATCGACTGCTGGCCGTCCAGTTGCTGCGGCGCTTCGGAGTAGAAGCCTCGTTCTATCCCGCCGATGCCGGGGCAAAGGTCGCGGAACACTTCCGCCCGAACACGCACCTGATTTGGGTGGAGAGTCCGGGATCGATCACCATGGAAGTGCAGGACGTGCCGGCTATTGCCGCCGCGGCACACGCGCATGGTGTAATCGTGGCGATGGATAACACCTGGGCCGCGGGCGTGCTCTTCAAGGCATTCGAGCACGGCGTGGATATTTCTGTGCAGGCGCTGACCAAGTACGTCGGCGGGCACAGCGATCTGCTGATGGGCTCGGTCACCGTCCGTGATGAGGCTTTGCTCGAGCGCCTCGGCGAAACCCGTTGGCGGATGGGTCTGTCGGTTTCTCCGGACGAATGCAGCCTGGCGCTGCGCGGTCTCCAGACTCTGGCCGTGCGGCTGCGCCAAGCAGAGGCTTCGGGGATGACGATCGCAAAATGGATATCCACACAACCCGAGATACAAACGGTGCTGCATCCAGCGCTGGCCAGTTGCCCTGGGCATGCATTCTGGAAGCGCGATTTCTCCGCGGCGAGCGGTCTGTTTTCCTTTGTCTTTCTCCCGCATTTCAGTGGCGCGCAGGTGCGCGCCTTTGTGAATGCGCTCGATCTGTTTGAGATTGGCTATAGCTGGGCGGGAACGACAAGCTTGGCCGTGGCTTACGACCTGAATCACACCCGTGGCGCCTCGCCTTACGGTGACCGCCTGGTTCGGCTGAGCATCGGCATGGAAGACCCAGGCGATCTGATCGCCGACTTGAAGCAAGCATTGGTGCGCATGCAGACAGCGCAATAGACCAGGTTGGAAACAACCCCAGGCCGGCGCTGCAATTTGCGGCGACTCGCTCGGATCGAGCTACGCAGGATAAGTGCCGGTGATGTAGCTCTCGAGCGCTTCAATAGCGTGCGCCTGACCAGAGATTACCCATTTCACCAGGTCGCCGATCGAGACCAGCCCAACTACCTCGTCCCCCTTGAGCACCGGAAGATGCCGGAAATGGTGATCGGTCATCATGGTCATGCACTCATCCACCGAGTGTTGCGGGCTCACAAAGAGAACCGGGCTGGTCATTATTTCGCTCACCTTGGTCTCGTGGGAGTGGTGGCCCAGAAGAATGCCCTTGCGGGCGTAGTCGCGCTCCGATAGGATGCCCACCAGGCGATCGTTCGACGTAACCAGCAAGGCGCCGATATCGTGGCGAGACATCACCTCAAGCGCCTCGTAAACTGACTGCTCGGGCGTGATCGAAAGCACCTTCTGTTCGCCTTTGTTCTTCAGCACCGATCCAATCGTGTCGGTAATCTTCATCGCAACCTCCTGGCCGTTTTTGAAAGGTATCCAAGGCGTGGAATCCGCGTTGGGACTTGCTGCGGAATCAAAACACAATCAATTTCGTGCGGAACGAAGGTATTGGCATCCTGGGCAATGTATAGGCGCTTGCCAGGCAAGGCCGGGGGAATCTTCCAGGACGTATTGCCACTATACCTTATGTTGATTTCGCCGGACAGTGGAGAAATGAGGCGGCACTTTCCAAGGTACCTCTGCATAAGTCACCGATATGAAAGGGCACGATACGTCGCCGATTTGGAAGGGCGCGACTTTACAGCTTGCGGAAAAACTCGGCTGATTTGAAAGGGCACGGCTTCAGCCGTGCCACAAAGTCTCCTAAACGAGAACCGGCTTTAGCCGCCGAGGGGAATGCAAGCGATTGATAACGCAATCCCTCAGGGGCTAAAGCCCAACATTTCTTTTTTGCCGGCACGCGGCACGGCTGAAGCCGAGCCCTTTCAAAACGGAGCGAGTTCTCGCTCAGGGAGAGTTTTTCCGCAACCTGTTTAGTCGTGCCACAAACATAGCAAAAAGTGCGGGGCTTTAGCCCCTGAGGGAAAGTCGACGCGCGAAAAGAACTCTCTAAAGGGCCGTCGATTGGCGGGCGGGTTGCAGGGGGTGGGCAACGCCGTTCCCCTCCTGGTCCTTGTACTGCAACTGGTAGAGCTTGTAGTAGAGGCCGCGCTGGGCCAGTAGTTGCTGGTGGGTGCCCATCTCGCGCAATTGCCCCTTGTGCATCACCAGAATGGTCTCGGCGCGCTGCACGGTGGAGAGGCGGTGGGCGATCAGCACCGAGGTACGGCCCTCGACCATGCGCTCCAGCGCCCCCCGAATGCGCAATTCGGTATCTGTATCCACGCTCGAAGTGGCTTCGTCGAGAATGAGAATGTGCGGATTGTAGGCCAGCGCGCGAGCAAAATTGATCAGTTGCTTCTGCCCCGTGGAAAGCGAGTTGCCGCGCTCCTGCACCGGCTCGTTGAAGCCGCCGGGCAGGCTCTCGATGAAGTCCAGCACATTGACGTCCTCAGCCGCCTGGCGCAGTTGATCGTCGGTAATGGCGTCGTTGCCCATGCGGATGTTATCGGCCAGCGTGCCAGTAAAGAGGAACGGGTCTTGCAAGACCACGGCGAAGTGTTTGCGCAGAGCGTTCAGGTCCTGGTCGCGCAGATCGACTCCGTCCAACAAGATGCGGCCGGCGGTAACGTCGTAGAAGCGCATCATCAGGCTGGTGAGGGTAGTTTTGCCCGCGCCGGTGTGGCCCACAATGGCAACGGTCTGGCCCGGCTCAACGACAAAGGAAACGTCCTTTAGGATCCACTCGATGCCGGGAATCTTGCCAAGATCCACCGCTTTGAAAGGGCGCAGCTTTAGCCGCGCCGCAAGTTGCGCAGTGGAATCGCCGGGCTTTAGCCCCTGAGGGAGGTTCTTTTCGGGAGGTTGCATTCCCTCGGCGGCTAAAGCCGCGGTCCCACTTAGAGGGTCGTCGGCACGGCTAAAGCCGTGCCCTTTCAAATCTTCGGAGCCATCGGCGAGCTGGATCAGAGCTGCATCTACGGCTGCCTGCTGCTCGTCGGTCAGTTTTTGATAAGTGAACCAGACGTGCTGGAATTCGATCCGGTTCGATCCGTCGCCGGCGATGGGGTGAACGGGGCTGACAATCTCCGGCTGCGTGTCGAGAAGTTTGAAGATACGTTCGCAGGCCGCCATGGCGGCTTGCAGAATGTTGTACTTGTCGCTCAGGTCCTGGATGGGCCGCCAGAAGCGCTGCGAATACTGGATGAACATGCTCAGCACGCCGATGGTGACCGCGCCCGAAAGCACCCCAAATCCGCCGCGCCAGATGACCAGCGCAATGGCCAGCGAAGACAGGATCTCGACCGCCGGATAGTAAAGCGCGTAGGCGTAGATGGTGTCTTTGAAGGCGATCATGTGCAGCCGGTTCACCGCCTCGAAGTCCTTGAACGCGCGGTCTTGGCGGTTGAACAGTTGCACCACGGCCATGCCGCTGATGTGTTCCTGGGTGAAGCTGTTGATCCTGGCAATCGCCGAGCGCACCCGCCGGTAGCTCTCGCGCACACTGTCGCGGAAGATGCGCGTCACAATGAAGATCAGCGGCAGCACCGCAAAGGCCAGCAGAGCGAGCCACCAGTTGATGGCCAGCATCAGAGCAGCCATCAGGACAAGGTTGAAGAAGTCGTCGACAATCGCCAGCACGCCGGCCGTGAACATGTCGTTGATGGCGTCGACGTCCGATGTCAGCCGAGTCACCAGCCGCCCCACCGGGTGGCTGTCGAAGAAGCCGATGTGCATCCGCTGCATGTGCCGGAAGATCTCCCGGCGCAGATCGAACATGAGCTTCTGTCCGATCCATTGCATGGTGTAGACCTGAATAAATTCAAACAAATAGGCGACGAGCAGCGCTGCCAGGTAAACCGCGGCCAGTTCGGTGACGCCCAGAACCGGATCGGCGCTCAGGCGGCGGGTAAACGGATTGTCGGTGTCGAACCGCCGCACCAGCGCGGTCACAGCCGGCTTCACGCCCAGGACGGGAGCCAGGTAGCGGTCGATGGCCACCATGGTCAGGTACGGCCCGATCACATCACACAGCGACTTGAGCGACACCGATACTGCAGCGACGCACGTCTGCCACCAATAGGGCCGCAGATAGTGGCCCAGTCGCTTCATCAGCCGGGAGTCATAGACTTTGCCGGAGATGTCGTCGCCCGGTTTTCCAGGTTCGGGTTTCGGGATGTCTTTTTTGTCTGTCTCGGCCATTCGTGAGGTAGGGTGCGGCTTCCTTTTCTATTGTACGAGGCACTGCCGCAGGAATAGGGTTGTGGTCGAGCAAGGATCCTGTGTTCTTTCGCCCTTTCATCCTCCATTTGCGCCGGCGATCGCTGCTCCGCGGTACCCTGCTGGCTCTTCTTGCGCTGGGAGGCAGCATGCGCCTGGCCGGGTTTCCGGCGCTCGAATCGCTGCGCGCCTCGAACTGGCAGATCCTTTCCGTGGTCGCGGCATGCTGGGCCATGGTCGAGACCTACCGCTGTCTGGACCGCAAATGGAGCCTTTATGGCGCCGGGGTGCTCATTCTGCTCTACGCCGAGCTGATGATCCTGGTGCTGACGTTGTTCCTGTGGCTCTACCCGTAAAGTGGAGCGATACATCGGATGCCCCCTTTCAGCTGGTCCCGCCAGCCGTGTACGATGGGCAAAATGGCGCCCGGGCATTCAGCCCCGGCGCATCCTCGGAGGTAGCATGTTCAAGGGTTTTCGAGATTTCGTTCTGCGTGGCAACGTGGTTGACCTGGCGGTCGCCGTCATCCTGGGCGCGGCATTCAACGCTATCGTTACGGCGCTGGTGGGCGACATTCTGAACCCGCTCATCGCCGCAACCGTCGGCAAGCCGGATTTCAGCGCCATAGTCCTTGAGATTGGTAGCGGGCACATCAAGGTAGGCAGCTTCCTCAATGCAGTCATCGGGTTCCTGATCGTGGCCACCGTTGTTTATTTCTTTGTGGTTTTGCCGCTAAACACCCTACAAAACCGGCTCAAGAAGCCCGCGGAAGATGCGCCCTCAACCCTGAAGACCTGCCCCGAGTGCCTGAGCGAGATTCCGCTGGCGGCGCGCCGCTGCGCCCATTGCACCCAACCGGTCGCTTAATGCCTCGTCAAGCCATCAAGCCAAGTCGCGCACTTGAAAATCCACGATCGACGGGTTAGCCGGGGCTGACGCTAACTCCCTATACTAAGTCCATGCCCAATTCTCCGCTCTCCCGACCCGCCGACAAAGACCCGTCGACGGAAATCCTGGTTTGCGGTTGGACGCTGGAAGAAGCTGCTCGCCTGCAGGGGGCGCTGCGAATCGCCGGCCTCGACGAGGTAGGCCGTGGGCCGCTGTTTGGGCCGGTGGTGGCCGCCGCGGTGATTCTGCAACGAGGCTGCCGGCTGGACGGGCTGAACGATTCAAAGAAACTCAGCGTGAAAAAGCGCTACGAACTGGATGTGGAAATTCGCGCCAATGCCGTGGCCTGGGCCATTGCCGCGGTAGACGCAGAGACCATTGACCGCATCAACATCCGCCAGGCGTCCCTGCTGGCCATGCGGCGGGCCGTGGAACAACTGGCTCTGAGCCCGGACTACCTGCTGATCGACGGCCGCGACACCATCGATTGGGAATGCCCGCAGCAGGCAGTGATTCACGGAGACGCCACCAGCTTTTCGATCGCCGCTGCCAGCGTGCTGGCCAAGGTGCATCGCGACCGGCTGCTGCTGGAATTCGACCGCGAGTTTCCCGGCTACGGCCTGGCCCACCACAAGGGTTACGGCTCGCCGGAACACCTGTCTGCCCTGGCCCGGCTGGGCCCGACGCCTCTGCACCGCAGGAGCTTCTCCCCGGTGATGCAGACCGTGCTGCAGTTCGATATTGAGATTGACAACGCCCCGTTTGCTGAACTCCTGGATGATGAATTCCCGGCCGAGCCTGAAACGGCTGGAGCAGTGGCTGACGCTCCGCAGGTGCAGCGCTTCGCCTGCCCCTGCTGCGGGTATTTCACCTTGATTGAAGAACCGCCCGGCACTTTTTGCCAATGCGAGGTCTGCTGGTGGGAGGACGATCCGGTGCAATTTGCCGATCCGGACTATGAGGGCGGCGGCAATGCTCCCAGCCTGCGGCAAGCACAGGAGTTTTACCGCACCATCGGCGTCAGCGACCCGCACCTGAAGGGCCACGAGCGCGCGCCGCGGACAGACGAGATGCCTCCCGGGCTCTTTTAGGCATTCGATGCCAGCCAATGGTCGTCGCGGCTCAGAGGAACCTCCACCCGGGGATGCAGGCGGCGTCAAAGTTTCCACATTTTGCAGTTGCTTTGTAACAGGGCACGACT
>Ga0181517_10003175_pt1 | contig 15839 bp, 16 predicted proteins | sample PEATcosm2014_Bin_31_FD_119748 | JGI IMG/M metagenome (GOLD analysis project Ga0181517, IMG submission 119748) | Peatland microbial communities from MTU Mesocosm Facility, Houghton, MI, USA - PEATcosm2014_Bin01_30_metaG | ecosystem: Environmental > Terrestrial > Soil > Wetlands > Peat | place... | reverse complement strand
TCGATCACGAGGATTTCGCTCCGGGCCTGGCTCATGATGCTCATGATCGTCCGGTAGGCGGTATAGACCTCACCTTTGGGAATGAAGACCTCGTGCTCGTCATATTCGACATAGGATTTGCCCTCGATGGCGGCAATGCCCTTGTCAGTGATCCGCACCCAGTTGTCGGGGATTACCAGGTCCTTGCCCGTCGGCGTAATCAGACGAAGCCGCAGCAGATCGCCCCAAATCCAGATCAACGTTTCCTTTTCTTCAGCGGTGAGATCGATCTTCAGCCATCGCTCGAATTCTCCCTGTTTGTCCCGGCCGATGGTGTTGTACTTTTCGATTTGTTGTCGGATTTTGCTCTCGTTGTAGACGAAACGCAGCAAGTTGTACTTGAGGGCATTTTCACTGAACGAGATCAGCCCCTTGCTCTCGACGACTTCACGAAGGGCAGCGGAAAGCTTTGCGTGCAGCTCCTGCGTATACTTGCTTCCCGCAGAGGTCCGGTTGTCGCGGAAATCGTCCAGGAGTTCGCGCGGAACCGTCACGCGCCCTTCCCGCCCTTGCCCGGTCAGAACGAGGACATATGACATGCGGTCTGAATCATAACCGGCGTCTGAAAGCGACACGCCCGGGTCGATCGCGGCAAGCCGCGCTTGGATGACGGAGAGGCCTGGCACCGCCTTTACGTCGATCTGCTGCGTTCCCATCGATGACCTCAGCATCCATTATCGCCCGCTCCCGCAGTACGGTGGTGCAATCCGGCACATCGGAGGGAGGCCCATTTTCTTGAACATTCATCACGCATCCGCGGGGAAGGATCTGCCTCAGTGGAAACGTGGAGCAAGTCATACTGGCCGACAACAAGAGAGGTGGCACACGTGTCGCACATGTCTCTGCCGCTGGGTTGTTAGATTACTGAGGGTTCGGTGAAGGGAGAGACTGACGGGGGTTCAGCCAGCCAGATATCCAACGGGCCCGCTTTGGGATATTTAGCTTCGCAGCGGCTAGGAGCTTCCATCCTCGAACAAACTCCCAACCCAATCAATTAGCAACCGCGCCCGCTCGTGCCGACCTCAAACTCCAATGAGTGCAGCCACAACTCTTCGGGCTAACATGTCTGGCGCGGTGCAGGCTTCGCCAGCCGACCCAAATTCGCAGAAAGGAAACTAAAATGAAACGCTCCGTAATCAACCTGATCGCCCAGGCCGAGAAAAGAGGGTACGCCGATGTCCCGCCCGGTTCGATTGATGATGAGACTGAAAGGGAGCTCGCCGCATGGGGCTACGGGGTCTCCACAAGCGATCGACTGTGGCTGGGCGGCCACCGAGTCTATACGCCCGATGCCATTCTCGCAGGGAACTTCAGACTTCACGTGCCTCCCTCAATCTTCACGTGCGCATCATCTCAATCTGCGCATGTTCCCGACGCCGGTGATTTCGATGTCGAAGCCGTCCTCGAAGAGCGCGGCGAGATTGTCTCGAATTGACCGGCATAGATGACTGGGATCCAGTCTCCAACCAGCGATGAGCGTGTTTAGCCGGCGAGTCATTTTAAGCAGCTGGCTTCAGCGTCGCCGGACAATCAACATCCGTAGTTCGCTGTCCACCCCCATCTGCAAGACATCTAGACGCCTTCAAACGATCCTCTACCTCCGCATATTCAGAGGAGCACCATGCCTATTCCACAATTCCTCCCTTCGGTTCGTGAATCCGAAACCGTTACCTGCTCGAACTGCGGCACACGCCAATACCCGAAGAATGGCAACTGTATCCGCTGCAAATGCAATCTCAATGTTGACTACCTGACTCTCGAATTAGGCGCTCCGCTCGACCCCCGTTCGGGGGATCACCCCAAGCAACTAGCGCGATGGATCGGAGAACTGCTTCGAAGACTGCGCGACCGCCGGGGCCTTCGCCAGTCCCAGATTGCAAGGATGGCTGCTGGGATTGACCGCAGCTACCTCTCCAAAGCGGAGAATGGACTTGCTCTCCTACCTCTATGCAAGCTTCTTCCGCTCGCCCAAGCGCTCGGTTTGTCCGCAGTAATCCTACGATTTGACGGGACCAAGCCGGGCGCAGTTCGTAGGTCAGGGTGTATTCGTTGACGCCGGGGGCCCTCTTCCGAAAGATGTGCTCGGCAGGAACAATCCAAAGTACTCAATCGCATTCCCGGTTGTCTTTCCTCTCCCACAATCAAGGAAGCGGGCCGGATCAATGAAGATTTCGGCCCGAAAAGGAGTCATCAAGTGGGATTGAATAGCGACGAAATGCCGGGTGAAGATGCGCGAGAGGATTGGAATGATCTGGCACTTGACCCCGAGAGTGATGTGGGAGTCAGGCTCTACAACGAGATTCTGGACGAGGGGAGCGCCAACATTTCGGCTGTGGGCTATCCGTCTCAGGACCTCGAGATGTGTACCGAGGACGCACCGGTCGAATACCTCGATCCGGAACTTTATGACCCGGACGAAGAGACATTACCGCCCGGCGAGATCGAATTGATCTTCGAGAACTGTTACCTAATGTAATTCCGGCATGAGATTTGGAGGCCTGACCGGGCAACAAGACCCGGAATGGCTTCCCGTTAAAACGCTTCGGCGGCGGGTGATTCTGCGCCCGCGTCGTCGCGACGAGTGTTCGAAGAGAACCATCGGAGACGTTCAATGAAGACTTCAATACTTAGCGTCAGCTCAGTCTGTCTGCTCAGCACCGTCACTCTCGCAGGTTGCGGGTGCCGTGGGTGGCGGGTCATTCGATGGCCAGCTAAACACGGCAAATCCGAACCATACTCGCCAAGTCACACTGAACAACCACACCTACCTGGTTCTCAGCCTGCGCCAGAAGTGAGGTTTGGGAGCCATCCGCAAAGACGGAATTCTTGACCTTAAGGGAACCCGGCGTACGCGAAGCACCCCGAGTTGCAGCGTTCAGACGCTAGGCGAGTTCGAATGCAAAAGCGGAAATGAAGGAGCTGTGGTCGCTACAGGCCCCACCGTATTTCTCTTGCCAGGTACATCTCACAACGCCCTTGTGTTCAAATAACCCGCCAAATTCCATTCTGTAAAGGAGCAACAATGGATGATCTCGACATATTTTTGCAGCTGCCGATCTCCGCACAAGCGGCCGTGATTTGCTTTGTCGTGTGCGCAACCTGTCTTCTTGTTGTGCTTCTTTTCGCACCGCGACGCGACTGTTTCTTTTTGCGGTGGAGGCCCGAGACGAGATTCATGGCGCTGCTGGTAGCGCCGACGCTGCTTATTATCTGGCCGATCGTACTCTACGGGTTTTTCTTGAAATCTCGGGGAATCGGGCCGGAGGACCTGCTGGACTGGGATGACGACTGACAGAACTCAACGTTTCAAGTGGCAATGCAGCGTCGTTCTGAGGTGGCTCCGATTGATTCCTGATTGCGAACTATGAGACCCTGGCTCACTGCAATCACCCTATAATTCCTCGAGGGCGCGAGCGCCAGACGCTGTCTGGGTCCACGCCCGATGCCCAAATCCGGCCAAAATCTGCTGCGACTTACCCGGATAGGGTCCCCCGTACAGATCGCGGGAAACAACTGGCCCCGCTAACCCGTTGTGTCTTCTTGAAGATCGACTATTCCGGACAAGCCCCGCTCGTCAAATACGCTTACCTGTCCAGAATGAAAAATGAGCAGAATTCATTTCAGATGTCCTAAAGGTGTCCATACTCTCAGCTCGGACTTCAGCGACGCCACAGTTATGGACAGGTCAGGTCACCTGTCCATATGGACAAGTGAATGCACGGACCTCAGGGAAGCATCGGCTGCTCACTTGTCCATAAGGACAAGTTCGTCCGTTGCGGAACGCCCGAAAGCTGGGTTCCCGCCTGTCCTGCAAACCCGCACACCTCCCCTCGACCGTTGAGAGGAGCTCTCTTGCATCCTTATATATGTCCTGCGTCGGCTCAGGTCCCTGATCTCGACACCCTCATCGAGAGGGCAAAGAGACTCAAGCGTACGGAAACGACTGGCGCCACTTTGAATCCCGTTGCCGCGCCCACCATCTGTCCGCGCTTCATTCCACGTCAGAGATTGTTAGTCTTTATGCCTCGGATCTCGCGGCCATACCCACGGTCGCAACGATCGCTCTGTCATCTCACTTCAATCACTAAGGTGCACCAGGCTGCCGGGTTAACACCGTCGTCTGCCTAAAAGCCAACCCAATTCCAAGCGATCGCTACACCTTCAGCGCATCCACGCCCTTTCGCCTGATCCCGCAATTGAATTCCCGCCATGACATCCACTCCCTAATAAGATCGGGGCATTGCAACCCGTTCGCACTTCCGTCTGCGTCAATTCCCTTCCGCAATTTCGAATCCGTGCCGGCACCGCGGCCCATTACTCGATCCGAATTGCCTCGTCCTTCGGCGCATTCGAGACCGCGCCGGTCGGTCCGAAGCCACGTACCGTCTAGGTCGGCCGCCGGAACTTGCACCTCAAAATCCGCGCCGGGTTCACGCGGACCGCTTATGCCAAGGTGGGTTGTGACCTACTGATCGTACATATCCAGAGCCGAAACGTCCCGGACCTTTCCAACTTTGTGCACTCTCACCACATGGACGGCGCTCTCTACCTCGAACCCGCAGCCTCTTTGCGGTCACCTTCGCATGAACCTGTGGCCGAGGTTTTGTGTCCTCGTGGTCACGCTTGTTGTTCTTTGGCGCGCCGGACGACGGGTCATTCTGATCAAACTTGGAGGACTCGATCGACGCAAAGGCAATCAAGAAGGAGACACCATGGTCGAGAATAGCAAAAGCATCAGGTACCAAACCGAGGACAGGGAAGGAGAGGTTTCAGACGAACTCGCTGACGAGCCGCTCGCCGATGTGAGCGGCGGAACCAGGCAAGGCGATTTGGATTTCAATCCGGATCAGTTTGACTGACTCAGTATTTCGGGAAGACGAAGCTTCAAGCCAGCCGACGATTGATCCATGAGGTGACTTGACCCTGCACAACATCGACATACTTTGACCTTCAACTCCAGACGGGCGCGGACATTCTTCGCGGATTACCACACCTCGTTCCATGCGAGAACGCGCGGGAGCCTTGTTTCAATTCCGCCCGTGAGCCGGGCAGGGGCCGTGCGATCCTGCTCATGATGAAGTGAACATGGTGGCGCCCCTGAACCGGCTGACGGCTCGAGGGACGCTCGTTCTCTCGGATCCAGCCTGGCTCGCTTAGCCGTCAAGTTGTATCGCCGATTGCGTTGTTGTGATTCGCATCACCGTTTTGAGCGGCCTCTTCTCTCAATTGGCGCCCACATTGCGTTTATCACGCCGCGTTCGGTAAGGATCGCTGGATACTTCTTGGGATGTGGCCGATAAGAAATCAATGGAAAAGTCAGAACCGGGAGAGGGGGCCGCACCCGACCTTACCGGAGCAGAGCAGGTATTGACCTACGACCGCAGGTTCATCCAGCGTCTGCTGGCGGCGGCCGAAAACGACAAAAGGGATGCCGTGATTCTCGAGGAAATGCTTTGGCTGGTCAATGTTCACCCGAAGCTGCCGGGGCTTGTACAGGCATTCCATCACATCTCGGAAATCGACAAGCTCCTCGCTGATTGTCCAGAAACTGATGCGTTACGAGCACAGATTTCATCGTGGGCTCCGTTCCTCGAATGGGTTGCCAAAGAACCTGCGAAGCTGGCGGAAAGGTTATTTCCGGAAACAGAGGCTCACTTCGAACGGGATCGAGGACGGTTCCTTCGGTCAGCAAAACCTAATCCGGTTCTAAGAAACGGATCGGGCGTCACGCGTTTCGGGCTTCACGGAGCTCTCTGGGCGTCCAACCCGAAGCAGGATCTTCAGAAGCAATTTCGCGTGATTCAAGGCCGAGTGCTGGAAGCGCACTTGACAATTACCCGGCGCGAATTCGCCTTCGGTGATTGGCAGGCCGGGCTCAGACCGACCGACAGCTTCGAGGATGGGCAGTATCGATCAACGTGGGCCGTAAGGCGATTCGCGACAGATGATGAAGTCTGGCGCAATCAAATCGGAAAGATCAAACCCGAACACACACGTTCCGAACTGATTGAAGCACTGAACAAGATGGCTGATTCGTTCATTCATTTTCCGCAATATGGCGGTCATAGGAATTCGCGATTCAGTCTTTGGGAGCGCGAAACGTACGCATGCGAATCTGCTTTACGCTCGATCGCAGGTTTTCTCGATTGGTCAATCCACCCGGGGGAACGCAAGAAGCGGTCTGGAGGTGGAGGAGGCGGACATGGCGGAGCTTCGCTGCCGAGTGTTGTGGAAGGAGGTGCCGGCGATGAGGATGAGGAGGACGACGGAACGGACATAAACGTTGAATCGCCTCGTCTTCGAGAAGCGCACTCCGATCATCGATCAAAAGTCGGCCTGCCAAACCGTTGGCACAACCGCAGCTCCGAGGAATACCGCGCAACGATCAAGGCGGGGGATCACCCAGGCGAGGCTTTCGCGTCTCAGCCGCAAGCCCTGTCGGCGGATGCGGTGGGGGCGGCATTCGCTAGAGGCGGTGGAATCGAAATCTCCAACCAGTTCCTCCCCTGGTCGTTCTCGGAGATGTCAGTCGCTGAGATGGGCGAAGCGCTGATTCAGTTGAACCGTATGGCCCAATCGGGGGATCTGGAATCAGTCGAGCTCCTCGCCCTGGTGAAAGCGGTGCTATGGACGGGGTCCTCGCTGAAACGCGCCCAGTCGCTCGTGATCGGTCCCGGGATTGCGTCAACCGACAATGCTGCATTATTCCTTCAGACCAAACCTGGGAAACAGCTGTTCAGTCTGGCCGGTGCCGAGTGGAAGTTGCGCCCACTGGAACTCGAGTTCAAAAGTACGGACTTCGATCCCCGGAAGGCTCGTCCGCTAATAGATCCGAACCTTATCACGCTTCCTGTTCCGCAAAGCGTTACGGTTGCGATCGAACGACTGCTGCAGTGCGGTCGCATCGGACACCCTGCGTCTCTTGGCAGCGGTCTTCGTCGGCCATTTGAGAAGCTTTCCAGTGAATATGAAGCCATGCTGGCTCGAGCGTTTGCTGATTCCCCGATAAATGTCAGTTTTAGTCGAATCAGCAAACTTCTGTTCCGGCGGATCTACCAGCAGACTGGAGGCGACGTCGTTGCGGCCTCTCTGATTACAGGAACCGATCATTATCTGGCTTCGGTTCGGCGCCACTATTGCACGCCGAGAGTCGATTATCTTCAGAGAATCTACCTCGGAGCAGTTACATCGATAGCTGCGGATTTGGCGAAGTACTCCCCTTTACTGAGCCCGGAGACTGGAACCATCCCAAACGTGAAGACGGGTGACCTTTTTATCGGAAGCCCAGTTTGCCCAACCGACAAGTCTCTGGCCAAAGCTTTCAGCAACATACAGCGAGATATTCGTTCATTGAAGAATGCGCCTTGGAATCGAAGCGATCGTCGATTCCGACGTCGCCACGATATCTATACGTTCTACACAGTTCTCAGCTTCAGCGTCGCCGCTGCGATGAGGGGAGTGAGCATGCCGTACTTGCATACCAGCGACGTGGATAGCGAAACGGGGCTAGCCGTCATCACCGACAAGGATTCAGGGTCGGGCTACAAGTCCAGACTCGTGTTTCTACCCAAAGCCGTACGAGAGCAAATGAGACTCTACGAGGAATATCTCGCAGCGATCTCTGAAAGCCTGGGCCTCAAAGCATCAACCAAAAAGATGCCGTGCTATTTTCTCGATGGATCTGGCAAAGCTGTGGAAGTTCGGCCCAAGAGTCTTGGCCGATATCTCAAGCAATATCTCGACCTCCCTGCGAACGCGGTTAGGCATTGGACCTGTACGCATCTCAGAGAACAGGAAGGAACTTCGAGAGAGTCCATTGACGGCCTACTTGGGCATTGGTGGAGAGGAGAGGAGCCCTGGGGAAACTTCTCGTCCTTTTCTTATGCGGAGTTCCGCAAGGAAATTGAGAAGCCGATATCAAAGATTTACACAGATCTGGAATTTCTCCCACTCAGCATCCGTGGGCCGCGAGGTGGCGCGCATTGAACTCAACAGATCACCCTCGCGAAAGCGTCTTCGATAGTCCATCCGCGTTGAATCTCACTCCGCGACAGCGGAACGTGGTTCTTCCATCACTTCTGGCGTTCCTCGAGTCAAATACGACCACGATCGGGGGTATCCTCTTCGGTGGACCCGGAAAGTGGTCCAACAAGGATCTGCGCGAACTGGAGCGCGTGGTCACTCAGGAGGCCACAAGCAGCGAGCGAGCTGCGGACTATCTGCGCGTATTGAGAAAAGCGTGCGCTTTTTGGGCGGCCAGAGAGCGGCTCAATGTTGGGTACCCGCGAATCCCAACGCTCTTGGTTCACCCGCCCAATCCCTTCCGGGGAAATTTCGCAAAGCTGCTCCGTCACTACGATTTATGGAAACTGGTGCTCGATCATTGGCTGAACGCATCAGGCGGATGTGACGTAAAAGACGACGCGGCCTTGGCAGGATGGGCCATCGACGTCCTCGTGGTGTCATCAATCCTCTATGGCGGCTTACACACAAAGTCATCGGTTGCGGCAATGTTGCGCGCCCTCGGGGATGCAGAGAGTCGAACCTTGTGTGTCGACGGCAGAATGCACATCGAGCTGTCGCTTTCCTGGCGTGGAATTCCGGATGTTGAATTCAGACGGTGGCAGCCGGATGCGCTGACAGCAACACTGTGGGCTACCATGCCGGCCGGAGCCATTGGGGTGCTGCTGGAACCGGGATTTGAATTAATGCAGCTCAGCGCATTGACCGACGTCGAACTTGGAAAGAAAGTCAAAGAGAGAATCGAGGCACGTCTGAAGCGAACGTCGGGGCTGGAAGAGCCGCCGCGTGGGGGGCTGGACCGCCTTCTCCAGGCAGCCAATCTAGCGGCATACACTGAAATGCCTGCGATCCTTGCTGCCTACGCTGGGCGAAAGATGATCTCGCACTCGCTGAAACGACGAGCGTTCGAGCGTCTTTCATCGGGAGAGCCGTGCGCTCCGGGCACGCAGTCATTTGCGACTGAACGGATTACCAACATCGACGTGGTCGACTCCAGCGTTCTCCGAATGCCGCCGGATCTCGAACCTGAATGGCTCAAAGCCGTCCGCACAGCCCTGTCTGCCGAAACCGCAGACGAAGTGAGAAAAGCGATCAACCAGCTGGCCGGGGAGACAGCAGGCCCTTCTTTCGTCGGTAGGCTTGTTGATTTTCTCGACTGGCTACTCAGCGTCCGGACTCCGTCCGGAAAACCTCGAACCTTGAGCTCCGCCAAGAGGACCGTCATCGAATTGGCTCGATCAATGGGGCCGATTCTAGAGCTGCCAGACCCCATGGACCTTGAATCTGCCTCTCGTGAGGAGCTCTACTCTCGGATGATTGAGGGCACGGGCTCACTTCCATCGGATGCCGGTACAAACAACGGCACCAAGGCACCGCCAGTTTCAAAACGACGGCGCAACATCAGCCGGGCACTCTATGAATTCGAACGCTATCTCAACTCGAAAGGGAAGGAACGAGTCGAAGATGAGAGCATCTTCTGCGATCGCTACGGTCTTTCCTTGGTCGATGCAAACCTGTTGACATTTGAGGACTACATAAACGCGATCAAAGAGGTGGATAAGGTATGGCCGACTCGCGATGACCCTGAGCGGAATCGAATCGGAAAAATTCTGCTTTGCCTCGGTTTCCGTCTTGGTCTTCGCCGCCTTGAAGCATTGCATTGCTTGACGGCTGACATAGGGCCTGGGCCAGATTTTGAGTTCACAGTGCGCCCATCAGAGTTTCGGAAACTGAAGAGCCGCAGTGCCCGAAGGCGTATCCCATTGGGTCATTTTCTACCAAGCAAAGAAGAAGAGAATGAACTCGGTCAGGTTCTCGAATGGCAGCAACAACGACGGGCTGTGCCGAAGGCTTCGGAGTTTCTTTTTGGCATATCAAATACGCTCGATTTGGTTCCGCAATCGATGATTGAGGGCCTCAACGGGATTCTTCGCAAAGTGACTGGTGATCCTCAGATGCATTTTCACCAGCTCCGCCACAGTTTCGCCTCGTGGAATTGGCTCCGGTTAATGCTCGCCGACCTGAGCGACGCTCCGGACCTGTTCCCGCATCTTGAGCAAACCTCAAGATGGCTGAGAGGGGGGCCCGAGGTAAAACTCAAGATTTACGGGCACTGCGGAGTAACGCGTAAGCATGCATATTTCACCGCGCAGCAATTAGGGCACCTGAACCCCTCAACGAGTATGCAGACATACATTCACTTCGCCGACTATCTTCTCGCTCTTTTCCTGAGGCGATCGGAACGTATGAGCCCGCCTATGAAGCAGGTTCTCAGAGCAAGCAGAATGACGCGGCAAACAGCAGATCGATGGGGCTTGGATGAAGCCAATCCGCTGGCACTGCCGATCGCCCTGTGGGGAGACCGGTTCTGCAAAGAGAAACCTGAAAAGGGAGACAGGGGCGGCACGTCTGCGGCCAATCTCAAATGGATCGAGTCCGTGTACGAGTTTCTATGCGACGTCGAGCGCGGCGTACCCTTTGAGAAGTCGGCCACGCTGCACCATTTGGATATGGAGACTGCGGATAAGATTCAGCGCGGCATGGAGGACCTCGGCTATGCAAGATCGGGAGCAGGACTCTGGCTTCGAAAGAGGGGCAAAGCCGCCGACAAGACCGAGCGCCTGAGATGGCCCACAGACCCATGCGACGTGGCAATCATCAGACACTTTGAAGAGACGCTTGCCGGACTCGCGGGCACTGACGCGGAGACCACTGCCGCAGCGATTAGATGCTATCAGGCATGCGTCTGGAACACGAAGCCAATCGTTGTGTTCCACGATCCGTGTGAAGGAGAGAAGGCATTTGCCTTCGTTCAATTCTTGGGTCGGTTAGGCATCAGACGGAAAAACATCAGGTGGTTCACGTTTATTGAAGGGAGGCGTTCACCGTATCGGGCGATTTGGAAAGAGCAGCTGAAGTTCAACCCTGATGACAACGAGATCGAAAATATACCACGTCGTAGTGGTGAGAAGTGGTTCGGTATCATGCCTCGGCTAGAAAGATGGGCAGGAGAACGACACTCCGAAAACCCGGGCGCATTTGGTTTCCGTTTCCTGATGCGATTGGCCTATCTGCGCTGGCGCTAGATGGGACGGAGGCATAACCAGCGTCAGTCATTGTCCTGACCACTTGCCTCTGGATCAGGCACAGCCTTGCGGCTGGTGCCAACTTGCACCCAGTGAGTAAGGCCTTTCTCCAGGCGCCTTTTCTTCACCTCTTCCTCGGGCATGATCCTGTACTTTGCACCGGATCGGGCTTTTCCGGCTTCAACGCGATCGATGAATCCTTTCTCGATCAATTTGTGGATAATCCTGTACACGGTTTTGGTACAGGTTACGCTGGCCGTGAGTAGGTCCGGATAGGCTGCCCGAACTTCGTCATGGGCGGAGCTTGGGAAGAGCTTGAGATATGCGCGCTTGAGTTCCTTCAGCCGATCTAGGATCTCTCGTTCCGATTTCTCCAGACAGTCTCGTTCGTTCGTGATCACGATTGGGTGCGAATTCCGCCTCGCCGGCTCTTGAGTGGCAGGTGCGGTATGAGCCTCCGTGCGTTGCGCCAGATCTAAAACTCCCGCATCTGCTGGCTTCGACAGACGATCCTGCTCTGAGCTTCCAACCTGCGGATACGTTCCGACCGTCTGCGACTCTTTCTCGATCGGGGCATTGACGGCCGATTCCTCAACCTCGGCGTCATCAGCATCAGGAAGTGCCCGTTCAGCCAGTTTGTCGGCTTCTGCAACCGCGTCATTTGACGGGGTAGTCTCCACCCCCACTTCTTCGCCGGTCGCAATGGCGTCTGATTCGTTCGACAAATCGCGGATTACGCCTTGCAAGGGATCGCCGTTCGGCTCCGCCCCAGGCAGCACCGTGGTGGCTTCCACGCGCACTCGGTAATCATCGTTGGACGTCTGGCTGTGCACGGCAGGGCTAGTGGCAACCTCGTCCGATGCTCCCAGAATCGGCGGTTCGCCCCCGGCGCTGTCTTTGGGGGTATTCGAAGGCGAGTTCGCAATGTTCGACGGTTCGAGGTGTACCTGCGAATCACCGGCGTCATTAAAATCTGAGCCGAGATCACTCGGTCGAGTGTGGGGCTCCGCTTCTTCGGAGCCAACCGAATGGTCGCTCTCGTCTTTGAGTCCGGTGTTCGGGATCTCAGTGACGGAAGTAGTGCCGCACTCTCTTACTGACAATTCGCTTGAGCTCTCGCCCGGGCAGGGGGAGGACGTGGATACATGTGACCTCGCCATCCCCGGATTCCCTGTGTTGCCATCAGGGATCTCCGGGAACAACTCTTTTTGGCCAGGATTGTTTTTGCCCTTTCTCATCTCTGTACGCCACGCCTCGGATCAACCGTGTGCAGGGGAGCCCGATGTTACGGGAAATTTTGCGTTGACTTCTTTGTGTCTAGACCTCGGAGATGCTACGCAGCCACTGCGCCGTCAGCGCCGGATCAAAACGGATTGTTCCGCCTGAGCGAATCACTGCGCGCCCCATGCGACCACTCCGCGCACGCGTGTAGACCAAGGCAGGCGACCAACTGAGGATTGAGGCCAGCTCCTTCACCCGGAGGGCGTGGTCCATGGCCTCGATGCGATCCGCGATTGTCACCGGCGGCTGATAGTTTCCCCGTCCCGGTCCCATATTTCCCCCCTCCGCGATGCCTGCAATCTGCTTTACCGATCTCCAGCATCGCGATATTTCATATTTAACAAAAAATATTCTTTATAAACAATTTCCTCCAGAACAAAAAATGATCTGTTTGCGCATTTTTCTCGTGTACTGTGGTAGGGGGAGACTGAGATGGTCAACAAGGCTGGGGGGAGAGGAGACCCTGAAGTTGGCGCTATTATTCGCTCGATTCGAAAGGCTAAAAATATGACACTAAAGGATTTAGCGGAGAAATCTGGACTGGACCAGCCAAATCTATCCAAGCTGGAAACTGGTCAGGTCGGCTTTTCCGCCGAGTCCATCAAGCGAGTCGCGCGCGCGCTTGATGTTCACGTTTCCCAATTCTTTATCTCCGGATCTCTCGGACCTGTTTTCTGGGTGCCGTTTATAGACGAGCCCAAGAGGCCCCTGCTCGCCTCAAGTTTTCAGGTGAGCGACAAGGCATTCGCGCTGGAGTCGAAGGACGACGCACTAGTACCGCTAATTCACCCGGGCGACATAGTGATTTGCGATCCGAAGATTCCGTGGAGTGAGGGCAGGCCAGTAGTGGCAAGGCGGGGGGACGATCTCATCATTCGAAGGGTCAGGACCTTAGTGCCATACAAATACGCGTACCGGCCCATGACCGATGAGATCACTGGGGAGCAAGTCGAGGAATCGATCCTGGAACAAGATTCCGTGTTCCAACTCCACGGAAACAACAACCTCGTACCTCGAGTGGAGGTCAAGAGAGAATCAGAATGGCAAATCTCAGGCCCGATCATTCAGCGCATCACTCGGATGCTACTTATTCCGAAGGAATAGCTGCTGGCACCCAGTGGCGCCAAGTTAGGCGGTAAGCGCGGCAGGGTGAGGGCGGTCGCCATTCCCAAGGCCGCCAAGGTCGTAATCGACAAAAAGACAATCCCAGATTGTATGGGCAATTCGATACCCTTGATTGGACGGCTGCGTAAAGGCGGAATCGTCTTCCCCTTTATGCCCTTGGTCGAAGGCTTCGCAACAGCGGAAGGCGATTGCGGCTATTGTTGCGACGAGAACGACTGATTTTCGAAGTTTCGCAAGTCGCAAAACTCACGGCGTGTTTGCGCCTATCGGGCTAGGATAATCGGTCTGCTCCCCAAGGGCCGCCAAACGAACGCCCGCCATTCCCATTTTCGAGCGTTTCCAGCACAGTTCGATGACCTCGACGATCGACTATGGCCTCTAGGTGTTTCTGCGGCGAGTGCCGGCCACTGAGCAGTCCAAGCAGAGTTCGCATGAGCCGGCGTTGCTGCTCCTGTCACAACATCGTGCGCCACTCCGCCGAAGTCGAATCCGGCGGTGCAAGCGTGATCTTCCACGTCTGACGCGCATTTGTGCGCGATCTCAACCAGTAGAGGACCGTTATGAAATCAGCCACCTCTCGCATTATTGCACTCTCTCTCCTAGGCGTCGTGTTCCTTAGCGGCTGTCGATCCACCGGGTCGGAGTTTCTTGGGAAATGGGTCAACAAGGCAAACCCAAACGACAGTTTTCAGGTCGTCCGCAACGCCGACGAGTTCATGATTGTCAGCCCGTCCGGAAAAATCGGAGCCATATATAAGGATGGCGCTCTTGAAGTCAAAGGACCTCTCCTGTCCGCCAACCTCACCTACGTGAAGCAAACCGACACCCTCATCGGACCCGGCTTCTTCACCAATGCTGAGTACGAGCGAATGAAATGACCAAACGGCTCTCACCGCAGGCTTCCCTCCCTGAACACCTCTGACCGCCAAATCTCTTGCAGGTTCCTCAACAAGCGGCGAGTGTTTAGCGGGAAAACGCGGTACCGCGCATTCCTTCCCAAAGCCCTTTCTCCCAAAAAGTTCTCTTCAACTCACTCGCTTAGACGAGGCGAAAGGGGCCCTCATGTCTTCGTGTTTGTGCAGGATATCGCCTGCAAATCCTGATTTGTTGACCTCACTGCGCAAGATGCTGTCGAACTCAGTCGTTTCCCGACACACCGAGCGCGCTTACCTTAGAGCCTTCGATGATCTGTTCCAACTCTCGACAGGCAGGCCCATCTCGCGCATGATTCTCATGGAGTACCGCGCATCGATGGTCGCCGAAGGCCTGAGCGCCGCAACCATCAACCAACGACTCTGCGCCATTCGTAAACTTGTAAATGAAGCGCGCGAGAATGGCTTCATCGACCCATCCGAAGCGGTTCGCCTCACCTCGGTACCAGGCGTTCCGCAGAGCGGCGTTCGGCTTGGAACCTGGCTCACAAAGGAAGAAACGCAGTTGATGCTTGCAACTGTCGACCGCACAGAGCTCATCGGCAAGCGCAACTTCGCGATTCTGTCCGTCCTGTGCCATTGCGCTCTGCGTCGTGAGGAGGAAGCACGGCTCGACACCAGTCTGATCCAGCGCCGCGAAGGCCGGTGGGTCTTCGCGGACCTCATCGGCAAACGAGGCCGGGTTCGCACCGTACCGATCCCTCAGGCCGCAAAAGATGCCCTGGACGATTGGACTCACGCTGCGGGCATCAAGTCAGGCCCAATCTTTCGTGCAATGCGGAAAGGCGGCGCGGTCACGGAATTTGCGCTCAGCCCGTGGGCAATCTGGGATGTCGTGACCACGACCGCAAAAGCCGCGGAGATCTGCCATCTCGGCCCTCACGACTTGCGCCGTACGTCCGCCAAACTCTGCCGCAAAGCCGGCGGCGAACTGGAGCAGATTCAGGCCCTGCTCGGGCACGAGGATTTGTCCACAACGGCACGTTATCTCAACAGCACGCAGCAAATTCAACACGCTGTGAACGACCGCATCGCGCTTTGATGGCTCGGCCCTGGCACATCCTTTGCCACCTCGGCCAGGGCCAATCTCCCAACATCCACACCCTCACCATGGCCGCCGAGCTTCGGGGCGGGCGCACGCCTGCCCCTTTGCTTGCCTGCGGCAAAACAAGGAGCACAGATGTCCAACGACCAAAACCAGCGACGACGCAGCAATCCAGGCGCAGCCGGGGAGCCCATTCATTACGAAGCGCCTGACTGGCTCTCAACGAGCGACCTCGAGCAGGAGCTTCTCCTCGCGGCGGTGGCCGACTCAAGAAGCCTTCTGCCAGAAGACCGGTTCCGGCAGCTTGAT
>Ga0181517_10003174_pt1 | contig 15843 bp, 15 predicted proteins | sample PEATcosm2014_Bin_31_FD_119748 | JGI IMG/M metagenome (GOLD analysis project Ga0181517, IMG submission 119748) | Peatland microbial communities from MTU Mesocosm Facility, Houghton, MI, USA - PEATcosm2014_Bin01_30_metaG | ecosystem: Environmental > Terrestrial > Soil > Wetlands > Peat | place... | reverse complement strand
TTTTCTGCTGCAATAGCTGGCATTCTCTGCCCTCCGAATATCCGCTCAAAGCCTACGAGTGCAAACTGGCCCGCGCTGTGATGCAGGCTACAGAGCATTGCGGCGGGGCAGTGGGCGTCCACGGTGCAAATCAGCACCCATTGCCGGGGCTGAAGCGTCTGTGGAAAGTTCCCGGATGCGAGCAGAGCGATGGAACAGGCTTTAGCAGGGGCTAAAGCCCGGCGTTGACTTTAAGCCAGTTGCGGCACGACTGAAGTCGTGCCCTGTTACAAAGCAGGCTCAGGATAGTGCGAAGGTGAGTTTTTCCGCAGCCTGTAAGGTCGTGCCCTGTTACAAAGCGCAGGGCTACGGCGAGTGCTTCAGGCAACGCCGTAGCACTGGTAGAATGTTGGCCATGGAAACAATCCAATATAACCTCCCGCAGAATCGGATTCCGCAGGCCTGGTACAACATCCAGGCGGATTTGCCCAAGCCCATGGCGCCCCCGCTGCATCCGGGCACGCACAAACCCCTTGGCCCGGACGACCTGGCTCCGCTGTTTCCCATCAGCCTGATCATGCAGGAGGTCTCCGCCGAGCGGGAGATCGAAATCCCCGGCGAAGTGCGGCAGCTTTATGCGCAGTGGCGTCCCTCGCCTCTGTTCCGCGCGCGGCGACTGGAGAAGGCGCTGGATACGCCGGCGCATATCTACTACAAATATGAAGGCGCAAGCCCGGCCGGTTCGCACAAGCTCAACACCGCCGTGGCGCAGGTCTACTACAACAAGAAAGACGGCACCAAGCACCTGTCCACTGAGACCGGCGCCGGCCAGTGGGGATCGTCGCTGGCCATGGCCTGCTCGTTCTTCGGCCTGGACTGCAAGGTCTTCATGGTGCGCGTCAGCTACGATCAAAAGCCCTACCGCCGCGCCTTGATGGAAGCCTTCGGCGCATCCGTCACCGCCAGCCCCAGCATTGAGACCGAGTCGGGCCGCGCCATTCTCAACGTCCATCCAGACTCCAACGGCTCGCTCGGCATTGCCATCTCCGAGGCGGTTGAAGTGGCCGCCAAGGACCCCAATACCAAGTACGCGCTGGGCAGCGTGCTCAATCACGTGCTGCTGCACCAGACCGTCATCGGCCTGGAAGCGATCGAGCAAATGGCCCTGGCCGGCGAAGATCCCGACGTGATTATTGCTTGCGCCGGAGGCGGATCAAACTTTGCCGGGCTCACCATGCCCTACCTGGGCCGCAAGCTCAAGGGCCAGAGCAAAGCGCGCGTCATTGCGGTGGAACCGGCAGCCTGCCCCAGCCTTACCAAGGGCAAGTTCACTTACGATTTCGGCGACACCGGCCACCTGACCCCGCTGGTCAAGATGCACACGCTCGGCAGCAGCTTCATGCCTCCGGGCATTCATGCCGGCGGCCTGCGCTATCACGGCATGGGGCCCCTGGTTTCGCACGTAATGGACCTGGGCCTGGCCGAAGCGGCAACCGTGCAGCAGCTTGACGCCTTTGCTGCGGGAATTCAGTTTGCGCGGTCGGAAGGCATCATGCCCGCGCCTGAAGCCAACCACGCCATCGCCGCAGCTATCGGGCAGGCGCTTGAGGCCAAGGCCGAAGGCAAGCAGCGCACCATCCTTTTCAACTTGAGCGGCCACGGCCACTTCGACATGCAGAGCTACATCGACTACCAGGCCGGCAAGCTGCAGAACTATGAATACCCGGCAGAAGAAATTGCCATGGCGCTGGCGGGATTGCCGGTGGTGGAGTAAGCTGGCAATCTGCGCCGGTCGTCTCCTGAAGGTCATCCCCGGAGGGGCTGGCCTTCAGTGCGGATGTGCGGCAATTTCGATAGCCGGCTGAAGACGCAATTGAAAGTCGATATGCCAGAAGCGTTTCGTGATCGCGGCTTCAGGTTCTTCTTTTATTCCAATGAAGGTTCGCCGCGCGAGCCAATACACATCCACGTTGAGAGGGATAACCAGGAAGCGAAGTTCTGGTTGAATCCCACAGTGAGCGTGTCCTAAAATGATGGCTACGATGCGCGGACTTTGCGCGAATTACAGAGACTGATCGAGGCGAATAGGAACCGGATTGTGAGGGCGTGGAATGAGCACTTCATCTAGCCCCGTGCGTGTCCGTTTCGACGCGGACAGCTTTTGGGTCGATCTGAGCGACGGCCGGGTGATCGGAGTCCCTCTTGCATGGTTTCCCCGGCTCTTGAATGGCACCGAGGAACAGCGCGAGCAGGTGAGGCTCAGCAGCCGTGGCTTGCATTGGGATGCCTTGAATGAGGACGTTTCCATTGCGGCCCTCCTTGCCGGACTCGGCGATCAGAGCGCGCCCAATCAATCATCCGCCGCATGAAGTTGTTCTTTTGACCCAAGTTCAACAGAAAGAATCAGCAAGCAAAAGGCCATCCCCGCGGGGATGGCCTTTTGCTTTTAAACCTGAACCACTCTACTGCAGTGCAGCGCTCCGAGCCTCAGCCTTCTGCGTCAGCACCTTGTGCACATTGTCTTCCAGCGCCTGCGCCTCCGGCAGGTAGGTCAGCGCCTTCTGCACCATCGGATCCCAGTCGGCGAGCGTGCGCAAGCCCTGCAACTGCCCAAACTGGCTGGTCACAATCTTTTCCTTGATGCTCACCTTCAACCAGTCCATATTGGCGGTCAGGTCGGCTTCGGTCCAGGGGATGTTCTGGGACGTCAGGTACTGCCGGAACTCGCCCAGCACCGGCTCGTCCACCTGGAAGCTCTTGTCCACGCTGCGATTGGCCAGGTAGTGCGCGGCAAAGTGGAAGAACACCGACTTGTACAAAAGCGTGTCCTGGAAGTGGTTGCTCTTGGGGCTCTCGATCTTCTCGTCGGGCGTGATGCCACCGCCGCCATAAACCGTGCGGCCCGCGTCCGTCAGCTTCACTTCGCGATTGGTTGCGTCGTTGGGCGAGGCGCCGGCATGGTTGTAGTAGTAGTCGTAGAGCGAAATGCCAGCGTAGTTGCGCTGGATGAGCCGGCCCGAGGGCGTGTAGTAGTGATAGGTGGTGAGCGCCAGGCCAGTGTTCTCGCTGAGGTTATAAACCGTCTGTACCAAGCCCTTGCCGAATGTGGTCTCGCCCACGATCAAGGCGCGATCGTGATCCTGCAATGCGCCGGAAACAATCTCTGCCGCCGATGCGGTGTTTTTGTTGACCAGCACCACGATGGGGAAGGTCTTGCCGTCATTGCCGTGCGTGGCCGAGTAATTCTGGTCGGGATAAGCGCGTCCCCGCTGAGAGACGATGCCCTGCCCCTTGGCCAGCAGGTGGTCGCAGACTTCCACAGCCTGGCTCAGCAGGCCGCCGGGGTTGCCGCGCAAGTCAAGCACCAGTCCTTTCAGGTCGCTGAAGCCGTCAATGGCCTCAATCACTTCCTGGGCTGTGGTCTCCTGGAACTGGGTCAGGTGAACATAGCCGATCCCAGGCCGGATCTCATACTTGAGATCAACCGAGGGGTGAGGAATCTCGTCGCGGATCAGGTCGAACTCCAGCGGCTTGCTCTGGCCCTCGCGGATCATCGTCACTTGGACGTGCGTGCCTTTGGGTCCCTTCAGCGCCTTGGCCACCAGGTCTGAGGTCATGCCATCCGTTGTCTTGCCGTCAACCATTGAGATCACGTCGCCCGGCCGGATGCCCGCGCGGAAAGAGGGCGTGCCCTCATAAGGAGTAATCACATACGTTTTGGCCTGGCCCGCGATGATCTGCTGCTGGATGACCATGCCGACGCCGTAGTAGCGCCCATGCTGGTCTTCGCGCATCTTGGCGTAGGCCTTGGGATCGTAGAAGTTGGAGTGGGGGTCAAGCACCCGCAGCATGCCGGGGATTGCTCCGCCGTAGATCGCCGTGTCTGCCTTGTCGCCATTGAGCGGCTCGGCGTAGTTCTGCTCCACCAGCGCATACACGTTGGTAAACGACTTCAGGTTGTCGCGAAGCTGGCTCTCATCTGCCGAGGACTGGGCCCCCACCCGGCGCTGCAGGACACTGCCCACGGTCGCGCAGACGGCAAAGAAGAGAATAATGGAGAAAGCTGCACGGCGGGCGCGGGGAGTCATAGGCAAGAAGAACCTCCAGATTGCCGGCTGGCCAGGCGCGCGGGAAGAGCCTGAATCGGCACTCTATCAAAAAAGTATAACACTGGACTGTTTGACTCCAGACAAAGCCGTTCCGGTAGCCGAACGGCTCAAAATGCAGGCGGTACGGGGCTGTTTTGCGCCCCGGGAGCGCGCGAATATCTCCCGAATTCCGTCCGATTCGCTTCTGACGTCGCGTTCCCGCTGCCCAGCCATTTACAATGACGTCTATGCCTCAGGTAGCGATTGATCGCAGCCTGCCGTGTCTCGAAACTATGAAACCAAGACTCCTTCGCACTCTGGGACTCCTTCGCACTCCCGCGGCAATCGTGTTCGGCACGGTGCTGCTCGCAAGCTCCACTCTGGCGCAAACGCATCCCGCCGCGCCGGAGAGCCCATACGGCGGCACCACGGTCGAGGAGATCATCGCCCGGGTCAACGACCAGGTAATCACGCGCTCGGAATACGAGCGGGCCATGAAAGAGATGGATGCCGATGCGCGCAAAAACGGCGCTTCCATGCAGGACATCTCCGCAGCTCATAAAGACCTGCTCCGCGGCCTCATCGACCAGCAATTGTGGCTTTCCAAGGGCAAGGAACTCGGCATTACCGGCGAAACCGAGCTGATCAACAAGCTCAACGAGATTCGCAAACAATACAATCTGGAAACGCTCGAAGACCTGGAAAAAGAAGCCAAAGACCAGGGCGTCTCGTATGAGGACTTCAAAGCCAATATCCGCAACTCCATCATCACCCAGCAAGTGATGCGCCAGGAAGTGGGCCGCAAAATCGCGTTCACTCCCGGCGAGGCCGAGCGCTTTTTTGAAGCGCACAAGCAGGACTATGCACAGCAGGAAAGCGTTCGCTTGAGCGAGATCCTGGTTTCCACTGGCGCGCCGGCTCCTGCCACCGGACTACCGGGCGATATGCAGCCTGAGGACCCGGAGAAGCTGGCCGCGGCCAAAGCGAAGGCCGACGACATTGAAGCCAAACTGCACGCCGGCGGCGACTTTTCCCAGTTGGCGCGCTCCTTCAGCGACGGTCAAACGGCAAGCGAAGGCGGCGACCTGGGCGTGTACCTCCGCGGCAGCCTGGCCAAGGTGCTTGAAGATAGGACTTTTGTGCTCAAGACCGGGGAATTCACTGAGCCTATCCGCACCAAGCAGGGCTTTGTCATCCTCAAGGTGGTGCAGCACATTCCAGGCGGCATTCCGGCCTACAAGGACGTCGAGCCGCAGGTTGAAGACGCCTTCTACATGGCCAGGATGGAACCTGCTGTACGCGAGTACCTGACCACCATGCGCGAGCAGGCCTACATCCAGATCAAGCCGGGATATTCAGACACCGGCGCCAGCGCCCGCCAGACCACCCCGGTTTACAGCGCCTATGTGCCGCCGGCTGCCAAAAAGAAAAAGAAGGTGGCGCGTACCCGCTTCCGCGAGACCACGCACACCTACCGGCAGAAGACCAAGGCCGCCGCCGAGCCGGCTCCCGAGCAGGCGGCTGCCACCGCTCCCGCCAAGCCGGCCAAGAAGAGCAAGCACAGCAAGAGTGCGGAGCCGGTCAATCTGTCCACCATGAAGCCCGGCAAGAAAGAAAAAATCCGCTACGGCAAGGCGCCCCAGCAGACATTACCCGCAGGCCCTGAAGGGAAGATCGAAGATGCCGGCGCGGTACCAGCCGCAGCCAACGCGGCGCCAGAGCCGGTCAATCCGCTGGATACCGCAGCTCCGACCAGGAAAACCCGCTTCAGCGAACGCGCCAAGACGGAAAAGAAAGCCAAGACCAAGGGCTCCAAGACCGACACGCTGGCTCCCGAGGCACCCGATGCCGCTGAGGTTGCCGATCGCCAGACGCAGGCCGCACCCCTGGGCCTGGCTGGCGACACTGCTTCCAAAAAGAAAAAGAAGACCACCACCACCGGCAACAAGACCAGGCTAAGCGAGAAGAAGAAAGACGAAAAGCCGCAGCAAGGCGATGTCCCTCTGGCGCCCGCTCCGGCCCCGGCCCCGCCGGAAACGCCGGCTCCTCAACCCAAACAGTAGCGATCAACTGCAAAGCAAACCGGGTCTGGGATCTCAATCCCAGGCCCGGTTTGCTTTTTGTGGCCCCACCAGAAAAGTTCCGTGCCCCCTCCTTTCGCCTCTTTTCTGGCGAAAGGGTGGGAGACCGCAAAAGCCCATTGGCCTCGTTCGTCAGCGGCGGAGTCCAGCCAAAACGAGAAACCTGCGTCCCGTCTTTTCGCGGGAAGAGTGGGAAACCGCAAATCTCTTGAAGCTCCCTCTTCAGGCCGCTCCCTTCTAAATCGATGCCCGATGCGGTAGTCTTCTCCTCAGAATGAAAGACATTTATATTGCCGATCTGGCCAACTTCGACGAAGGCAAGCTCTTCGACGGTTACTTCCTGGTCCTGCTCAAGCAGCAGCGTACCACCAAGAACAACAAACCCTATTTGAACCTCATCCTGGGAGACAAGACCGGCCAGCTTGAGGCCCGCGTTTGGGAGATCGGTGACCCGCGCATCGCCAAGGATTTCGAGAGGGGCGATATCGTGAAGGCGCGCGGCAGCGCCTCCCGCTTCGACGACCGCCTGCAAATGAAGGTCGACCAGCTCCGCAAGGCGCATGCGAACGAGGTGGACAAGGCAGACATGCTACCCTCCACCACCTACGATGTGGCCACCCTCTGGAGCCAGCTTCTGGCATTTGTCGACAGCTTCACCGATCCCGACCTGAAACTGCTGCTGGCCACCATGCTGGCCGATCCGGCCATCGCCCAGGCCTACCGCGAAGCCCCCGCCGCCAAGCAGCTTCACCACGCCTGGCTCGGCGGCCTGCTGGAGCACGTCGTCAGCCTGCTCACCCTGGCCGACCGCGTCGTGCCCAGTTACCCGTTGCTCCATCGCGACCTGCTGCTCACCGGCGTCATTCTCCACGACATCGGCAAAGTCCGCGAACTCGCCTGGGACATCGGCTTCGAGTACACCATCGAAGGCACCCTGCTAGGCCATATCCAGATGGGTATCGCCCTTACCGAGCAGACCATCGACAGCCTGCCCAACTTCCCGCCCAAACTCAAGACCCTGGTCCTGCACATGATCCTCTCGCACCACGGCAAGCTCGAATTCGGCTCCCCCAAGCTACCCATGATCCCTGAAGCGCTGGTCTTGAACTTCCTCGACGACCTCGACGCCAAGATGCAAGCCATGCAAGGCGAGTTCGACAAGTGCATCCGTGAAGGCAAAGGCGCCGATGAGATGACCGGCAAAGTCTGGGCCCTCGATCAGCGGCAGTTGCTTAATACCAAACGCTGGCTGGGAGAAGGCAAGGTTTAACCCACCCGGCACCGTGCTACTGGGGTCCGATCGGGGAGTAGGAGCGGCTTCCGGTTGCTATTTTGATTCCATAACTCTCTCCACTTCAGTTCGCGCGGGGCTCCGCACCGGTGTCTGTCGAAGCTACCAGGAGTTCCGCTTGTCTGCAAAGAATTGCACGCTTGTCACGATGCAAAATGCCTAAAGTATCTATTTTTAATCACTTACAAATGGCGTGGAAATTGCGTTGAACCGCAATGGGTTCTGTCGCAGTTCTTTCTGCGATGGTGTTCATCTTTGTCGTCCGTTTCGTCGGGCCTGAATGTCCCTGTCGTGCGAATTCAAGGGTGACTGAAAGACCGGTGGGAGCCAATCGCTCATGTTCGCCAAAGCACGCGCTCACGCTTCACAACTTTTCCTGGGGAGAAATGAAGATGAAAACTCGGGGTCTATTTTCCTGCATGGTTCTCTTGACTGGTCTGCTGGCGGCATTCCCAGTGATCGCCAACGCCAGTAACGTTGCCCTACCTCCTTCGTCGCCGAGCAACTGGGTCATTGGCGACCAGTATATGAACAACGGTGACTTTTTCACTGACAGCTACACCGCCACCACAAATGAAATCGGAATGATCACCGATTTGTATGTGGTAGGTGACTCCTACGACGTTTACGTGAATGGAATTTCCGTACTTACCACCCCGCCGGTAGCCCCTTGGACTTCGTATGCCGGATGCCTGGATGGCAAGACAGCTCCCTGCCCATTCACCGCAGATCCAAACGTTGCCTGGAACGATCCTCTCAATGAGTGGAGCGAGGGCACATTCGCGCTTCTTGCAGGCGATATTGTCACCATTCAGGAGCTTTCAATTCCAGAGGGCTATTCGGACGGGACTTACGCAATAACCGCCACCGCAACCCCTGAACCAGGGTCGTTGGGATTGCTTGGCACCGGGCTCATAGCCTTGGCCGGTATGGCTCGCCGGCGGTTTGGCAAGAAGGTTTAAGGGCCTCCCCGGCACCGATCAACGGTCAGTTGGGGGAAGGTGCCCTCTTCCCCCGGCTGATCGACCGAACCGCATTTCTTCAGCGGCCGGCACTCTCCTTACGCCAAAAACCACTCCCATTGCTCCTGGGTCAAAGGCACCACCGAGAGCCGCCCGATCACCACCAGTGGCGAGCCTGAAAACAGCGGCTCCTCTTTGATCGCGGCCAGGGTTTTCGGCTTCTTGAGCCGCTTGCCCACCTTGACCTTCACAATGGGAACCTTGGGATCTTTAGGGTCCACGCTGACCACGGTTCCCGTGCCCACGGCGGTGCGCTCGTCGCCGGTGTGGTAGAAGATCCACTTGGTTCCAGCCTTCATTTCGCGCAGAAACTTCACGGCTGTCGGGTTGGTCACCCCGTCCCAGACGGTTTCCTTGTCGCGCAGAAAATTGTCAAAAGAGTAGACGTCGGGCTCGGATTTGAAGAGGAAGCAGGCCATGGTTTGCTCTCAGTGGTTAGTGGTTAGTGGTCAGTGGTCAGCTGTTGCAGGACAAGGAGGTCTGAGCGCGAGCGAGCAAAATAAACCAAGACTTCGATGGACTGGAGGGTACCTTGAAAACACCCGCTCTGACAACTGATCACTGACCACTGACCACTGACCACTGACCACTGGCCGCCCGCTTCTCCGTTACAATGAAATCAATATGATCCGCTTTTCAACTGCCGGCGAGTCCCACGGGGAAGCCCTGATTGCCATGGTCTCCGGGCTGCCGGCAGGCGTGCCGGTTGATCTGGAGTTCGTCAACCGTGAGTTGTGGCGGCGCCAGCAGGGCTACGGGCGCGGCGGCCGGATGAAGATCGAAACCGACAAGGCCCACATCCTCTCGGGCGTGAGGCACGGTAAAACCATCGCGTCACCGGTGGCCATCGAACTAGTCAACCGGGATTGGAAGAACTGGGAAGAGAAGCTTCCGGTGGAATCCGGCGACCTGGCCAAGCACCAGGCGGTCGCCTCGCCCCGCCCCGGCCACGCCGACCTCGCCGGAGCCCTCAAGTACAACTTCCCTGACGCCCGCTACGTGCTGGAGCGCGCCTCGGCCCGCGAGACCACCGCGCGCGTGGCCGCCGGAGCCTTGGCCAAGCTGATGCTTCGGCCTTTGGGCATCGAGGTCGCCAGCCACGTGATCCGCGTAGGCCGCGTCGAACTTGAGCGCGCCGCCGCGTGGGAAGAAATCGCAGCTGTCGCCGCCCAGGAAGAAATCGTGCTCGGCTGCGTTGACCCTGCCACCGAAGCTCGCATGAAAGAAGAGGTTGAAGAAGTCTCCCGCACCGGAGACACTGTGGGCGGCGTCTTTGAGGTGGTCGTTCACGGTGCTCCTGCCGGGCTGGGTACCTACGCCACCTGGGACGAGCGGCTTGACGGTCTGCTGGCCTGGGCTGTGATGAGCATTCAGGCCGTGAAGGCTGTCGAAATTGGGCGCGGCGTGGTGGCTGCCGAGAGCTTTGGCTCCGCGGTCCACGATCCGATTCACTATGCCGCCGAGTCCACTGGCCAGCCAACCCGTTTCACGCGCCCGCAGAACAACGCCGGCGGCCTTGAAGGCGGCGTCTCCAACGGCGAAGACATCGTGGTGCGCGGCTATTTGAAACCCATCTCCACCTTGCGCAAGCCGCTCGAGTCGGTGCGCTTTGACACCCGCGAGCGAACCAGTGCAAGCTACGAGCGCAGCGATATTTGCGTGGTTCCCGCTGCCGGCGTGGTGGCCGAAGCCATGGTCGCCCTCACCATCGCTTCCCTCGCCCAGCAGAAGTTCGGCGGCGACTCGATGCTTGAAATGCAACGAAATTTCTTCGGTTACATCGAACAGATACGGAGCTTCTAGAATCCCTGATGATTTTGAAGATTGTTAAATACCCAGAGCCGGTATTGTCGCAACCCGGAGAACCTGTGACCGAGTTCAACGCCGAGTTGAAACGGCTCATCGCAGATATGTTCGAGACCACCTACGCCTCGCAAGGTGTGGGGCTGGCCGCGCCGCAGGTGGGCGTGTCAAAGCGTCTCACCACCATCGACCTGAGCATGGGCAAGGAGCCAAAGGACAAGCTGGTGCTCATCAATCCCGAGATCATCTCCAGCGAGGGCAAGCTCTACGAAGAGGAAGGCTGCCTCAGTTTCCCAGACATCAGCGAGAAAGTCGTCCGCGCCGCCAAGGTGCGCATTCGCGCCCAGGACGAGCACGGCAAATGGTTCGAGATGGATGGAGAAGACCTGCTGGCGCGCTGCTTCCAGCATGAAATCGATCACGTGGACGGCATGTTGTTCATTTATCGCATGAGCGCCCTGAAGCGCGACCTGACCCTGCGCAAGATTCGCAAACTGCAGCGTGAAGGCCTTTGGTAAAAGCCTTGAAGATCGTCTTCTGCGGCACGCCGCAATTCGCAGTACCCACGCTTGAAGCATTGCTCGCAGCGGGCTTCACCATCCCGCTAGTCGTTTCGCAGCCTGACCGACCGGTGGGCCGCAACCAGCAACTCACTGCGCCGCCGGTTAAACTCGCGGCTCTCGCCGCCGGCATCCCCGTCATCCAGCCAGAAAAGATTCGCAACAACCCGGAATTTCGCGCCCAGCTTGAGGCCATCGCCCCGGACGCCATCGTGGTGGTAGCCTATGGCCGCATCATTCCCCCCTGGATGCTGGCTCTGCCTCCGCTGGGCTGCATCAACCTGCATGCTTCCCTGCTGCCCCGGTTCCGCGGCGCAGCGCCCATCCAGTGGGCCGTGGCCAGCGGCGAAACCGTCACCGGCAATACCACCATGTTGCTGGAAGAAGGCCTCGACACCGGCCCCATTCTGCTGCAGCAGGCCGTGGTCATCGGCCCCGATCAAACCGCCGCCGATCTCTTCCCCCTGCTCGCTCGGGGTGGCGCACCTCTGGTGATTGACACGCTCACCCGCCTGGCCAATCGAGACCTCCAGCCCCGCCCGCAGAATCACTCCGGGGCCACGCTGGCCCCCATGCTCACGCGTGAAGACGGCCGCATGGACTTTGCCGCCCGCAGCGCCGCCGAGCTAACCAATCGCTGGCGCGGCTTTCAACCCTGGCCCGGCGCGTTCACTTCGCTCGAAGGAAAAAAGCTCATCGTCCACCGCATGGGCGTCGTGGACGCTTCAACGATTTCCGCTCCTGCCAAGGCACAGCCCGGCGAAGTTTATGTGGAGAACCACCGCCTGTTCGCCGCCTGCGCCGCCAACACCTGGCTTGAACTGGTCGAGTTGCAACTCGAAGGCAAGAAGCGCTTGCCTGCCGCTGAGTTCCTGCGCGGCCACGCGCTGGCCGACGCCCTTGCGGGCAGTACGCGGCTCGGTTGAGACAAATGCCCCCAATTTCCGCAGCCCGCAAGGCGGCCTTCCAGATCCTCATGGCGGTCGAGCGGGGCCAATCCCACTCGGACGATCTGCTGCGCGCGAAAGCGGTGAACGGCCTCTCGTCGCCCGACCGCAACCTGGCCACCGCGCTGGTGCTGGGTGTTTTGCGCTGGCAAATTCGCCTTGACCACCAACTGCAAGTCCTGCTCAAGCGCCCCAATGCCAAGCTCGATGCGGAGATTCGCATCGCTCTCCGCATGGGCGCCTTTCAGATTCTCCACCTGGACCGCATTCCCGCCCGCGCCGCCATCGACGAGAGCGTGGAACTGGCCAAGCAGGCCGGCCACCGCTTCGCCTCAGGCATGGTGAATGCCGTGCTCCGCAAGCTGGGCGCGACGCGCTTTGATTTTTCTGAGGAGAACTCCGCCGATCTGGCGATGGCCCAGGCCCACCCGGCATGGATGGTCGAGCGCTGGGCCGCTTCATTCGGCATGGAGGCCGCGCGCGCAATCTGCCGGCATGGCCAAACCCAGCCGTTGCTCACGGTTCGGCTCGCCACGCCTGCCGCTGAAGCAGAACTCACCGCGGCCGGCATCGCCCTCGAACCTGCAGAACTGCTGACCGCCGCGCGCACCGTCGTCTCGGGCGACATTACCGAGACTTTGGCGTTTCAAGAGGGCCGCGTACGCCTGCAAGACGAAGGTTCGCAGCTGGTTGCCGAACTGGCCTCCACTGCTCTCGACCAAAAAGCAAAAAGCGTCGTAGACGCCTGCGCGGCGCCGGGAGGCAAAACGCTGATCCTTGCCGAGCGCAACCCGCGGGTCCGCATCCTCGCCTGCGAATCCAGCGCGCCAAGATTCGAGCAACTGCAAAAGCGCCTCGCTGGCCACACCGATCAAATCGAATGCCGCCATGCCGACGCCACCAAGCTTGCCGAAGGCTCAGCCTTCGACCTGGTGCTGGCCGATGTGCCCTGCAGCGGAACGGGCACACTGGGCCGCAACCCCGAAATCCGCCACCGGCTGCACCTTGAGGATCTCAGCCGCCAGGCTGAGCGCCAGCGCGAGATTCTCCGCGCAGCGTTGCGCGCCGTACGTCCCGGCGGCCGCGTCGTCTACTCCACGTGTTCTTTGGAGCAGGAAGAGAATGAGCAGGTCATTGCCGCTGTGCTGGCAGAATCCACCGCCGCCCGCATCGCCCCCATTGAAGCCGCCGTTCAAGCGCTCTTGAAGGACGGCATCCTCACGCCCGCCGGTGCAGAGAAGCTGCGTGACAGCATCACACCGCAAGGCTATCTGCGCCTCTTGCCTGGCAAGTTTCAAGCCGATGGATTCTTCATTGCCATCGTCGAGCGAGTCGCCTGAGAGGGCAATCGGCGCAGGTTTCAGCTACTCGGGCTTCTCATCTCCCAGTTTCAATTCCGCGTAGTCGCGGCCCAGCATCGCGCACAGGGCCTCCACGGCCATGCCGTGATCGTCGCGCCCGTCAAGTCCTGACACGGTCACGCTGCCCACCACGCCCGCGCCGGCCACGCGCAGCGGGAACGACCCGCCGTGCTCCGCATAATCGGCCACCGGCAGGCCCTGTTTGCCGAGCAGAGTTTCATTCTTCGCCAGCAGCTTGAGCCGCGTGGCGTACGAACTGCGATGGAACTGGGCTACCACGTTATGCTTGCGCCGCACCCACTCCGGATTGTCCGGCGAGGTGCCGTCCAGCGCCACGTAAAACAGCGGCTGCCCAAACTTCCGCACATCGATGACGATCGAATAGCCCCGTTCCAGCGCCATGGCCCGCAGGCGCGTACCCAATTCCCACGCCGCTTCCGCATCCAACCGCGGCAGCACCAATTCGCGCTCCTGCAGCGCCAACCGTTCCAAATCCTCTTTCAATCCCATCTATGCCGGGCCTCCTGGTGCCCTGTCATGCATTTGCAATCATAATCCGGTCCAGGCACGCCGCCACGTTTGGTTACTTTGGATTCTAAGGAAACTCCAATCCCTGCCCGATAACTTCAGTGACCGCGTAAGAAGACGCTCATTCCGGTCAATGCAGCGCCCTGGAGGTCCCCATGTTTGACACGTTTCTGCATTCCGATTGGGAGATGGTTCTGTTTGCTGTTCCTTTCATCGGCATCCTTTTCCTCAGCATCTTTCGCCTGGATGAGTTGATCGTGGCGCCCAAAAGGAAGGTGAAATCCCGCCTTCCTGCCTTGATCCTTGACCGGGACGGTGAACCCTTGATGTGCGACCCCGACGGGCACACCTGGACCAGGATGAGCTCACCCAAGTAACCAGGATGGTTCGTTTTGGCGCCGCAGGGGCCAAGGGACCGCCCAAACCCGGTTGCGTCTCTCCGGATTGGGTTGTCTGCGGCGCTTCTTTGACCACGATCAATCAATCTATCTCGATGACAAATATAGTAGTTAGTGAAGAGCAGCAGTCAGCCGCCACCGCCCATACCGGGGATTCGAAAAACGTCTAAAAAAGCTGTTGACCCACAACCAATCTCGGTATACATTCAGATTGCCATCCATATGGGCAGATTGAGCTGTGCAGTTTTGCGCAGAATTCTGTAGTTTCCCGCATCATATTTGAGCTGGAGCTCATCCGTTGATGCCCCGGTGCGCTTTCAAGCTCGCCGGAATGGGAACGAGAGCACATGGATTCCCAAGGCGGCAAACTGTATCCCTGATGCGGCACCAGACCTAATCCACGACGTGCTAGAGTGCGTCAAGAATTTGAACTGGAATGTCAAGTTTTGCGTCTAAACCTTGGAGACGGGAATTTAGGGAAGCCTTGTACGTTTTCGGCTCCCCTGCTGCAGCCGAGACGTCAGACAGGCGCCGGCGAGGCAGGCAACTCAAGAAGGAGAGATTGTAATGCGCTCTGATTTGGTATTTGGGGCACTGTCGCAAGTGTCCAATCGCTACCAGCTCTGTCAACTGGCAAGCAAGGCTACGCGGAAGCTGCACAAACCCAACACGCGGCTGCAAGACACGGCAAATGAGGTTCTTGCACGCTTCCACTCCACCAACCCCGGGTCTTCGTCGGCGATTTCGGCCGCCGAGGCTCACCAGATGGAAACCCGCCGCGCTGCCTGACGGCGACTCCTGAAGGGTATACTCAAGTCTGGCAGCGGTTTCAAGGCGGCTTCCTCTCGGAGGCAGCCGCTCTTCCCAGGCACTTCAATAAACTCCAATTCAGTTTGGGAGACGATTCAAGCTCGGCCTTGGCCGGCTGCCTTGTTAAATTACCGCCCTGTTTCTTTATGGAGCACTTCCCCCTCCCGTATTCCCTCACACACATCCCGCCTTCTCGCAGGTGAACATGACCATCGCCGAACTGAAAGAAAAGAACATCACCGAACTGAGCCGCATTGCGCGCACCCTTGAAATTCCAGGCGCCAGCGGCCTTCGCAAACAAGACCTGATCTTTAAGATTCTTCAGGCCCAGAGTGAAAAGGAAGGCCACATTTTTGCCGAGGGAGTGCTTGAAATCCTGCCCGACGGCTACGGTTTCCTGCGCTCCCCGGACTATAACTACCTGCCTGGCCCCGACGACATCTATGTCTCCCCGTCGCAAATCAGGAAATTCGATCTGAAAACCGGCGACTCCATCAGCGGCAACGTACGCCCGCCTCATGAAGGCGAAAAGTACTTTGCCCTGGTCAAGATTGAAGCCATCAACTTCGAGTCGCCCGAAGAGACGCGGAACAAGATTCTCTTTGATAACCTGACCCCGCTCTACCCCCAGGAACGCATCAAGCTCGAAACCGTCCGCGAGGCCATCAGCGGCCGGGTCATGGACCTGTTGACCCCGGTAGGCAAGGGCCAGCGCGGCCTGATCGTCGCCCCGCCCCGCACCGGCAAAACCATGCTCTTGCAGGCTTTGGCCAACTCCATCTCCACCAACCATCCTGAGGTTATCCTCATTGTCCTGCTCATCGACGAGCGCCCCGAAGAAGTGACCGATATGCAGCGCTCGGTCAAGGGCGAAGTCATCAGCTCCACCTTTGACGAGCCGGCGGCACGCCACGTACAGGTGGCCGAGATGGTCATCGAAAAGGCCAAGCGCCTCGTCGAGCACAAGCGCGACGT
>Ga0181517_10003171_pt1 | contig 15849 bp, 19 predicted proteins | sample PEATcosm2014_Bin_31_FD_119748 | JGI IMG/M metagenome (GOLD analysis project Ga0181517, IMG submission 119748) | Peatland microbial communities from MTU Mesocosm Facility, Houghton, MI, USA - PEATcosm2014_Bin01_30_metaG | ecosystem: Environmental > Terrestrial > Soil > Wetlands > Peat | place... | reverse complement strand
GCCCCCGACCTCGGATCAGGAAATGCGGAAATGCGGGATCTGCTGCTCACCGACTCGGTGGAGCGCCGTACCGATCGAGGTGTGCCGTAACCTCGATCTGTCGCCTGGCCCAGTAGCGCTCGAGCTCCTTGACCGCTGACTTCGGAACGCCCGACGGATCACTTGTCGCATCAGTGATCGCAGCTGGTCCGAGGGCGAAGATCACGCCGGCGAGCGCGGCATCGACTCCTACCGGGCGGTAGCGCCTCACCAACAACGACAGGCCTTCTTCTGCGGTGGGGCCAGTGCGCTTCTCCATCTCCCCCGATCTCGTGATCCCCGAGGTCTGTTACCCACCCGCGCGTGGCGCCCAAGCGCGGGCCGAAGGCGACTTCCCTCCGCAGCCCCGTGTCTGGTCGCCTCGAGGTGGAGCACGTCGGTGACGTCGACATCGAAAGGACCGCCTGAGCTGGTAGAGACGTATGAGGACCTCGGTCTTGGCACGGTGGACGCCTATGTCATCGCCGTCGCCGAACGGCTCGGTGCCGTCATCATCGCCACATTGGACCGCAGGTACTTCAGCGTTGTCCGCCTATCCCGCGTCTTCGCCTTCTAGCTTGCTCCGTAGAGCGCGCACAAGCTGGGAGGCATCAACCAATAGGTTACAAAAACTAGGAAGAATATCAACCTAAAGGTTGACAAAAGCTGCTAGAGTGCTAACCTATAGGTATGCAACGAGCAGAGAGAGCGACCCAGGCTCGGCGTGAGCTGGATCGAAAGTTCAGTTCAGCCAGCCTTGGCCCGATCGCGGCGCGGCCCCGCTCGGGCTGGATACGCGCCATCCGCGGGGCGCTCGGGATGAGCCAAGCCGTCCTGGCAGAACGTCTGGGAGTGTCGAGTGCCGCGGTGAACAAACTTGAGCACGCAGAACTCCACGGCGGCATCACCATCGCCAAGCTGGCCGAGGTGGCGGAGGCTCTCGACTGCACGTTGATCTACGCCCTCGTGCCGAAGTCGACCCTAGAGGAGACGGTCACGACCCGGGCCAGAGCGGTAGCCGCGGGCCTCCTCGGGCACGCCGCCCGAACCATGGCCCTCGAGGCGCAGGATATCGGCGACGACCGGCAGAGGGAGGCCGTGGATCGCTACGCGCAGCAACTCGTCGTCAGCGGCAACCTCTGGCGCGTGGCGCCAAACCGATCACGAGAAGGCGAGTGACCGGCCTGCGACCCGATGGCGAACCGCTGTCGAGGTTCAATATGCGGAACATCGGGCCGGAACCATCCGGGGCCACGCCGATCGAGGACGAGGACCTTGAAGGTCTCATCCCGGACTTCGTCGCTACTCGCGCCGACCTGAACCAGGTCGAGTTCGAGAACATCACTGCAGCGCTTCCTTGGGCACACGCGCAAGCACGTTCGCTTGGGCCGGAAGGCATCCTCGACTATGGATTCATGCTGACGCTGCACCGCCGGATGTTCGGCGACGTGTGGTCCTGGGCCGGAACCCTCCGACGGCGCGTGACCAATATCGGAGTGGAGCCGCACCTGATACCAGAGCAGTCCAGGCAGTTGCTCGATGACGCCAAGTTCTGGCATGCCGAAGCTGTCTTCGGCTACGACGAGTTGGCTGCCCGGATCCACTGCCGCTTGGTCATCGTCCATCCCTTTCCCAACGGTAATGGTCGTTGCACGCGGATGATGGCCGACCTTTATCTTGTGGCCATCGGACGTGAGCCCTTCGCCTGGGGTAGCGCAAGCCTCGACGTCGACGGCTCAGTCCGCACGGCGTACATCGCAGCGCTCGTCAAGGCCGCCTCCAGCGGCGACTACTCCGACCTGATTCGGTTCGCCCGAGGCCAGGCGGCCACCTGACGTCCTTTAGTCCTGTGGCGTGGTTTCACTAACGTGCGCTGTCAGCAATGCAAAGGCCCGGAGTACTGACCTGTACGGGTTCTTCCGGGGCCTCGAGCAGAGCCGGGCTCACATCCCAGTCTTTCCATAGAGTGTCACGCGCCGTGGCGAGCGGTTGACGCGCAGGCGCACGCCGCATTGTCGTTCGGGCACCATCAGCTGAAGTTCCCCGGTCGCTGCACTCCGATCCGACCGCTCCTCCGCTGTCAAGGTCGCCGCGCGTTGGCCAGTTTGGAAGGCTGGCAGGAACGTACGGCGGCGAACTACATCGTACAGAAGTGGCAGGTCACAGTGGGTGCGTGGCCGGTGGCGGATACGCACGAACGGCAGCGGCCGCGGGATATCCGCGCGATGACATTGGTCCCACGATGCGTCCGTATCCGCAGATGTCGTCGGTGTGTCGGTCGGCGTCGAGTCGTGCCCGCACTAAGCCGCTGATCGGCGCCAGCCGAACAGCGGCTGCTGACGTTGGGGTCATGGGCTGCCAGCTCGGCTGCCAGCATCGTCCGGACATTCACCTAGCAGGTGAGCGCCTTGGACGCCGACTCAGACGAAGCCAACAACTGATCCGTACTCCTGGATGTCCAGCCTGTGTGCTCGTGTCCGTATGAGTGCGCAGGTCGCGTCCCCAGTTGCGTAGCAAAGCAAAGGAAATCGGATGACCCAAGCATCTAACGACTTTCTGAGTCTTGGCACTGAACAGGTTGCGCCAAGTGCATCGGAGGCTCCGGCCGGTCCACGCGGGAGCGGGCCGCCTCAGCGATCGAGCGGTTCGTCGTGGACAATCAGACTCGCCGCTCCAAGTTCCCGAAGTTGCCCGTCGACTGCTTACTCAAGTATGCGGAGAGCCTTTCCTGTCGATCTACCGGACAAGGCACTAATCTTGTGCCAGCTCCACAATCGAGGGAGGTCGTGCGACTTGGCGAGAAGGAAGAGGGCCAAGCCGACGGATCTGCTTGGCCCTCTAGAGGCGCAGATAATGGCGACGGTCTGGCGCCATCCCGGTGTGAGTGGCGTCGACGCGACCGACCTGATCAACGAAAAGCGTGACGTCCCGCTCTCGCACCGGACCATCCTCACCGTGCTCAGCCGGCTCGACGCCAAGGGATACCTCACCCACGTCGTCGACGGAAGGACCTACCTCTACACGGCGGTCGTACCCGAAGGCGAGTTTGTCGCCTGGCATGCCGAGCGGGCAGTCAAGGCGCTGTTCGAACGCTACGGCGACGACACGACCATCTCCGGACTCTTAGGTGCCGCAGCCACCGACCCCGCGATGCTCGAGCGCCTCGACGATCTTCTCAATCGGTACCGCTCCAGTGCGACGTAGCTTCTGGCTCCTCGTCGCGGTCGCACTTGGAGTCGAGGCGACCGCCGCGTTCTTCGCACAGCGGGTGCTCGTGCAGGTGGCGTGTCATGTGCCGGGGCAGAGCACGAACGTGGCCGGCATGTACGCCTGCGTGGAACAGGTGCCGCTTGTCGGAAGGCGACCGTGGCTTCCGGCGCTTCCCATCGGCGTGGTCGTGGTCGTGTCGGTCGGCCTTGGGGGCTACGAGTGCGTCCGACAGTTGTTCCGCCTTCATCGGCTGCAGTGCTCGCTCCGGTCCTTGGGCGAGCCTTCGGCGGGGCTCGTGGACCGTGTCGCCCACTTGGGCCTGAGAGCGGTGCAAGTCGTCTCCACCGACGAGGTCCTCTGCTTCTGCACAGGGCTCCTCCGCCCGCGCATCGTGGTGTCGACCGGGCTGGTCGAGCTGCTGGACCAAGCCGAGCTCAACGCGGTGTTGGCCCACGAGGCTTCCCACCAGCGCCGTCGGGATCCGCTGCGTCTCCTGGTCGCCAACGTCACGATGAGAGGCCTTTTCATGGTCCCAGTGCTCCCAGATCTGGCGAGGGCTGCACGCGTGACGACCGAGGTCGAGGCCGACGCGGCAGCAGTTGACCGATGCGGGAACTCGAACCTGATTCGCGCCTTGAAGGCCGTGCTCGGGGCGGTCTCCCGAACGCCAGTCGGCGTGAGCTCCATGGTGGCGTCCGACCTGATGAGCGAGCGAGTCCAAGCGCTCGGTGGCAACTACCCCCGCGTCATCGTCCGCTGGCGCCGCTTGGTCGCGAGCATCGCGGCACTCGCCGTTCTTCTCACTCTGGGATTCGCGGTGCCCAGCGCGACGCAGGCACCTCCGCTGGTGCCCGTTCATCGAATCATCGTACCGCCGCGTAGCTAGCGGGCACTCCGTCCGTCCTGCGCGAAGAGCCGTTGACTTGCCGACTCGTCACGACTACAGTGACGTAGTGGAGCTCCGACTACAGAGCCGTAGTCCTTTTGAGGTAGGGCGGAGGCGGGGACATGTCGCAAGGGGTGATCCGTTCTGCAGTGGTCACGGTCGCGCTGGTGGTGTTTGCGGCCGCTGCCCTGCTCGAAACCGCGGGGCTCGCGTCCGCGAGCGTCACGAGCGGTGCTGTTGTGGTTCCCATCACGTCGCCCTCACCGCTGGATCTAGATGCTTGCGCGGGTAACACATGCCAAGTCCTCACAGTTTCGGGGACGACCGTGACGAACTGGCTCACCAGCACAACGGCTCCGAACTCGGTCTGCACGTACGCCGAGTACTTCGAGAACGGCACGATCATCGCCGAAAGCGGATCGACGTGTCTTTCCTCCGGACAACAAGGAAATGCGAACTGGTCGAACCCAGGTAAGTTCCCGGCGGGCGCGAAACTCTGCACGGCTTGGACGGGAATCGCAGGAAAGCCTTGCAACACGATCTGACGTCGTATGAGGGTTCGTCCCGTCATTGGAGTTGCCTTAACCAAAGCAACCATGCGTCCTTCAAGGGGTAACCATGATAGATGACAAGCGTCAGCCCCAGTCCGCGCCGTATTTGCCCCCCGTAGACTGGCTGGGGAGTGACCATGTGCCGACCCTCGACACATGTGAGGAACAAACGCAACGAGGAAATCGGGAGCGTCTTGTCGCAGCTAGAAAGGCCGCCGTCTTCTTCGCCCAAGGACGCGACCGGAAAGCCGAGGCGGAGATTGCTCGGGCCCTGTCCTTGGGTGAGTCACCCGAGAGAATTGCAGACGCGTTGACTTCCGTTGAGACGCCCGGGGCTATTACCAGACGCGAAGCTCTGAAACGTACAGGGGCATTGCTGGCCGCCGGCGCGGCTTGGTCCTTTGTGAGATTGCCTGTGGGGCACGTAACGAGTCCAACGCAGTCGAGTCCGGCATCCTCCGCCTCGACACCTACAATGCTGGAAGGCCTAGTTATGCAGGTTGCCGCCTCCGAACCTGCCTACTACGACCTTCTCACCCTCAGTCAGTCTGGCCTGTCGAGCGCTCTGGGCAGCTTCTGCGGTGCCTCGGTGGTCATAAACGGCCAGGTGTTCAACTGTCAATTTGAGTGGGAATCGAACGGGTCTCCCCAGACCTCGCTCAACCTTGTACAGTCAGATGGTTCCCTTCAAGCAATTTCTTGCCCCTATACAGTGTCGCTTCCGTACACAGCCGGTGCTGACAGCCTGAGCTCCGTGGTTGCACGAGGAAGCTTTGCTTATTGCCTCCATGTGATCATCCGCGTATACCCGTCAACCTGGGCATCCCCGGTCCCGGCGGCAAAAGCACAGCTCGGAATACAGCCGGAAGTTATTACGAACCAGCTTGTGCTCGCCATAGTCGACATCGATGCCGGAGCCCTCTCTGGCTTCTGGCTGGGCGAGGAGATCAAATCTCCGATGGCAACCACACTCCTGGTGAGTGCCGACGGCACAGGAGTGATCGTTGCCGCGAGTCCTCCTGGACCCACATCAGAGTACACCCTTTTCACATTTGGAAGTAGTGGGTTGTCGCAAACCGGCGGTGGTACCACAGCCGCCAGTTTGGTCCCGAATTTCTGTGGCGCGGGGTTGATCGACTGGCCAGGTCCGTCGCTTCCGCTGCGGCAAATCAGCCGGAATTGCCTACAGGTGCTTGATCCGGGTAGCGGGGCGCTCAGCCTGCAAGCGCTGCAAAGGCAAATCTTTAATGTAAGAAAACCGCCAACCTTCCGTGCCGCTTGGCAAAGTGGTTTGAGCTATATTGCCAACGCGGATGGTCGCCTATTCACAACGGCGGCCAGCAGCGAGTCCGCCTCGCCAGTGTCGGGTTTAATCCCGACAAGTGTGAACCCGGGACTTGCCTATGAAGGTGGCTTTCTGGGGAATATCTGGGCGACTGCCTACGACGGCAGCCTACTCCTGATCGATAACCGGATCGGCGTTGGCGGCATATGGCGCTTCAGCCCAGGCCAAACAACGGCCGCAGACCAACTGCTTCCCGGCAGCTACTTTTCACAGATAGTCACAGACCCGCAAGGCAGGTGGCTGGCTGCGAACAACCCGATTGAAGGGACCATTACTCTTGTTGACCTCGAACAGAGTGAGGTTACGGCATTTACCGCACCAGCGGGTGCGAGTTTATTGGAAGGCGGTGTATAGGGTGTCTGTGCCGACAAGGTGGGGTGCTGATTCGGTCGAGAACCTCGACACGAGTACGGATGGAACGACCTTCGCGAACTACGTGCTAAACACTTACTTTGCGGGTGCGCCGCACGATCAGATCGTCTGGTGGGGACGTTATTTTGACTTGGGCACGGATCCTGCCGGTGTATGGGATGGCGACTCTGAAGCTAATGCTCTTAGCAACGCCGTAAAGGGTTATGCCAATCCCTCAGGTGGGAACGCCTGGATACAGCCCATTGGTGACCCCTATTTGCCGAATGTTGGCCAGAATGGCACATACACTCAGGGCAAGAATTCGGGTGCATACGTGTGTGGCAATATCGCGGCTCATCTCAGCGGCAAGCTTAAGTTGCCGACTTCGCAAGTGCTCTACGTCTATGCTGATTTTGAGTATCTGACCAATCAACAGTTCGTAGACGGTTGGGCCAACGGAGTACTTACCTATGGAGCGGACTACTGGGCGGCGTGCTATACCGCGCCGGGAGCGGCATCCGAAGCGTTCTTTGAGGCGGCCGGGACGTATTCCTTAGCGTGGACGACCCAGCCTGAGTACGTGAATTCGACTTATTGCGCGTCGCCTGGCCCTTCTTGGGCGGCCGACGCTATTCCGGGCATTACAACGTACGTGTGGCAGTACGCAGAGAACGGCCCAGGCGCCTGCGGGGGGTACAGATCGGGTTTTCCCTGTGATCTGGATCAGATCTATCCAAATTTCGCTGGGCCGTACGGAAATGGCATGTGCGACTATATGCTTGGCATTCCGCACGGATAGGTTGCGTCTGCAGTCTGTCGAGGGTAGACACGGGCGTGATGTAACGGCGGAAATGGGATTTTGAATGTGAGGTTCCAGTGCGAGTTCGGTGTGTCGGGATCTGGGTGGCAACGACGACAGCGGTTGTTGGCTTCGCAACAATGGGCACCGTCCTAGCGAGCCGGGACGGGGGTCTGGTGGCGTTGCCGGAGTCGGCGAGACTATCGGCGATGATTGTTCGCGAGGCATTGGGTCCGTCAGAAGCGGCGAAGTCGCTCGGGAAGCCAAGGTGTCCCGTGTCAGAGCTTCGCTTTGGCCTGTACCACAACTTTGGGCGCGCGATGTCACAGGACGGGGTTCTCTTCAGTTTCGAGAACTTGTCGGCCTCGGTGTGTACTCTGGAGGGATATCCGTCAGTGCAGGTGTATAGCAAGGGGGGAGAAGCGATGCTTACCCGGCTAGTGCACGGTGGCGGGATGTTTTTCTCAGACCCTGGAGCGCGTGTCGTCGTTATCAGGCCACGCCACGAGGGATTGTTTGGTTTCAGTTGGCCGTCGACTGACCAGCCGAAGGTAGATCAGACCGGCTGCGTAAAGGAAGCGACCGTGCGGTCAACACTTCCAAGCGAGTCAGGGTCGTTGAAACTGAAGCTGGACTTCAACTCGAGGGAGTTCACACCGGTTTGCAAGGGTGTTGGTGGCGTTACGGCGATTGCTCCTGCGAGTTCGTTCCCATTCTAGGTGTGGCCGCGCAAGCGTCGGATAAGGTGGGCAGGCCGACGGCGCGGAGTGGAGAGACGCCTCTAGCCTGCCTCTAGCCTCGATTACTCGCGATAGAGGCATGAGTTTGCGAGTATCCGCGTGAAAGGGTGAAGTGTACAAGAGGTGACCTTTCCCCCAGAAAGTGGACACCCGACATGCCAGGCTTGGTCTGGCGAAGGGAGTCCCGATGGGACAGCAGCGCCGGCAACACTCGCCGGAGTTCAAGGCTGACGCGGTCGCGCTCGTGCGATCGTCCGGCCGATCGATTGCCGCGAATCGCGCATGAGCTCGGAATCGGAGCATCGAGCCTCGGCCACTGGCTGAAGCAGGACGAGGCTGGTCGCAAGTCGCGCGACCCGGAACGCTTTGCGACCGAGTCCGCCGAATCTGCCGAGAACCGGGCGCTTCGCCGTCGGGTGGCAGAACTGGAGGTGGAGCGCGAGATCCTGAAACGAGCTACGGCCTTCTGGGTGAAGGGGTCGCGTACCTGACCACCCCCTCACGTGCCCCCAAGCCTAGGAGAGCACGAGCCCGCAGGTCTAGGAGAGCTGTACCAGTCCGATCTCGGGGCCACCCCCTCCGCTTGTGAACCACATCTCCGCCGGATTGGCCACACTTATTAAGCCAAGCGTAATAGAGGCTATAGACGGACCCGTCGCTGTTGACGCTGGAGCGCCTATTGGCTCCGTCATACTCACGGTTCCTAGCTGTACTGCGCTTCCTCCGCTAGTAAGGAAACAACCGTTCCTAGTGGCGAGCACCGTCTGTAAGCCTGAAAGTGGCGATCCCCCGGGAATGACTTCGCCAAGCTCTGTAGGGCTTACCTCCAACGTATTCAACACGGTTGATGTGGCGGTCGAACCAGCCGGGCCCTCCATAACGCATCCCTGGCCGACAACCATGATTTCGTCAGCTCCCGATGCGAGACTTTCCGGTTCACAAGTCCCGTTGATCACTGACCAGGAGCTTCCATTGAATTCCTCTACTGCCCCAGATCCGTTTGAAGCGCCCAGTAGGATTACATCAACTGCCCCTCCTGGCGTCGTCACCAAATCCGAACCGGTACCTTCCAGAATCATACCGACCGGCAGAGTAATTGCCCCAAACTGGCCAGTGTCGGGCGAATACAGCTGAAGTACGCTGGAAAACATGCGCCCAATAACCACGGAACCATCGGCTAGAGTGGCCAAGCTGTCGATGTCCTCAAAGGCACTCTCAGCTTTCCCGGCAACTGGGTTCGGGAGCCGAACAACCGGTGAAGTCACCAAAGGTGAAGCCGGTAAGGAGACGACCTTCAACGTGTCAGAGCCGACTGGCTTTTCGATAAGTGTCGTATTAACACCGAGCCATATGTTTCCGGCTCCATCACTGATCATCGGAGTCAGGTAACCGGGTGCCAAGCTCTGAGAGGAGGCAACATACCAGCTGGTAAGGGAGCCAGTTGCCTGAGAATAGTGAAACAGGGTGTCATCTGATGCATTCGCCGAGAAGAACCACAACCCGTCACCTGCCGGGTCGGCCACAATTCCGGAAGGGTCATTGTACCCGGCCGGCACTTGAGTTGGATACGTCACTATGGCGCTACCCGTACCGCCACCGATATCTTGTTCAGAGGGTTGCAATAATGTCCCAAGTCTTCCCAACTCAATACTTTTGCTCACGCGAGCCAGTTGTAGTTTCGGGGCAGAGGCGCGTCCACCGACCGTAAAGATCGTGACAATGCCAATGATCAGAGCGGCCGCCACTATGGATAAGAATCGGATCTCTCTTCGAACTAGAGAGGCATAGGTGGCGCGACCTCGATTACGTGGCGTTGGTTTCATTCCCTAACCTCCGTAAGTTTCGAATGCCTGGTAGGTCGCCCAGTAATACGCATAGTAAATTGGTCCCTGAAGCCCGCTGGTCGTGGTGGCAATCGAGCTACCCTGCCAAACGGTCCATGTTCCACTTGTTGAGACAAAGAATAGCTCCGTTGATGTGTTCCACTTAGCCGGAGTGCCAGTGGTTCCGAATAGCGCCTCCGAAACATCAGGACATACAGTACTACTGGCTCCGATTTCTTGGTACGCCTCTTGCGCAGTTCCGGCCGGTGCCATAAGGCGAGAGGAGCCTAGGTCAGATGTGTTGAGGTAGGCGTAGTACAGTCCACGACCGTTCCCGTCCGTGAGCCCATTCCAGAAGGTCTCGAAGTATTCATTGGCTCCAGCACCATATTGGGTGTAGCGATGAAAAATCCCATTGGGATAGCTATTGATATCGTAGAGTTCGTCGTATGCGGCAGTCGTTGAATAGTAAACGTTATGGGCGGTGCCCAACTCGAAACCGGTTTGGATCCAGTCCTCGTTCCAGGGCGGAACGCCCGGGTCAGGCTCACTGGTGGAGTCAACATAGATTGCGTCGTGGTTGCCATTGCTGTTTCCAAGGTTCCATTGAACCGCGTCGAGGTCGCCAGATACCCCCTGACCGTTGTAATTGGTTGTTGTTTGGCCGGCCACATAGGGACTCCCACTAACTGGGCAACTGTGATCTGGACTGACACCTAACTGCGTTCCGGCAGATGGAGCGGCTTGAGCGGGAGAGATACTTATAAGACAGCACAGGAGCGCAGCTCCCACGATTACCATGAACCGTCGCAACTGGAGTCCTTTCAGATGGTGGCGCCCATGAGGATAGCCACGGGGTGTTCTAGTTCAGGAGGTGGAGCCTCCGAGATGGCGAGGATGGCACGGCCGGCATTAGCCATCGTGGAGAGAGGTCTGCCATTGAAGCGACACGCGAGACGACGGATGGCAGTTCCGCCAGCGCGCCCATTGTGAACGATTCGACGGTTCAGACCGTGACACACGAACAGTCGGACCAACGGGCCTAGGCATAAAGAAATGGGGGGCTTTGCGAGTCATACACACCCTAAAGTTGAGAAGGGACGCCAACTCAATGACCCAGTGAAGAGAATAGTGCCAAACGCACAAGTCGACTAGGGTCAAAAGTCCCGTTCCGTTCACAGCGAAGCTTCCTCTGGCAGGACTAGGTCTACGGGCGTGTGTTTCCGCTTTGGCCAGGATCAGGGTTGGGGTAGGGAGCTGGCGAGGTGGTAGCCGGTAGGCTTCGTCGTCTCAGGCTCCTCGGATTCTCGAGGGCTGTCTCTTTCGGCCGCCAGGAACTACTCCTTCTCCAGCCCCCCGTCGGGTGAGTGGCGGAAGGGATCCTCCCCCTTCCGCTCTCGCAGAATCGTACGTGATCGTCTCCAGTCGTACGGCTCCCACGAGCCGGTTGTTGGTGGTCCGGGCAAGCTTCCAATGGGCGAACAGCGTGGGGGCTAGCCGGCGGGTCTTCGCCAAGCAGTCCCAGGCCCGAGAGGGCTTGTGCCGGAATCGCTTGAACATCTGCATTGCCCATCGGACGAGGTGCTCGTCGATGCGCCGTGCGAGGGAGTACAACTCGGAGCGGTAGAAGGCATCGTCGGCGGATTCGACTTCGTGGTGGGTGCGAACAGGGTGTCGAACACCTCGGCCAACTTGCTCACCGCTTGCTTTGAGAACAGGCCGGCGAGGGCAGCGACGCCAGCGATGCCGTAGGGGTTGAGCGCGGTACTGGAACCGTTGAGTCCGAGCAGCTGGCCGCGGACCAGTAGGTAGGTGAGCACCGCTAGGCCGGCTCCGACGAAGGGGCGGATTAGGTACCACCAGTTCCAGGCTTTGTCGAAGTCACCGTCCGCTACGTGCAAAGCGAAGGAGTCCATGGTGTGCACCAAGCTGCCCAAAACGCCGGCGACGGCCACCAAGCCGAGCAATGCCACGCTGGTCGAGGGCTTCCAAGATAGGAGCCCGAAGAGGAGGTGGACCCGCACAGGCGTAGCCGTTGCGCTCGTGGCGGCGGAGCCGCTCGAGGAGGTGGCGGCCTCGACCGCCGGCCATAGACCGATCAGGATGTCCAGGCTGGCAACGAAGGCGAGTACCAGCGCCCACCCCTGTACCCACATCGCCCAGCTGCGCACAAAGTTTGCGGCAGACCGACAGGTACTCCGGATAGAACCATGTGCTCGCAACGCGCCCGTACCCGTCAGGCCAGAAGCCAAGAGCATGAAGAGACTTCAACGAGCGCTTGTCCATGACTGTATACCTGCGAGGGTTCATTGCCATGAGCAGTGCCGACGCTACAGCTGGTCCTGCTCCGGGAAGCATTTGCAGTAGCCGACAGGCCGCCATTTCGTCATTGCATTGCGCGGCGCGTGAGGTGAGTCGACGCACGTCCTCGTCAACCCAGCTCTCAACGAGTCTCGAGGCCCGTTCTGGCCACAAACGACGGAGCTTCCAGCGATAGACCTCCTTCGTCTCCTCCAGTCCCAGCTCGCTGGTGCCGGCGAGGCGTTCAATCGGAGCATCGTAGCTACGGTCATATCGCCCGCTCCACGCCAGGACCCAATCTGACAGACGAGACGGCACTGGACCGACTGCCTCAGGCAATCTGATGCTCCGGCTGCTTGATCGCTGAAAGAAGGTCGCCCACAGCGCCGAGCCGCTTGGCCTTGACGCCAGCGGCGTCGCGACCCCAGAGCAACGCGTGTCGTTCGACGACAGCCAGGTAGCCGGCGATCGAAATGGCTACGGCGTTGGCGATCGTCTGGATGGGCAGCTCGGGTGTGGGAATAACCCGCTTCGCCGAGCCCTCGATCCGAACTCCCGTCAAATACGTCGTCACCCCGTAGAGCAGCGAGTGACTGACACCGGCGAGCTCCCGGTAGCACATCTCGCCGTGAGCGACCCCGATGTGAGGTAGGAACTCCGCGACAGCGTCGGTCATCGTCGGCAGTACTTGTCCGTCGAAGCCGATCGGTTCCCTTCTCGGCAGCGAGCCGGGCGACGACGCGTTCTTCTTGCCGTAGTACTCATCGATCCCGAGAGTCGCAGCCCGAACTCTGAGCACGAGCATCTGCCGGTCGTAATTCGATTCGTCGCGTCCCGCTGCAAGTTCGACCCGCCTGGCTTCCTCAATGCTCTGCAGTTCCAGCAGGAGGTCACGGACCATCCGCTGACGCGCGCTGATGGCGGGATCCAGCACCCAGGCGGCTCGAGTCGCTCCTTCGATGGCCGAGCGCGTGACTGCCTGAAAGCCGAAGAGCGTCATCTCCGGCAGCAAGAGGCTCTGCAGGCTGCCCAAGTAATGGCCGATGGCCGTTACCAACAGTCCCCCAGCCAAGTCGTACGGTCGCATGGCCTGCTCGGCGGACCACGGACTACCGTCAGTGGCGCGCTCCTGAGAGTGGTTGATTTCCAGGTCAGCCTGTGAGCCCGCCTCCGGCGAGTAGGAGTAGCGGGCTCGGAATTCCTGACCGAAGTCGAGAACACTGCCAACGATGTTGGCGGCGAACGGCCCGTAATCCTCTCCGACAGGGACGAGCTGCACGCGGCCGATGTTACCAAACTGGTGTTCGGTTAAGCCCGGGTAGGCAACTGCTCCGCCTCTGTACGTCGAGAGGCCAGAATGACAGCATGCGCTTTGATGACCTCTGGCTCCTGAGGCTGATCGACGAGATCGAAGAGTCCGGTCAGATCTCGTATGTGCAGAACGGGCTGGAGTTGCTCCGACGGGCTGCCGAGCTCATCGGCCACCAGATCGACTGGAACCAGGACCTCTGGCCCTTCGCACGCGAGTTGATACTGGCTTACGAGGCAGGGTACCTGGAGTGGCGGGACATGACCGGCAACTACGTAGGGGGAAACAATCCCCAGTCAAACACCAACTACTGGTTGCAGCAGATCGGGGAGCTCCATCTCACGATCGCCGGTCGCGATCGAGCAAGGGGACGATTGGTCCTGCTGCCGCCGCCGGATCCGGACGAAGACGACGGTCGCATGATCACGGGAGCTACGCTGGACGAGATCGCCAAGGCGATCGGTGACACCTACAGTGCCTCACAGATTCCCCGATATCTGGTGGAATCCGGTATCCCTCCGGAGTTCCTTCCCGGTGATGATGCCTCGGCCGGCAAGCTGAACTACGTGTTCACGACTCTTGACACACTTCAGGACGGAGGGTCAACAGCGCGGCGCGCTCTCCGAGAGTTCATCGGAGGCTGGCTCGACGGTCGCCACCACGTCGCACCGAGGGCCGAACTCCGCAAGCGGCTTGTGGCCTTACTTGGTCAACAAGGATGGCACGTTAAGGACGGGCGGCTCGTCGTCGGTGAGAGGACGTACGACTCAGCCGGAGCTCTCACGCCGCTCGGGATGGACGTACGTCTCGCCGCACTGCATCCGGAGGTGAGGACCGTCGCCGAGCGATTCATCGAAAGCAACAGCATCGAGGTCGGCATCTTCGAAGCGCTCGAGCTGGTCAGCAAGCGGGTCAAGGAGATGTCGAAGCTGGACGCGGACGGCGTCGCTCTCATGCACAAAGCGTTCTCGGACACAGATCCGGTCATCCAACTCGCGGATCTCTCCGTCCAGACCGGAAGAGACATCCAGACTGGCTATCGATTCATGTTCGCTGGAGCCGTACAAGCACTCAGAAATCCAGACGCGCACGAACTCTTCCGCCCGCTCGATGCCGAAGAGGGCTTCGAAGTCTTGGCCTTTGCGAGCATGCTCCTGCGACGACTCGACGCGGTGACAGACGATGACCTTCGGCACCCGCTCTGAGGTTCAACACTGCCTCGTCCCCGAGACTCGACGAGGTTAAGGGCGGAAAGTGCACCTTGACGGAGGAGCATCCGCTTCGTCTCCAGCGTCTGCCTTTGCGTGACGCACGAGGAAGAGGGGAATCGCAGGATCGACCTCTGGGCACGTATCTGGGCCTGCCGTAACGGCTTGCATCGGCGTCACAACAAGGGGCGTCCGAGCAGCACACGTTACGCACAGAGTGCCGAACCGACGACCGCCCAGGCGGCGCGCTTCGGGTACACCGGCGGCTGGCTTGGGCGCCTGCTCAACGCGTTCGTGGGGTAGCGCGGCGCGACCTGTACGGTGAGTCCCATGCCGGACGCCCCGCCCCACCCGGAGCCGTTCGCCCCGCACACCGCCCCGGCGGCGCTCGAGGACCTCCGCGCGCGGCTGCGCGCGACTCGTTGGCCGGACGCGCCCGAGGAGGCCGAGTGGTCGCTCGGGACCGACCTCGCCTACCTGCGCGAGCTCGTCGCCTATTGGGCGGACGGCTTCGACTGGCCGGCGCAGGAGGCGGCGCTCGCCCGGTTCCCCCACTTCCGCGTCCGCCTCGATGGCCTCGGGATCCACTTCGTGCACGTCCGGGCCGCCGCTCCGGCTGGGCCAGTCCTGCCGTTGGTCCTCAGCCACGGCTGGCCGGATTCGTTCTGGCGCTACGTCAAGGTCATCCCCCTCCTCACCGACCCCGGCGCGCACGGCGCCGACCCCGCCGACGCGTTCGACGTGGTCGTGCCCGACATGCCGGGCTTCGGGTACTCTGACCGCCCCACCGGCCCGCCCCCCGACTCGATCGCCGTCGCCGGACTGTGGGCCGAGCTCATGGGCGTCCTCGGCTATGCGCGCTTTGGCGCCGCAGGCGGGGACATCGGCAGCCACGTGAGCCGCTACCTCGCGCTCGACCATGCCGACAGGGTCGTGGCCGTCCACCGCACCGACGCGGGCCTGCCCGTCTTCACCGGCGACCCGGCGGACCTCGCGCCCGAGGAGCGCGCCTGGCTCGAGAGCGCTGCGGCCTGGGGCGCGACCGAGGGCGCCTACGCTGCGATGCACCGCACCAAGCCCCAGACCGCCGCCTTCGGGCTCACCGACTCGCCGGCCGGGCTCGCGGCGTGGATCGTGGAGAAGCTCCGGGCGTGGAGCGACTGCGGCGGCGAGGTCGAACGGCGCTTCACCAAGGACTAGATCCTCACGAACGTCACGCTCTACTGGCTCACGGGCACGATCGGCTCGTCGATGCGCATGTACCGCGCGAACGCCGCGATCCCGCCCGCGCAGCTTGCCCGCCGGGTC
>Ga0181517_10003170_pt1 | contig 15850 bp, 15 predicted proteins | sample PEATcosm2014_Bin_31_FD_119748 | JGI IMG/M metagenome (GOLD analysis project Ga0181517, IMG submission 119748) | Peatland microbial communities from MTU Mesocosm Facility, Houghton, MI, USA - PEATcosm2014_Bin01_30_metaG | ecosystem: Environmental > Terrestrial > Soil > Wetlands > Peat | place... | reverse complement strand
TGGCGGGCGCATTCGATCACCGCCATCTGCATGCCGAAGCAGATGCCGAGGAAGGGCACGGCGCGTTCGCGGGCGAAGCGCACCGCCTCGATCTTGCCTTCGGTGCCGCGCTCGCCGAAGCCGCCGGGCACCAGGATGCCGTGCACGCCTTCCAGCCGCGCCACCGTGCCCGGTTTCTCGAAGATCTCGCTGTCCACCCAGTCGAGCTTCACCCGCACCCGGTTGGCGATGCCGCCGTGGGCGAGCGCCTCGGCGAGCGATTTGTAGCTGTCGAGCAGGTGGGTGTACTTGCCGACCACCGCGATCTTGACCTCGCCTTCCGGCGCGCGAACGGTCTCGACGATGCGCCGCCAGACCGCGAGGTCGGGCTCGACATCGAAGGGCAGGCCGAAGTGGCGCAGCACTTCGCGGTCGATCCCCTCGGCGTGGTAGCTGATCGGCACCTGGTAGATGGTGTCGACGTCCAGCGCGGCGATTACCGCCTCAGGGCGGACGTTGCAGAACAGGGCGATCTTGCGGCGTTCGTTGGGCGGGATCGGCCGGTCGCAGCGGCAGATCAGCATGTCGGCCTGGATGCCGACGTTCAGCAGTTCCTTGACCGAGTGCTGGGTGGGCTTGGTCTTGAGCTCGCCGGCACTGGGAATCCAGGGCACCAGGGTCAGGTGCACGAACATCACCTGCTCGGGGCCGAGGTCGTTGCCAAGCTGGCGGATGGCTTCCAGGAACGGCAGGCTTTCGATGTCGCCGACGGTGCCGCCGATCTCGACCAGGACGAAATCGGCTGCCCGCCCGTCCAGATCGGCGAGGTCGCGGCTGATCGCATCCTTGATGGCGTCGGTGATGTGCGGGATCACCTGGACGGTGGCGCCGAGGTAGTCGCCACGGCGCTCGCGGGCGATCACGTCGGAGTAGATGCGTCCGGTGGTTGCGTTGTCGGAGCGGCTGCCGTGCACGCCGGTGAAGCGCTCGTAGTGGCCGAGGTCGAGGTCGGTCTCGGCCCCGTCGTCGGTGACGAACACCTCGCCGTGCTGTAGCGGGCTCATGGTGCCCGGATCGACGTTGAGGTAGGGGTCGAGCTTGCGCAGCCGCACCGAATAGCCACGGGCCTGCAGCAGCGCGCCAAGGGCGGCCGATGCGATGCCTTTGCCGAGCGATGAGACCACGCCGCCGGTAATGAAAACAAACCGCGTCATGGGAGGCCAGTGTAGCGGCAGGACCGAGTCGGCGGAAACGGTGTTCGGCGGTCGGGCGCAAATGGGAGGCGTGCGCCCGGCGCACGCCTTGCCGGCTCGGTGAGAGTCAGTGGGTTGGAACCGTGGGGCCGCCGGGCGCCGGAGCGGGCGCGACGGGGGCGGCCGGGGTCGGCGCGGTGGTGGCGGGACCGGAACTGCCGGGGACGATGCCACCGGGAGCCGCCGGCACGACCGGTGCGGTTCTGCCGGCGGGCGGGTTCAGGTCGAGGACGGAGCGCTGCACGGCGGTGCCCTTGTTCAGCATCGCCAGTGCCAGCGAGAGGCCGAAGAAGGCCGCCGCCAGCACGGCGGTGGTGCGGGTGAGCAGGTTGGCGGTGCCCCGGCCGCTCATGAAGGCGCCCATGCCCTGCGAGCTGCCGATGCCCAGCCCACCGCCCTCGCTGCGCTGGATCAGCACGACCCCGATCAGGGCGAGCGTCACGAACAGGTGGGTAATGAGCAGCACGGCGATCATGAACATTCCTCGCCGGGGGTCATCCCCGGAAGAGCCGGCCTTCTAGCCGTGCAGGCCAGGAAAAGAAAGTGGAGGCTGCTCACCCGGCGGCCGCGGCGCGGGCGATGGCGAGAAAATCGGCGCCAACCAGGCTGGCGCCGCCCACCAGGGCGCCGCCAACCTCCGGCAGCGCCAGCAGCAGGCCCGCGTTGGACGGCTTCACCGAGCCACCATAGAGGATGCGTACGCCCCGTCCCGCCGCGCCCAGTTGGCGCAGCAGGGTGGCCCGGATGAAACCGTGCATGGCGGCGACATCCGCCTCGGTCGGCGTGCGGCCGGTGCCGATCGCCCACACCGGCTCGTAGGCCACCACGCCGGCGAAGTCCCGGGGCAGCGAGCCGGCAAGCTGCCCGCCCACCACGGCTTCCTGCCGTCCGGCCAGGCGCTCGGCCTCGGTCTCGCCGACGCAGACGATGGGCGCGAGCCCGGCCGCGACGGCGGCGGCGACCTTGGCGGCGACCTCGGCATCGGTCTCGGCATGGTCGTGGCGGCGCTCGGAATGGCCGAGGATCACCCAGCTGGCGCCGGCATCACGCAACATGGCGGCGGCGATGTCGCCGGTATGGGCGCCGCCGGCGGCGAAGTGGCAGTTCTGCCCGCCGACCGCGACCGACGTGCCGGCGAGCGCGCCGGCCACCGGGCGGATGACGGTGGCGGGCGGGCAGACCAGCAGATCGCAGGGCAGCCCCCCGGCGCCAGCGGCGACGTGCTTGCTCAACGCCATCGCTTCGGCCAGTAAGCCGTTCATTTTCCAGTTTCCGGCGATGAGCTGGCGCATTTTTGTCCTGATCCGCGGTGGGAGTGTGTGGTCCTACCGTAGGGAGGCTGGCAAACCAAGGGGCGCCGACCTATGGTGCGGCGCTTTTTCGTGGGACCCCCTATGCTTGCAATGCTCCGCGGCGGCCTCAACACGTGGCCAGCGCGCCTGTTCTTCGCATTTCTCGTGGCTCTGTTCGTCGCCTGGGGTGTCGGCAGCGACATCCTGCGCCTGATCACCGGCGGCTTTTCCGATACCTCGGTGGCCACCGTCGCCAACCACCGGATCGAAATGCCGGAGCTGCAGGACGCCTATCGCCGTCAGCTCACCCAGGCCATGCGCACCTTCGGCGGCAACGCCGAACCGACGCCCGAGATCAAACGCGCCGTCGCCGAACAGGCGCTGAGCCGGTTGATTACCGGGTCCGCGCTGACCCAGGCCGCGGAAGCGATGGGGCTCACCGTGCCGGACGAGGTGGTGCGCCTGGCGACCTTCGCGATACCCGCCTTCCGCGGCCCCAGCGGCCAGTTCGACCGTGCCGTGTTCGAGCGGACGCTGTCCAACAACAACCTGACCGAGACCCGCTTCCTGGCGCTGCTGCGGGTGGACATCCTGAACCGCCAGATCCTGGAGACGATCCACGCCGGCGCCGTCGCCCCCGACGTGCTGACCCGCGAGGTCTATGCCTTCCAGCAGGAGAAGCGGGTCGCCGACGCGGTCTATCTGCCCTTCGCCGCCGCGCCGGCGCCGCCCGCGCCCACCGAGGCGCAGCTCACCCGCTGGTACGAGACCCACACGGACCTCTACGAGACTCCCGAGATGCGCCGCATCAAGGCGGTGCTGCTGTCGCCCGCGTCGGTGGCCGGCGACATCCAGGTGACCGACGAGGACCTGCGCGGCGCGTACGAACAGGCCAAGGCCGGCTACGACCTGCCGGAGAAGCGCAGCGCCGAGGTGGTGCTGCTGTCCGACGAGGCGAAAGCCAGGGCGCTGGCGGCGCAGTGGCAGAGCGGAGCCGACTGGGCCGCCATCCAGGCCGCCGCCACCAGCGCGGGCGGCACGCCGGTCGATCTGGCCGATTCCACCCGCGAACAGATTCCCTCGCCCGAACTGGCCGAGGCGGTGTTCGCCGCGCCGCCGGACGCCGTCGCCCCGCCGCTGCAAACCGCGCTCGGCTGGTATGTGCTGAAGGTGACCAACGTCACCGCCGGCACGACCAAGACGTTCGAGGCGGCGCGGGACGAGCTGCGCGCCCGGGTGATCGCGGACAAGGCGTCGGACCTGATCTACGACCATGCCAACAAGATCGAAGACCTGCTGTCCGGCGGGGTCACGCTGGACAACCTGCCGGGCGACCTCGGGCTGGTCGCCGTCACCGGCACGCTGGACGCGCAGGGCATCACGACGGCGGGCCAGCCGGCGCCCATCCCGGGCAGCGACGAACTGCGCACCGCGGTGATCCAGGCGGCTTTCCAGATGAAGCCGGGCGACCCGCCGCGGCTGACCCAGGCCGACCCCAAGGGCGGCAGCCCCGACTATTTCGCGGTCACGGTGGAAGACATCATCCCGCCCGCGCCGAAACCCTTCGCCGAGGTGGCGGACCGCGTGCGCGCCGACTGGACGCACGACGCCATCCGCCACACCCAGGAAGAGGCAGCGGCGCGGATCCTCACCGTGGTGAAGAGCGGCGCGACCCTGGCGGGTGCCGCCGCGGGACTGCCGGTGCAGCGCCTGGCGCCGGCCGGCCGCGCCACCCCCACCGCGGGCGTGCCGTTTCAGCTGGTCACTCCGCTGTTCAGCCTGAAGCCCGGCGAGCCCACCATGGTGGAAACCGCCGACGGCTTCCTGGTCGCAGCCCTGGTCGAGGTGCAGACGCCCGACCCGGCCAGCGATCCGATCGGCTACGGCCGGGTCCGTGACGCCCTGACCCAGGCGATCGGCGACGACATGGAAAACGTGTTCACCAGCACCGTCCGCGAGCATGCCCATCCACGGATAAACCGACCCGTGCTCAATTCGCTGACCCAGTCCGACTGACGCCGCGCCGCCAGCAAGGGAACCCGTTTCATGGATGCCGTCCCCACCCCCGGCTTCGCCGAGTTCCGGCAGGACTACGAGCAGGGGCGCGGGCATCTGCTGTGGCGGCGGGCGGTGGCGGACCTCGACACGCCGGTGGCGGCCTTCCTCAAGCTGGCGCACGGCAAGCCCAACACGTTCCTGCTGGAAAGCGTGGAGGGCGGCGCCAGCCGTGGCCGCTATTCCATCATCGGCCTGCAACCCGACCTGGTATGGCGCTGCCGCGACGGCCGGGCGGAGCTGAACCGGGACGCCCTGTCGGCGCCCTATGCCTTCGCCGCGGACGCGCGGCCGGCGCTGGACAGCCTGCGCGCGGTGGTGGCCGAAAGCCGCATGACGCTGCCGGAAGGGATGCCGCCGATGTGCGGCGGGCTGATCGGCTACCTCGGCTACGACATGGTGCGCCAGATCGAGCGCCTGCCCGAAAAGAACCAGGCCAGCATCGACGTGCCGGAGGCGCTGCTGGCGCGGCCGACCCTGTACGCCGTGTTCGACAACGTCACCGACCTGCTGACGGTCGCCGCCCCGGTGTACCCACGCGACGGGCGGTCGGCCGAGGCGGCGTGGACCGCCGCGCAGGCCGCGCTGGACGCGGCCGAGGCGGCGCTGGCCCGGCCGCTGCCACTGGCCGCCCCGCCGGTGAGCCTGCCGCCGCTGCCGTCGCCGCAGTCGAACTTCACCCGCGAGGGCTTCATCGCGGCGGTGGAACGGGCCAAGGAATACATCCTCGCCGGCGACGCGTTTCAGATCGTGCCGAGCCAGCGGTTTTCGGTGCCGTTCGCGCTGCCGCCGTTTTCCCTGTACCGGGCGCTGCGGCGGATCAGCCCGGCGCCCTTCCTGTTCTTTCTCGATTTCGGCGGCTTCGCCGTGGTGGGGTCCAGCCCGGAGATCCTCGTTCGTCTGCGCGACGGCACGGTGACGATCCGCCCGCTCGCGGGTACCCGCCGCCGCGGCGCGACCCACGCGGAAGACCAGATCCTGGCCGCCGAACTGCTGGCCGACCCGAAGGAACGCGCCGAGCACCTGATGCTGCTCGACCTCGGCCGCAACGACGTCGGTCGGGTGGCGGAACTTGGCTCGGTGCGGGTGACCGAGAGCTTCGCCATCGAGCGGTTCAGCCATGTCATGCACATCGCCTCGGATGTGCAGGGGACGTTGCGCGAGGGGCTGGACGCCATCGACGCGCTGGCCGCCGGGTTCCCGGCGGGCACCCTGACCGGGGCGCCCAAGGTGCGCGCGATGGAGATCATCGAGGAGCTGGAGCCCACCCGACGCGGCATCTACGCCGGCTGCATCGGCTACTTCGCCGCCAACGGCACGATGGACACCTGCATCGGGCTGCGCACGGCGGTGGTGAAGGACGGCACCATGTATGTGCAGGCCGGCGCCGGCATCGTCGCCGATTCCGACCCGCAGGCCGAATACGAGGAAACCCGGCAGAAGGCGCAGGCGCTGATGCGCGCCGCCGAGGAAGCGGTGCGCTTCGCGGCGGGCAAGGGAGGGTAGGGGGCGGCGCCTCAACCCGTTTGACCGTCGGACCATCGCCGTGCAGGATACCGCCATGATCCTGTTGATCGACAACTACGACAGTTTCACCTTCAATCTCGTCCACTTCCTCGGCGATCTGGGCGCGCGCTGCGAGGTGCGCCGCAACGACCGGCTGAGCGTGGCCGAGGCGCTGGCGCTGGCGCCGGAGGCGATCGTGCTGTCGCCGGGGCCGTGCACGCCGAACGAGGCCGGCATCTGCCTGGACCTGATCGCCGCCGCCGCCGGGCGGATCGCCATCCTGGGCGTGTGCCTCGGCCACCAGGCGATCGGCCAGGCCTTCGGCGGTGAGGTGGTGCGCGCGCCGGCGCCGATGCACGGCAAGGTGACGCCGGTGCTGCACGACGGCACCGACATCTTCTCCGCCGTGCCGAGCCCGTTCCAGGCCACCCGCTACCACAGCCTGGTGGTCCGCCGCGACACGCTGCCCCCTTTGCTGGCGGAGACCGCGCGCACCGCCGACGGGATCATCATGGGCCTGCGCCACCGCACCCTGCCGGTGTTCGGGGTGCAGTTCCACCCGGAGAGCATCGCCAGCGAGCACGGCCACCGCATCCTCGGCAATTTCCTGGCGATCGCCCGCGGCAGCAACGCGCCCGCTTCCGTCCGCGCCGCCTGACGCCCGCCGGAGCCCGATTTGTCCGTCAACCTGAAAACCGTCCTCGCCAGCCTTGCCACGGGCGAAACCCTGACCGTCGCGGAATCCGAGGCGGCCTTTGGCGTGATCATGTCCGGCGAGGCGACGCCGGCGCAGATTGCGGGTCTGCTCATGGCCATGCGGGTGCGCGGCGAAACGGTGGCGGAGATCACCGGCGCGGTGCGCGCCATGCGGTCCCGGATGACCCGGGTGGAGGCGCCGGCGGGCGCGATCGACGTCTGCGGCACCGGCGGGGACAACGCCGGCACGCTGAACGTCTCCACCGCCGTCACCTTCGTGCTGGCCGGGCTGGAAGTGCCGGTGGCCAAGCACGGCAATCGGGCGCTGTCCTCGCGCACCGGCGGGGCCGACGTGCTGACCGCGCTCGGGGTGAACGTCGACGTGGCGCTCGACCGGCTGCCCGGCATCCTGCGCGCCGCCCATTGCGCCTTTCTGTTCGCCCCGCGCCACCACGCGGCGCTGCGCCATGCCGCCGGCCCGCGAGTCGAGCTGGGCACCCGCACCATCTTCAACCTGCTGGGACCGCTGGCCAATCCGGCCGAGGTGCGGCGCCAGCTTACCGGTGTGTTCGACCCGGCCTGGGCGCGCCCGATGGTCGAAACCCTGGCCTCGCTGGGCACCGAGTGCTGCTGGCTGGTGCACGGCCAGGGCCTGGACGAACTGACCGTGGCCGGCGAGAGCCAGGTGGTGGAACTGCGCGAGGGTGTCATCCGCGAGTTCACCGTGAGCCCGGAACAGGCCGGCCTGCCTCGCGCGCCGGTTGGCGCCATCCGCGGCGGCGACGCCGCGGTGAATGCCGCGGCCCTGCTCGCCCTGCTGCAGGGCGCGCCCGGACCCTATCGCGACACGGTGCTGCTGAACGCCGCCGCCGGCCTCATCGTCGCGGGCCGGGTCGGCGATTTGCCCGCGGGCGTGGCGCTCGCCGCCGCCTCGCTCGACCGCGGCGCGGCGCTGGCCGCGCTGGAGACGCTACGACGGGAGACCGCATGACCGGGCCTGCAACCATGATCGAAAGCGACGCGCTGCGGCGGATCTGCGCCGAGACCCGCGCCGATGTGGCGCGGCGCAAGGCGCTGACCGGACTGGAGGCGATGCGCGCCCGCGCCCACGCCAGTGTCCATACCGATCCGCCGCGCGGCTTCGGCGCCGCGCTGATGCAGGCGGTGGCGGAGGGGCGGCTCGGATTGATCGCCGAGATCAAGAAGGCGTCGCCCTCGGGCGGGCTGATCCGCGCCGACTTCGATCCCGCCGCGCTGGCCCGGGCGTACCAGGAGGGCGGCGCCACCTGTCTGTCGGTGCTGACCGACGCGCCGTTCTTCCAGGGCCACCCCGACCACCTCAAGGCCGCCCGCGAGGCCGTCGGGCTGCCCGTGCTGCGCAAGGATTTCGTCCTCGATCCCTGGCAGGTCTACGAAAGCCGGGCGCTGGGCGCGGACTGCGTCCTGATCATCCTGGCGGCCCTGACCGACGAGCAGGCCGTGGAGCTGGAGGCGCTGGCGCGGTCGCTCGACATGGATGTGCTGGCCGAGGTGCACGACCGCCGCGAACTCGATCGCGCGCTCGGGTTGCAGACCAAGCTGATCGGCATCAACAACCGCAATCTCAAGACCTTGCGGACCGATGTGTCGGTCACCGAGACGCTCGCGCTGCAAGTGCCGCCGGACCGTTTCCTGGTCGCCGAGAGCGGCCTGCGCTGCCACGACGACTTGCGCCGGCTGGTCGGGCTCGGCGTCGGCGCTTTCCTGGTCGGCGAGGCCCTGATGCGCGAGCATGACGTGACCGCGGCCACCCGGACGCTGCTCGGGATCGCGCCGTGACCGCCGCCTTCACCCATTTCGACGCCGCCGGCCAGGCCGTCATGGTGGATGTGGGCGGCAAACCGGAAACCCGGCGCGCCGCCACCGCGCGGGTGCGCGTGGTGATGCGGCCGGAGACGCTGGCGATGATCCGCGCCGGCGGCGCCGCCAAGGGCGATGTGCTCGGAGTGGCCCGGCTGGCCGGCATCATGGGCGCCAAGCGCACCGCCGAGCTGATCCCGCTGTGCCACCCGCTGCCGCTGACGTCGGTGCGGGTGGAGCTCGGCCCCGAGGGCGACGACGCGGTGGCGATCGAGGCGACGGTCGAGACCACCGGGCGGACCGGGGTGGAGATGGAGGCGCTGACCGCCGCCTCGGTGGCGGCTCTGACGGTCTACGACATGTGCAAGGCGGTGGATCGCGGCATGCGCATCGAGGCGCTGCGGGTGGTGGCCAAGTCGGGCGGCAAGTCCGGCACGTTCCGGCAGGACTAGCGGCATGATCAGCCTCGAGGAGGCGCGCGCCCGCATTCTGGCTCCGCTCGGCCCCACCGCCGCCGAGGTGGTCGGGCTGGCCGAAGCCTGGCGGCGGGTGACGGCGGCGCCGGTGGCGGCCCGCCTGACCCAGCCGCCGCGCGATGTTTCGGCGATGGATGGTTATGCCCTGGACGCATCCGACGGATCGCCGGGTGCGACGCTCACCGTGGTCGGCAGTGCCCCGGCGGGACATCCCTGGGAGGGCACGCTGCGCCCGGGCGAGGCGTTGTCCATCTTCACCGGCAGCATCATGCCGGCGGGCGCGGACGCCGTGCTGCTGGTGGAGGACGCGGAGCGCGACGGCGCCCGCGTGACGGTGAAGGAAGCGGTCACGCCGGGTCGCTGGATTCGCCGCGCCGGGCAGGATTTCACCTCCGGCGATGTCTTGGTTCCGGTTGGCAAGTTGCTGAATTCAAGAGATATTGGCCTGATCGCGGCGGGAGATCACCCGTGGGTCCTGGTGCACCGGCGACCCCGCGTGGCGATTCTCGCGACGGGCGACGAGATCGCCCTACCCGGCGATCCCATCCCACCCGGCGGCATCGTCAGTTCCAATTCGCACGCCCTGGCGGCCCTGGTGCGGGCCTGCGGCGGCGAACCGGTGGTGCTGCCGGTAGCGCTGGACGACCGCGCCGCGCTGGCGGCGGCGGCCGATGCCGCGCGCGGCATGGACATGTTGGTGACCACCGGCGGGGCCAGCGTGGGCGAGCACGACCTGGTGCAATCGGCGCTCGGCGAGCGCGGGCTGGAGGTGGATTTCTGGACCGTCGCCATGCGCCCGGGCAAGCCGGTGATCCACGGCCGGCTGGGCGATGTGCCGATGATCGGGCTGCCCGGCAACCCGGTATCCTCGCTGGTCTGCGGCATCGTGTTCCTGCTGCCGGCGATCGGGCGCCTGTCCGGCCTGCCCGGCGAGCCGGCGCCGGTGGTGCAGGCCGCGCTGGCCGCCCCGCTGGCCGCCAACGACGCCCGCGCCGACCACCTGCGCGCCACCCTCGCGTTGGGTGAGGACGGGACGCTGGCGGTCACCGCCTTCCCGCGCCAGGATTCGGCCATGCTGCGCCTGCTGACCCGGGCCGACGCGCTCATCCTGCGCCCGCCTCATGCTCTGGCGCTGCCGGCGGGGGCGATGGTGCCGGTCATCCGGCTGGATACGCTGGGCCTGTAGCGTCGCCGCCCGGCGCCGAGACAAGCGCTTGACGCGATCACGGGAACTTATATAGAACATCCGGTCAGTTGCCGGTTTGTTCCATCTTGCCCACGATGGTGACGGCGTTCCTGGGGAGTCGACCCGCATGCTGACGCGCAAGCAACACGAGCTGCTCATCTTCATCGAGCGACATCTGACAACCACCGGTTTCTCGCCCAGTTTCGAGGAGATGAAGGAAGCGCTTCAGCTGAAGTCGAAGTCGGGCATCCACCGGCTGATTTCGGCGCTGGAGGAACGCGGCTTTCTGCGCCGCCGCCACCACCGGGCACGGGCGTTGGAGGTGGTGCGCCTGCCCGACGCGATGACGCCGCAAGGCGCGATGGTGGCGGGGACGGAGGAAGAGGTCCCCGGCTTCGCCCCCAACGTCATCCACGGCAACTTCACCGGCCGGTTGGCCGGAGTGCGGGCGGCGAACGAGGCGGGGGCGGTGCAATTGCCGCTGTATGGCCGCATCGCCGCCGGCTTGCCGATCGAGGCCCTGCGCGACAACGGCACGCATATCGAGGTGCCGATGGCAATCCTGGGCAGCGGTGAGCATTTCGCGCTGGAGGTTGCCGGCGAATCGATGATCGAGGCCGGGATCCTGGACGGCGACACCGTCATCATCCGCAAGGGCGAGACGGCCGAGACCGGCCAGATCGTGGTGGCGCTGATCGACGACACAGAGGTGACGCTGAAGCGGCTGCGCCGGCGCGGCGGCAACTCGATCGCGCTGGAGCCGGCCAACAAGACGTTCGAAACCCGCATCTTCCCGGCCGACCGGGTGAAGGTGCAGGGCAGGCTGGTGGCGCTGTTCCGGCAATACTGAACGTTTCTGACCCGCCCATCAGCGCGGCGGCTTCACTTCCTTCCCTCGCTGCCCCGGTGCGGTTAAACCGGGGGGGTCATGACGTTTCTGGCCCTGTTTCATCATCTGTCCTTCGCCGTCGTTATCGCCCTGGTCTCCGCGCTGGTGGTGCGGGCCATGGTCAATGTGCGGGTGATGGACCTGCCGAACGACCGTTCCGCGCATGCCGTGCCGACGCCGCGTGGCGGGGGCGTGGGCATCGTGGTGAGTTTCCTGCTCGGGGTTTCGATTTTGTATGGTTTCGCCTCGTTCGCCCGGCTTGCCGACCCGTATTTCCGGGGCGTCATCCTGGCCTCGATCGCCATCGCGGTGGTCGGTTTCGTGGACGATCTGCGGGACTGGCCGTTTGTCGTGAAGCTGGCGGCGCAGGTGGTGGCCGCGCTGGCGGCGGTCGGCAGCGGCCTGTTTGTCGAGGTGTTCCGGGTGCCCTTCATCGGCGCGGTGGACCTGGGCTGGCTGGGCGGCGCGGCGGTGACCGTGGCGTGGATTCTGTTCGCCACCAACGCGATGAATTTCATCGACGGGCTGAACGGCCTGGCCGCCGGCACCGCGCTGGTGGCCTGTGCCTTCCTGGCCGTCATCGCCGAGGCGGAACGCGGCTGGTTCGTTTATTTCGCCGCCCTGCTGCTGGCCGCCGGCATCGCCGGCTTCCTGCCGTTCAATTTTCCGCGCGCGCGCATCTTCATGGGCGATGTCGGCAGTCAGTTCTGCGGTTTTGTCCTCGCCGTGCTGGGGGTGGCGGCGAGTCGGTTCGGGGCGGTGGAGATGTCGTTTCTCCTGGTTCCGATGCTATTGTCCGGCGTGCTGTATGACGTGGCCTTCACTCTCGTGCGCCGCGCGCTTGCCGGTGAGCGGCTGACTCAGGCGCATCATGGCCACCTGTATCAGGTGGCCCAGCGCGCCGGCATGGATGCGCGTCTGGTGGCGGCGATGCATTGGGGGTTCGCGGCCCTGGGCGGGCTGGCGTGCCTGGCGTTCGTGGCCGCGCCGAGCCCGCTCAAGCCGTTCCTGCCCTTCGCCTTGTTGTTGCCGCAACTGGCCTGGACGCTCGCCGTGGCGGTACGCGCCCGCCGGGCCACCATCGGACGATGGTGAGCCCAGTTCATCCACTACGAACGGAGACCGCGATGCCGCCCCTGCGCGCCGCGCTTGTTCTTGCCGTGCTGTTCCCCGCCGCCGCGCTGGCGCAGTCCACGGGCAACCCGTCCTTCACCCTGGAGAACCACGCCGGCGTCGCCATCCGGCAGTTCTTCGCCACCCCGGGCGGGCGGGCCAACTGGGGGCGCGACCGGCTCGACGGTAGGGGGCTGCCGGCGGGGGGCAGGGAGGCCTTTCGCCTGCCGGCCGACGGCAACTGCATCTATGACCTGCGCGTCATGTTCGCCGACGGCCGGACCGAGGACCGGCGCGGGCTGAACACCTGTCAGGTCAAGGACGTCGCCGTGGGCGAGCCCGCCACGGCAGCGAAAACCTTTGGCCTGCTCAACCACGGCACGGCGGCGGTCACGGAAATCGCCGCCCGTCCGCAGGGCGCGGACAAGTGGCTCACCGATCACCTGCCGGCCGGTCCCATTGCGCCCGGCAGCGAACGCAGGCTGGCGCTGCCGCCGGGAGGTCAATGCGTGTTCGACCTGCGGGTAACCTTCGCCAACGGCAAGACGTACACAACGCACGCCGCCGATCTTTGCAAATCACCCGAACAGGCCGTGCAGTAAGCCGGGCGCCTCAGCCGTTGGCAACCTTGCGCGGTGCGGCACCGGACTCGCCGCCCTTCTTCGCGGTGTTGGCCGCTTCGGTCATGATGCCACGCAGATCGCGCAGGAAGGCCGTGCCCTTGAGCGTCCGCTGCACCAGCACGCTGCGCCGGTCCATCGGGTCCACCTTGCGCCGGGCCAGGTCGAGTTCGCCCAACCGGTCAAGGGCCCGCGTGATCGCGGGCTTGGAGACGTTCAGATCCGCCGCCAGGCCACGCACGGTGTGCGCCCCGTCCTGCAGATAGCAGGTCAGGAACACGCCGAGCTGGCGCGCCGACAGGTCCGGTCCATCGCGCCGCACCAGCGCCACGATGGTGTCCCGCAGGATGCCGACCAACTGTTCGGCCGAAGGTGTCGTTGCCATTGATGTTACCCTTTCACGTTCCCCGGCGGACTGTGCCGCCTTGTTGTTGGCCACACTGCCGATCCGAATTTTCACACCCGCCGATTCGCCCGTGCGGCCCGCGACGGTCGGCAAGCTTGAATTCACGTTACGCCCATCAATCGTAAAATGGTAATCCCGATCACGTTACCGCGGTGTTTCGGTCGTCTCTCATTACAGCCATTTTACTTTCTATCGCCGAGCTTACTGCACGGATCGCACAGGCTTCCCCTCCTTCCGGCCGTCCCGGGCGGGAAGTGTCGTTCCATGCGTACATGTCGAGATGTACCCACGGGGTGCCCGGTGCAAGGAATCGACGCATAAATAATGCAGCAACGACCGCGCCGGCGAAAGATTTCGTGGAAACGTTGTTGAGATCGGCCACCGGGCTGTCGAGCCAGCTATCGTAACCATCCCATAACGGCAACCGCCACATCGGGTCGTGCAGCCGCCGCCCGGCCGCGAGTAGTTGCTCGGCCCAGTCGTCATCGTTGGCGAACAACGCGGGCAGGTCCGGCCCCACCGCCACTCGCGCCGCGCCGGTCAGGGTTGCACAATCGATCAACAAACCGGGATGCTCGTCGGAGGCCGCGGCCAGCAGGTCGCACAGCACCAGCCTGCCCTCGGCGTCGGTGTTGCCGACCTCCACGGTCAGGCCACGGCGCGTCCGCACGACGTCGAGCGGGCGCATCGCATGGTAGGAGATGCTGTTCTCGACACAACCTATGCGCACCGCCAGGCGGATCGGCAGGTCCGCCTCCATGATAATGCGGGCGATGCCCAGCACGCTGGCGCCGCCGCCCATGTCTTTCTTCATCCGCAACATCAGCGCGGAGGGCTTGAGGTCGTAGCCGCCCGAATCGAAGCAGACGCCCTTGCCGCACAGCGACACCAGCGCCGCCGTTTCGGCCGCCGCGCTGCCGCGCCAGATGAAGCCGGCCACCACGGGCGCCCGCGCGCTGCCGCGCCCCACCGCCGCAACGGTGGGATAGGCCGCCGCGAGCGCCTCACCGGCGATGTGGATCGGCACGGCGCCGTGACGTTCGCCAAGCGCCACCACCGCGTCGGCCAGTTCGGTCGGGCCGAGCAGGTTCGCCGGGGTATTCACCAGGTCGCGCACCATCCATGTCGCCGCGGCCTCGGACAGCGCGCGCCGCTGGCCGGACACCGCCAGGCTCGCCACCGGGCGCCGGGTGGACTTCAGCCGGTCATAGCGGTAAGCCCCGAGCAGGAAACCGAGCGTCGCGGCGGCGGGATCGAAGTCGCCCGGCTCGATCCGCCATGCCCCGCCGGCCGGCAACTTGCCCGCCAGATCGCCGAACGCGAACGGCGACCGGTCGGTGCCCAGGCCGAGCACCGCGCCGGCCACGCTGCCCTCGCCGGGCAACAGCAGCAACTCCTGCGCCAGGCCGCCGAAGCCGGCCGCGCGCACCCAGGCCGCCTGGGACTCCGGCAAAGCGGCAAGCAGCGCCGCCAGCCCATCGGGACGGACGGCGTGAACGGGGCGGGCCATGGCATCGCCCGCGACAACCGGCAAACTCCGATCGGACACCGAACGAATCCTCCTGCCTTGACCCGCGCCACCACAAGCCGCGGGCTACACGGTTTGCGCAACGATTAAGATTCAATGGTATCGCGACCGCCCCGTTACAACCCCGGACCGGACCACGTCGGCGAGATCAGGGGGCGGCGAAGGCGGCGTGCAATGCCGCCGCGTGCAGAGCGGCCGCGATCAGCACCAGGGCGTGCCAGCACGCCGTGTGATACTTGAGGCGGCGGCACGTGTAGATCAGGGCGCCCAGCGAATAGACCACGCCGCCGCCCAGCAGCAGGCCCAGCGACCGGCCGGGCAGGCGTTCGATCAGTTGGCCGATCATCGCCAGCACGGCCCATCCCATGCCGAGGTAGAGCGCCAGCGCCAGCCGCTCGAAGCGGCGCGGGAAGGCCAGCTTCAGGGTGATGCCGATCGCCGCCAGGGCCCAGATGACGGCGCACAGTTCCACTCCGCCGGGCGGCGCCAGCACGTTCAGCGCGAGCGGCGTATAGGTGCCGGCGATCATGACGAAGATCACCGCGTGGTCGGCGCGGCGCAGCAGTTCCTTGGCCCGGCCGGGTGGGGTGAGGTGGTAGGCGGCGGAGGTGCCCAGCATGCCGACCAATCCCGCCGCATAGACCAGCAGGGAGACGAGCAGCCGCGCGTTCGCGGTGGCAGAGGCCGGCACCAGCAGCCAGGCCGCCGCCATCACCCCGGTTGGCACGCCGATCAGGTGCACGGCGGTGTCCAGGCGACGTTCGGCACGGGTATAGAGCGGGAAGCGACGATCGGCGGGGTTCATGGATCGCCGCGACGCTACCGGGCACGCGCTTGCGCGTCTACCGGCGTCCCCCAGTGAAAGCGGCGGTCTGGCGGCTAGCGGCGCGCCTTGGCCAGCGGCGGGGGCGTCCAGGGACTGGCGCCCGGGGCAAGCTGGCTTTCGCGGATGATCCGTTCGTGGCCGTCGCTCACGTTTTTCACCCGGTACTGGAACCCACCGGCCTCCAGC
>Ga0181517_10003167_pt1 | contig 15858 bp, 13 predicted proteins | sample PEATcosm2014_Bin_31_FD_119748 | JGI IMG/M metagenome (GOLD analysis project Ga0181517, IMG submission 119748) | Peatland microbial communities from MTU Mesocosm Facility, Houghton, MI, USA - PEATcosm2014_Bin01_30_metaG | ecosystem: Environmental > Terrestrial > Soil > Wetlands > Peat | place... | reverse complement strand
TGGCTTTACGGTTGCTGGCCCCTCAAAGGGGCCTTTTCGCAACCGTCCGAAGCAAAAGCAAGAACAAAAGCAAAAGCCTCGTACTGCTGTCCTCACTGCCGCAGCACAGACAATTCGAGAGAACACATACTCCCGGAATTCTCAAAGTCCTACTGCCACCCCGGCAGAGCCGGGGGATCTCCCTTTTGGATTAGGCCCTGAGGGATGCTTTTCGCGTATTCTGCTAGAAACTCGGACTTTTTCCGCAGCCTGTTTAGCCCCTGAGGGATGCTTTTCACCAATCTGAAGTTCTACCACAGGCTGCTAAACCTCTGTCTTTCTGTGTACTCAAAAGCCTTGCACCGCGTCAGGCGCAAGAACTCCCCGAAGCCAGTATAGGGGTTCATTCTCAAGCCCCTTCCCGATCCAGGAACAGAAGCTACAGTTCAGCCGCAGCCCGCGCATCAGCCGCTATACTGGTGCCCTGATCGCCGCGGGCTGTCAAAGGGGGCAAATGCACGACGCAATCCTGGTAACCGGTGGCGCCGGATTTATCGGATCGAATTTCATCCTGAGTTGGATTGAAGCCGTGGGCTCGCCGGTAGTCAACTTCGACCTGTTGACCTATGCGGGAAACCCCGCCAACCTGTCATCGCTTCAAGGCGATCCGCTTTATCAGTTCGTCCGCGGCGATATCTGCGACGCGGAACTGGCCGGTACGCTGCTTCGCGAGCATCAGCCCCGCGCCATCGTCCATTTTGCGGCAGAGAGCCACGTTGACCGTTCCATCGCGTCTCCGGGAGCCTTCCTGCGGACCAACGTCGAAGGCACATACGTTCTCCTGGAACAGGCAAGAAAGTACTGGTCCTCGCTCAGCCTCGCGGACCAGCGCGCCTTCCGCTTCCTGCACGTTTCAACCGACGAGGTCTATGGCTCGCTGGACCCATCCGATCCGCCGTTTACCGAGTCCGCACCCTACGCGCCCAACAGCCCCTATGCAGCCTCAAAGGCCGCGGCTGACCACTTTGCCAGGGCCTACTATCGCACCTGGGGATTGCCGGTTCTGACCACCAATTGCTCCAACAACTACGGGCCGTTCCAGTTTCCGGAAAAGCTGATTCCGCTCATGATTCTCAACGCGCTTGAAGGCAAGCCGCTGCCCGTTTACGGCGACGGCATGCAGGTGCGCGACTGGCTTTATGTCGACGATCATTGCGCCGCGATTCGCGCCGTGCTCAAAGATGGCCGCGCCGGCGAAACCTATCACATCGGCGGCAACAGCGAGCGCACAAACATCCACGTCGTCGCCGCCATCTGCGATCTGGTGGATGAAATGGCTCCCCAAGCAGCCGCGGATCCGCGCCGCAATCTCATCGCCCTGGTCAAAGACCGGCCCGGCCACGACCGGCGCTATGCCATGGATGCCACGAAGATCCGGCGCGAAATGGGCTGGCAGCCTTCAACGGCCCTTGAGGCCGGCCTGCGCAAAACAGTCCGCTGGTACCTTGACCACCCCGAGTGGATTGAGGGGGTGCGCACCGGCGCATATCTCGAATGGATCGAGCAAAACTACACCCGTCGCCCGGAGCGATAAGGGCGCGCCGGGGCGGAGGACGATCCACCCCGGCAGAGGTCTACATTGATCCCCGGCTGGCCGGCGGAACAATTCCATTCATGCGCAGATACTCGACCATCTGGCCGTAGTGATCCATCATGTGCGCAATGCCGAAGGCCGACATGCCGCCGCGGGTGCCGTTGGCGGTCATCACAAAAACATTCTGCGGAGTGATGCCGGCAACGTAAGCGTGCGCCTGGACAAAGGAGTCTTTCAGCGCCTTCACGATCTCGGCCTTGGTCTTGAGCTTTTCGAAGTCGGCCCGGTTGTCAACCAAAGGTTTGTCTGGATCGTGGAAAAAGTAGGCGTTGACCTCGGCTACATGTTTTACCTGCTCGCCAAAGGTGCGCACGCCTTTGAACTCGCCCATGGTGGCCGCGGGCGCAAAGTTATACTTGTCTTCCGGCATGGCTTCCGCGGCGTCGACAAACTCTTTCTCCATGCCGGTGAGCAGTTTGTCATAGGTTGCCGCCGGCGTCATCTGGGTGCCGACGGCGGGCTTGGCCGGCGCTGCGGCCTGAGCGAATACAACAGTGGATGCAACGGCCAGCAAACAACAACCAAAAGCGCGACTGGCGATTTGAATTGGGGAAAGCATGTGAATCCTCCTGTACGGCTTATGCCGCGTGAACGAAATCTATCACTCCGGCAGGTCTTCTCGATAGCCGGCTACCGTCAAATATTCGTGGAATTTTCTCCCGGCGCCCTGAAAAATCCACTTCCCGGTACAATCGAGTCAGGAGTCGCCATGCGCCGGGTCTATATGGATGCCAACGCCACCACCCCTCTGCTGCCAGAGGTGTTTGAGGCCATGCGCCCCTATTGGACTGAGCATTTCGGTAACGCCTCCTCCATTCACCTGGACGGCCAGCAGGCGCGCACCGCCCTGGACCGCGCCCGGGAGACGATGGCCGAGTTTTTCAACTGCCATGAGGCCGAGGTGGTCTTCAACTCTGGCGGCACCGAGGGCGACAACACCGCCATCTTCGGCCTGCTACGCCCCGGCGACCATTTCATCACCACGGCAATTGAGCACTCGGCAGTGCTGCAAGCGGCCGAGCGTGTGGCCCACCGCGGCGTTGAAGTGACCTATGTGGCGCCCCTGCCCAGCGGACTCATCGACCCGGCAGCCGTTCAGGCCGCCATCCGGCCCCAAACCCGCCTCATCAGCGTCATGCTGGCCAACAACGAAACCGGCGTGCTCCAGCCCGTTGAAGAGATTGGCAAGATCGCCAAGGCCAGCGGTGTCTTTTTCCACATAGACGCCGTCCAAGGCGCCGGCAAGGTGCCGTTTGACGTGCGCCGCTTCGGCTGCCACATGGCCTCGATCAGCGCCCACAAGGTGCATGGGCCCAAGGGCACCGGAGCCATGTTCGTGCGCCGCGGAACTCCCGTGGAATCGCTCATCGTCGGCGGCAGCCACGAGCGCCGCCAGCGCGCCGGAACCGAGAATGTGCCCGGCATCGTGGGTCTGGCCAAGGCCATCGAGCTGGCAATGCACTCGCTGGAAGATGGAACCATCGAACAGGTGGCCGCCCTGCGCGACCGGCTCGAAGCGGGCCTTCTAGCGATTCCCGGCACCGGTCTGAATGGTTCGCAAACAGAAATGATGGGTGGCCCAGGTCCCTCGCTTTTGGGGACCTGGGAGGGATCTAAATCGCCGAACCCCGTCCTCCGCGTCGCCAACACCACCAACATCTACTTCGACCAGTTGGAAGGCGAAGCGCTGGTTATCGCGCTGGACCTGAAAGGCGTCGCGGTTTCCGGCGGCTCAGCCTGCCACTCCGGCGCCACCGAACCGAGCCACGTGCTGATGGCCATGGGCCTGGACAAAACAAGAGCCCGCGCCAGCCTCCGCTTCAGCCTGTTAAAGACCGCAACCCAGGCCGACGTGGACCAAGTGTTGAAAATCGTTCCGGAAGCCGTCCAACATTTACGCGCACTATCGCCGGTAGCCGCCGGAACGCTCGGCTAAAGAAACGCCGAACCGGCTCACTCGCTGACTTGCTAACTATGACCGAACCAACCACCATCGCCGTAGCCATGTCCGGGGGGGTAGACTCCTCGACGGTTGCGGCCATGCTCGCCCAAACCGGCGACGCCGTCGTCGGCCTCACCCTCCAGCTCTGGGATCAGACCCGTCTGGCCGGCAAGCACGGCATCCCCGACGCGCCGAAGGCCGGCCGCTGCTGTTCCCTTGACGATGTCTACGACGCCCGCCGCGTCGCCGAGCACCTCGGCATTCCCTACTACGTCGTCAACCAGCAGGCGCGCTTCGAGCGCGACGTCGTCCAGCCTTTCGTCGATGAATACCTGGCCGGCCGGACGCCCATTCCCTGCTCGCTGTGCAATAACCATCTCAAGTTCGACCAGTTGTTGCAGACCGCCCGCTCCATCGGCGCCAGCCGCATCGCGACCGGCCATTACGCGGTCAACGAGTTCGACCCCGCCCGCAGCCGATGGATTTTGAAGCGCCCCGCCGACCGCGCCAAGGACCAGACCTACTTCCTCTTCGGCCTGACCCAGGAACAGCTCTCACGAACCCTATTCCCGCTTGGCCGCCTCACCAAGCCCGAAGTCCGGGAGATCGCCCGCAGTCACGGCCTGGCGCTAGCTGAGAAGCCCGACTCGCAGGAAATCTGCTTCATCCCCGGCGGCGACTACAAGCAATTCCTCACCGCCTATCTCGAGGAGCAGGGCCGCCAGATTCCCGAGACCGCCGGCGAACTGGTCGCCTCAGACGGCCACGTTCTCGGCCATCACGACGGCATCTCCAGTTTCACGGTGGGCCAGCGCAAGGGCCTGGGCGTCAGCTCGCCCACGCCGCTTTACGTGCTGCAGATCGACCCCGCCAGCCACCGCGTCACTGTGGGCGCCGACGAGGAGTTGGCCACCCGCGCCCTGCGCGCCGGCCGCCTCAACTGGATTTCGATTCCGGAGCTGACCGCCCCCATGCGCGTCCAGATCAAGATCCGCCATCGCCACGAACCCGCCTGGGCCACCCTGGAACCAGCCGGCGCAGGCGAAGTGTCTGCCACCTTTGACGAGCCGCAGCGCGCCGTAACCCCCGGCCAATCAGCAGTCTTCTACGAAGGCGACGAAGTCGTCGGTGGCGGCTGGATCGTGTAACGGGATCCGCTTCCCGATCTAAAATTGGTCCTTCGCTTCCCCTATTGGCACTTGGCTGGCCAGCCGCCCGGAATGCATACCATCGATCTCTTTACTTGAACCAAAACAACGAAGGATCCCCTGCATTCTGCCGCTGAACTTCATGGATACTCCCATGAAGACGACCATCCTCGCTCTCGCCACCGCGTTTTTCCTGAGCCCGATTGCCGCGCAAACTCAGGACGCAGTCGAAGTGCCATCCAATCCGGCGCCGCACTCAAGCCCTTCCCGCACCGATCGCGTGTTCTCCATCGCCGCATGGCCTGGCTATGGCGCGGTCGCCAAAGACCGAACCGCTCTCGGAAAATCGCAAAAGCTGGTCTTCGCCGGCGAACGCGTGGCTTTCGCATTCGATCTCAGCACTTCCGGGCTGGGAATATCCCCGCAGTCAAAGATCGTCGAGTCCGACTCTCTCAACACCCTGTTTGGAAACCAGAACAAGGCAGGCATCTTCAGTTCCATGACTGGATGGGAGATAGGGTACTCTTACTCGGCCGTGGTGGTTCCCCACTGGTTTGAACCGACAAAATACCGCAAGCCTGTCCGCGTCATCGCGCTTATCGTCGGCGGGTTCCTGACAGAAGAGCATGTCAGGTCCGGTGTTTGCAATCTTCAAATCGCTCGACAATCGCCTGGCGCACCGGCGCGTTCCTGCTCTCTGTTTTAGCGGAATTGACTTGTTGCAACTACCGCACCGCCCAGGCCAGCCCATCCGGCCCGGCGACCTCAATCTTTCCCACCATCTCCAGCGTCTTCAAGTCGATGACCGCCACGTAGCCATCCCGCCCGCAGGCCACGTAAGCCCGCGCGCCATCCGGCTGCATCTGGATTCCCCCCGATCCATGCACATTCGGCAGCCGCTTCACTTCCTGGCGCGTCGCGGCGTCCAGAATCACCAGCGCCGAACCGGGAGTGACCAGCACCAGCCTGCCGTCTGGCGTAAATTTCAGCCGATTCGCACCCGGCACATTCACCGCCAGCGTGGCGATCACCTTGTTGACGGCCAGGTCAATCACCGATACCGTTCCGTCCCGTGCATTCGCCACCCACGCCTCTTTACCGTCCGGCGAGACATCGAAACCCTCCGCGCCCTGCCCAACTGGGATGACGGTCAGCAGCCAGTCCCCACCCGGTGGCGCAGGCGGCGGCCCGCCCGGCCCACCACCTGGCGGAGGACCCGGCGGCACTCCACCCGCGCGTGCTTGAGTCTTCTCCAGAATCGTCACCGTGGCCGAATTCACATTGGTGGTCAGAATTCGTTTCGCGCCGGGGAATACATAAAGCATGTGCGTCCGATTCTGCCCGATGCCCATGATCCAGTCGATTTTCTCCGTGGCCGGATCGTAGCTGCCGATGGCCTTGGCCGCCTCGGCCGTAAACCACACCTTGCCCGCTTCGAAGACCAGCCCATGCGGCCCGCGCAGCGCGCCCAGGTCGATCACGCCCGCCGGCTTCTGCCCCACCAGGTCAATGGTCGTCAGGGTATGGAAAGCGCCAAATCCATAGTTCGAGACGTAGGCTGTCTTCCCGTCTGCCGACGCAACCACCTCGTGCGGATCGTCGCCCACCGGAATCCGCGCCAGCACCTGCAGGGTTGCCGGGTCCACAATCGCCAGCGTATGGTCCTGCTTTGAAAGAGCTACCAGAACCGCTTTGGGAGTAGTCTGGGCACAAGCCCACACCGCCAGTGTGGTCAAAAGCACCACCAGCGCGCACCTTATGCGTAGGTTCATTGCTTTTCCTTCGTCGGGCCCGCAGTTAAACGAAAGTATCCCTGTCGGAGTGGGTCGGCCGCGGCGCAATCGGGGGCCCCGCGCGCAGCGACTCGATAATCGCCTTCATCGACGACAAAAGACCGGAAATCTGCCGCACCGGCCGGCTCACCGTCTCCGCCACAAACCCGCCCGCCCGGTCCACCGCGTCCAAAACGGAGGTAAACATGTGGTCAACCCGGCTGGTCTGGCGGCGCACTTTGTCCATGATCTCAATGGCCGAGAATTGAACCTCGGCGGTCTGCGCGCGTAAACCTTGCGCAATCGCCGCCAGGTCGTCCACAGTAGCTTCAACCTTGGGGGCCAGCCGCGTGAACAGGTCCCGCGAGTTATAGATGATGGGCATCATCGACGAGCGCAAGTCTTCAATCTCGTCTTTGACCCCTCTAGCGGCCTTGCGGACGGCAACAAAAACGGCCAGCAAAATAATCGTCTGCAGCACGATGGCGATTGCCGTTACCCCAACAAAGGCCAGCATGATGGTGTTATTGTCCAACTTCATCATCGGATTCGTCTCGCGCAGGGCTCCTGCGGGTTTGCTGGAACCTGTTCAAAGAGCCTCCCCTTAAAAGGAAGCGCATGGTTGGAATGCCGCACACCAACAGCTTTCACTAACTACGGAAAAACTCACCATAACACCATCTGTTACATGCTTTGTAACAGGGCACGACTTTAGTCGTGCCGCAAGTGCTCAAAAAATCAGCGCCGGGCTTTAAAGGCTGCGGAAGAACTCCCCAAATCGGCGTCTTCCAGGTGCTTTGTAACAGGGCACGACTTCAGTCGTGCCGCAATCGCCTTAGAATCAATGTGGGCTTTAGCCCCTGCTAAGGCCCATTCCAGCGTCTGATCCAATTCGGGCCTTTTTCCGCGGCCTGTTTCAGCCACGCATCCGCCCGTCTTCGCAGCGCATGAGAGCAAAAGGTGAACTCCGGGCCGGCATCCCGGCCCGGGAAAGCCGCCGCTTAAAGCTCCGTGGGTGTTCCTGTGCCTGCGGTTGACTTGTAGGCCTGCCGTCCGGCATCCACAGCTGCTGTAACCCGGCCGGTCTGTTCTGTGACCAGACTCTTGCCCCGCTCTACAAACTCTTCCCATTGAGCCCGTCCGCGATCCACAACCTCACGGCCGCGATCCACGTACTCGCTCACCTGATCCTTGCCCCGGTCTACCAGGACGCCAACTCCTTCGGCAGCCTGACGGGTGCGGGCGCGCAGGTATTCGGTTCCCTCGCGGGCTCCGCTTACCAAGTCGTCACGTGTCTCTTTACCGCTCTTGGGCGCATAAAGCACGCCCACAAGTGCACCGATGCCGAGTCCGGCCACAAACCATGCCAAGCCTTGAATTTTGCTTTCTTCCGCCATGATATAACTCTCCTTTCGCTCAGCCCTAAGAATGCCTGAGCGTATCAAATTCCACTGTGCGCCGCAAATCCCGCGGGTCGCGCAACGGCCTCCTGCGCTTCCCTGGTTCGCGGCAAATCGCGACCTTCGGCGATCACACCGACTTGGACGCAGCGTTGGCCAGCCGAGTTGCAGACCCGATTGCAAAGCCTCGCTGATGAAGAGAATACGCCATATCCCCACTGCGAACGTGTTCCATTTGAACCAGCTCGACTGTCCGGCAAATCTTCACTGTGCGCGGATCTCATCCTCCGGTTTCATCCGCCGCATCCGCATGTGCGCGCCATCACTTCGGCAAAGTGCTTGGCGTCACGGAGTCCCAGTTGGCTGATCTGTTCGCGGCAACTGAAGCCGTCGGCCACCACGATCGTCAATGGCCCCGCGCTCTCGACAGCCGGCAGCAGGCCATCCATCGCAATCGCCTTTGACACTTCAAATTTGTCCGCCTCAAACCCGAAGGGCCCCGCCATGCCACAACAGCCTGACTTGATTGGCTCGACAGTGGCCCCTGCGTTGCGCAGCAGCACAATCTCGTTGGCAGGTCCACCGAATACCGCCTTGTGGTGGCAGTGCCCATGCAGCAGAATGTGCGCTCCTGCAAGCTTGCCCGCGCCAAATTCCGGAGCCTTGGCGGCGAGCCAGTCGGCCAACAGCCAAACCTGCTTGCTCATCCGTCGCGCTCGCTCGTCGTTGGGAAACAGTTCCAGCAACTCATCCTTGAAAACGCTGGCGCAGCTTGGCTCAAGAAAGATGAAAGGCAGGCCCGCTTCAATCTCCGGGGCAACCCGATCAAGCACTTTCTCCAGGTAGACCTTGGCCGCTCCCAGCAGGCCGAAATCATAAAGCGGCCTCCCGCAGCAGATGTGTCCCTGCGGCACATGCACCCGGAAGCCTGCCTGCGTGAGAACCTTCTCCGCCGCACGCAGCGTCTGCGGGTGATAATAGTTGTTCCACGTATCGGCCCATAAAACCACCAGCGTTCGGGCGTCAGTTTTGGACGGGTAGGCCGGGGTTTCAACCCCGGCATTCGAGACGATCGGCAGAGCCGTAGTTTTAGCCCCTGCGGTACGCGGTACATTGCTGGTTTCGTCCACGGCTGCCCTTTGCTTCACAAAGCTCTTCGGCGCCAGCATGGGCATCTTGCGCTGCTGGGCAACGCCCACCACGGCTTTGATCAGCGGACTGGTCAGCGGCCCGCCCAGCACCGCATTCGTGAGCCAGGGGACAATCGAACCGAAGCGCGCCAATTGATCTGAGAATCCAAAAATGTAGTGGTGCAGCGGGTGCAGCCGACCCTTGTAGCGTTGCGCCAGAAACTCCGATTTATAGGCGGTCATATCCACCGCCACCGGGCACTCGGTCTTGCAGGCCTTGCAGCTCAGGCAAAGGTTCAGCGCCTCATTCACGGCCTTGCTCTTGAATCCCTCGTTCCTGAGCGCCCCGGCCAGCATCTCCCACAGCAGCCGCGCACGGCCCCGCGTGGAGTGCTGCTCCTCCCCAGTCGCGCGGTAGCTGGGACACATCACGCCGCCTTCGGTTTTCCGGCAGGCTCCCACGCCCACACAGCGCTCCGTTGCTCGCTCCAGCGAACCCCCGTCGGCGGCAAATGCAAAATGCCTCTCCAGTTTGGTATGGGAGTGGGCCCCGCCAGGCGTGGCTGCCGGCCCATGGCGCAGGTTCTCCACCGGATCGTACACGCGCACCGCATCCGCCAGTTTGCCGGGATTCATGCGGTTGTCCGGGTCCCAAAGCGCCTTGAACTCCTGGAAGGCCCCGACCAGCTCCGGCCCGAACATTTTGGGCAGCAGAGCCGCGCGCGCCTGCCCATCGCCGTGCTCACCGCTCAGCGACCCGCCAAAGCTCAGCACCAGTTCGGCGGCGCGCTCAATAAACTCGCGGAACTTCCTCAATCCCTCCTGGCTGCGGAAGTCGAAGTTGATGCGCATGTGCACGCAGCCCTGGCCGTAGTGGCCGTAGAGCGGGCTGCGGTAGCCATACTCCTTCATCAGCGCCACAATCTGGCGCAGGTAATTGCCCAGTTGCGCCGGCGGAATTCCGGCATCATCCCATCCTTCCCAGCCCTCGGGCTCGCCGGGAACAAACACCGTTGCGCCCAGCGCCGACTCGCGCACGTTCCACACCCGCTCAGCCTCTTCGGCGTTGTAGATGCGCGCCGTGGGCGACTCAGGCCACCATTGCGCGGCCCGCACCAGCACCTCGGCCTTGGCCTGCGCCTCCTCCGCGGTCCACGCGCCCATCTCCACCAGCAGAAATCCCTGTCCCTCCGGCAGCATGGGCAAATCGCCTTTGGCCAGGCCCTTGCGGCGCATAAAGTCCACCAGCATGCCGTCGAAGCCTTCCAGACCAATAGGCCCGTGCTCCAGCGCCTTCGGCACCGCGTCGGCGGTCAAGAACGCATCGGCAAAACCTAGCGCCGTCAGCACCCGGAAGGGCGGACTGGCGGCAAGGTTCAGCGTGGCTGAAACCAGGGTGGCGCACGTTCCTTCGCTGCCCACCAGCGCCCGCGCCACGTTGAAGCCGTTCTCCGGCAGCAGTTCATCCAGGTTGTAGCCCGAAACGCGCCGCGGAATCTTCGGGAACCTCTCCCGAATCAGCGCGCCGTAGCGCACCCGCAACTGGGCCAGCCCGGTGTAGATTTCTCCCACGCGCCCGCCGGCAGACATCAAGGCATCGAGTTTCTCCTGGCTGGTCCGGCCCACCCGCATCCGCGTGCCGTCGTAAAGAACCAGGTCCATGGCCTCGACGTTGTCCACCACCTTGCCGCCCAGCAGGCCATGCACGCCGCAACTGTTGTTGCCGATCATGCCGCCCAGTGTGCAGCGGTTGTGCGTCGCCGGATCGGGCGCATAGGTCAGGTGGTGCAGTTCTGCGGCTGCGCGCAGCGTATCCAGAACAATGCCCGGCTCAACGACGGCCAGCTTGGCTTCGGGGTCGATCGAGGTTAGCCCGTGCATGTAGCGCGAGTAATCGAAGACCACGGCCACATTAGCGCACTGCCCGGCCAGGCTGGTCCCCGCCCCACGCGGCAGCACCGCGGCCCCGGTGGCGCGGCAGGCGGCCAGAGCTGCTTGAACGTCCGCCGCGTCGCGCGGCATAATCACGCCAATCGGTAATTGCCGGTAGTTTGACGAGTCCGCCGCATACAGCGCGCGCGACCCCATATCGAAGCGCACATCGCCGCGCAGCGAGGCCTTCAGCAGGGCTTCCAGTTCCCGGTGGGCGGCAAATTTCTCATGCTCCAGCGGCGGCTGGTTCAAAAGGGATAGAAAAATTGAGTTGTCCACGCTCGAAGAATAGCGCGTCAGGCCAGCCCCTGTTGGCCGCCTTGTCAGGGAAGCACAACAATATCTTTGGCGCGGGACTCCGGTGTCACTTTCAGGTTAGAAACGCGGCCATTCTCCACATGGCCCTCGACGGTGGTTTCATAAGGTGCATGCAGCTTGAAGTCCGCTGTCCAGTCTTTCGGCCAGGCGGGCAGCAGTTGAATGCGCTTGCCATCGGTTTGCATCAGCATCAGTTGCAGCGCGGTCATGCCTGCGCCGCCGTTGTCCAGGTCGGGAATCCAGTCGTTGCCCGCACGCCAGAACCAGCGGAAACGCTGCGCGCCATAGGACGTGAACTCGTCGACGACCGCTTTTTGCGCCGCGTCGGTCAGTCCCAGCAAAGCTGCTTCTTCGCTGTCCTGGCCCCAACAGGTGTCAAGGGGAAACAGGCGCGCATCGAACGTGTCGCGGGCCAGCGCCAGTTCCGGCTTGCCCACACCGTAGATGCGATAGGGAAAGACTGCGTAAAGCTCCGGGTTCTCCACGTTCTTGGTGAGTCCGTATCGTTCAGCGGGCAAAAGAACGGCCTTGCCATTCGCATCGCCGGCGCCAAGGGGAGGCAATTTGCCCTTGGCAGTTTTGCCCCTAGGCAACGGCGGTAGCTCACCCTGCAACGTCTTCCATGCGGCGCGCTGTTCAGGCGTGGTGATCTCAGCAGGCAGATTCAGCAGGCGGGGCAACACACTCATCAACCCGGCAATATCCGGCGCTGGATTCACCGCGTCCAGTTGGTACGTCTCAATGGCCTGCGACGGTGAGAAGTAGATCTTGCCGTTCTCGTCCAGAGGCCAGTGCTGGGCATAGTAGGTCAGGATGGCATCCGCAAAGGGAACCAGCGTGTGCCGCGCAAACCCGGCGTCCTGCGCAAGGTCGTACTCGTCCAGCATCTGCGCCGTTACTTCAATGCCGCCCTGGGTGTGATAGCGCATCCACCGGCTGGTGACTTCATGGGTAGGGTTGTCCCATCCAAAGTCATTCAGGTTGGGCAGTCCCCAAAAGTTGATGGTTTCAATAAAGCCCGCGCCGCCATGTTGGTAATAGAGGCGCGTGCGGTCGGTCACCAGCGGCAGGGCCTTCAAGTACATGTCGAACCACGGCTTCAGCAGATCCGAGTCGCCGGTTGCCAGCAGCGGCCAGTAAAGTTGGCGCTGATTCTGGTTCCAGAAGGAATTGCCCCAGGCGCGAAAATCGGGATCGTGATTGGCAGGGGATGAAGCTGCATCCGGCGGAAGATCGTGGCCCACGGTAAACAGGCCGCCGTTGAACTTGGCGGGATACGCGCCGCGTGACGAGGCAGCCATCATGTAGCGCTGCAGGATGTATCCCTGCGAGACCCGCGCTGCGTCTTCGCTGCCCGAGATGTTGATCCAACTCCGCTCCCAGAACGCGCGCCACCATTGCTGGTGTGCCTTTTCGGCTTCAGCCGGCGCAATCGCGCTCAGTTGGCCAATGGTTGCGTCGAGCTTGGCTTTCCAACCTTGCGGCGAGGCGGTTTGCACAGTGGTCAGCGCGGTCAGATTCAGGCTCAATGTGCTCCCCGCTGCAGAGGAGTGCAGGGTATGGTCGTCTTCAGCCTCAAGGCCTTCTCCGGTGAGGGCCGCGCCAAAGCAGCGGTGCAACAGCGGGTCAGGGTATCTGCCCCTCAGCGACTCCAGGTGCTCCTGCTTCAGCACCATGGGATACAGGCTTTCCTGGTTGAAATGGAACCAGGTCAATTGCCCTTTGGCGGCCGGCAGCACAGTATCGGGCTCAAAATCCATTGCCAGCGGGTGGTCGCCAAACTCGAAGACGCCGCCCCTGTCGGGAGAAACTTCATTGTAGGGGTGCTTCCGGGTTCTCCATACTTCCAGCTTGGCCCGCAGCGTGGCCGGATGCTCCAGTTTCGCCTCCACACGCAGCACCGGGTGGTTGGCGTCTACCCAGATGCGCAGCGTGTTGTTGCCGCTGGCAACCTGGACGCTGCCGTCTGTGAGCCGCAGGGTTTGCGTAAAGTCCGCAACCCCCACAAACGGGTTGGGCGTCAGTTGGACACGAACCCGGCCCAGCTTGACCAGTTTGCCCATCTCCGTCCAGGCATCGGCCTTGGCCACCAGCAGCACCAGGTCGCCGTTCTTCTCCGTCCACACATTGGCGGCCAGGTCGCCGTTGCCAATGGGCATGGAGTCATTCTCGTCCTGGCCCAGGGTGGTCCACACCACATTGTTCGCCGCGCCATAGGAGCGATCCTGCGCGAGCCCGCTTCTCTGCCCCAAGAGCGCTGCGCTCATCAACAAGCAACTGACTGAAAAAGCAAAGCGGCGTGAATCAGAAATCAACCGGAGGCTTACGTTCATGGTGCGAGTCCCTCGTCAATCACGAGAGGAAGTATAAGGCCCGTCCTATCGCGCCGGCCACTCTTCCACCACCACGCCCAGATCGCTCAGCTGCTTCAGGGCAGCTTCAACGTTGCGGCGGACCTTGGGACGGTCTTTTTTGCTGGCCAGGGGCGACTCGGCCACCGCGATCACGCGGCCGTAGCGCCACGCACCCGGAGGCAGCGCGATCAGCGCCTCGGCCAGGTCGCCGGGATGCAACTGCACCTCCTGGCGGCGAGCGCCTTCGGGCCGCAGCATGGTTCCCTGCCCCACGTTGCTGGGGTTGGCGTCGGCCATGGTGATGCGCAGGTTCAAGGTGTCGGCATCGACCGACAGAAACGGATTGGCCCACGCACCAGGTTCATGCACGTCCACATACAAACTCTTGGTGGGTAGCGGAATGGCGGCCAGGGCAGTGCGTTGGCGATCGCGCTCCGCGGCTGCATTCTGGGCATCGGCTTGAGCTTTGCGCTCGGCGCTCACCGCGTTCTGCGCCACGCCTTCTACCGCCTGCTCTTCCTTGTGGCAGGCAACCAGCGCCACGCCCAGCAGCAGCGCCATGACCGCAAACGCCTTCAATTTTCCGTGCAGGATCACCTCAACAGGATAGCAGGATGCATGCCGCTTCATTTGCCCTTCCACACCGGGGCCCGCTTCTCAAGAAATGCGGTAGCGCCCTCCGCCTGGTCCTCGGTGCCGCAAACGTGCCCGAAACGCACCGCTTCCCGCATCAGCGAAAGGTCCAGCGGCAGGTCAAGCCCCTCATTTACGGCCAGCAGCGTCTCTTTGACGGCCAGCGGAGCATTGGCGGCAATTTCCATTGCCAGCGCCTCGGCCCGCTCCATCAGTCGCGCGGCGGCAACCACTTCGTCCACCAGTCCCAGCCGCAGAGCTTCGTTGGCATCCACAATCGCCCCGGTAAGCAGCAGTTTCAGCGCCGCACTGCGGCCAATCAGCCGGGGAAGCCGCTGCGATCCCCCGTAGCCGGTGATGACGCCCAGTTTCACCTCCGGCTGGCCCAGCCGTGCGTCGTCGGCCGCCAATCGCAGGGTGCACGCCATGGCCAGTTCGCATCCGCCGCCCAGCGCAAACCCTTGAATGCAGGCGATGACCGGCTTGCCCAGCGTCTCAATGCCGCGCAGCACGGCCTGGCCGCGCAGGGCAAAAGCATGGCCTTCCTCTTTGGTCAGAGCCGCCAGTTCCTTGATGTCCGCGCCCGCAGCAAACGCACGCCCGCCGGCCCCGGAAAGCAGAATCACCCGGATCGAGGGGTCGATTGCCAGATCGCCGAAGACGCGATCCAGTTCGTCCAGCGTCTGGGCGTTCACGGCGTTCAACACCTTGGGGCGGTCGAGCGTCACAAATGCCAGCGGAGAGCGCTTTTCGAAATGAACATTCGTAAATTCCATGCGTTCCAGAGCGTAGCAGAAGAGGCCGCGGTCCCGCTTGATTCAATTTCGAACCCTCCACCGAGGCCGGGTGCCCCATCCTTGGCGCGTCCTTGTTCTTGCGCCAAGGGTGGGATAGCACGCCCCTCCATGCGCCGAGCTTTTCCCTGATCCCTGAAACGCTACTTCCCAATCAGCCCGCGCGCAATCGCATCCAGCATCCCATTCAGAAAATTGATCGACTCGGGTGCTGAGAACCGCCTGCCAATCTCCAGCGCCTCGTTGATCACGATGGGGAACGGCGTACCTTTGAAGCCCAGCATTTCGCCCACCGCCATGCGCAGCAGGTTGCGATCCACGGCCGGCATGCGCTCCAGCCGCCAGTGCTTGGAGTTGGCAACGATCAGCTCGTCGATCTGCTCCTGGTGCGCCACGGCTACGCGGAACAGATCTTCGGCAAAGCCTCGCACTTCCGGCTCGGCCTCGTCGGCGGCATTCCAAAAGGTAGCTCGCACCTGCTCTGGAGTCTGCTTGCCGATGTCTGCCTGAAACAGCATCTGCATGGCCAGCTCGCGCGATTTGCGCCGCCCCGATGTGTGATGGATTCCGCCGGTCAAACGGCTCCGCCTTCCACCGCACGGACCAGGACTTGTCCGTCGAGGCCCTGGCCTTGCTTGAGCTTGCGGGTCAGGCTCACCATCTCAATGGCCGCCGCGGCCGCTTCAAAGCCCTTGTTCCCGGCCTTGATGCCGGCGCGATTCAGCGCCTGCTCCAACGTCTCGCAGGTCAGCACGCCAAAGCTGTGCGGAATCCCCGTCTCCTGCTGCGACTGGCCGATGCC
>Ga0181517_10003165_pt1 | contig 15864 bp, 13 predicted proteins | sample PEATcosm2014_Bin_31_FD_119748 | JGI IMG/M metagenome (GOLD analysis project Ga0181517, IMG submission 119748) | Peatland microbial communities from MTU Mesocosm Facility, Houghton, MI, USA - PEATcosm2014_Bin01_30_metaG | ecosystem: Environmental > Terrestrial > Soil > Wetlands > Peat | place... | reverse complement strand
ACCGGCATGGAGCACGAGTTCAAGATCATCAAGATCAACGTGGAAGAGAAGAAGGTGGGTCTCAGCCTGCGCGCCATTGGCCACGAAGCCAGCCGCGCCCAGGTGGAGCACTACAAGGAAACAGCCCACAAGGCTCCGGTTTCCAGTTCCACTACGACGCTTGGCGATCTCATCAACTGGCGCAAGAGCGGCAACTAACGCTTCTCAAAGCAAGCTCGGAACGGCCACCCCTCGGGGTGGCCGTTTTGCGTGAGGGCGGGGCTTCTGGATGCTTGTTGAGCCGTACTTCTCAGGCAACGGCCAAAGTGCGGCGGCCCACGGACTCGGCCGCGGGGCTCAGCTTGATTTCGATGTCGTACCCCAGGCGGTTCAGGCACTGCATCAGCTTGCGTTCGGAAAGGTTGGAGAAATCCCCGCGCATCAGGCCTGAAACCTTGGCTTGCGAAATGCCCATCTTGCGACCGGCTTCCTCCTGGGTCAGGCCCAGACGCCGAACGGCGCGGGTGATTTCGATGACCAGGCCGGACTTGATTTTGAGCTGTTCGGCATCCGGCAACCCCAGGTCGAGAAAGACATTGCCGGAACTGGCTTCAACTTCGACGCCATCAAGAATTCGTTTTGCCATTTCGTAGAGGTCCTTCTTGCTGCCGCAGATCCAGAACAGCGGCTTGTCGGCGTTGCTCACGGATGGAATATACCAGAAAAGGTATGACGTGAGCTCTCGAATTTGGTGGTTTTGATAGCGCCGCAGAGGACGCGGTGAAGCAATCCGGGGTGCCTGCCTTTGCTTCGATGCGACCAAGACGGCGGGGCGGTGACCACCCACCCCTCGCTTGAAGAAAGCGAAGGATGGGGCGCCCGCCCGGGGTGGGATAGAGCGCATTACAAAAGAGCGCCCGGTCGAATGAGTTCAGGCGGTCGGACCCGGAGGCGCACTAACCTCTTGCAACTTTTCTTGGACGAACTTCAAAAAAGCCCTCGCTTTTTGGTAAAGGTGAAATACCTCTTCGGAGGTCTTATCTATGGCGTGATTTGCAAAGTTTCTATGCACCATCTGATTTCGCATCTCGCCTAGCTCAAGAAACGCTATCATCGCGTCCTCCAGCGCGCTGTCGCCCTTCACCGCCAAACGGCACCAAGCATTGAAAGGTTCACCGAACATGGAAAAGAAGCTGTTTGCATTTCGGGAATCCCATACAAACATCGTGTGGTACTGGCGGTCAAGGACCTTTTTTTTAATCAATGCGATAATCGCAGGATTGCCATTTGAAGCACTCCCGGCAAATCTCTCCACCATCGAGCAGACCTCGGATTCAAAATAACTGGCAGCCGCAACAATCAGGTGCTTCTTCAACTTGCTGTCCAGGTCCGAGGCGATGGAAACCTCTTCGGCTCGAATAGCTAAGTCCAAGGCATCTTGATTCTGCCTGTAGAGCGCGTCGATTATCGTATCCATATTCCGGTCATCCCAATATTTTCTCGGCTCTATCCAGCCGCATCCGAACGTTTCCCTGGCCCGCTGTCCGTGACTGGCTTGCAGCAAGAAACTCAGGATCGGACTTCAGCGCTGTGAGCTTCGACGGGTCGACTTTTCCTTCCACCATCAACTTTGCCTCCAATGGCTTCCGGCAAACCGCAGGAAAGACTGCATCGAAAATCGAGATCGTAAAAACGCCAGAGTTTCCAAAGAACGATTTGTCAGGGAGGTCCGAGCATGCGGCCAAAAATGAATTGAAGAGGCCCTCCAGATAGACCACCGCCTCGTCGGAATATTCCTGAAATTTCTTTGAAGCGTTGTTAAGGAACCTGTTCATGGACGGCTTGAAGACCTTACCTTCGAAGAGAAGTGCAAAGCCACGGAGGATGACTTCAATGTCCTTCATGTGCAGGTCAGCCTCTGGCTGCCCCGTCAGTTTTCTCCAATGAGGGCTAGCGTTGATCCTGTAAAGCATCCTGTAAAAGCTCGAATGGTAAAGGCATGCTCTAAGCTCTTGCGACCCGAGATTAACCCCTCCGGAGTTGAGGCGGCTAAATATTTCGTACATCGAGCTGTCGTCGTTGGTAGGAAGATTTTGCTTGATAATCACGTTGCGAATCGTACGAAGCCTGAACTGCTCGGCCAAATCGTCGAGTGTCTTATAGTTCTTTCCGGAGAGGGGGTTCGGGTCACGCTGGTCATCGCCAAAGCGCAATTCGAAATCCGAAAAAAAAGATTTATCGTAAAGTGTAGCCTCCGGCACTTCCCCATGTTCATCGAAAATCTGGCGCAACTGCACGCGTTTATCTTTCAGCGGAAAGCGCCCCTTCATAAAGTAATAAATCGACATCAGCCTCTGCTGGCCGTCGATAACTAAGAAGCTGTTTTTGGACCTCTCAAAGAGAAATATTTGAGGGATCGGCAGGCCAATTATTATTGACTCGATCAGCTTTGATGCCTTCTTAATATCCCAAACATAGTTGCGCTGAAATGCAGGGATCTTGACCCGTCCAGACTCCAAGAAAGACATGATGGTCATGACATTAAAATCATTCGGAGAAGAGCTAATGTCGTATTCTCGAATCTGGGCTGCTGGACTATCTTCTTCCTCTTCTTTGCCGCCTTCGTCCCACCATTGCACAGTTTCAACCATTTCGATCTCCTTCCGGATAAGTTATCTTTTGCAAGCCCGCGCGCTTAAAAGAAAGCCGAAGGGCGACCGACCTCCGCCCGACCACAAAGGCGTGAACCCTAGGTTTCGAATTCGAGGTCGGTGAAGCACCAAAAGATTCAGCTAACATATATTACTCTTGGCAAGTCGCATTCTCGAACGCACTCCGGAATCTCAGGCTCCGTGTGTATCGCCGACAATCCGGACACGATCCAGCTTTTGCCCCTCCCGGAATCCCGGCTCGGGCCGCGGTCAGCGGATGGCATGGCTTGGTGACCATCCAACCAGTCTGGTGTGGAAGGAAACCGCCAATCAAACCAAATAATGAAGCGCGGCCGTTCCCGCTGTCACAGAACCCGATGCTCGTCTGCGCGTAAAATGGCAGATTGAAAAAACAAACGGAGAAGAACTCACATGCAATATCGCAATTTTGGCAATCTTGACTGGAAAGCTTCAGCCCTTGGTTTCGGATGCATGAGGCTGCCCACCGTGGATGGGAAGCCGGCTTCCGCCATCGACGAGGCCGAAGCGACGCGCATGGTGCGCCACGCCATCGACAGCGGCGTCAACTACATCGACACGGCGTACGTGTATCACGGCGGCGAAAGCGAGAATTTTCTCGGCCGCGCGCTGAAAGACGGCTACCGGGAAAAGATCCGGCTCGCCACCAAGCTGCCGGTGTGGGAGGTCAATGGTCCCGAGGACTTCGACCGCCTGCTCGACGCGCAACTGGCCAAGCTCCAGACCGACCACATCGATTTCTATCTGCTGCACGCCCTGGACAAGAATCGCTGGCGCAACACCGTGGTGAAGCACAACCTGCTCGCCAAGGCCGAAGCTGCGCTGGCGGATGGGCGCATCCGTCATCTGGGATTCTCCATGCACGACGACTTCGCCTGCCTGGAAGAGATTCTGAACGGAAGCAGCCTCTTCGACTTCTGCCAGATCCAGTACAACTACATGGACATCGAGAACCAGGCCGGCACGCGCGGCCTCAAGCTCGCCGCGAGCAAAGGTCTGGCGGTGGTGATCATGGAGCCCTTGCTGGGCGGCCGCTTGGCCACCCCGCCCAACGACATCCGCGCCGAAATGGAGGCATTCCCGATCCAGCGCACCCCGGTTGACTGGGCCTTGCAGTGGCTCTGGGACCAGCCGGAAGTCTCTGTGGTGCTGAGCGGTATGAGCACCTTCGAGCAGGTGGAGCAGAACCTGCAGTCGGCGGACCAGGCGAGCGTCGGGTCTTTTGGTAGCGAAGCCCAGGCGCTGATCGCTTCGGCGCGCGCGAAGTACCAGTCGCGGACGGCGGTGCCCTGCACCAAGTGCGGCTACTGCATGCCCTGCCCGGCCGGGGTCAACATTCCCGGCAACTTCGACATCTTCAACTTCGCGCACCTGTACGAGAACCTGCCGGACGCGCAGCAGCGCTACCAGATCTTCTTCCCCGAACCGCAGCGTGCAAACCACTGCGTGGCCTGCGGCGCATGTGAGGAAGTTTGCCCCCAGAGCATCCCGATCAGCGAGTGGATGCCGAAGGTGGCCGAACTGCTGGCCTGAAGAAAGCCGGGGCGCAGGATTGCGGTTCCGCGCCCCGCATCAGTCTGTTCCAATCCAGCGCGCTTTCGCCCCCGTGCTATGATGAGCCGGCGTGGAGCTTCCCCGGCGCTCCCGCTGCTGGGCGCTGTGCAAACTTCAACTCTTCGTTCTCAACTGGAAAACCGATGAAAGAAATCTATATCGCCGATGTGACCGCGTTCAGCGAAGGCCAGACCTTTGACAGCTTCTTCCTGGTTCTGGCCAAGCAGCAGCGCATCACCAAGAACAACAAGCCGTACCTGAACCTGATTCTGGGCGACAAGACCGGGCAGCTGGAAGCGCGTGTCTGGGAGCTTTCCGACCCGCGCATCCACAAGGATTTCGAACGCGGCGACATCGTCAAGGTGCGCGGCAGCGCCTCGAAATTCGACGATCGGGTGCAGATGAAGGTCGATCAGTTGCGCAAGGCGACCTCCGGCGAGGCGCACAAGATCGACATGCTGCCGGCCACCACCTACGATGTGGCCGCGCTGTGGCAGCAGTTGATGGGCTTCGTCGAGAGCTTTACCGATCCCGATCTGAAGCGGCTGCTGCTGGCGTTGCTGAATGAGCCGGATCTGGGCCAGGCCTACCGCGAGGCCCCCGCCGCCAAGCAGCTTCATCATGCCTGGCTGGGCGGCCTGCTGGAGCATGTGGTGAGCCTGTTGGGGCTGGCCGACCGCGTCGCCGGCCACTATCCGTCGCTTCACCACGACCTGTTGCTCACCGGCGTGATCCTGCACGACATCGGCAAGGTGAAGGAATTGAGCTGGGAGGTCGGCTTCGAGTACACGCTGGAAGGAACTCTGCTGGGGCACATCCAGATGGGGTCTGCGCTGGCCGAGCGCACCATGGACTCCCTGCCCGATTTCCCGCCCAAGCTCAAGACGTTGGTGCTGCATATGATCCTGTCGCATCACGGCAAGCTGGAGTTCGGCTCGCCCAAGCTGCCCATGACGCCGGAAGCGCTGGCGCTCAGCTTTGTGGACGACTTGGACGCCAAGATGCAGGCGATGGCAAGCGAATTCGACAAATGTCTGCGTGAAGGCAAGGCGGCTGGCGAGCTCACCGGTAAAGTGTGGGCGCTGGATCAGAGGCAATTGCTGAACACCAAACGCTGGCTCGCGGAAGAAGGCGAGTAAGCGGACTCGTCGCGCGCAGTTGTTCGAGCCGATCAAAACGTCTTTGCAAAGCCATAGCCCGGTATCTGGCAGGACCGCATTTTCGGTGCTATGCTTTTCACCTTCCCGGAGGCGTGAGTCTCAGCGGAACCAGAGTAGATGCACCCCGAAGCCCCAGCGCTCAAGTCGACGCGACCACCAGGGAGCGGCGACCTTGTACTCTGATCGACACGGCACAGTAACTCTGGTTCCGCTCTAGCGGAGGGTAATCCGATGGAAGCTGCATGTCCCAAATGCGCCGCGCCAACCGAAGCGTCGTGGGGATTCTGTCCACACTGCGGAACCGCCATCAGGCCCGGGAGTTCACTGCCAGCGGAACCTGTGGCAAACCAGCGCGCGCCGGTAGAAGGCGCATTCGGCGGGCTGCTGATGGGCCTGCTGACCGCCCCGATCCTGATCATCTTCGGAACCCTGCTTTGCCTGACCGGGTTGGGCGCGATTCTGGGGGTTCCGCTGATCCTGGGAGCGATCTTTGCGCCATTGCTCGGCCCGATGATCGGGCTGGGTGCGCTCAAGGGCGAGTGCCCCTGGTGCGGCGCTTCACTCGGCGCCATTACCAGCAAGCAGAGCTTCGACTGCTCGCACTGTAATCAGAGGGTCCTGATCCGCAACCGGAAGTTCGTGCGGGCGACGGGTTAAAAACTCTAGAAGCGCAGCAGATACGACGCCTTGATGAAGATCTGGCGGCCGTCGTTCAGCAAATTGTTTGCGCGCGGCGGCGTAGTGTCGTTGGGGTCGCAGACGCCGACGGCAGGAAGCCGGTTGCACAGGCTCCTGTCCAGATTCTGCAGATCGTTGTTATAGCCGATATAGATCGCCGTGCCCGGATGCGGCAGCCAGGTAAACAGCGCCTGGGTCTGCACCTGCTTGGTGCGCAGCAGCGATGTTTCCTTGGGGTTGGCCAGCGTCGAATCGTACTCCACAATCACCCGCGCCGAAATCGAACGCGTGAATTGGTAGTTGATTTTGCTGCGGAAGGTCTGCGCCTCGTAGACCAGCGCGCCATCGGCCACCGAGTGATCGCGGTCGAGCAGGTAAGTATTGTCGTCGGTCAACTGGCGCAGGGGCTGCAGCGTAAACAGGAACTGCACAGTCTGTTCGTTCATCAGCGAGGGCGCAGTGCCCGCCACCGGGTTGTAATTCACATTGCCGCCGCGCACCGCGACCAGGTTGTAGTTGAGCTGCGCAAAGGGAGCGCCGCGGTTGACAATGCCGCCCCAATTCTCGGTGAAGTTCTTGTAGCCGGTCAGAACCGGGTAGTTTTGCGGGCTCAGCGTGTCGGAGTTCTGGCCGCCGATGGGAGCGATCACGATGTTGCGCGGCAGCAGCCAGAACGGGTCGAAAGTCGAGTAATGAAAGACGCGGTTGCCAAAGTGATCGAAGGCCACGTTCTGGTTGGTCTCCAATCCCCAGCTTTGCAGCTTGCTGTGCTTGGGATACCACTGGTAGGTTGCGTGTGTCTGGTCCACTCGGAAGTTCACCGACTGAATGAAGCCCAACTGGGTCTGAAAACCTGTGCTCATGTCCTGAAACTGCGAATACAGGTTGAAGGCGTGTCCGTTGCGCTGCAACTGCACTGTACTTGCCGGTCCGGCGCTGTAACTTGCAGGTGTCCCGCTGTCCACGGTTCCCAACGTCGAGCTCTCCACCATCTGCCCCAGGACCGTCCAGCTCTTGTTGAGGCGCGCCGTAAAGTCAACGCCGCCGACGCGATTCCAGCCGCCGCCGAATTCCTCGTCGGTGTAGATGACGCCTACGCTCGATCCCTTGCCGAGGTCCTCTGAAATCCTGCCCACCGCGACCTTGGCGCGATGAAGATAGAGCGGATCGCCCGGCCCCACCGCCTCGCCCGGTTCGCGGTCGTCGATGCCAAAGAAGCCGAGGTTGGTTTTGCCGGTCTTGCCGGTTACGCGAATGCCATACTCCGGATGCACAATGTTGCGCGTGTATATCAGGTTGATCGGCGTGGCGAAATAGTTTGCGTTCTCCAGAAAGAATGGCCGCAGCTCGGGAAAGTAGACCGGATAGCGTTGATTCACCGTGAACTGCGGCTGGTCCGACTCCACATCGCTGAAATCGGGATTGACGGTGGCGTCGACAATGATCCGGTCCTTGAGGATGAGCTTGGCTTCGCCGCCGCCGGTGTTCTCCTCATGGCGCGAACTGAAAAAGGGATTGAGCGGGTCAACATTCTCCAGCGTGCGCTCGTTCTGCCCCAGCGTGTAGGGATTGAGCTGGAAATTCCGCGATCCGGTAACGCCCTCGATGCCGTGCAGGGTGCCTTCCTGGCTCAGCACGCCGGAGACGTTCGCCGCGACCCTCGGCCAGAAGTCGCTCTCGCTGTTGCGTGGAAAATTGCGTTGGAAGACCACGCCCCAGTCGGAGCCCAGGGCGCGAAAACGCAAGCTGCGGAAGGGAATGGCCATCAGCGCCATCCATCCGTCTTTGGTCACCTTGCCTTCCGAGTCCCACACCTGGTCGTAGCTGTAATCCGCGTTGCTGTTCTCAGCCCAGGAGGCGTCGGCCTGCACCCCGGCCGGGTTCACCTGGAAAAGCACGCCCTTGCGCCGGTCTTGAAAGGGGTCGAGCAGGACCCCCACAAAATCGTCGTTCAACACATTTTCGCGGCGCGCCAGGTGGCCGCGGATCTCGCCGGGATGACGGTCGTAGCAGATGAAGACAAAATAGAGTGTCGACTTGGTATGTCCCACCCACACCTCGGTCTTTTCAGTGGGGGTCTCGCCATCGTGGGGCGAGTTCTGGATGAAACCGGTGATTCTGGTCAGCTTGTCCTTCAGCTCTTGCCGGGGCGTCATATTCGGAAAGTCGGAGAGATGCAGTCCTTCCACGAGCAGCGGCACCCGGGCGTCGCTCGGGGTCTTGGCCGCAACAGCGGGCGGCTCCGCCGGTTTGCTGTTTTGGGGCTTGCTGTTTTGCCTGGCGTTGGCAGCGAATGCCGGGAGCGCCATGCAGAGCAGTAATCCAGGGGACAGAAATCTCATGGACACCTGTACGCACTGCTCCACATGGTGGTTCCTTGGGCAGGCTCCTGTTCATCATAGTTTGAGACGCAGCTTTGCACGGAGGGTGAGACGAGGCCTGCAGCGCGAGGGGAACCTTTTGCGGTCCCTGTCGGCCAGGGCCAGCCGTCTTTAACGTTCGCCGTCCGCGCAGGACCGCAGAACCGGAGGACTCGCCAACGTTCGCCGTCCGCGCAGGACCTTGTTACGGGACGGGCAGACAGTGGACAATGCCTGAGTTCCGCAAATTGTGTTTCTGCCCGCACCTGGGCTCGGCCGCGATGAAGTCGCGAAAGAATTTACACTGAAGCGGTCCCATCAAAGCGCAAAGGAAGTCGAAATGCATTCTGTCTGGTTTGGAGAGTTTTTCGGCACCCTGGTGCTGGTATTCCTTGGTTGCGGCATCAATGCCGGAGTGACCCTCAAAAAGTCCTATGCCGAAAAGGGCGGCTGGCCGCTGATTTGCACTGGATGGGGGCTGGCGGTGCTATGCGGAGTGCTGGTGGCGCAGGCATTCGGCAGCCCTGGGGCCAATCTGAACCCGGCGGTCACGCTGGCCTTTGCGGTGAACAGCGGCGATTTCTCCACGGTGCTTTCGTTGTGGTTGGCGCAAATGCTGGGCGCAATGGCCGGCGCAACGCTGATGACTCTGCACTACGCGCCGCACTGGGCGCTCACCCCCGATCCGGCTGCCAAGCTGGGCGTCTTCTGCACCAACGCCGCCGTTCGCAACCCGCTGGCAAATATTGTGAGCGAAGTGCTGGGCACTGCAACTCTGGTGCTGGTAGCCGGGGCCATCGGCTCCCACGGAGTCGCGGCAAATGGCTTGCAGCCGGGACTGGGGCCGGTGCTGGTAGGCAGCCTGGTATGGGGCATTGGCCTTTCACTGGGCGGGACTACCGGTTATGCCATCAACCCGGCGCGCGATCTGGGGCCCCGGCTGGTTCATGCGCTGCTGCCGATCCCCGGCAAAGGCGGGTCGAACTGGAGCTACGCGCCCATCCCCATCGTCGGCGACCTGCTGGGCGCGCTGCTCGCCGGACTGCTGCTGCATTGCGCGCATCTTTAGTGATTCGGCAGCAAAATGTTATGTGGGCGCCCCATCCTTTCCCGCGTATTTCGCGGGAAAGGGTGGGAAACAATGACACTCATTCCCTGCCCGATCAATAGTTATCTGGCGGGGCAATCCGCCCGCAACAGTTGGCCCTGTCAGGGACGCCCGCTATCATCAGGGGGAGCGCGGCAACCGGCGGCGCACGAGAGTTCATGCCTCCCAGCATCTTCATTTCAGCGGGCGAAGCCAGCGGCGAGCACTACGGCGCGCTGATCGTCGCAGCACTGCGCGAGCAACTGGCGGCGGCTGGTCAAAGCGCCAACATCTTCGGCATGGGCGGCGCGCGCATGGAAGAAGCTGGCCTGGAGCGCATTGTGCACGCCGAGGAGATGGCCGTGATGGGGCTGACCGAAGTCCTGCGCCACCTTCCCCACATCTACGGCGAGTTCCGCAAGCTCAAGCGAGCCATCCGCGAGCGCCGGCCGCAGGTGGCCATCCTGATCGACTTTCCCGGCTTCCATTTCGTGCTTGCCAAGGCGCTGCACAGCGAGGGCGTCCCGGTGGTGTACTTCGTCAGCCCACAGCTTTGGGCGTGGAAGCAGGGCCGCATCCGCAAGGTGCGCAAATATGTCGACCGGATGCTGGTGATTTTTCCCTTCGAAGAAGCCTGGTACCGCGAGCGCGGGGTGGCGGCGGAATTCGTCGGCCACCCGCTGGCCGAAATGCCGCTGCCCGCCGTCAGCCGCGAAGACTTTGCTGCGCAAAACGGCCTGGACCCAGCCAGGACATGGATCGGGCTGCTCCCCGGTAGCCGCCGCAAGGAAATTCGCGAGCTGTTGCCGGAAATGTTGCAGGCTGCGGTCCTGCTCCATCACGATCATTGTCTTGAACTGGGCAATCCAGAACCCCAGTTCATCCTGCCGCTTGCGCCTACCTTGTCGGAAGCGCAACGCAAGGCAGTTGCGGAGATCGTCGAGCGGGGACGGCAGAACCTGACCATTCGTCTGGTGGACGACGCCCGTTCCACGCTGCATCACGCCCGCGCCTCCATCGTTGCCAGCGGCACCGCGACGCTGGAAGCGGCGCTGATCGGCAATCCCTTTGTGGTGGTCTATCGTGTCTCGCCCCTGACCTTTGCCGTCGCTAAGAGGTTGGTCAAAGTGGTGAATGTCGCAATGGTCAACCTGATCGCCGGCAAGCGGGTGGTGCCGGAGCTGATTCAGGATGACTTTACCGCCTCAAATATCGTCCAACAGATGGAACTGCTTCTCCCCGAGGGGTCGCCCCGACAGAAGATGATGGAAGAGTTGGCGCGGGTGCGCGGCTTGCTGCATACTGAGCGGGCGGACAGCCCTGAGCGGAATAGCCCCGCGCGGGCTCAGGGCGCAATCGAGCGGGTGGCGGAAGTGGCGCTGCAGCAACTGCCCAGGTGAACAAGCCAGCTCATGGTATTACAGTTGCGGATCGGAAATTCCGGAGGGAGCAGGGGGTTTTAACCCCCTGAACAGCCCAAGGTGCGGGGCCTTCAGGCCCGGACGAAGACCCGCCGGGGCAAATACAAATGCAGTTCTTGTAGGAACGAACGAAAGAAATGACGAGAAGAGGATCGATGGCTGCGATGAAAACTGCGAAAGGCCGCAAGAAACTGCTTCTTTTCCTCCCTGCCGGATTTGCTTGTGCGCTGTTGGCCGCTGTGGTGATGACCGCGCCGCTCCACGCCCAGCGCAGCGAACGCCCCACGCTGGTCATCTCCGGCTACACCATCGACGCCGAGCTGGACCCCGCCGCGCATCATCTCGCGGCAACCGTCGGAGTCACCTTTACCGCCCCTGAAACCATGGAGGTGGTGAGCTTCGGCTTTCATCCGGCGCTCAAGGTCAGCAAGATCACCGACGACAGCGGCGCGCTGCTCACCGGGGAACGCTCGGCCGACGGCACGCTGCGGGTGACTCCGGCCACGCCTTTCGTCCGCGGACAGGCGGTGCACTGGACCTTTGTGTACGACGGCGTGATCACCGGCAACGACGATGGCCCGGTCGAAGGCCTCAAGCTGGCCGCGATCCAGGAGCCGATCACTTATCTCCTCTACCCGGCCCGCTGGTTCCCCATGACCGGCTACCTGACCAACCGCTTCACCGCCGAGATGCACATCCGCGTGCCCCAGGGAATGCGAGTCTTCGCCAGCGGCAGCACCGGCGCATCGAAGCCGGCGACGCTGGCCAACGGCAAGCCGGCCGATCAGTTCGACTTCAACTGGTCCAAGCCGGGCTTTCCCGGAACCGTGATCGCCGGCCGCTATGTTGCGCCGATCAGCGCGGGAGCGGGCAACATCAAGATCTACCTGACCGTCAGCCACACCAATGCGGCCAACGAACTGGCGCAAACCGCGGCCAAGGAATTCGACTTCTTCACCGGCAGCTTTGGCGAGCCGGAAAGCAGCCGCCTGAATATCGTCGAACTGCCCGACGACACACTGCCGGCCGCCTGGGCGCCGGAACTGGCCGCGATGCAGGGCTCGCGCGTCGGCGACAAATCGGGAATCCGCCTGCTCGCCAACACCATGGCCCACCAGTGGTGGGGTTCCGAAGTGAGCCCCAAGACGCTGAACGATGCCTGGATCACCAACGGAATGGCCCGTTACGCCGAGCTGATGTATGTGGAAGACGAGAACGGCAAGAGCGCGCTCAAGACCGCGCTGCAAGACGTTTCGGCCGGTGCCCTGGCCTATGACACGGTACCCTTGTCGAGCAGCGGCCGTCTCAGCCCCTTCTCGCCCGAATTCCAGTCGATGAGCCTGGAAAAGGGGGCAATGATCTTCCACATGCTGCGCTGGGAGGTGGGCGACAAAGCCTTCCTCGACACGCTCAAGGGCCTGTTAAGCCAGTTTGCCGACGGCAGCGTGCGCGGCATGGACCTGACCAAGGTGGCCGAAGCGCAAAGCCAGCAGCAGTTGACCGCCTTCTTCGCGCAGTGGGTAGATGGCACCGGCGCCCCCCAGTTCACCAACAAGTACGCCGTCTACCGCCTCGGCAACAACAAGGGATTCCGCACCATCGGCGAGATTCACCAGGATCTGGACCTCTTCCGGATGCCGGTCGAGCTGCGCGTGGAGACCGACGGCAAGACCGAGATTCAGAAAGTGGACGTGGTGGGCACCGAGACCCAGTTCATCGTGGACACCTTCGGACGGCCGCGGCGCATCGCCATCGATCCCGGCAACTGGGTGCTCAAGTCCAGCCCCGACCTGCAGGTGCGCATCGCCATTCTCAAGGGGCAGCAACTGGTGGCGCAGGGCGACCTGGTGGGTGCGCTGGCTGAGTATCAAAAGGCGCTCGAAGCCAACATTCAAAGCTCTCTGGCCAACTATCGCATCGGTGAAGTGCTCTTTTCGCAGCGTAACTACCAGGCCAGCGTGAATGCCTATCGCGAGGCCCTGCGCGGCGACGGCGAACCGCGCTGGACCGAAGTCTGGAGCCACATCGCGCTGGGCAAGATCTTCGATATCACCGGCCAGCGCGACCGCGCAATCGTGGAATACCGGCTGGCGGTGCAGACCAACGACAACACCCAGGGCGCGGTGAACGAAGCGCGCCAATGGCTGCAGAAGCCCTACGTCAGGCCCGAGGCGGAATGATAGCCAACGGCAAAAGATCGTAGCGCTGGCCTCCTGGCCGGCTGTGGTGCGGGCGTCCTCGCCCGCACTTCTCAGAGAGCGATTACCGAATCACAAAATCTGAATGCCCGACGCAACAAAAAGGACGCGCCGAGCGCGGGAAGCCAATTTCTTGACCCGAATCAAGATGCTCGGGAATCAGAACCCTCGCTCATGAAAGCGCAGCCGGGCCTCGCCGCTCAGGTTCGTCCCGACTCTGCGCAATTCCGTGACGAACTCATCGATTGCGAAGGCCTCGGTCCAGCCGAAGAAGGTCGCAGTCTGTTCGGGGCGATTCCATTCTGCGCCGGAATTCTTTCCGGCCTCATCCTCAAAGCGAAGCTCCACCACAGCGTGGCCCGCCAGTCCGGCGCAAAAAAAGCGCAGCAGCACCGAGCCGCCCGCAAACTCTTTGCCGAAGGCGCCGAACCGCAGCTCCCGCTCATCGCCGGGATCGAGTGGAAAGCCTTGCAGCTTGTCGGCCAGTTCGCCCAGCGAATCGATTCCCACGTAAGGTTTGGCAAAGCCCGAGAAGCGGCCGTTCGATGCGGAAGTGGCCAACTCGATCGCATCCGTGTCGTGCCACAGAACCTTCAGCGTGAGGCCGCTGCTCATTTCTCTTCGGCCTCGGCCGCCAGCGCCAGGCCCGATCTCTGCGCCCAGTCGTCGGCGATCAGTGGGCGCGGCTCGCCGGGCAGCGCTTCGGAGATCTCAAGTTCCTCCTGGTGCACCAGCGCGCCCAGCTTGCGCGCCTGGAAGAAGGCTCCGCCTTTGCCTTCTACCGCGCCAACGAATTTGTTGTAGTGACCGACGGCGTTACCCAGCGCGCCGCCAAGTTTATCGAAATATTCATGCGCGTTGGCCAGTTTGTTGTAGAGGTCCCGGCCCGTTTCCTGAATCGCCTTGGCGTTCTGGGTCACCTCGGACTGCTGCCATCCATAAGCAATGGCCTTGAGCAGCGCGATCAGCGTGGTTGGCGTGGCCATCACCACATTGGCCTGCGAACTGAACTCGATCAGCGAAGGGTCGGCTTCAAGCGCCGCGCTGAACAGAGCCTCGCTGGGCAGGAAGCAGACCACGAATTCGGGAGAGTTCTCGAACTGCTTCCAATAAGTCTTGCTGGATAGATCGCGCAGGTGCGCCTTGACCCGCTCGGCGTGCGCCACAAAGCGCAGCGCCTGGGTGGCCGGATCGACCCCTTCACCGGCGTCGAGAAAGGCGTCCAGCGGAGTCTTGGCGTCCACAATGATGGTGCGGCCGTTGGGCAGTTGGATGGTCATGTCGGGCCGCAGCAGTTTTTCGTCCTCGGTGCGCGCCGTCACCTGCTCGCTGAAGGAGCAGTACTCCACCATCCCGGCGTATTCCACGCAGCGCTTCAACTGCAGTTCGCCCCAGTTGCCGCGGGTCTTGGGCGCGCGCAGGGCGGTGATCAGCTGCGCGGTCTCGCCGCGCAGGGAATTCAAAGACTCCGGAATGGACTTGCCGATGCCTTCTACCAGCGCCCTGATTCCGCCGTAGGCGTCGGAGCGGACCGCCTCCATGGCGCGGGTCTGTTCATCAAGCTGTTTGAGTGTAACTTCAAGTGGCTGCAGCAGGGTCTTGATCGCGTTCTCGCGGGCTTCCAGGTTGGCCTTGGCCTCATTGGCCTGGCCGCCCAGCTCCTGTTTGGCGAGGGCCAGAAAAGACTGCGTATTGGCGCGCAGGGCATCGGCGGCTGCGCCCTTGAAGGCGGAGTCCAGGTCGGCCTTCATCTGCGCGTACTTTGCCTCTTCGTCGCTCAGGCGCTGCCGGGCGGTAGCCAGGCTGCGCCCAAGGGTGTCCCGTTCTTCAGCCGTGGCGCGGGCGCGGATCTCAAGCTCTGCCTTTTCCGCACGCAAGCCCTGGATAAGCGCATCGCGTTCCTCGGTCTGCGCCTTGAAGCGTTCGCGCTCGTCAGCCTTGGGCCGCAGCGCCGCTACTTCCGCCCTGGCCGCATCGAGCTGTTCGCGCAGCGCGGCTTCGCGGGTCTCGGCCAGTTTGCGCTCCCCGGCCAGCGCCTGCGCGGAGCGGCCTTGCTCGCCGTTCCTGCTGAAAAAGAAACCAATGAAGAGGCCAATCAGTAGTGCAATAAAAATCGGTGCGATCAGTTGGACAGACATTCCCGCGGACACTCCCATTGTGAAGATCCCTCTTCGCTTAATTTACGCCTTTCTGCGGCGCGGTTCCCCCAAAAACTGCCTGTTTCCTGACTCTTCTTCCCCGTTGCGTCGGCGAACCCGCCTTCTTTTCCCGGCGCGCCTTTACACACCCAGACCCGCCCGGTAAACTTTAAGTCTCAGGGCCATGTGCAATTATTTGGCAGGAGAGTTGTGTATACCTGCCATGAGCCGCTATTGTAGGCTGGCGGAACGGTATTCGGCAGCAAGCCCTGGAAGGTATTTCCAAGTTCCCAATTAACAAGAGGAGAAGCACGCATGGCCGTGGAAGAGAAGGTTAAGCAGATTATCGTCGAGCAGTTGCAGGTTGACGAAGCCGAGGTCACCCCCGGCGCGAGCTTCCAGGAAGACCTGGGCGCGGATTCGCTCGACGTCGTCGAGCTGGTAATGCAGTTCGAAGAGGCTTTCGACCTCGAGATTCCGGATGAAGACGCCGAGAAGATCAAGACCGTCAAGGATGCCGTCGAATACATCGAAAAGAACGCGAAAGGCAGCAAATAAACGGTGAGTCGTCGAGTCGTCATTACCGGCCTCGGGCTGGT
>Ga0181517_10003164_pt1 | contig 15864 bp, 14 predicted proteins | sample PEATcosm2014_Bin_31_FD_119748 | JGI IMG/M metagenome (GOLD analysis project Ga0181517, IMG submission 119748) | Peatland microbial communities from MTU Mesocosm Facility, Houghton, MI, USA - PEATcosm2014_Bin01_30_metaG | ecosystem: Environmental > Terrestrial > Soil > Wetlands > Peat | place... | reverse complement strand
GACGGGCGCTCCCACGGGGAACCAGAAACGTCCCCGTCGCTCGACGGTGCCACGCTTGATCACCTGGCGGATGGTGCCGTCCACGGCGTTGATCCCCTGCTTGATCTCGTCGCTCACCTGTCGTGTTGACACCCCTTCCGGGTGAGCGAGGATGAACGCTTCGGCAAGGTCTACATAGGTCGGCTTGCCGTCTGCCGCCTTCTTCTCAGGCGCCTTCGCCTTTCCTCCCCCATTGGCATTCCCCTTGCTTTCGGGGGAAACGCCCTGCGCGTCCAGAAGGCGGATCAATAGGGTGCGCTGGCTCTCTTTGGAGAGCGCCATAGCGGCGGCGAAGACCGCATCTTCTTGACGAAGACGGTCTTCCTTCTCCCGCTGCTCCCGTCGAGCTTGGGCAACGATTTGTTCAAGGATGGCTGTGGAGCCCATACGCTCTACGTACCACCCCTCAAGCTGCCGCTCAAGGGCTTGTCTTGAGAAATCTTATCGACGCGAAGCGTTATGCTGCGGGGACTTTTGGTGTAGCCTGGTCGGGTTCTGGTGTAGCCAGGACTTTAAGGACAGAGCCCATCACGGGCACCTACTGGCCCCGCACCCGGGACGCCGCCACGGCGTCGGCGGCGTGGGCGAACATCGTCATGTCGCTGATCATGCTCGTGCTGGTCTGGATGCTGACCGTCGAGACGGCGAAGAAGGCCCTCGAGCTCTGCAGACGCCCCCGCTCGACGCCGGAGCTGGCCGAGGCGACGTAGACGAACAGGGAACGGCAGTTCAGGGCCACGACCTCAGGCTCCTGGACGCCTCATCGAGCTCTGGAGCCCAGCATCGGGCTGTGGAGCCCAACATCGGGCTGTGGAGCCCAACCTCGGGCTCTGGAGCCCAACCTCGGGCTGTGGAGCCCAGCATCGGGCTCTGGAGCCCAGCATCGGGCTGTGGAGCCCAACCTCGGGCTCTGGAGCCCAAGCTCGGGCTCTGGAGCCCACCCACGAGCGCCTCCCGGCGATCTGGGGTACCCTGCACGGGCGGAGGGTGGCCTCCGTCTTGCGTCTGGAGCTCGCCATGGTCATCCGTCACCGCCTCGCCCTCACCCTGACTCCCCTCACCTTCGCGGCGCTGCTGGTCGGCTGCGGCGGCCGGACCCTCGCGGGCAACGGCACCGGAACCGACACCGGGGCCGGCACGGGAGCCGACGCCGGGAGCAGAGGCGGCACGACAGGAACCGACTCGGGGACGGGGTCAGGCCCGACGACCGGGCCGAACGGCTGCGTCGAGGTCGATGTGCCGGCCTACGGCCAGACCTGCAAGACCGCCGCCGACTGCACGGTCATCCCCACCGGCACCATCTGCCCCAGCCAGTGCTACTGCCGGGGCACGGGGACGGCCATCAACAACGCGGCCTACGCGGTCATCATGGCCGGGCCGGCGGCCGAGGCGTGGGACACGTGCCACTGCGCCGTGCAGAGCGTGGTCCTCTGCGTCGCGGGGCAGTGCGCCCTCTGCGACTCCAGCGCCGACGCGCCGCCGGAGTGCGGCGACGCCGGCCTGGGCGAGGACGGCGGGGTCGACGACGACGGCGGCTTCGACGACGGCGGCGTCATCATCGGCCCGTCGTGCCCTGAACCGTCGACGGTGCAGTCCGGCGGAGCGTGCTCGCCCGTCGGCACCGAGTGCACCGGGACCTACCGCCTCTGCAACGGCGCCACCAGCAACGCGCCCTGCACCTGCGACACGGCCGGCTGGATCTGCCCTGGCGTCGCCTGCGGCGACGACGCCGGACCGCCCACGAGCGCCTGCGCGGTCGGGGCGACCTGCGCGCAAGGGGAGACGTGCACCATGCCCGGCGCCGGGCCCTGCGACAGCGACGTGCGCCTGTTCTGCGCCGACACCGACCAGGGAGAGGGGGCCTACGCGGTGCAGTCGTTCCCCTGCAGCTCGACGAGCGGCAGCTGCGGCTGGGGGGACACCGGCAACGGCTGCTCCGAGAGCTGCTCGTGCCAGAACGGCTCGATGGTGTGCACCGGCGACTGCCCCGACGGCGGGCTGGCGTCCCCGTAGCGCCGATCGCGACAGTTCGATCCGCCTGAGCCGGGCAAGCTGTGCCATCTGGCGCAGCGGGGCCCGACAACCCAGGCTGCTACGCGCACATGGCGTCTGGCCTCTGTTTTGCTCCAGAGACCCCATCATGACCCTCCGCTCGCGCCTCGCCCTCCGCCTCGTCCCCGTGGCCCTCGCCGCCCTCGTCGCAGCCTGCGGCGGCAAGACGATCGCCGACCCCGCCGCGGGAGACGACCAGAACGGGGCGACCCCGCCCGTCTCGGGCCCGCCGAGCGAAGGCACGACCGTCACCGTGCCCGGCGTCGACGCGGCCGCGTGCGTCGACCTCGAGGTCACGGCCGCCGACCTCCCCTGCGCGGCGGACCAGGATTGCCAGCTCGTCCTGACCGGCACGGCCTGCCCGGGCTTCATCCCCGACCAGCTCTGCGAGAGCGCCGCGGCGAACCGCGCCGGTGCGGCGAGGATCGCGGCGGCCCTGGCGAGCGTCCCGCAGGGGCATGACGCGGGGTTCCCGCCGGACTTCTGCGACATCGTCGTCGGCACGGCGCGCTGCATCGCCGGTCAGTGCACCGACTGCGACCCTTTCGGTCGCGGTCCGGCGGGATGCAACGACGACGGCGGCCTGAACCCGACCGACGCGGCGGTCTCGCCCCCGGTCGACACGTGCCCCGACCCGTCGACGATCGAGTCCGGCGGGGCGTGCGCGTCGGTCGGCCAGAGCTGCACGGGCAACTACCAGTACTGCTCCTCGCCGAACAACACGACATCGTGCACCTGCGAAGCGACCGGCTGGGCGTGCGAGTCGCACAGCTGCCCGGAGGGGCCGCCGACGGACTGCGCGATCGGCGGGGCGTGCGTGGAAGGCGACGGCAACGGGTGCATGCTGTACGGGGAGGGGCCCTGCAACAGCAACGTGATCCTGATGTGCGTGAACGGCACCTACCGGATCGGGTCCTGGGCCTGCGACGTCACGGCCCCGAGCTGCGGATGGGCGACCGAAGGCCCGGACGGCGGCTGCTCGGAGAGCTGCACGTGCAACGGCGGCACGATCGTGTGCACGGGCAACTGCCCCGACGGCGGCCTCACGTCGCCGTAGACCGTGCCTGCACTCACACCCTCACGGTCTCGGTGGCGATGGCGACGAGGTCGTTGAGGACTCCGGCCGCCGTGACCTCCGCCCCCGCGCCGGGGCCCGTGACCACCAGCGGGTTGTCCGAGTAGCGCCGCGTGTAGAGCGCGATCTGGTTGTCGGTGCCTCGCAGCCGCCCGAGCGGCGAGGCGGCGTCCACGGCCTCGAGCCCGACGCTGACTCGCTCGCGCGTGATGCGCACGACGTAGCGGAGCACCTCGCCGCCCTTCTCGGCCACCGCCGCGCGGAGGGCGAAGTCGGCGTCGAGCGCGGCGAGCCCACGGACGAAGGCGTCGGGGTCGGGCGAGTCGAGGTCGGGCGGGAACAGGGGGGTCAGCGCGACGTCGGAGAGGTCGAGGCGCAGGCCCAGCGTCCGGGCGAGGATCAGCGCCTTGCGTCCGACGTCGCGGCCGAGCAGGTCCTCGCGCGGGTCGGGCTCGGTGTAGCCGAGGGCGCGCGCCCTGCCGACGGCCTCCGAGAAGCGCGTGCCGGCCTCGATCTGCGTCATGAGGTAGCCCAGGGTGCCGGAGAAGCAGCCGAGCAGCGACTGGACCTCGTCGCCGGCGTCGCGCAGCTTCGCCAGGGTGTCGAGGATGGGGAGCCCCGCGCCGACGGTCGCCTCGTAGCGCAGCGCGCGCCGCTTCTCGCGGGCAGCGGCGAAGAGCGCGTCGAACTCGGCCTGCGCGACGGTCAGCGGCCGCTTGTTGGCCATGACCACGTGGAAGCCGTGCAGCAGCGCCTCTCGCAGCAAGGGGGCGGTGTCGTCGGCGGTGAGGTCGACCAGGATGGGATGGGCGAAGGGCAGAGCGAACAGCTCATGGCCCAGCTTGACGGCGAGATCGGCGGCCGTCAGCTGCTCGCCGGACGGGACGAGCTTCTTGCCGGCCGCCTTGTCGGCGGCGAGCGCCAGGAGGTCGTGCGACGTGAAGCCCCCCTCCGCGACGCGGACGCCCGACCGGTCCGCGAGCGCGACGCACGCGAGCCGAAGGCCGAGGTCGCGGCGGAAGTAGTCGGCCTGCGACGAGACCTGCTGCGCGAGCGCGCGGCCGATCTGACCGAAGCCCACGAGCGCGATCTGCGCCTCCCCGCCCTCCGCGTCGCCGAGCGGGTGCAGCTTGTCGAGCTGGAACTCGGCGTGAAGCGCGCAGAGGGCGCCCGTGACCTCGGCGTCGAGCACGGCGACGGTGATGTTCAGCTCCGACGAGCCCTGCGCGATGGCGACCACGTTCACCTTCGCACGGGCCAGCGCGCCGAACGTGCGCGCGGCGATCCCGGGCAGGCCGCGCATGCCGAGCCCCACCACGGCGACGAGGGCGACCCCCGGCTCGACGCGGACGTCGTCGATGAGCCCGGAGGCGAGCTCGGCGGAGAACGCCTCGCGCAGCGCGCGGGCGGCGTGGCCCGCCTCGGCCCCCGGCACGACGAAGCAGATGCTCGCCTCGCTCGACGCCTGGCTGATCATCGCGGTCGAGTGGCCGGCGGCGCACAGCGCGGAGAAGGTGCGTCCCGCGACGCCGGGCACGCCGAGCATCCCCTTGCCCGAGATGGAGAGCAGCGCCTGGCCGGGGACGGCCGACAGCGCCTTGACGGGATAGGCCCCCGGCGGCACGTCGCCGGCGATGCGGGTGCCCGCCGCGGCGGCGTCGAACGTGTTGCGGATGAAGAGCGGGATGGGGCGGTCGGCGAGCGGGAACAGCGTGCGCGGGTGGAGGATCGTGGCGCCATAGAAGGCCAGCTCCGCGGCCTCGCGCGTGTGCAGCGCGGACAGGACCCGCGCCCCGGGCACGCGGCGCGGGTCGGCGGTCATGAGCCCGTCGACCTCCTTCCACAGGACGACGCGCTCGGCGTTCAGCATGCGGCCGAGGATCGACGCTGTCAGGTCCGTGCCTCCGCGCCCGAGCGTGAGGAGCTCCCCCTCGGCGCCGGTGCCGAGGAAGCCCGGGACGACCGGGATCTTGCCCGCCGACAGCAGGGGGCGGAGCCGCGCATCGACCGCCGCCTGGCACCTGGCGAAGTCGGGCCAGACCGTCCCGAAGCGGCGGTCGGCGAAGATGACCTCCGCGGCGTCGACGTACTGGGCGGGGACACCGCGATCGCAGAGCGCCTCGGCCAGCAGCGGCGCCATGACCCGCTCGCCCCTGGACGTCACGGCGTCCCGGGTTCGCGGTGTCAGCTCGCGCAGCACGGCGACGCTCCGGCAGATCGCCTCTAGATCGTCGGCCGCCTGGTCGACGACGGCCCGCATCCGCGCGGCCCGGTCGGTGGCGCCGAGCAGCGACCCGATGGTCTCGAGATGGCTGGCCCGGAAGCGCCCGACCGCGGCAGCGGCGTCCTCGGGGCGGCCGCGCTGCGCGCCCTCCACCGCCTCGAGCAGCAGGTCCGTGACGCCGCTCATCGCCGACACGACGACCGTGAGCTCGGTCCCCGCCGCGCGCACGTGCTCGATGGCGGCGGTGATCGCTGCCGTGCTCCCGACCGACGCTCCGCCGAACTTGTAGACTTGCATGGGACCCCGCTGCGTGTGCGGTGCAGGTTACGGGGCGGCCGGCGCCTGCCGCAACAGCGCAGCGAGCCTCGCCGCCTCTTGCGGGAAGCGCGAGCGCGCGCGGTCGAACATCGCGTCGAACCGCGCCTGCGACCCGACGCGCAGGGCCATGACGAGGTAGTCCCAGTGAGGGTCGAACCAGTCCGGCCGCAGCTCGGTCGCCCGCTCGATGGCGCTGAATCCCTCGTCGTGACGGCCCAGCCGCACGAGGTGCATCCCCAGGCCCTTCCAGCAGTAGGCGTGGTCGGGATAGAGCTCGACCGCTCGACGGACGAACGGCTCGGCCTCGGCGCTCCGCTCGAGGAAGAACAGCACGAAGCCGATGAGGTCGAGCGCCTCGCGGTGATCCGGGGCAAGGGCGAGCACCTCGCGAAGTGCCCGCTCGGCGTCCTCGTAGGCCCGGGCAGCGACCGCCGCTCGTGCCAGGTCGAGGCCCTTCGGGGGCGCGTCGCCCTCGCTCAGGAGAGCCCCCGCTTGCGCTTCACCGCATCCATCGCGCGCGCGTACTCGATCTCCCACGTGCGCGTCCCCTCCTTGACGTGCTTCAGCTGCGCGCGAACGTCGGCTTCGATGGCGTCCTCGATCGCCATGTGCTTCTTGAAGATGGGGGCCATCTTGCGCCGGAGCACGACGTCCTCAGGGTAGATCTCGTCGACGTGGCTCGAGTGGTGGAAGATCTCGACCACCTGGTCCAGGAGGTAGTCGAGCATCTCCTCGCCGATCTTTATCCCCTTCTGCTCGGCGACCTGCTCGCGCAGCCTGTTGAACTCGGTCTGGGGGCGCCCGGTGCGCTCGAGCAGGTCCTTCGTCCGGTCGTTCACCTCGCGCTCGATGGCGAGGTAGTTGGACAGCACCGCCTCGACGTCCGCCTCGACCTCGCGGGGCGCCTCGGCCTCGATATCGCCGGCCGCAACGAGACATCGGACGACCTCGCCAGCGATGGCCGGCACCTTGGCGCTGTAGAGACGCATGGCGTTCGACCCTATCACCCCTCCCGGTGGCACGACGGCGAAAGACAGGGAGAACCTGCGGTTCGCTTTGTTATGCTGGCCCGATGCCGGTATGCCCCTGGTGCCAGGCCCCCATCACGGAGCCGCGGTTTCCGTGCCCTTCCTGCGGTCGTCGCTCGAAGGACCACATCTCGCAGGCGATGCCGAAGGCCGAGGCGTACGGCGAGCTGGACCTCGGGTCGGCCGGGCCCGCAGGCACGGACGCGCCACTACCGGAGGTGCCGGATCTCGTCCTGCCGACGCGCGCCAGGCCCGCGCCAGCCGCGAAGCCTCCGCCGCCCGTCGCCCGCGAGGCGGCGACGGCTGCGACGTCGCAGCCCGGGGCCACTCCCGACGAGCGCGCCCTCCCGGCCGGCCCTTCGTTCGACGACGGGCTCGACATGTTCGGCGACGGCGCGCCCATCGCCCTCGACCTCGCGAGCGTGCCCCCGGGTCCCTCGGCCCCCGCGCCGGAGCCTGTGCAGGCCCCGTCACCCCGACCCGCGGCGCCTGCCCCCGCCGGCGACGCGCGACAGCCGCTCGGTGCGCCCGCTCCACAGCCGTCCGCGCTCCTGCAGTCGGAGGACGGCGGACGCGCTGCAGCCGTGGCGCTCGCCGAGCACGGTCCGGCCCCGTCCGCGTGGTGGAAGGCGCCGCTCTATGCCTACCGCGTGACGATGCGGCGCATGGAGCTCCGGCGAGCGCTGGCAACGTGCCGCGCCGACCTCGAGAAGGCGCAGGCAGCGGCGGACGACGGCCTGGTCGCGATCGCCGGACGCGGACGCGCGGCGGCGAGCCGGGTCGATGCCCACGCGAAGCTGGTCGGAGCCGTCCAGTCGGCCGACGCGGCCCTGCGCGAACGCGACAGCGCGCTCGCGGCCGCGACCGACGCGCACCAGCGCCAGGTCGCCGCGATCAACGAGCGAATCGCGGCGATCGAGGTGGAGCTCACCGCCGCGAGGGTGGAGGAACGTTCGCACGCCGACGTCCTCGCAAAGGCGGAGGCCGTCGAGGCGAAGCTGAAGCGAGCCGAGATCGAGCTCCGCAACGCGGCCGTACGCGCCGACGCGTCCTCTGCCCGCAAGCCCTCGCGCGACGCGCGCCAGGCCGAGTCCGAGCAGTCGCTGGCGGACGCCTCTCTCGGCCTTCGGGCCGCCCTGGAGCGCGACGCGCGCCAGGCCGACCTGCAACAGGCGGCGCCAGCTGTCACCGATGCGACCCAGCGGCTCGCGACGGCCCGACGCAAGCTGGCGGCGGTCGAGCAGCGGATCCTCGCGGCGAAGAACGAGCGAGCGGCCTGTGAGGACCAGTTCCGGAGGCGCGGCGCGGCGCACGGCGCGGAGGTCGCGAAGGCACAGCAGCGGGTCCGCACCGCCATGGTCGCCCTGGGACGGGCCATCGTGAACGACCCGACGAACTTCGGGGCGAACTGGACAGAGGCCCGCAAGGACATCAGGGCGCTCGACAAGGCGACGGCGGTCCGTGACGACGACGTGCTGCTCCACGTGATGGCCCTCGACGCACACGACCAGAAGGCCGTCCAGACGGGCGTCGCGATCGCGGTGGCGCTCCTGGGGCTCCTCCTGGCGCTCGCGATCGTGCCGATCATCCTCGGCAGCACGTCGAGCGCGAAGACTCGGCCCGCGACCCCACCGGCCGGCGCGGAGGCTCCGGAGTAGCTACCCCTTGCGCTTCCCCGCCCCGGCAGGGACCTTCATCTCGCGCATCCCGAGCTGGAGCCGTCGCATGACCGCCTTGCGCTGGCGCTCCTTGTAGCGATCGTGCGAGGCCTCGCCGCGCTCGTTCGCCGCCTCGGTGTCCCGGTCGATGACCTGAAACTCGCAGATGACGAAGATGACCGACCCCATCTGCGACGCCGCGGGAGGCGCGCGGTCGAGGATGCGGCGCGGGAGGCGCACCGGCATGTCCACGACGAAGTGAATGACGCGGTACTCGGCCGACGTGAAGGCGTTGTTCGTCGGCGGGCAGTCATCGTCCTGCCCGGCCTGCATCTCGCCGAGCATCGGCTTCAGGTGGGGGTGCTCCGAGCAGTAGCGGGCGAAGTCGAAGACCGAGTTGATGCTCTGCGACGGGACGACGTAGTTGAACGGGAAGAGCCGCTGCGAGAGGTACTGGATGACGGGCAGGATGTCGGACTTCGAACGGGTCACGATGCGGAAGCGGAGCTTGTCGTAGATCTGCGCGGCCACGGTCTCCTGCTTCGAGAGGAGCTTCGTGTAGAGCGAGTCTCTGTTCTTGCGGCCGCCGACGAACTCGGTGATGGGGAAACCGCTGGCCAGCATGCTGCCGATGATCCGGTAGACCTTCTCCTCGACGAGGTGGAACACCTCCTGGTCGGCGAGCGGCAGCATGAACAGCAGCTCGCGCCCTCCGAGGTGGTGGATGATGTGCATGCACTTGAGGATGGTGCAGGCGCACATCTGCCGATGGCCGGCTCCCGACGCCATCGCCAGCAGCTCCGCGACCGAGGCCCGCTCGACGGGCTTGGGGATCGGATACTCGAGGTGCCGCCGCAGGTAGTTGATGGCCTCGAGCTTGACCTGCGCGATGCGGGCGTCGTCGCCGGGGTCGCCGGAGGTCAGCTCCTGTGCTGCCACGAAGCTGCTGATCTGCTCCGGCGTCTTGAAGTTCAGCCGGTGCCAGTCGATGACGGAGTCGCCGCGCAGGATGAGGCGGACCGCCTCGAGGTCGGCCAGGGTGAAATCCTCTAGGTTCTTCAGGTTTTCCGTCGCGACGTGCGGCTCGACCATGAACCGCTAGCCCCGCGGCGCACGGGAGGCTGCGCCGCGCTTCGTCACGCCAGCTCGGTGGTGCGCGCCGCTCGCCGCACGGGCGTCGGCCGAGGAACGTGGCGCCCCAGGGACAATGTCCCGACGAAGATGCCAATGGTGACGGCGAGGACGGCGCACTGCCCGAGGAACGCGCCGAGCCAGCCGGCGACGGCGATGGGCGCAATGGCAGCCAGGTACCAGGGGGTCAGTCTCATCAGCTCCTCCGTGGGGACCGGTCCGAATCCGGGAGCGGCCTACCCGCGCGTGTGGTGCCCCACTCAGCCACTCCTCATCCTGAGGGAAGAAGAATGGCAGAAGCGGGCGATACCCGAGACAGACGAGCAACGGCTCGTGCCTACATGTAAGACAAGTTAGAGCACGGCGGCTTCGTGGGTCCAGTTTGTACCGATCCAGGGGCCGCCCTCGCAAGCGAAACTGACGTTGCGGCCTGAATGAGTGACACGACGGTGTGAAGGAGCATGACCCGTACCCGACGACTCGTGACGCGACATGCGAGGCAACCTCCCGAAAATGCAGGGAACAACCCGGCGGCCAGGCTGCGTCAAGGCGCGGTCGTGCGGCCGGCAGGCCACGGCACGTGCGGGCGTCCGACGACAGGCGCGCCAAGCCGTTTGCAGACGTCGGTCAGCCGAGGGTATCGTCCGAGCGTGCGAGTAGCGGTGGCGTTCTTCGTGACGGTGGATGGATGCGTCACCGGCTGCGCGGACATCGCTGCCGGGCAGAACGACGGTCCCCCGGAGCAAGTGTTCAGCGCCAGCTGCTTCTGCCGCTTCGTCGAGCCTCGGCTCGTCTTCGGCGAGGGGTGCGGCGACGACGGCTCGCACGACTGCCACGTCCCAGGCAGGGCTCCGGGGATGGCGCTGGTCGACCACGGGGTCGTCCCGTGCAACGCGAGCGGACCCCCTGTGGGCGCCGGGGCGGTCGGGTCAGGGAGCCCGGCCGCGGCCAACCTCAGCGCCGTCTCACTCGAGAAGAGCGCGGACTACCTGTACGCTCCCCTCTACGTGTGGCCCACTCAGATCTTCGCCGCCCACCCGACAGAGGTCTTCGGCCCGACCGACCCGGTGGTGCGGTACATCGCCGCATGGGCAGCACGGTAAATGGCGTTCCTAACTCCGAAGTGTCGACTCGCGTTCGCCTTGCTGCTGTGCGGCGCGGTCCTCCTCGGTGCACCCACCAGCGCCCGCGCCGGAGAACCCGAGGCCTTCGCCCGCGTCACCGTGGACGCGGCCGAACTACGGTCCGGACCAGGGGTCGCTTTTCGCGTCATCTACACGGCCCATCGCGGCGAGAGCCTCGCGGTCGATGGGCGTCCCGGCGACGGCTTCTGGCTCCGCGTGGTCCTGCCCGACGGCCGGACGGCGTACGCACCCGGAGACGATCTGCAGACGTTCGTGGTCGACCCTCGCGCACCCGGAGCTCCTCCGCGGTGGAGGCTCCTCGCACCGTCGCCGCTCGTCGGCGCCCATGCCGGTCTCGTCATCCTCGGGGGTGCCGCGTACGTGCCGCTGGACGAAGGCGGGAGGCGCGTCTACGGCTACATGGAAGCTCGCCCGTCGATTGTGCTCGATCGCACCGTGACGCTGGACGGCTTCGTCGGCGAGATCCCCACGAGCGACGGCTCGGAGGTGTTCTACGGCGGCGGCGCCAGCGTCTACCTGGCACCGTCGTGGCCGCTCTGCCCCTTCCTCGACCTCGGCGGCGGCGGCCTGAGCGTGTTCCCGGGTGCAGACTCCTTCGTCCTCCAGCGCCGAGACTACTACCTCGCTCGTGCCGGGGGCGGCCTGCTGTTCGCCTTCCGGAAGCGCGTCCTCATTCGCCTGGAGGCGACCAACCTGACCCTCTTCAACAGCCAGGCCTACAGAAACGCGCAGACCTTCGCCGCCGGACTGGGGGTCTACTTTTGAGGCGGCGTCATCTGCGGGCGACCGCGAGCCTGCTCGCCGGCCTGGTCCTCGCGGGGGCTCCGGGGTGCGTCACAGTGCGGGCGCAGCAGCGCGCCGCGCTGGCCGACCCCGTGATGCAGTTCGATTGCGAGCGGCGATCGGAGGCGCTCCGGCTCCGCGCCATCGACAGCCGCCAGGGTTCGTCCACCGCCTCCGAGCCACCGGGTGGAGGCGACGGCTGCAAGTGAAGACCCGAATGCTGGCGACCCTCGGAGCCACCTTCCTCGCGGTCTCGCGCCCCGCGACGGCTCAGGTGGCGGAGTTCGACACCGCCCACTCACTCTTCCACGAGCAGCCGACCCGATCGAAGATGACGGTCTACTCGCCTTCCACGGATCTCGACGTGCGGCCCACCGACGGCCTGACGCTCAGGGCCGGGTGGACGGCCGACGTGGTGTCGGGAGCGAGCATCGCCGTGAAGTCGGGACCGGCGTACCAGGCCAGCCATCGGGGCGCCGACGTCGTCACATCGGCGAGCGTCCACGACTTCCGCAACTCAGCCCGCGGTGGGTTCACGCTACGCGAGGACATCGTGTCCTTCACGGCCGGCTACGCCTACTCGACCGAGAACGACTACCGATCCAACGCGTTCAACGTCACGGCACGTACCGAACCGCTGGAGCGCAACACGCAGCTCGAGATCTCGTACGCCCACAACTTCGACCAGCTGTGCAATCGGGTGCAGCCAGCAGGCGAACCACCGACCACCTTTCGCGCGCTCGAGGACTCCTCGGGCTGCTTCACGAACGACCCCATTCGCACCACCGATGCCATCTCCGTGGACTCCGTGCGAGGCACCTGGTCGCAGGCGTGGACGCCCAGCTTCGCCACGCAGATCGTCTACGACGCCCAGATCAAGGACGGGTTCCTGAGCAACCCCTACCGGAGCGTCGTGATCGCCGATGGCCAGGCGGAGCAGGAGCACGAGCCCAGCGACCGTGCCGGGGAATCCGTCACGGTCAGGGCCAACGTGTACATGCGTCCGCTACGAGCGGCGCTCCGCCTCTCCGTGCGCGGGTATCATGACACATGGGCGATCCAGGCCGAGACGGGCGAGGTGGAGCTCGAGAAATACGTCGGAGAGGACTTCCGACTGCTCCTCCGTGGGCGCGCCTACAACCAGACTGGAGCCGTCTTCTGGAGCGATGACTACACGGGAGGCAACCCACCGCTCGGTCCGAAGGGGCAATACTGGAGCGGCGACCGTGAGCTCAGCCCCTTCTGGAGCTGGCTCGGCGGCGTCCGCGGCATCTACACCGTCACCCCATCGCGCGGCCGGCTGCTCGGACTGATGACCCGACTCAAGGTGGGCCTGTCATTCGACATGCAGGGTTTCACGTACAGCCAGTTCACGCTGGGCGGCACCCCGATCGGCAACGCCTACTCCTACTTCGGCGGTCTATCGCTGTCAGCGCTCCTGTGATCAACTCCTCGACTGCAGATTGCTTCGACGGGAGGCATCCGACCATGAAGAAGGGCAACCGCTACGGGCTTCACCGCGTGATCGATCCACTCGGTGTGTTGCCGCAGACGGCGCACAAGATCGACAACACGATGGACATCTACGACAACGAGATCCTCCTGGATGTCGACACGCTCAACATCGACTCTGCGAGCTTCACGCAGATCGAGAGTCAGGCCGGCGGAGACAAGAAGAAGATCGCCGACATCATGCTGGGTATCGTGGCCGAGCGCGGGAAGCACCAGAACCCCGTCACCGGGTCAGGCGGGATGTTCATCGGGAGGGTCAGGCAGGTGGGTCCCGCACTCGACGGGAAGGTCGACCTCAGCCCCGGCGACCGCGTGGCGTCGCTCGTGTCACTCTCCCTGACGCCGCTCAGGATCGACCGGATCAAGGACATCCGCCCCGACATCGACCAGGTGGACATCGAGGGCCAGGCGATCCTCTTCGAGAGCGGCATCTGGGCCAAGCTGCCGGCTGACCTGAGCCCCACTCTGGCGCTCTCCGTGCTCGACGTCGCGGGAGCCGTTCCTCAGGTTGCGCGACTCGTGAGGCAGGGCGACACCGTCCTGGTGGTCGGAGCCGGTGGCAAGTCGGGAATGCTCTGCATGCACGAGGCCCGCAAGCGGGCCGGGTGCACGGGGAGGGTCCTCGGTCTCACGTTCAGCGAGAGGAGCACCGCACGCGCGCGCAGCCTGGAGCTCGCCGACGTCATCTTCGCCGGCGACGCCACCAGGCCCGCCGAGGTCTTGGCCCAGATCGAGGGCCTTACCGACGGGCGGCTGTGCGACGTCGTGATCAACTGTGCCAACAACCCCAACACGGAGATGGCGTCCATCCTGGCGTGTCGCGATCGAGGGACCGTGTACTTCTTCTCCATGGCGGTGAGCTTCACCAAGGCCGCGCTCGGGGCCGAGGGGGTCGGAAAGGACGTCGACATGTTCATCGGCAACGGCTACGCCCACCGACACGCCGAGATCTCGCTGAACGTGCTGCGAGAAAATCCGAAGTTGAAGAAGCTGTTCGAGGAGCTCTATGGCGGATAGGCCGAAACTGGTGCTTGAACGCTCCGGCCGAGCGTTCGAGGAGGCACAGGCGATCTTTCCAGGCGGCGTGCTGGGGATTCGCAGGCCGTACAACTTCGTGCCGGGCGAGTATCCCGTGTTCTTCGAGAGCGCCAAGGGGGGCCTCGTCACCGATGTCGACGGCAACACCTACATCGACATGCTCTGCGCCTATGGTCCCATCATCATCGGCCATCGTGAGGACGAGATCGACGACGCAGTGGTCGAGCAGATCCGCTCGAGAGGCTTCTGCATGTCGCTCTGCCAGGAGGTTCAGAACCGACTCGGGCGGAAGCTGCAGGAGCTGATCCCGAGCTGCGAGAAGCTCGTGTTCGTGAAGACGGGGTCGGACGCGACTTCGACGGCCATCCGCGCAGCCCGCGCCTTCACGAACAGGACGAAGGTCATTCGTTGTGGATACCACGGGTGGCACGACTGGTGCGTCGAGGTGAAGGGGGGAGTGCCCGGCAAGGTGACGGAGGACATCCTCGAGTTTCGCTACAACGACCTCGATACGCTGGACTCGCTCCTGTTGAGGCACGGGAGCGAAGTGGCTGCGGTGATCATCACGCCCGTGGGGCATCCGCTAGGTCACGCCGTGCTGATGCCGAATCCTGGCTTCCTCGAGGGCGTGCGCGACCTCGTTCACCGACACGGCGGGGTCCTGATCTTCGACGAGATCCGGAGCGGCTTTCGCGTCAACCTCGGCGGAGCACAGAAGGAGTTCGGCGTCACGCCGGATGTCGCTGTCTTCGGGAAGGCCATGGCGAATGGCTATCCCATCAGCGCGGTCGTGGGGCGTGCTGACATCATCGATGTCTACAAGGAGAAGGCGTTCCTGAGCTCGACCTTCTTCCCCAACAGCATCGAGCAGGTCGCGGCGCTCAAGACGATCGAGCTGCTCGAGCGCGACCGCATGCTGGACCACATCAGGCAAGTCGGAACCACGCTGGGGCGCAAGGTGTCGAGGTACGTGGTCGAGAGCGGCGTGCCCTGTGATCTGTCCGGAGTGCCATGGATGCCGTTCATCACGTTCCGCAACGACGACAAGAAGGTATACAAGCGCGCAAGACTCGAGTTTTACACGCAGCTCATTCGACGCGGGGTCTTCTTGCAGCCGTTTCATCATGGCTACGTCGCATATCGGCACACGGACCAGCAGATGGACGCAGTGGCTGAGGCGATTGGGGAGGTGCTGCAGGACATCAAGACCAAGTACTACTGAGGCCTGGGCACCAGCGTCCACGAGCATCGCGCGAAACCGGTGCGACCCACAAATCCTATGCCCGCCTGCGTGAGGATGTGGCGGCGATCATGGACTCTGCTCGCTCCCGCCATCCTGGGCGCTGAGGCCGCTTTGATGGCCTGCGGCGCCCGAACGCCCATCGACCTGTCCCCCGGACCGCCAGACGATGCAGGCGCCGACACCCGACGCGCGGGTGGGGTCGACGCGAGCAGGGGGGCCCCAGACACGGCGCCTCGGGGCGCAGATGCGCTCGGACCGCCGGACGCGTTCGCCGCGTTCGATGCGCGCCTCGGGCGTGACTCGGGGCTGGTTTGCCCCGACGGCGGCCTCCCCGCTGCGTATCTTCTGGACGTCACCGGTGCCATCTACACGTTCTCCCCGGCCACGCTTGAGGCCGTGCTGCTCGGAACGCCAGACTGTGGCACCCAGGCGTCAGGCACGGAGCCGTGGACCCTGTCGGTCTCTCGAGACGGGACGGCCTACGTCGTCTACGAGGACTGGGTCACCTACGCCGTCAACCTGACGACCCTCGACTGCACACCGACGACGCTGCAGCCTGCCCTGCTCGGTGTCGCCGAGCAGTTTGCCATCGCCGTCTCTCGCACCTCCGGAAGCGAG